>Ga0268298_10000798_pt1 | contig 39376 bp, 30 predicted proteins | sample WWTPWeurt_MetaG_FD_194462 | JGI IMG/M metagenome (GOLD analysis project Ga0268298, IMG submission 194462) | Activated sludge microbial communities from WWTP in Nijmegen, Gelderland, Netherland - WWTP Weurt | ecosystem: Engineered > WWTP > Aerobic digester > Activated sludge | place...
AAACTTGGCGGAGGCGGGAGGATTCGAACCTCCGAGACCATTTCTGGCCTAACAGTTTTCAAGACTGTCTGTTTCAACCACTCACACACGCCTCCGTATACGATATATTCCATAATCTTCCCCTCCAGACTATCAAGAAAAACACCGCCTGTAAAACGTGATATACTGTCTTTATCAGTCGTTTCATTCACTTCCCTATGGAGCAAACATCCCCTCCCCTTCGATGGACGGCGCCGGAATTCGATTTGTCATCGACGCGCGCGCCACTTCTCCTCATACTGGTCTTTCTCGGTATGGTGGTCTACGCCCTCATCGAAAACAGCCCCATTATGGCGATCACCTTCGTCCTCCTTGGAACCGTCACCTTTCTCCATAGCCGCAAACCCCCGAGAACACTCAACTGTGCCCTCACAAAAGACGGCCTTACGGTGGGGCAAGAACTCTATCCCCTCGACAATATCGCCTCGTTTTGGATCATCTATGAACCCGGTGAGCAGAGCCTTTTCCTCAAAACCAAAGGCTCGCTCATCGCTTCCGTCCGCGTCCCGCTCGGAAATATGAGCCCGAATACGCTCCGAGAAGCCCTGATAGGAAACATTCGCGAAGAAAAGTACGAACCCACCATTCTTGACACCCTCTCCCGTTTCCTGCATATTTGAATGACGAAAGGGCGATTTCGTCTTCGTAGCTCAGTGGATAGAGCGTCTGGTTGCGGTCCAGAAGGTCGCAGGTTCGATTCCTGCCGAGGACACACATAAAAAAGTCCTTGACGTGTCTGATTGTGGTCCAGAAGGTCGCAGGTTCCCTGCCTGCCGGCAGGCAGGGATTCCTGCCGAGGACACGACACGCGAATAAGAGAGATAAAAAACGAGCCTCTCGGCTCGTTTTTTGATATCCCGAAGATATTCCTTTCTATGTCGCACTCCAGAAGCTCATCATAATACCAAGGTCTCGCGTATTGACCACATTGTCGGTATTTACATCGGCGGCAAGTCCGGTCCCGGTCTGAAGCCACTGCCCAACCAAGGTGACAAAATCCGAAAGACTGTAGGTACGCGTCTGAGTATTCACTGAGACGCTCGTTGACTTGTTCGACTCACCAAAGCCGCTATAGGAGGAAACAGCATACACGTATGTCCCGGCGGTTAATCCTGTATCCGAATAGGTTGTCGTGGTCGAGTTGGTCGTCCCCACCTGCGCGGTCGGCGTACACCCAGTCCCGGCGCATCGGTACACTCTATATCCCGCGAGCCACCCATCAGTCACAGCACCCCACGAGAGATTGATCTGTGTCGGAGAGGATGATGATCCCGTAAGTCCCGTCGGCACCGGTGGCGCTTGCGCCGGTGGTGGAGGTGGCGGCGGAAGAGTCTGGGCAAGCGTTGCCGGAAGGAAGGCGATAAAAGCAATTGAAAGGAGACCGACGAATACTCCGAAAATGACCTTTGTTTTGTTCGAGAGTTGCTTCATAGAGAGTTTTGTTATGGTTATTGAATATTGCACTATTACGTTTCACTCTCGAGGCGATTATCGAACTCGAATGAGGATTCTCCGCACTGTCCGATTGCCCGCTTCGTCATAGGCAGTGAGCTGGAAGGTGTGGATACCGGTCGGCGCATCCGCGGGGATATTGAAGGACTTGCTCTTCGTTGACTTTGATTTGCCGAGGAACGTGTAGCGGTAATGATCCATTTCGTCATTATCCTTCGCCATCCACCACACCTTTTCGCCGCGCGCCTTCATCAGAAAGAGGGGGAGATCGGTAATTTCCGGATCCTCGCTATCAATCTTGACCCGATACTCGCTCGACTTCTCGATTTCGGCGCCACTCGCGTTTACGTAGCGGACGCGGTATTCATAGGTGCCATTCTTCTTCTCCTTCACCCGAAGCGACCACTTACCGTCGCTCCCGACTTTCTCGCTCGTTTTCAATTTTCCCTCGCGGTAAATTTCCACCATCCCGCCCGAAAGCTCGGCATCCGTTCCGCTAAACGATATTGTTTTCTCGCTTGTCAAGATCTTTTCCGAATTCGAGAAGTTCCCGGTCGTGTCCATAATCTTTACCTTGCGTCCCTTGCAAGACTGCTCGACAACTGGACTCCCGCCCGTACATCCCGAAGGCGAGGAGCTAGTAATAGAGCGCGTCTGCTTCCCCTTGGTACAATTCCCCCAGTCGGAGTATTCAAAGCTTGTACAGGTATTGTCCGTCGGCGGAGTATAAGTGCAGGCTTCACTTGATGCCGGAGGCGTACCGCCCGAGCATCCCGAAGGAACACCGGTCACGGTTCGGGTTCGGGTATTGTTCGGTTGGCAATCACCCCAAATGGATGTATTGAAGCTCGTGCAGGTCGTTCCACCACCCGTATAGGTACAATCCTGAACTGACGCCGGCGGGTTACCACCTGTACACCCCGAAGGAACGCCCGTTACTGTCCGTGTCTGAGTATTGTTTGGCTGACAGGTGCCCCATGCAGACGTATTGAAACTCGTGCAGGTCGGCGACACATAGGTGCACGCTTGCGTCAAGTCGGGTGTCGCCCCACCACTACAACCGGTCGGTATACCGGACACCACTGCTCGCGTTTGGGTATTGTTTGGTTGGCAGGTGCCCCAGTTCGAATAATTGTAGTCCGTGCATACCGGCGCTCCAACCAGCGCTCGAATACCGGAAACTCCATTCAAAAGATCATTTCCCCCACCATTATCTTCAATCACATCCGAATCAGTCTCGTTGTTGGCACCACTAAACGTATAGAGAATATTATTGGTCGTCGAGGTCACATTGCGAAGCGCTTTGAAAGTCAGTGTCGCCACCAAGCCGGAGTGGCTATTGACTCCCGGCGAAGGCTTTGCAAGCGTCAACGAGATTTTTCCATTTGCCGCGTCGTCATCTATAATCTGACAAGGATTTCCTTGGTATACACAGGTATTTCCCGTAGCAAATATCGAGCCACTCGTATTCCAACCGGTCAATTGAAAGTCCGCCTGATTGTAGGTCACCATCGCTCGTACCGCCACCGCATCGACACCGCCCGTATCAACCAGAAGCTCCACATCAAAGGTTTCGTCTTGCGCCACGTTGATCACTCCGGAAGTCGCCTGCGGAGAATCCATCGATAAGGTCGCCTGACCGCTCGCTTTGGAAAGGCTCTCGATCTCGAGCGAGACACTCCAAACGAAAGACACGAAAGCGCCCGAAACAAAGGCGAGCATAAAAAGCCCCTGCCATGTCTTGACGCGCGTGCGCGCTATGAATACCCATGACTTCCCGAGAAGCGGAAGCGACTCATTCGCCAGTTTGTCTACCTGGCGTTGCAGGGTTCCTCCCACTTGGAGCGGATCCTTTTTTTGTTTTTCTCCGTTATTCATAGCGCCGCAACAAAAAAATTAGAGACTTAACTTAAATATTTTCTTAAGTGTACACTCAAATACGCAATACAAGAAGAACTCACCGTCTCACAAGGAAGCGTCGAACGATTTCAATATGTCCGCGATAGCGACGATTCCCGTCATAGCACCGGAATCTCCCACCACCGGAAAGACACTCAAGCCGGTCTCTTTGAATTTTTTGATAAGATCCTTGACGGGAAGCGATTCGGGGACCGTCTGGCACGGCGAACTCATAATATCTTTGGCTTTGGCCTGCATCAAGCGGTCTACCATTTCGCGCCGACTGCCGCTCATTTCGCTTACGACTCGCATCTTCCGCATAAAATCAATATACGATGGGAGATAAATACTCGACGAATCCTTCGTAAAAAAATCTGTCTCCGTGATAATACCAACTATCTTTCCTCCCTCGAGAACCGGAACACCGTGAATGCGATGCTCGGTAAGAAGCGAGGCGACTTTCTGGAGCGGCTCTTCCGGTTCGACCGAAATAACCGCACTCGTCATAATGTCTTTCACGGGAGAGTCTTCCATATGAACAACACAAAACAGTAAAACCGAAAAACCGGTACCCGCAGTATACACGAATATTGATTTTCCGTAAAAGTACCTTCTCGATGTGTGTCAAGACTCAAGCCGATACCCACCAATATCCCCTTTACAAAAGCTGAAAAAAAGAGAGGATGGAGTTGGAAGCCCGCCCGCAACGCTTTGCCCGTCAGCAACGCTTGAAGCGTAGCTTCTACGGGCTGGCGTAGCGATACGAGCGAGTTGTCAGTCGCCAGTCGCCAGTCGTCAGTTGTCAGTTGTGAGTTGTGAGTCAACCCTATGCCTTCCCTTGAAACAACCATTGCCGATCTCCCAAGTGTCAGGAAGAATTTTCTTCCGAAATTCGCCGCGCTCGGCATCCGCACCGTGCGTGATCTCTTGTTTCACATTCCCTCGCGCTACGAAGACTTTTCGGAAATCAAGAATATCGCCGAAGCGGTTGAAGGCGAAAAAACCACCTTCGAAGGAACGATCGCTCCTTTCCGAGAAAAGAAAACATGGAAACGGCAGATGAAAATTTTTGAAACAGACTTGACCGATGATTCGGGAACGATTCGCCTCGTCTGGTTCAATCAGAAACTTGTCATTGATTCTCTCGCCCCTGGCACGCGTATTCGCGTTTCGGGCAAGGTTGGGAGCGATCAGGGCGGACTCGTTATGATTTCCCCCGCTTTCGAGCGATCGACTCGCCGCCCGACCCACACGGCGCGCCTCGTCCCCGTCTACCCGGAAACCTACGGTCTCACCTCCAAATTCATTCGCTGGCAAATACAAACGCTTTTTGAAAAAAAAGTGGGTGTGCCCGATCCTCTGCCGCCGGAACTCCTCGAAAAACTTCACCTTCCTTCACTTCCCAAAGCGCTCCGTATGCTCCACTTCCCCGCCACGATGGATGAAGTGGAAATCGCCCGGAAGCGCCTCGCCTTCGACGATATGTTCCTCGCGCAAATGAAAAGTCTCGAACTCAAATCGCTCTGGAGTCAAGAATCGGCGGTTTCTTTCCCGCTCGAGCATCATTTTTTGGAACGATTCGAAAACTCGCTCCCTTTCTCGCTTACCGCCGCGCAAAAAAAAGCGGGGCAGGAAATTCTCGCCGATCTCGCCCAAACGAAACCGATGAACCGCCTCCTGAATGGCGACGTCGGCTCCGGCAAAACGGTAGTTGCAGCGCTTTCGGCGCTTCGCGTCGCGCGAGGCGGATTCCAAACGGCGATCCTCGCCCCGACGGAAGTATTAGCCCGCCAGCACTACGAAACTCTCTCGAAACTATTCGCGCGCGAGCCCATTCAAATTGCGCTCCTCACGCGTTCGTATCAAACACTCGGTTCGGAAACCATCGTCAAAGAAACACTCAAAAACACGCTCTCGTCCGGACTCGCGAGTATCGTAATCGGCACGCACGCTCTCCTCCAAGAGGACGTGTCTTTCAAAAATCTCGCCCTCGTCATCGTGGACGAACAACACCGCTTCGGTGTCTCCCAACGCGCGAAACTTCAAGAGGCGACGACTCAAGCGAACGACGGTCTGCCAAATGCCATTCCCCACCTTCTCACCATGACCGCGACCCCCATTCCACGCACGCTCGCGATCGCCTTTCTCGGTAATCTCGACATTTCCGTCCTCGACGAACTGCCCCGCAATCGGATTCCCATCATCACCAAAATCGCCGCGACACGCGAGGCGCGAGAAACCATCTTTCGCTTCGCCAGGCAGGAAATAAAAAAAGGGCGGCAAGTTTTTGTCATCCTCCCCTTGGTCGAAGAGTCCTCCGCGCTCTCGGAAGTGAAAGCCGCCAAAACCGAACACGAAAAACTCTCCACAAAAGTCTTCCCCGAGTTCAGCGTCGGACTCCTCTATGGAAAAATGAAATCCGCCGACAAAGAGAAGGTGATGCGAGATTTCAAAGACGGGAAAAGCGAAGTACTCGTCTCCACGTCCGTCGTCGAGGTGGGCGTCGACGTTCCCAACGCGACCGTAATGATCATTGAGAATGCCGATCGTTTCGGACTCTCCCAACTCCACCAATTTCGCGGTCGCGTCGGCCGCGGCACAAGCGCGTCCTATTGTTTCCTCCTCCCCGGCAAAAACGGAACGAATGATCGTCTCGAGGCGCTCGTCACGAGCACGAATGGATTTTTCTTGGCGGAAAAAGACTTGGAACTCCGCGGTCCGGGCGCGTTCTTCGGTCTCCGCCAGTCCGGCCTCCCCGATATCGCAATGAGTCACCTCGGGAATCCCCGCCTCATCAAAATCTCCAAAGACGAAGCCGCCGCAATTCTCGAAAACGATCCCAAACTCACCCGCCACCCCCTCCTCCGCGCCGCCCTCGACAAAATGACCGAAGAGGTACATTTGGAATAAGAAAACGCCTTGATCGAATTCGATCAAGGCGCAAAGTTTCAGAACATTCAATACCATTCAGTCATCCCCTTCCAAGAGACTCTCCTTCGAATATCCCCTCAGTCCTAACTTTTCTCGAAGAGATCTTTTTCCCTTAGACTCTACTTGGTTAATTCTCTGGCGACTCAGATCCATTTCTTGTCCGAGCGACCCAAGCGTCCTTTCATTGTCATCAAAAATCCCGAAACGCCCAGAAAGCACGTCTCTTTGTTGCCTCGGAAGCGACTTCACGGAATCTTGAACGATACGCCGCCGCTCTTCGGCAAAACACCGGCTTTCAGCCGAAGGCTTCCGGTCAGGAAGGATATCCAACAGATTCATCTCATCCGCACCGCTTAATTCAGCATCAAGTGATACGACACCTGCCAAATACATCCCCGCAAACTCTCTTGCTATCTTTAAAGGGACTTTTGCATCGGCAGCCGCGCGAATCATCGCTTCCTCTCGACCGAACACCTCGAGAAACCGCTCCATACTCTTTCCAAACTTCACAAATTTCCAGTGAAGACCCTTTGGAATCGATATGGCGCTCGATACTTTCGCGTAGGCGCCCTGCAAACAACCGTTGATGTACGGGATTGCATAACTTGAAAACTTCACACCCCATTCCGGATTAAACCGATGAACAACGTCCAAAAGAGCGAGGTTGGCTTCCTGTATACAATCCTGTATATCCATTCCCACCCTCTTCGGATGCCGCTTCCAGAAACGAAAAGCGAGCCAGCTCGCCAAACGCAAATTGGCGTGCACCAGAGCGTTAAAGGCCGCATCATCACCATTGCAAACCTTCTCCGCGATATCCCTTTCCTCTTCCGCGCTCAGAAGGCGGAATGTCTGAACCTTCTCCTGATACCAATTTTTCACATCGACACTGGCATCGCTTTCCCTGCGTCGAAGATCCGATTGACGCTTCGCCTGCTTCGCCGTTCCGGAATCTTGACACTTCCGACCCCGCTTCTTTTGAGTGGAATCTTTCGGCAATCGGCCAGCTCTCTTCCGTCGGCGGTTCAGATCTCCTCCCTCATTCACCGTAACAGGAGAAGTCTTTGCGGCGACTGCCCAACTCACTGCCGGCCCAATTTTCTTGACCTGTCCCTGTTGGCAGTAGTCTTCCACTTTTCTCTCACCATTAGCGGGTGAAGGAATTGTTGTCGCGGTTGTTTGACGCGTCACCGGTTCAACCTTCTTGACCCGCTCCGGTCGAGATTGGATTTCTGAAGGAAATGTCCGAATCCACTCCGGTCTCTCCTCTTCTGAGAGACCGCACTTTTCATGAAAAAATCTCAAAAAGTCGACCCCAAGATAATCGCCATCACAAATCATGCGATCAAGAAAGTCTTTTTCGAGAAGATTGAATCGCGATATTTCCCGTCTATTTTGCAACTCAACTTGAAGCGGAACACCATATACACCGCTCGTTGGATTTACCATCCGAGCGAGCATCCTTCGCACGGAAGTTCCGACAAAACGCTCAAGAGAGAGAAAGTTCCTGATTCTCGTAATCCTCTCGCGAGCATTTCTGTGGAAAATATGTCCACATACCGGACAACGCAAAACCATGGGCGGTATGACGACAAAGCCATCAAGAGACGAGGAAAAAATATCTTGACCGTCTCTCCGAAGAAAGGATTCTTTCTCAAGCAACCTATCTTCAATGCCGGACAATTCCGGTTTCCACTGAAGGCACCGCCCATCCTCGCGAAGTTCAAATTGCCCCCACACCAAGAACCACGAGAGAGATTCCCCCTTCACGGCAGCTTCCCGCCGCATTTGCACCATCGTCCAAAACTTCCCCCACGACTCAAGAGACTTGAGAATACCCTCCGCCGAATCATACCTTCGCCGAGTACCGACATCAACTCCCGATTGCGATACCATAAACGCATCTCCTCTGTTCGTGAACCAAAATAAAAAGGTACTTCCTTTACAGTAAAGGAAGTACCCGAGTTGTCAAGCCTACTTCTATTTCCTCCGCACTTTTTCCGTGACCCAGAATTCGCCGAAGTATTTGCCGAAGAGGAGCCGTGTCTGCGAATCGAGCGCGGGGAACGCCGAGAGAAACGCGACGAAGGGCGACAAGACCCATTGGAAGAGCATCACGAAATATTTCGAGGAATGATAGCGCGCGGGCTTCGGCGGGAGCGAGAAGAGCGAGAGTGGCACGGACACAACCATACCGAGAAGTGCCAAGGTCATGAGTCGCTGAGTAATGAGCGGGAGATTGTGCGCCAAGACGCTCTCGCGAAACGCGATACCGCCCAAGATAAGCGGGAGCCATCCCAAAAGCGCCAAAAGAAACGACGTCGTCGCCCACGAATAGTGCCCCTCAAGCATCTCAAACGAGATGCGAAGCTTCTTGAAGAATCCGATTTTTGCGTCCGGCCAGAGCGCGCGCATCGTGACGGGAAAATTCTCGATGCCATACGCCCATCGACGGTTCTGCTTGTATTGATTCACGATCGTCTTCCAGTAAGAATCCGCCAAAACCGCGTCGAGCGACACGGGGAGATGAATCGGTTGCACTTCGTAATCGCCGTGAAAATACGCGATACACTTCCAATAGATCACCGAGTCCTCGCTGATCATATTCACCGGCCAAAATCCTACCCGAACGAGCGTGTCAAACGGCTCGCTATGCGACGAAAACGTCACCATTTGCCGCCGCGTACTCTGAAACAAGTGCCAAAACGACGAGCCTGTCACCACGAGTCGCACAAAGGCGTTCGTATCCCAGATCGTATTGTGATAGACCGGCATCGGCTGATACGCTCGTTGGAGGCGTTTCGGATTGGTCACATAGGCATAGGTGAGCGCCGCGAAATATTCCGGATGCGCCACGCTATCGCAGTCGAAATTGGAAAAAATGACGCGCGTATATTCAATGCTTCGTTCGTCGAGATATTTTTGAAGTTCTTTGGCGGCAAATTTGGCGTTCGACGCCTTGCATTTCATCTCGCCCTCCGCGACAATATGCGTCGTCACGAGAAAGTCCTTGAAGACACCATCAAATTTCTTTTTCAAATACTCCACCTTTGCCGTGCGGTGCGCCGCGTCTTCGCGCTCCTCGGTCGCGAGGAGTACAATCATCTGTTCCTTGGGGAAATTCGCTTCGGCAAGCGACCGGATCGCGGGTTCGATCACCTCCGCCCCCTCTCCGGCGGTCGGCAGGAGAACGACATGAATGATTTTGCGCCAGTCCCAAATCTCCTCCGCGATCGGCACGAGTCGTTTTGCTTCGCGAAGCGTTTCTTTCGTCCGGCACAACTCCTTCCTCATTTTGAGCCGATTGCCGAGCGCAAAAAACGGTAAAGCTTTTCGCATCTGACGAAGATGTTCCATCCTCTCTTCGAGTTCTCGCGCAAACACTTCCGGCTGAAGACTGTTCTGGCACCGTTCCCACCAGTCTATTGTTTTGCTCTTCACTAATCGGAAATGCGCCCGCGTCGAATAGTAGGAAATGAACACGATGCGATAGAGCCAGTAGAGATCAAAAAGAATGATGGCGACCGCCGCCCAGAGCGGCAGAAAAAACGAAATGACAAACATCCCGATGAGCGTCCCCCACGAGAGAAGCCCCGGCACCATCTCAAGCGCGCGCTGAACCCGCCGCGCCCGCGGCTCGGTCGTTTTCGGATCGGGGAACACAAAAATTTCCCCCAACTTCTCCTCCTTACGGTCAACATTCATAAACAAAGAATACCCTATTTGAAGGAAAAAGGCAAGAAAAAAGCCCGGAAAATTCCTTTGCCGGGCATGGGTATTATATTTATAAGATCCGTATTACTTCACCGCCTTCATCTCACTCCTTTGAATAAGGGTTTTAATCTCCTCATCGTTTGTGCCAATGTCAGCAAGGGAGAATTTCCATTGTTGACACTCACGACGAATGATCTCGACGCAGGAATCATACTCCCGGCTGCCTTCACGGAGAAGATCAAGGTACCGCCTGACCTTACTTTTGGCACCCTTTATACAGCATCCTTTAATCTCATCTTCATTTGTGTCAATGTCAGCAAGGGAGAATTTCCATTGTTGACACTCACGACGAATGATCTCGACGCAGGAATCATACTCCCGGCTGCCTTCACGGAGAAGGCTGAGATATTGCCGAGCTGTCTGCATAGCTTCTTGAGTCGCCATCGTTACCACCCTCCTGGACTAGGATTGAACAAGAACCACATTCCCGCTATACTGGAACTATTCCAGCAAGCATCTCTCCTGTATACACTATTTCTAAACTTTTGTCAATATGCTTTGGCGATTTCCCAAAAACTTCCTCTGGGGGGCGGCGACCTCGTCGCATCAGGTGGAGGGCGGCACGACCAATGACTGGAGCGAGTGGGAAAAGGTAAACGCCGACCGCCTCGCCCGCGAAGCCGCCGCAAAGTTCGGTCACCTCCCCGGCTGGACGGAGAAGTTCGGCACGGAAGCCGCCAGTCCCGAGAATTATATTTCCGGCATTGCCGTCGATCACTATCATCGTTACGAAGCGGATTTCGATATCGCGAGGAGTTTGGACCACACCGCGCACCGCTTCTCCATCGAGTGGTCGCGCGTCGAACCCGAGGAAGGAAGATTCGACGAAGCGGAAATAGGGCATTACCGAAATGTCGTTCGCGCCCTTCGCGCACGAAGCATCGAGCCTTTCGTCACACTCTGGCACTGGACGCTTCCCTTGTGGCTCGCGCGACAAGGAGGCATGCTCGCGCCGCGATTCCCGCACTACTTCGCGCGGTATGCGGAAAAAATGGCGCACGCACTCGGGAATGACGTGACCTTTTGGATCACGCTCAATGAACCCGATGTCGTCACTTCGCATGCCTATCTCAAGGCCGCCTGGCCGCCGCAAGAAAAGAGCGCCCTGAAATTTCTTCGCGCCAACTTCGCTCTCATACACGCGCATAAAAAAGCATACGACGCCATAAAAAAGAAACTTCCCAAATCTCAAATAGGCGTTGCTAAACACCAGGTTTCATTCGAACTCAGAAGAAACGCGATCGCAAATCGAATACTCAAGAAATTCGCGCACTATTTTTGGAACCGATGGTTTCTCAACCGTATAAAAAAGTATCAAGACTTCATCGGACTCAATCACTACAATCGAAACGTCATCAACAATGGCTTCAGCAAAAACCCAAACAAGCGCCTCACTGATTTCGGCTGGGAATTTTATCCCGAATCCATCTATCAGGCGCTCGTCGAATTAAAGCCCTACAAGAAGCCCATTTACATTACCGAAAACGGTCTCGCCGACCAAAGCGATACACTCCGAAAAGAATTTTTGACACGCGCGCTCACGTCCGTCCACCGCGCGATCCACGACGGCGCCGATGTCCGCGGCTACCTCTACTGGTCGTTCCTCGACAACTTCGAATGGGACAAAGGCTTCTGGCCCCGTTTCGGTCTCGTCGACGTCGACCGCAAAACACTGGAGCGAACCATCCGACCGAGCGCTCGTTTCTACGCCGACATCTGCCAGGCGAATGCAATCGAAACACCATACTGACCTTGCGCAACAGCTTTTTTATGCTACAATCTGAAAGAGCCGAAAGGCTTTTGTTTTTTGTCTCTCGGCCTCATCGTCTATCGGTTAGGACAGCGGCTTTTCAAGCCGTTAAGAGGGGTTCGACTCCCCTTGAGGCTACCAAGAAAACTCAAAAATTCATCGAGGGGTTCACCATGTCATTCGACATGGCGCCCCGTCGGATGACGGGGCGACTCCCCCTGAGGCTACACGGAAATGATCCTCGCGCTCGAAACATCGTGTGATGAAGTGGCTTTCACGGTCAGAAAAAACATTTGACAAAAACTTGAAAAACGCTTCGGGGAAGGTATAATATAGGCTATAAACGTGTTCTAAAAAAACTCTTTTTTGTTTTTTCATTTTACGTATGAATCAGCAAGCAATTCAGTACCTCGCTGAAAACAAAGAGGCACACTCAAAGGAAACTCTCATCTCTCAACTTCAACAATCCGGTTATTCGGAAGTTGATATTGCGGAAAGCATTGCCACAGTCTATCCCAACGAATCCACAGGGGTTCCGACTCCTCCAATGGCGCCGATCAAATACGCCGGATTTTGGATTCGTTGGGTAGCGATTTTTGTTGATGGTCTTATCCTCTTCATTCCAAATGGTCTTTTGAATTTCCTCCTGGGAGAAAATTCACCGAAAGTCTTTCAGCTTTTTCTCCCCTTGTTCCTCGCTTCCGCATATCACATAATACTGATTCATAGGTATCAAATGACCATTGGAAAGATGGCCGTCGGTATACGAGTTGTTTCAAACACCACTGAACGACTTCCGCTTAAAAGAGTCATTCTCCGCGAAACCATTGGGAAATTTTTGTCAGGATTTACATTCGGCATCGGCTTTCTCATGGTTGGATTTACCAAGAGAAAACAAGGGCTTCACGATATGATCGCCGGGTCGACCGTTGTTTATAGAAATCCGGAAAAGAAAATGTCCGTCTTGGTTATCGTACTTATTGTCATATCGGCAATGCTTCCCGCAATGGCCCTCGTCGGAATGTTTGCCTCTATTGTTCTTGCTTCACTCAGTAGCGCTCGAGGCAAAGCGTCTGACGAGGCAATGAAGGCCACCCTCTCGGCAGAAATCATCTCCGCCATCCTGTATGCCGATGAAAAGGGAACGCTTACGGGTTTTACTCCGGATCCCAAAACCGCCTTCAAAGAATGTAACGGTAAGCCGATTGTCTCTGTCGCTCCCAATGGAAATACTCTTGCTCTATTTGGAAAATTGTGCCAAAAGGATGACCGATACATTTGCGTTGACACTCGTTTTGACCCCCTCACAGAAGACACTCACTCATTCAAAGAGGTTGAAAAATCGTATGTCTCCAGCGGGAAATCCGTCTGTCCCGATTAGAAATCCGTTCTCTGAAAGTTCTGACATATGAGAAAGATTCTCATCACCCTCCTTTCGGTACTCTTAACTCCCCTTGCCATTTTCGCCATAATTTTCCTCTTTTTCCTGCTACGGGAATTCGGGAAAGGAGGGATATTTTTTTTGGGAGTAATTTTCATTGTCATTTTTTTGTCTCAAAGGGAAAAAATTCGACACCTCTTTATCTCTTTTGAGAATTTTTTCGCTTCATATCCGTTTATTAACAATAACAAGAACGTTATGGCAAATTCATTGTCCGACGTCGGCAATTATGCTGAGAAAGCTCGCAACGGTTGGAAAGTCGCAAAGGGTATCATAGCGATTCTCTTTGCTCTTTGGATCACCTCTTGGTTCGTCGTCATTGTCGGAGCCGGGGAAACCGGTGTTTATTCTCTCTTCGGAAAAGTACGCGACACCGAGCTTCGATCGGGTTTTCATTTCGTCAATCCGCTCGCGCATGTGGAAAAAATGAGTATTCGAACCGAGCAGTACACGATGAGCATCGCTCCGAGTGAAGGTCAAATAAAAGGCGATGACTCTATCAGTTCCCTTACAAGGGAGGGGCTGGATGTCAACGTGGATTTCACGGCACTCTATCGCTTGGAAGAACCAAAAGCGTCGGACGTGTATCGTGAAGTGGGATTGAACTATGTCGAGAAAATCATTCGCCCGGAAATTCGCGGCGTGATTCGAGATATTGTTTCTCAATATGAGGCAAAAGAGCTCTACTCACAGAAAAGGCAGGAAGCTTCGGACCGAATAGCAACACTCCTCAAGGAACGAATTGGCTCGCGCGGCATCATCATTGAGCAGGCACTCATTCGCAATGTCCAACTTCCGCCAAATCTCACCAAAGCGATTCAGGAGAAACTCGCCGCCGAACAGGAAGCTCAACGATATGACTTCGTGCTCGATCGCGAAAAGAAGGAGGCTGATCGAAAAAGAATCGAATCGGAAGGACAGAGGGACGCGCAAAAAATCATCAATGAAAGCTTGAGCGCCGAATATTTGAATTATCTCTACATAAAAGAACTGAAAGATCGCCAAGGCACCATCTATGTCCCCGTCAATCCTTCAAGTGGCATGCCGCTCTTCAAGGGAATCGGGGAATAGAAGGGAAAGGTTCTCTAACACAGTCATAAGTTGCAAGGACATGCCCCAACAAAAATTCCTCATTCTCCATTCCTCATTCCCCATTCTCTTGTGATCCTCGCGCTCGAAACATCGTGTGATGAAACCGCGGCCGCCATCGTAGGAAAAGACGATGGCGGTGTTTGTGTGCTCTCGAGTGTCGTCTCATCGCAAATCGCGCTCCACGCGCCCTTTGGCGGAGTTGTGCCAAACCTCGCCGCGCGCGAACATGTGAGAAACATCGTCCCCGTCATCGAGTCGGCACTCCGCGAAGCGAGCGCCTCAAAAGACGATATCGAGGCGATCGCCGTCACGGCGGGACCCGGACTCATGCCCGCGCTCCAGATCGGCGTCACCGCTGCAAAAACGCTTTCCTATCTCTGGAAGAAACCCCTCCTCGGCATCCACCACATCGAAGGTCACATCTACGCAAATTTTATTAGTAGCGAGCAGTTAGTATCCAGGAGTCAGCAACGAAAAGAACATAAATCGCCTTCAAACTACTCACTACCCACTACTCGCTCCTCATCCCTCTTCCCTCTCCTCGCGCTCGTCGTTTCGGGCGGGCATACCGAACTCGTCTTGATGCGCAATCACTTCGACTATGAAATCTTGGGCGAAACCGAAGACGATGCCGTCGGCGAAGCCTTTGATAAGGTCGCCAAAATGCTCGGCCTCCCCTATCCCGGAGGACCGGAGATCGCCAAAAGAGCGGAGCTCTTTGGGAATGTCGAATGGGGAATGTTGAATAAAGAACCAACTCCGAATTCAGAAACAAAATACATTAAAACTCATTCACCATTCTCCATTCACCATTCGACATTCTCATTCCCTCGTCCTCTCCTCGATTCACACGACTACCGTTTTTCTTTCTCCGGACTCAAGACGTCCGTCCTCTACTTTTTGAAAAAGAATGAAGAAAAAAAGCGCGACGAACATTTCATCAATGCCGTCTGTTATGAATTCCAAGAGGCGGCGCTCGACGTGCTCATTGAGAAAACGCGCCGCGCCACCCTCGAATACCGACCGAGAACCGTCATCATCGCGGGCGGCGTCTCGGCGAACGTTGAGCTTCGCACGCGAATGAGCGACATGATTACGCGCGATTTTCCCGACACATCTTTCCTCATGCCCCCGTTCAGATATTCTCTCGACAACGCGGGAATGATCGGCGCCGCTGCGCTCTTTCGGTGGGAAAAAATGACCGCCGAGGACAAACAAAAAGCGTCCACCGATTGGCAGACGCTTTCCGCGGATCCGAATATGAACCTTGGGGATTGAACATTTCACTCTCCAGTGCTACCATTTCCCCATATGAGCCAAGAAATCCCCACAACATACGAGCCCAAAGATCACGAAGACTCGATATACAAAAAGTGGGAAGAAAGCGGATTTTTTGGTCCGGACGTCTGCATCCAAAAAGGCGTAACAAACCCGGATGCCAAGCCGTTTTCCATTGTTCTCCCGCCACCAAACGTCACCGGCACGCTTCACTTGGGACATGCCGCCATGCTTGCAATCGAAGATATCATGGTGCGCTACCACCGCATGAAGGGCGATAAAACCCTTTGGATTCCCGGCACCGACCACGCGGCGATTGCAACGCAAGAAAAAGTCGAACGAATCCTGTGGAACGAGGAAAAGAAAACTCGACACGACCTCGGACGAGAAGTGTTTCTCGAACGCGTAAAGAAATTCGCGCAAGATTCACACGACACCATCGTCAATCAGTGTAAAAAAATGGGAGCTTCCCTCGACTGGGATCGCGAGGCATACACACTCGACGATGCCAGGAACCGCGCGGTCAACGAGGCCTTCCGCCGTATGTTCGAAGACGGCATCATCTATCGAGGATCCCGCATCGTCAACTGGGATCCGAAATTTCAGACCACGGTTTCCGACGACGAAGTGGAACGTCGAGAAGAAGTCGCCCCATTCTACTATTTGCAATACGGTCCCTTCGTCATCGGTACCGCTCGTCCCGAAACGAAATTCGGCGACAAATATGTCGTCGTACATCCAAATGATGAGCGATACCGCGAGTACGAACACGGACAGAAAATAGAAAATATCGAGTGGATCAACGGAACTATCACGGCGACCGTCATCAAAGATGAAGCCATTGATATGAATTTCGGAACCGGTGCCATGACTATTACTCCATGGCACGACGCGACCGACTTCGATATCGCCGAGCGGCACCACCTCGATAAAGAGCAGATCATCAACTACGACGGAAGGCTCCTCTCGATCGCCGGAGAATTTTCCGGCATGGATATAGCTGAAGCACGCCCAAAAATAATCGAGAAACTTCGCAAAAAAAATCTCGTTGTGAAAACCGAGGAAAATTATCTTCACAATATCGCCGTAAATAGCCGAGGTGGCGGCATCATCGAACCGCAGATCAAAGAACAGTGGTTTGTCAATGTCAATAAAGAGTTCGATCGAAATGGAAAAAAGACGACCCTGAAATCACTTATGCAAGAAGCGGTTCGCTCCGGTGAAGTGAAAATTATTCCCGAACGATTCGAGAAAACTTACTTTCATTGGATCGATAATCTTCGCGACTGGTGTATTTCCCGGCAAATTTGGTTCGGGCATCGAATACCGGTGTGGTATCGAGACAAAGAGGTTTTTTGCGGTCCGAAAACACCCGAAGGAAAAGGCTGGCAACAAGACCCCGACACGCTCGATACATGGTTCTCTTCCGGACTCTGGACATTTTCGACGCTTGGATGGCCGTTAGATAAAAAGTTTGGATTTCATGAGTCACTTGTTGATATAGTAAAAGACGGGACGAAAACCAAGACATATCGTCTAAGAGATAAACAAGCGCTCACGGGAGAACAGTATCTTGTTGAAAACTCAAAAACAAAGAAAAGCTTCGGATTTATAGCAATAGAAAAAGTGAGCAAAACCATACTTAGAAACATTGCGCACAATCAAGTGGGACATGAACCCTACCAAGACAGAAAACACTTTCTGTCCACAATGAAAGCATATTATCCAAATATGGACGTTTCGGAGGGATCCCCCGTATGGATATATGAGTTTAGTTACCATAAAGAATCACATCTCCAAACCTACCACCCGATATCCGTTCTCGAAACAGGTTACGACATTCTCTTCTTCTGGGTCGCCCGCATGATACTTATGTCGGAATATTTGCTCGGCGAAGTTCCCTTTAAAACCACCTATCTTCATGGTCTCATCCGCGACGAGAAAGGGCGTAAGATGAGCAAGTCGCTCGGCAATGTAATCGACCCGCTCGATATGACTGCGAAATATGGCACCGACGCCGTTCGACTCTCGCTCGTCATCGGGAGCACCCCTGGAAACGATATTCGTCTCGGCGAAGAAAAAATCGCCACCTTCCGCAACTTCACCAACAAACTCTGGAATATCGGGCGGTATGTTGTCCAGCAATCGGCAAACAGCAGTCAGCAATCAGACAAGGAGCAAGGAACAATAAGCCAGGAACAAGAGGCGGAAAAACCAGGGAGATTGAAAATTGCAAATTGCAAATTGAAAATTGTTTCCTCGGCCGATCGCTGGATTCTTTCCCGGCTCGACGAAACGGTACGTAAAGTCACGGAACTCCTCGAAGGCTACCAGTTCTCGCTCGCCGGAGAGACATTGCGCGATTTCACTTGGAACGAATTTGCCGACTGGTATGTCGAAGCGCACAAAGTAGAAGGAAACAACGAGGTGCTTCGATATGTTTTCGAAACGCTTTTGAAGCTCTGGCACCCCTTTATGCCGTTCGTCACAGAAACGCTCTGGTCACAGCTTGGAAAAGATCAGCTCCTCCTCGTAACGCCATGGCCAAAACAGGACACAAACACTCTTCCTGAGGGCGCAAAAGAAAATTTTTCACACATCATCGACATCATTACAAAAATCCGCGCTATTCGATCAATCTACCATATCGACCCGAAGCAAGAGCTCGATATTTCTTTCGCGACTCCGGAAGAAAACCTTCTTGCAAAGAATGAAACCATACTCAAACGCCTTGCGCGCGTCGGAACCGTTTCGTTTCTTCGCGACAAAGAAACCGTGTCCCATTCCGCGCGTTCCGTCATTGGAAACACACGCATCTGTATTCACCTCGAAGCCATACTTGATCTTGACAAAGAACAGAAACGCCTGGAAATGGAACTCAAAAAACTCGAAACATTCATCGAAAACACGTCCGCGCGACTCGGCAACGAAGCCTTCACTTCCAAGGCGCCGAAAGCGCTCATTGAGAACACCGAAAAACTCCTCGCCGAAGCGCGGCAAAAACAAAACAATCTCCATGATGCCCTTAATGAACTCATTGAAAATTGATCATTGAAAATTTTCTCTCTATGATCTACGCCCTCGTTCGCGGATGGCTCGCCGGTATGGCGGCGGTTCTCGTTGAAATTCTCCTCGCGGCGATATTCCTCGTTCAGGGTATTTCTCCGCGTACATTGACGGAAAATTTCTCCCCGACTCTTTCTTCCATAATTCTCGTCGCGTTTCTCGAGGAGAGTATGAAGCTCGCGGCGCTCCGCGGCATCAGTGATGAAACGACACCATTTTTCCGAAACGCGATCTTCAAAGGACTTCTCGTCGGACTCGGATTCGCCTTTTTCGAAGCATCGCTCAAAATACTCTTTCAAGGAGAAGACCTCTCCTATTCAGTCTCTCTCGGCGCGATAAGCGGTGGCGTGCTTCATATCGTAACCGGTGGCGTGCTCGGTTTCGCCTGGTTTTTTCGCACGCGAGGTCGAACGCCAACGCTCTTTTTGTTTCTCTTCTTCGTCGCGATTGTCCTCCATATCTTCTACAACACCTTTCTCTCTCCCGTTCTTTTTGAACGATTCTCCTAAACGGGTTCGTCTTGCGAAAAATTTTCTTTTTCGGTATACTGCGGTCAGTTTTAATTCGGCACTATCTGGAAAAATTCTATGACAAAACAAAAACAATCCTTTTTTGAGCGATTGACCGGGGCAAGAAACGTTGACGAGTCGCCGTCGCAGATTCCGATTTTTGAGGAATCATCCGAAGAGGTCATTGAGACCTATGGCGGTCCCCAAACATCGCCTCTGATGCGATCCACCATTCCGGAAGAGCCAGCATGGAGACCCTCTCCAGTGAATGACGAGTCCGGCGAAGAAAACGCCGAGGGACAACTCACTATAGATGTGTATCAGACGGATGAAGCGATTGTTATCAAGTCAACCATTGCTGGCGTCAAGCCTGAGGATCTCGATGTCGCCATCAACAATGACATGGTCACCATCAAGGGTGAACGAAAAAATGAAGAGGCGGTCACCGAAGGAAGCTACTATTACCAAGAGTGCTATTGGGGTCCGTTCTCCCGATCCATTCTCCTGCCGGTCGATATCATCGCCGACAAATCGGAAGCATCCCTCAAAAACGGCATTCTAACGATTCGACTTCCAAAAGCCGATACGACACGAATCAAGAAAATTCAAGTCCGCGGTTTCTGAGAGATCGAGCTTTCCCCTCTGCATCTTGAAAGACCGGCTTGTTTTTGACAAGCCGGATTTCTCTGTCGAGAAAGGACGCTATGTTTTCAATGTTTTCAACAACTGCATTCCGAACTCTTTTTCTCGTATGTATAACGAGCGCTTTTGTGTTTCCCGAAATTGCTAAGGCCGAAAGTGTCTCCATCTCGACGCTTCCGGAAACACTTTCCTTCTCCTGGAATGACAACGAACATACGCTCGCGCGTGAAGCGATTGCCCTGTGGTTCGAGCCAAAAAGCACAGTATCTTTCCGAAATGGAATGAAAATGGAAGCCATATCGCCGGCATTTTGCCCATGGGAGTTGTTCTTCTGCGATTTTTCTCTCCCCGCGCACGAACGCTCCTCAATCCGATCAAAAACCGTATTCACGCTCAATGAAACATCCGTTCGAGATTTTCTTGAAACGCTTCGCGCGCAATCTCGAAAAGATCCGATGGACGCGCTATTTGCCGTCAACGAGGACGGCGCCGTCTCGGCATTCGCGCCCAGTCGCGACGGATCCGAAATAGACGTAACAGTCGGATTAGATGCCTTAAAGAAAGCCCTATCCTCTTCAACAGAAAGGAACATCGCCCTCGCGCTCCCGATACGAATCCTTCAACCGAATATCACATCAACGGACGCCGATCGCCTCGGTATCACCAAGTTCCTCGGCGAAGGACGCACGAGCTTCGCCGGCTCGCCCAAAAATCGCGTCTTTAATATCAAGCGCGCGATTGAGCAGTTCCAGGGAATCCTCATTCCTCCGGGAAAAGAATTTTCGTTCGTAGAATATTTGGGTGCGGTGGATGGCGAACACGGCTATCTCCCCGAACTCGTCATCAAGCGCGGTCAAACGCTCCCCGAATTTGGCGGCGGCATTTGCCAAGTCTCAACGACGCTCTTCCGCGCAGCCCTCAATACGGGGCAAAAAATCACCGAGCGCAGAAATCACGCCTATCCCGTTCAGTATTACAAACCCTACGGAATGGACGCAACCATCTATATCCCAAAGCCGGATTTCAAGTTTATCAACAACACTCCCGCACATATTTTGCTCCAGGTTGCCATCGAAGAGAAGGAATTGGTATTTCGTTTCTATGGCACGCCGGATGGACGAACCATTTCTCTTGATGGTCCACACATCACCGCTCGTACGCCGGACGGCGGTATGAAAACCGTCTTCACCCAAAAGGTCATCGCGGCAGATGGAACTACACTCATTGAGGATACCTTCAAAAGCAGTTATGAATCCCCCAGCAAATTTCCCCATCCGGGCGAAGAGAAGCTCACCGAAAAACCAAGGAATTGGTCCGAGAAGCAATGGAACGCGTACGTCGCAACCGGCGCTCTTCCGCGTTGACGAAAGGAGCGTATCTTGCTAGTATTCCAATACTTTCCCGAAGGGAGAGCATTTGTTGTTTTGTGGCGCGCATAGCTCAGCTGGTAGAGCAGTTGGCTCTTAATCCCGCCGCGGCGGGATCGGGGGTTCGCCATCAAGAAAATTTCTTCATCTCATACACCGCAATCGCCCTCATAGCTCAATTGGCAGAGCAGTTGGCTCTTAACCAAACGGTTCCAGGTTCGACTCCTGGTGGGGGCACAGAAAAGCAAAATACCGCAATCGCCCTCGTAGCTCAATGGATAGAGCAGGGCTCTTCTAAGGCCTTGATGTTGGTTCGATTCCAGCCGAGGGCACGGAAAAGCGGAAGTCTCCGGCGGGGTGACTATCGTTCAATGGTAGGACGGTGGTTTGTGGAACCATCAACGAGGGTTCGATTCCCTCTAGTCACCCCAGTGGAGATTTCCAATGCTCTCGTAGCCGAACGGATAGCCCCGCAAATACGCCGGGCATTGACTTCAAAAAAGTAATGCCCTTGTAGCTTAATGGATAAAGTGCCGGTCTTCGGAACCGGTGATGTAGGTTCGATTCCTACCAAGGGCACCGAAAAAAAGGCACACTCCCTCTCCTGAAAGTGTTTTGCGGGGTCGGAACCGGTAATGGGGGTTCCCAGCCTACCGGCAGGCAGGGATTCCCTCCGAGAGCACATCTTTAGAAGCAAATTGCGAATCCCGCCAGTGTGGGCGGGATTTTTTTTGGAATTCTTAATGAAGTTGATCGTTACTTAAAATTCACCGAAAAATTATACATTCCCATACTGCACGCCCCTTGAAGGGTATGAGGTTTCGGTATTCCGAGATCGATAACTTCCTCCCCTATTGGCGGCAGAACTTTTTGATAACCGATTGATCGGATAACGAGCGACGCTGAACAATCGTACGTGCCATTTGTTTTCAAAATCAGTTTTGTCGGTATATCGGCTTTTGCTACAGAGATCCGAGGCGAATATCCGCCACGAACATTGATGGTCACATACTGAGCACCTTCCCGCATTTCAACGTTGTTCGTCAACTCAAATTCCGACGCATTCAAACCGGACGAATGGGCATTTTTTTTGTCACCTTTCGGTTGTCCCAGAAGAATCGTTCCAAGCCCCGCGACAAGCAAAAGCGTAATAACGACCGCGATAATTTTACTCATAGGTTTATATATTAAAAATCGGACGAATAATTCCGAGTCCGGCAAGCCCGGAAAGGAGCGCGAACACACCAAGACCGATAACCACCACCCCCGCGGATTCGAAGAAAATCGGTGCGTATCTTCCTCGCGCAAACGACGCGGAACCAAATGAAAGAAAGAGAAGCATTGGGAGCGTCCCGAGCGCAAACGAAAGCATAAGAAGGAGTCCGGAGACAAACGATCCGCTTCCGAGTGCGGAAATCTGCATCGACTGCGTGAATCCGCACGGCAAGAAAAAAGTGGCAAACCCGATGACAAGCGGCGTGAGAGTTCCGTGTTCTACTTTTCTGAAAAAATTGAAAATCCCCGAAGGCAGGGCGACGTTATTTTTTTCAAACACTCCAACCAGATTCAAACCAAGGAGAATCATCGCGACAGAAGCTACTATTCCCAGAATGGTCGTAAACGTAATATTGATTCCAATGGCGCCGCCGACCGCCCCGAGAACACCGCCCAATACCGCAAAACCCGCCAACCTTCCAACGTGAAAAAGCAAGAAAGTTTTCGTATCCCTTTCGTTATCTTGAGATATTTTTGCCGAAAGGGAAAGCACCAACCCTCCCACTACCGCGAGACAGCTCGATACCGAAGCGAGAAGACCAACGAGAAAGCTTGTTGTCGGAGTTATCTGTCCTCCTCCAATGCCAAGATTGAGAATTCCGGATTTTTGCAATAGAAAAAAGAGAGTAAGAAGCGCAAGTCCGATTGGCACGGCCTTCCAAATCACATCATTATTCCACTGCTCCTCGACGGGTTTCTCTACCGACAACGCGTAGCCGTTCGATTTTATCGTATCCGTGAGCACCTTCGCCAATTCTTTGGGGCTCTGATCGCTCTCAGTCTCAATTTTAACGGTCTCGCGCTTCAAATCAACACAGGTGTTTTTTATAAAACCCCGCTCATTCAAAGCGTCTTCAATGAAAATTTTGCATGAAGCGCAGTGCGTACCGGAAATATGGAATGTATGTGTTTTCATATTTTTATAATTTTTTTGCCTTAATTCGAAGGGAGTTTGACACGACCGACACCGAAGACATTGCCATGGCAAAACCGGCAAAGACGGGATTCAAGAGCCATCCAAAAATCGGATAGAAGGCTCCGGCGGCAAGCGGAATACCGACAATATTATAGATAAACGCCCAGAAGAGATTCTGCTTGATTCCCCGCAGAGTGACTCTCGAGAGATTGATAGCCTTCACAAGCTTTGAAATATCCCCGCCAAGGAGGGTGATGCCGGCGGATTCTATCGCCACATCCGTTCCAGTCCCCATGGCAATACCCACATCGGCCTGCGCGAGAGCTGGAGCATCATTCACGCCATCACCCGCCATTGCCACCACTTGACCCCGCAACTGGAGTTCTTTAATTTTTTCGAGTTTATCCTGCGGCAGTACGTGGGCGACAACGCCATCAATGCCAACGAGTGAGCCGATGTATTTGGCGGCTTTTTCATCGTCGCCGGTGAGCATAACCACTTTGATTCCAAGAGCATGGAGGTTCTTAACCGCTTCGACCGACTCATCTTTTATTTCATCGGCTACCATGACAAAGCCAAGCACCTTTTCTCTTGTGGCAACGATCACCGGAGTTTTCCCTTGAAAAGTGAATTCATTCAGCTTCGCTACATCAAAAGAAATATTCAGATCGCTTATGAGCTTTGCATTGCCGACAAAGTATTCCGTGTTTTTAATCACTCCTCTGAGTCCCTTGCCTTGTATACCCTCGAAGCTTGAAACATCAGATATCGGAATATTTTTCTCCTCTGCGTAATTCACCACCGCATGAGCAATCGGATGTTCTGATTTTTTCTCAAGCGAAGCTAAAATTGATATCAGATCGTCGTTTTTTAAATTGGAAAGATTTTGTATATCAACAAGGGCTGGCTTTCCGATTGTGATTGTTCCAGTTTTATCAACCACGACCGTGTTCACTTTATGGAGCTTTTCAAGCGTAGCGGCATCCTTGATAAGGATACCTTCTTTTGCCCCCTTACCGACGCCAACGATAATCGCCGTCGGCGTGGCAAGACCAAGAGCGCAGGGACACGCAATAACGAGAATCCCAACAAAGGAGACTAGACCGAAGGAGAGAGCTTGAGAAAAGCCTAAGTATTGCGATCCGACAATGAGCCAGGCGCCGAGAGCAAGAAAAGCGATCACCAGAACAATAGGCACAAAAACCGACGAGACTTTGTCCGCAAGAGCCTGTATTGGCGCCTTGCTTCCTTGGGCATCCTCGACCATTTTGATGATCTGGGCGAGTAACGTTTCCGACCCGACTTTTGTCGCTTTGAATGTAAACGAACCGCTGGTGTTGATCGTTCCGGAAACGACACTATCACCAATCTTTTTCTGGACCGGCATCGGTTCTCCGGTCACCATAGATTCATCAACAAAAGAACCGCCGTCAGTTATCACTCCGTCCACAGGAATTTTTGCCCCAGGTTTTACGATAATCAGATCGCCATGTTTTACATCATTGACCGATATTTCTATTTCTTTGCCATCACGGATAACAAGTGCAGTTTTCGCCTGAAGATTAAGAAGTTTTTCTATGGCATCTCCCGTTCTGATTTTTGATCGTGCCTCCAAATATTTGCCAAGCGCAACAAAAGTAATGACCACTATCGTCACGTCGTAGTATTGGTAATCAACATTTATAAAAGGCCGTAGCATCTCCTCAAAAGCTGTAACGGCAAAACTGTATAAAAAGGCGGCGACAGTTCCAATGCCAATAAGTGTATCCATATTTGCCTTGCCGTATCGGAGGAATCTATAAAACCCCAGTAGGTATGGCTTGCCGACTACAAAAAGAATGTACGTTGCCATTAAAGGCAGGAGGTGATGAAAAAACTCTTTCACTACTGACCCCATCTCTGACGCGACTCCGTACTCCGCAAGGATATCCCAGCCCATGACAAAGGCGGCAAAAATCGCAATGGGTATGGCCGAAAGCACTTTGGTTTTCATATCCGCAACCTCGGAGAGCTTTTCTTTCTTGGACTGATTTAGTCCCAAGCGCGCCGCATGCTCACTCTCTGACATACCCATCTCCTCGGCAGTGGAGGGAATCTCTAAAGAATAGCCAAGTGGTTCAATTTGCTTAGAAAGATCGTAGGGGTTCGTCTTTAGCGGATCAAAAGAAACCTTGGCTTTTTCCGTACCATAGTTCACCTCCGCAGACTGCACTCCCTCAACTTTCTTGAACATCTTCTCAATAACCGACGAACAAGAAGCGCAATGCATCCCCCTTACCCCATAAATCCGAGTGTGCATATCATTTTCTTTTTAATTTATACACCTTGATAACTTCCTCCTTAGCCTTTTTTATTTGTCCGGACTGCACTTGGTGAACGACGCAGTGGCCGAGATGATTTTCAAGAAGCATATCTTCGACGTTGGACAACCCCTGCTTTACGGCCGACGTCTGAGCGATCACATCGATACAGTACGTATCATTTTCAATCATCTTTTGCAGTCCGCGAACCTGACCCTCCAAAAGTTTGAGTCGACGCACAACCTTTACCTTATTTTTTTCATCCATATACTTCATATAAAACAAGAATACCCCCTGGGGGGTATGCTGTCAAATGTCTAGAGCTCATCTCAAAAATCCACATCTTCACTGTTTCTGCAAATATTCCAAGATACTCTTTGCGGCTATGGCGCCTTCGGAGGCGGCGGTGACGATTTGGTGGAAATGGTTAGAGTTGGTTGTGATGTCGCCGGCCGCCCAAATACCCGGCACGCCGACACTCTGATCCGGCATCGTCTCGACATATCCCAAACGGTCAAGCTTCGCTCCCGCGTCCGCGAGTAACTTCGTATTGGGAACAAGTCCGATTTCAACAAAGAGTCCGTCAACGGAGAGTTCCGATTTTCCCGCAAACGGTCGATCGAGAAGAAGCGTCTCAAGTTTCGCGGTTCCGCGAATTTCTCGCACCTGCGTTTCCACTACCACGGTCACATTCTTTTTGGATACGAGTAAATCTCGCCAAAATTTTTCAGCAATCATCTCCGACTCGCGCACAATGACAAACACTTCCGTGCAAATATCGGCGAGATATGCCCCTGCTTCCGCCGCGCTATCGCCGCCGCCCACGACCGCCACTCGCTTTCCCTTGAAGAAAAATCCGTCGCACGTCGGACAAAACGACACGCCCTTGCCGGAAAACTCCTGCTCGCCCGGTACGCCGAGGTGGCGATGCTTGGTGCCGGTCGCCACGAGTACCGTTTTTGTTTCGAATGATTTCTCTCCCGCGATCACTGAAAAATTTCCATCACTTTTTTTCTCGATTCTCTCGACGGAAACCGGAAGGATTTCAACGCCGTAGCTCTTCGCGTGATCCGCCATAGCATCCGCGAACGCCTGCCCCTTGATTTCTTTGGTCCCGATCCAATTCCCCACGTCAAACGTTTGCGTGAGAAGACCGCCGGCAATTTCACCGAGAACCGCATGCTTTATACCGTAACGCGACGCATACACGGATGCCGACAGTCCCGCCGGTCCCGCGCCGATAATGATGAGATCGTAGATCATAGAATGAAGAATGAAGAATGAAGAATGAAGAATGAAGAATGAAGAATGAAGAATGAAATCCTCCATTCGCCATTCCCTATTCTTTATTCACGAATAGCGCTCGCAACCGCCTTCACCACTCGTTTGTCAAAGGGCGACGGGATAATCATTTCCGCCGTCGGCTTTGAAACAAGCTTGGACAATTTCATCGCCGCGTTCACCAGCATTTCATCGGTAATGTCCCGCACGCCGTGATCGAGCGCGCCGCGAAAGATACCGGGAAACCCGAGTACATTGTTGAGTTGATTGGGGAAGTCCGACCGTCCGGTCGCGACAACCGCCGCCCCCGCCTTTTTCGCCTCACCCGGCATAATCTCCGGAATGGGATTGGCAAGCGCAAACACAATCGGATTCTTCGCCATCGAGGCAACCTGCATTCGCGTTAGCGTGTTTCCTTTGGAAACCCCGACAAACACATCCGCCCCCGCGAGCGCCTCTGCAATACCACCGGAAATATTTCTCGGATTCGTTCGATCAAGGAGTTGGCGTTTGAATGTATCGAGATCGACGCGCTCTTTCGAGAGAATACCCTTACTGTCAATGACGACGATATCACTGGCGCCCCCCAAAAGAAGCAGCTCCGCAATCGCGTGTCCGGCGGCGCCCGCCCCTGCAATCACGATCCGCACCGTTTCTATTTTTTTCCGCACCACTCTAAGCGCGTTCAACAGTCCCGCAAGGACCACCATCGCCGTCCCATGTTGGTCATCGTGGAACACGGGAATATCGAGAAGTTCCTTGAGTCGCGCCTCGACGTCAAAGCATCGCGGCGCCGCGATATCTTCGAGATTGATACCGCCGAAAGTCGGGGCGATACGCGCGACCGTCGCGACGATCTCCTCAACATCCTGCGTCGCGAGCACGATCGGAAACGCGTCCACATCGGCATATGTTTTGAAGAGCATCGCCTTCCCTTCCATAACCGGAAGCGCGGCAATCGGTCCTATATTCCCCAATCCCAACACCGCTGATCCATCAGACACAACCGCAATCGTATTCTTTCGAATGGTATAGTCCCGCGCCTTCCCGGGATATTTCGAGAGGTACGACGACACCGCGCCCACTCCCGGAGAGTAGTACACGCTCAAATCCGACGGTTTCGCCACGGTAACTTTCGAGACAACCTCGATTTTTCCGTGAAGCTTCTTGTGCGCCGAAAGCGCGCGTTTCGCGATATCATTTTTGGATTGCGTCATATCGTTTTTCTTTCGTCCAGACAGTGTACCATATTCGTCAATGCGAGTCCATACTCGAAATTTCCGAAGAAATCGTTTCCCATATTCGCTCGGCTCGTTGCTTTTCCTCATCGGGAAGCGACTCGATAACACATCGGAAGGAAGACGTTTCAAAGCCATTCCGAGACACCGAATCGCTTCCGATAAGTTTCATTGTTCGAAGCGCACTGCCAAAGGCAAAAAGCGTATCATCCATCTCTCGTTTTTCCTCTTCCTGAGCTATAGACGACGATGACCATGTATTCATTGCTTTGGAAAAAGTACTTAGCACATACTCCGCAACGTCCCACACGCCCTGCGTCACGACAAACGAATCCTGATAGCTCGCTCCCGGAGAAGCGCTTTGTACTTTTCGGTAAAAATCACTGTGAGAAAGTTTTTTCTCTGTGCTATTTGATCCCATCTCGCGAAGAAACGCCTGCACCGCGGCAAAGTGCGTTCCAAAAACGAGTATATTATCTCGAAAACCGAAATCAAACGACGCAAACGAATACGGAAACTCATTGGAAAGTTTGAAAGAATATATCACGCCTTCGGGCGTTGTCGTTTCATGAAGATGCGCGGCGACAATCATCGCGTCAAGTTTTTGTTTCAGTTCATCACTTTGTACCCGTATTTGCCGTATAGATTCAATACATTTGTCTCTCTCTGGCGATCCGTCGCAAAACGAATCCGAGAGAGGGCGAGACATCTCCGCGGAGCCCGCAAACATTCTTTCCTTCTGCATGGAAATTGTGTTTCGAACAAAATCCACCATCTTCTCAATTGTTGCCTTCATTGCTTGCGGATCATCCACGCGCGCAACGAGCACCCCTTCCGGTTCGGCATCCTTCGCGGTCAAGACCGAAACCGCGACGCTCTCGGAGAGATGATCAATCACGTCCCGCTCAATATCAATCGTCGTCGCTGTTTGAATCGCGCGCCGCGTTTCTTCCCATGCCTCGCGCCCCTTCTCCGTCAAGCGAGTACGCTTGAAATTATAGAAGCGATTTTTGAGTCCGTCGTGCTCGGAAAAAATATTGAGCCACTTTCCACCGGCTTTTTGCGGCACAAGATTTGACAGCCGCTCCGCCTCCGGTTTTCCGGGAAGCGCTTCGTCATCGGTTTTATTGGTCCAGCGCATATCAATACCGCTTTCCGTAAACCCGAGTGACCAGCCAATCATAATCCGCTCCGGATATCGGATAAACTCCGACGGATCGGAACACATACTCCCCGAGCAGGGCGACTTTTTGAAAAACGCGTCGGAAGCGACGTTGAAATATCCGGCAACCAACGACTGTGCGATGTCCGGATTTCCGAGCGACGCTCGCACCGATCGAAAGTCGTCATTGTCGGCGAGTGTTGAAGTCGACGTTTTCGGTGTGAAACTATCCCACGCGCGACGGCTCGCCTGCCGATCAAATATTTTTTTGAGCTCCGCTTCCGACGAAGCGCATATCCAGTTTCCCCCGACAAGTCCGTGGTAGAGCGTCCGAAACTGAATAAAGCGCGATATATCGTCCGGCAATGTCGTCTCTTTCGATTTGAGAGAAACCTTGAAATATGAAAAACCACGGTATTCGAGAGTTTCCACTTCGAAATCCGAACCCGATCGAAGCTTCTCAAACGTATCACGCGCCTTCTTGCGATCTCGCACCGGTGAGGCAACCAAGAAATCTATCGGCTTTTCGGGCGCGTAATCATTCTCGACTCCGCGCACCGTCATATCGCCAAGTACCCGGGGACGCGGGGAAGATGTTTCTCTATCGGAAAAAGCGAGACCTTCTTTTTTTGGCGGAATCATTCCGGCGAGAGTCCGGGAGGACGAAGAACCGATTGCCACCGCGCCCTTCTGAAGACTTTCACCGAGAGGGCTCATATCGGACACCGTCACGTACGCCGAGTCGCCAAGTACCGGTTTGATATCGCCGTCAAAGTCAAGATTGAATCGCTTGAGCGAGTCCTGAAACGCCTCCGACAATGTCTTCCCTTCGCCAACCGGATCAAGCGCTTTCTTCAACAGTCCGTATCCCGGAAAGGCGCTCGCGTGTTTCTCGAGGAGCGCGTACTGCTTCGAATCGGCATTGATATTCACCTCGAATACCAAATCCGGCGCCGCGGGAAGCACCGAGAGCACCGGGTATGATTTCACTTCTCGCGCATACCACCCGGCACCCCATGCGCCACCCGACAGAAGAATCGCTACAAAAACAAACCCCGCGATCCACAGAAATTTGGGACGGGATATTTTTCGGAAGAAGTCCGCGCTTTTCTTCGCGCCTTCCCCCAAAAGAACCAGCACCCGGTTCTTTGGAAGCGATCGTTCTTTCAATTCCGCAAGCGTCACCGAATCATCAAAAAAGGTAACGGTCCCGACATTCGACTCGTGATTTTCCGACACATCTTTCGCTTCATCTTTTTTCTCGGAAGAAACCGCTCCTCCTTCCAAGAAGGGGGACTTCGATACCGGTTCTTGCAACGCCATATTTGTTTTTTTATGTTTTCAGCTGTATGCCTAGCGGAACACGCTATGCCCGCGCGTACCAGAAAGCCAACCACATCCCGATACCCAATACGACAACCCCCAAAGTAACCATCAGCCAAAAGAGCACTTTCGGAGAAATGAAACGGAAAAAACTCGGATTTTTTTCGGCCGCTCTTTCAAGAAAAGCGATGATCGGATTTCTCGAAAGAGAATGCACCTTGAGCTCGGCGAGCGTCGTCGAGTCGTCACGAAACGCGGTCGTCCCATACTTCCCAGCCTCCGCTTCCGCCGGCGTCACAGCGGCAACCGTCGGCGCTTCCGATACTTCCTTCGCTCTTTCCAAAATCGCATCGAGTGTCGCCGGCGTATCTTTCGGCAGCTCATGAAACGGAAGTCGCTTAGACTCCTCCAAAAAATGCACCCCCGGATTCGAAAAATTCGGCTTCATAGGTTTTTATTTTAGAAATCACCGCACCATAAATCCAATATCCTTCCCTCCCTGCCAATTCTCTTCATCAATATCGCCCCCGTCATCAACCAGGTCTTCTCCCGTCGAATATATAATGCGGCGTTCCGGCACATACCTCATCTGTTTCCCGTCAAACGGATCCTGCGGCACTTCCGGAAGATAAGCAGGGACAAGCTCTTCCAGAGAGTTTGGCAACACTCCCCGATCTTGTTCATACGCTTTGAGCGCGAGAAGAGATTGAGTCGCTTTTACGGAAAAAGTTTCTTGAAATTTTCTCTTGTACAAACCGTCAAAGGAAATACTTACCACATTGGAAAGAATTTTTCCGATGGCATTATTCTGAAACACAACACTTAAATTCATAGGCATTTTTTCCGCGTGACGCACGAGACCATAATGACCCTGCTCCGCATTCCGTATCATTCCTCTATATAATTCAGCAAACAACAATTTCGTTTTGTTTGATTGATAGTAGAAGAAACCTCCGACCTTGATAAAGTGCGGGACACCCTGTAAGGGCTCATTCTCATCTTCTGCCAATTCCCCTTCATACAATAGCTCTACCGGTTCCTCTTCATAAAACGCCGAGTCGATAATCGATTCTTGCGTATTGACAAACATTACATATTCGGCTCTCAACATTCTTTGCAAAGAAGCCTTACTTTCTTTATACTCCTCCAGCTGCATCCTATAAGGAAGCAATTCCGAAGACTGAAGATTTGAGTGCCGAACCAGCTCGCGAAAATTGCTCAACCCCATTTCTTTCACCGCCACACCTAAAAGATAATTAATTGGCGACCCTTGCGAATCCTGAAGCATCTTTGCCATTGCCATAGTTTTGATTGATTGATCCATTGCCTCCTCTTCCCGCCCCTCTCTCTGCAAAACCGTCGATTTCAACGCGTTTACCTTCGCCAAATTACGCAAGAACGCGACACTTGGAATGATTTGGTTAGCATTATAATTTTTCGGATCTTGAAATTCCGGCTGTTGAAAAATCGGGAGCGCCACTCCCCTCTCAAAAACATCGAGCGCATGCGCGTTCTTTTGCAAAATTTCTTGAGCAAGTGTGTCATCCCAGTTCTCCCACGCAAGCATACCTTCCAAATTTCCCCGATCGGTCGGCCAGTATATCTCATCCTCGCCGATTTCCGAAAACACATAGTACGCATTTTGCTCTCGGGGAATATTCAGTACGGGAAGTTGCAAATCGGAATCATCCGGCTCGGGGATATCATGCGTCACAAGAAGCATGCCTTGAAAAAGGATGTACCCCGCCAAAACCGGAAGACCGATCAATGCAAAAAACCAGTACACTCCCCTTTCAAGTCTGTTTGAAGTCGGCACCGAAGGCGTTTTGTCAATTCGAACCAAATCTTGATAGAGAAACCATGAATAAAGTGTCATCATCGGCACCGTTATGAACACAAGCGGTATAAAAAGAAATCCATGCGAATCTCCGATATATTTTCCCATCACCGCAAAAGGTACACTCATCACAATCAAGAGCAAGAAAATAAAAAACGATCTCCACGCGACTTTCCAGAAATTTCCGGAGACAAGCCGCTTGCTTCGAAGGAGCGCCTCCATTCCTCCTTTTTCTTCAAAGACAAAAACAGGGAGCGCGAGCGCGAACCACACCAAAAAAATCATGCCCGGGACGAGCAAGAAAACAAACCCACCCAGAGAAATCGAGAGGACGATAGCGGAAAGAAAAACATATGGAAACCAATTCCGCAACGCTACAACATAGGACTCTTTTACTCCGCAAGAGAGCTTGATTGAAAAAAACAACGCCGATGTCGCGATAATGTTAAAGAAAAGAAAAAGAACCCATATGATAATTTTCCCCAAGGAAAACAACGGCATGTATGAAAAGGGCGGAAACAGGGAGACATACTTCATTCCGGTCAAAAGAAAAGAGAGCGCCGTCGGGACGAGCAAGATGCCAATCCACGTCGAAAGTCGAGAGCGATATAAACTCCACGCTTCTTTGAAGAGTTGCCACGCGCTTTTCAATTTTTCTTCGGAGTGAACGCTTGTTTCAATGGGCTTCTCCGGGAAGATTTGTTGTTCCGATTCCATACGATGTTTGTTTTTTATTTCTCAAACAAGATTTCTACAATCCCCCCACCATTTCACGGAATTGGTTGCCGCGGTCGAATTCGTTTTGGAAGAGGCCGAAGCTCGCGGCTCCCGGAGAGAGGAGGACGATGTCTTTCGGCTCGATATGAGAAGTGGCAAGCGTAATCGCTTCGTTCATAGATGACACCGTGCCGAGAATTTTTGACTCGCCGCCGTGCGCGCGAATCGCCGCGATCAACTTCTCGGTCGCGTCACCGGAAAACAATACAACTCCCTTCACATTCCATGCTTCAGCAATCGTCTTTCCCAATTCGTCAAAGTCGAGATTTTTGTCACTGCCACCCGCGAGAAGCACGAGAGATGTTTCAAAAGAACGAATGCCAGCTATCGCCGCGTCCGGAATCGTCGCCGCGCTATCATTATACCAGAGCGCGTTCTTTTTCTCGACAACAAACTCAAGTCGGTGCGGCACACCGGAAAACGAAAGCAGTCCTTTCGCGATCGACTCGAAGCCGACGCCAAACGCTCGCGCCGCCGCAATTGCGGACATCATATTCCCCACATTGTGTTTCCCTGGGACGCGAATATCCGCAAGCGTCGCGAAGACCGAATCCGTTTTCCCTTCGCGACAGACAAGGTCGCCCTCGCGAACAAAGACGCCATCACCCTCGCAATCGTCCCGGGCGAAAAATATTTTCCGAGACAGGACTCGCCCCGCCTCGCGAACCAATTCGGGACTCTCGGCATTGTACACGAATACATTATCCGCGTTTTGAAACCGAACAATATTCGCTTTGTCGGTGAAATATTCCTCCATCGAGGAATAGTAGTTGAGGTGATCGGGATAAAAGTTGGTGAAGACCGCGATATGGGGACTCTTGCGAACACTCGCGAGCGCCGACAATCGCCAGCTTGAAAGTTCAAACACCACCACGTCACATTCCGAGATTTTCTCGACCAACGACAAGACCGGCGTTTCCCCGATACCGACCTCGAGCACGCGCTTCCCGGCAACTCTCAAAAGGTGCGCGATCGCGCTCGCCGTCGTCGTCTTTCCCTTGGTGCCCGTCACGCCGATAATCGGCTTGTCACACAGCGCGAAAAAAATACTCGAGTCCATCTCAACCGGCACATTTGCCTCCCGCGCCATCTGAATATATTCATTGGTCCACGGAATACGCGGATTCTTGATCACCATATCCACTTCGGTAAAGTCCGCTTTTCGATGCTCTCCGAGAAACAGACGAACTCCCGGCAAATGCTCAATCTTCGCCACCGACTCGGCGAGTTCGTGCGCGTGCTTCGCATCCGTCACCCGAATATCCGCCGCTCCCTGACGCGCGAGAAACTCGACCGTCCCGACCCCGCCCCCCGACACTCCGAGCCCGAACACCGTCACCCTTTTTCCCGCAAATGAAAATTGATCGGTCATAACAAGAAAGAAAGATAGGACAATTATACCACCACTTCCAATACCTCGTAGCTCTCAGTCATCGGCAATCATCCTTCCGTTCCCGATTTTTCATTGTGCATTTTGCATTTCCTACATCCCCGCACCCTGATGCTTCGCGGCTTTCAGCTATCAGCAATCAGCCTTCGGCTCCCAATTTTGCATTTTTCATTTCCTGCCTGCCGGTAGGCAAGGTGAATTTTGCACTTTTTATTGCCCGGCGCCCTGTATCTGCCAATAAAAGTTTGCGCAGTTTGTATCCCTACACCCACAGCGCCAAGAGCCGCCCTGTACTGAACACGTCATCCCGACGAAGTAGGCGGGGGCGGCGGCAGAGGCCGTGGAGAGATTGGGATCAGTGATGGTTGCCGAGACCGAGCCCTGGCACCAGTCGCCATTCAGGGCGCCCGTACAGATTCCCGTGTATTGTGTCCAATTGCCATTGGCGTAGTAGTACCCCTTCGTATACACAATTCGAGTCGTATCACCGAGGACGCCGAGGGTCGCTTGAATAGTGTGAATATCCTCGGTTCGGCAATCTGCCTTCAGAAGAGAAACATTTGAGGTGAAAACATCATAGGGCGCTCCATAACCGGCATTCCCACCGGGAACCGATCCCCATGTTGCCGGAGAGATTGTACTGCAAGAGGTAACCGTCGGTGTTGTATTGAGAACAACAAAAGCAACCCCGTTCGCCGGCACCCGCCAGGTCATAGGAGCGATTTGCGTCGCCCCCTGAACAGACCCGATGGAAACATTCAGCGCTGTCGAAACGGGAAAGTCAAGAGAGCTCCCCGACTGAAGATTAAAGAGCGTCAAAAGATAGGAGGAGCCGAGCTTGTGAGCAGTAAAGTGCCAATCAACAAAGGTAAGTGGCGAGTCATATCCGGGATATATCAATTGCGTCCCATTTGTACTTGGCATACCCGAAAGAGAGAATGATTGTTCTGAAGAAGCGCCCTCGTAATAGTCCTCATACAAAGCAAGGTTTCTTGCCGCATCGCCTATCGCACTCCAGTATCCGGCATCCAGATTGGAGGGATAATACAAGAGGATTCCTCGAGCGCCGGACGCTGTTGCCGCTATAATCTGTTGAAAAAGCCTCGCGGGAGAATTTCCACTCGTTGCTCCGGTGTACCTCACCAATAGGAGCGGCCACAACTCTGTTTGCGGTCGGGAATCATCGATCTCCTGCTTCCACCCGCGGACAAATTTAATAACCTGTTTCACCCCCAAATTTTCACCGGAAAAATAGAGTTGTGGCAGAATGTAATCCACAAACGGAGCCATCGCCGACGCGTCATTGCCGAGCGAAAGGTACGAGGACAAAAATCCGGCATAGCCCCTACTGGTCGTCAGCATGAGACGAGTCGTTGAGGATTCGGCGTTTACCCCCTGACGAATACGAGAGATATATTCCGCGCTTTGCCTGGTGCTAAAATTCGTCCACTTCGTATAGGTATCCAAAATTCCGGCATCGGTGGTTTTAAACGTATTGAGACGATTCGCGGAAAAGTAGGCGCGAAAAGCGTTGAACTCCGCATCGGAAACGCCGTTTTCAGATTTAAAACGGGCAATTGCCGAAGCGCAAAACCCATCAATCCCCGTCGGTTCGTAATCAAATGAGGCAAATCCGTTTTCACTCTCCGCCTTTGAAATAAGCGTACTCACTCCCGGTATTGCCGATCCGGATGGAAGGGCTATGATGTCTTGCGGACAAGGAAAACTGCCCGTATCCGCCACCCCGTCTACGTCATAATTCGGAAAACCAACAAGTCGAAAGTATGAGTGATGGGTATTCCCTCCCGAAACAATACCCTCGCTATTTAAAGCTTGCCGATATGTCGCGTCGCTCGCGGCCTGAACATACCTGATACCAACATCTCGAAAAAGCCTCGCGACTCCGCCACTCGCGATTCCCGCCCGACCGTAATTGTAATCCCAGAACCCCAAGGTAATTTTTTCCGGCATCGTCGTAACAGCCTGCAAAGACGATACTGCAAGTGGCCATGTCCAGACATTCTGATTGGCTCCCTGAGTGAGCGTAAGCGATACGAAATCATTCCCGGACAAAGGAGTCTCTGTCGGTTGTACAAAAAAAATCTGATTCTTCCACTCCGAAGACACGCGGCTTCCGGGAGTGCCATCAAGTTGCGCATTTGCAAAAGAGAAAGAAAACGACTGAAAGTGTCTATTACCGGAGTCCCACTCGGAAGCATCGGTTACACCGTAATAACCGCCATTTGATAACGCTCTCATCCCCCTCGGGAAATTCCACGTCAATGTACCTGTCTGTGTGGAAGACGCTCCGGTTATCGTGGCATCAGCCTGCAAAACCAGTGTAAGCCCCTGCGTCTCATTGAGCAGGAGGCGCAAAGTTTTATCCGAATTCAGTGACGCCGGGATGGCAACGGCCGCCCAACCGGCGGACCGTACCGGAAGAGAAACCATTAAAAAAAGAAGACAGAAGAAGGAAAAAAAACTGAGGCGCCATGAAAATATCCATATTCCAAAGGCGGCCTCTTTTTTCCCTGAAAATGAAAACTGACCAATCATACCGCTATTAAATAGAGAACAAACACATTCTTGCATTCTAAAGTTTTGCCGCCATCCAGCTATCGGCAATCATCCTTCCGTTCCCGATTTTTCATTGTGCATTTTGCATTTCCTACATCCCCGCACCCTGATGCTTCGCGGCTTTCAGCTATCAGCAATCAGCCTTCGGCTCCCAATTTTGCATTTTTCATTTCCTGCCTGCCGACCTGCCTGCCGGTAGGCAAGGTAGGCAAGGTGAATTTTGCACTTTTTATTGCCCGGCGCCCTGTATCTGCCAATAAAAGTTTCGCAGTTTGTATCCCTACACCCACAGCGCCAAGAGCCGCCCTGTACTGAACACGTCATCCCGACGAAGTAGGCGGGTGCGCTCGCACTTGCCGTTGAAATATTGGGGTTGGTGATCGTGGCGGAGACACTCCCCTGACACCAGTCGCCATTCAGCGCGCCGTAACTGTTGTAGGCAGTTTGGGAGAAGTCAGTGAAAGATATCCTGTCACGCGATGACTTTTTACTTCTTCCCCAGTGTCCGCAAAAAATCCATCGGGCGAACCATCGGGATACCCTCGTACTCTTTGAGCCGGAGCAAATCCTTGTCCCCCGAAACCACCATATCCGCCTTTCCCGCGAGCGCGCAGGCGAGAATGTGATTGTCTTTCGGGTCATCGGGAACGACATCCAAAACGGTATCAACTCTCACGATATGTGCTTTCCGTACCAACAATTTGAGCGTGTTTTGTATTTCGTGCTCACTCCACAGAAATCGCTCCCGAAGAATGGAGGCGGTTTCTTCAATGATGGACGGCGAGAGAATAAGGCGGTATTTTTGTTCGAGAAGAAACCGCCACAGTGTTGCGATGGTGCTTTCGGGAAAATGAAGTGCCGAGATCAACACGTTGGTATCAAGAACGACGCGAAGCGTTCCGATTTCTTTGTCGTTCCTCATAGACGAGTGTGCTTATCTCTTCTTCCGATGAAATCCCCGCTGATTGCGCCTGTTTGGCACCGTATTGCATGGCACGCTCGATTTCCTCTCGAAACTCCTCATCGCGAAGTGGCACCCGCTTTTCTTCGGCTTGCGCTTCCGCGATCAATCGCTCCGCCCAGGACGCGGAACGAGAGCCCTGCCGTTCAGTCGGTGTCCGATAACTCTGATACAACCGAAACATGCGGCGAAACAATTCGCTTTTTGTACTTCCTTCTTCACTCGCCAACCGCACAAATTCATCAATCATGCGTGGCGAAGCCGTGAATCCGATATTTTTACTCATTCGTGTCATGTTCATAAACCTCACTAAGTTAAACTTGATTATATTGCAATGGTACAGTATAGAGAGAAGTGTGTCAATATTTGTACCATTGCACCGTCAAGTTTACACTCCTCAATTTGAATTTCCCGCACATTCTGCATTTATTCCTGCACTGGCGACATAATTATTCGCCCTGAACCCCGTATCTGTATTCGTCCCTATCCTCCCTGTACGGGCGATTCTGTGTAATCGCCCTGCACCCGTATGCGGGTTCAGGGCGTGGACGAGCCGCCGCCCCTACACAACAATGCAGGCGCGGGTTCAGGGCAAATGATTATTTGCCCGTACAATTCGGGTTTCCCGCACCCCTATTGATCATTCGTAATTGATCATTGTTCATTGATTACAGTCCCGCTCCTTGTATCTGCCAATAAAAGTTTGTACAGGCAGTATCTCTACAACCACAGCGCCAAGAGCCGCCTTGCACCGAGCACGTCATCCCGACAAAGTACGCCGGGGCGCTCGCACTTGCCGTTGAAATATTTGGATCGGTGATCGTCGCGGAGACACTCCCCTGGCACCAGTCGCCGTTTAGGGCTCCTGTGCAGGTGCCGGAGTACTGGGTCCACGCACTTCCGGTATAGTAGTAGCCTTTGGTGTAGACGATTCGTGTCGTGTCGCCAGTTTGTCCGAGAGTCGCGTGGATCGTATGGGGGTCGGATGATGAGCAGTTGGCATTGATGAGAGTGGTGCTCGTTTGAAAAGCGTCGAAGGGCGCGCCGTAACTGTTGTAGGTGGACTGGGAGAAGTTCGTGGTCGTCACGGTGTTGCAGG
>Ga0268298_10000800_pt1 | contig 39368 bp, 31 predicted proteins | sample WWTPWeurt_MetaG_FD_194462 | JGI IMG/M metagenome (GOLD analysis project Ga0268298, IMG submission 194462) | Activated sludge microbial communities from WWTP in Nijmegen, Gelderland, Netherland - WWTP Weurt | ecosystem: Engineered > WWTP > Aerobic digester > Activated sludge | place...
TGGATGTGGGCAGCGCCCCCCGCATAGACCGCCGTGCGCAGGATCAGCGCCGTGTCCAGCACGCCATCGACCCCCAGGCGCAGCAGCACGCCGCCGTATGGCCCGCGCTGCTCCCCTTCCAACTCGGCGATACGCTGGCAGGCCCGGAGCTTTGGTGCGCCGCTGACGGTGCCCGCCGGGAAGGCGGCCGCCAGCACGTCCAGGGCATCCACACCCGGCTTCAGCTTGGCCCGCACGGTGGTGGTCAGGTGCAACACGTGGCTGGTGCGCTGGAGGGCCAGGGGCAGTTCCACCCGCACGCCGCCGGGCACCGCCACCCGGCCCAGGTCATTGCGGGCTAGGTCCACCAGCATCTGGTGCTCGGCCAGCTCCTTGGGATCGCGCTTGAGGGCCTCGAAGCGCCGAGCGTCCTCTTCGGCGCTGGCACCCCGGGCCACGGTGCCGGCAATGGGCAGGGTCTCCGCCTCGCCATCCTGGACCCGCACCAGCATCTCCGGCGAGGCGCCCACCAGGGCGAAGTCCCCCCACTCGAGCAGGTAGCCGTAGGGGCTCGGGTTGAGGCGGCGCAGACGGCGGTAGGCCTCCAGCGGCAGAGGCGGATCCTCGACGCGGAAGCGCTGGCTGGGCACCAACTGGTAGATGTCGCCGTCGAGGATCAGCTCCTGGGCCGCGGCCACGGCACCCTGGTAGGCTTCTCGTGTCATCTGGGACTGGGCGTTGGGCTTTGCGCCGCCAGGACCGGGGTCCTTGGCCCCCTCCAGCAGCCGTGCCTTCAGGGCCGCCAGGCGGTTGAAGCCGGCCTCGGGAACCGCGGCCAGGGTCTGCAACTCGGCCACCTGGTGCAGGTGGTCGAAGACCAGGGCCGTGTCGAAGCGGCGCACCCAGAGCCCGGGCAGGCCGAGGCTGTTCTTGGCAGGCAGCTGGAGGCTGGGCTCCATGGCCCCCATGGCCTCGAAGCCGAGGTAGCCCGCACAGCCCACGCCCACCGGGAGCACCTCCCGCAGCATGGGCAAGGTGGCGGTCGGATCGTGGAGGGTCGCCGTGGGCACGGCGCCCGCCAGGGTGCGGATGGCCTCGGCCCAGCCGGTGGCCGGAGCGGGCAGACGGCACTCGCTGGCTCCCTCGATGAGCACGAAGCTGTGGCGGCCGACCCGCTCGCCCTGGTCGCAGGATTCCAGCAGGAGGCTCGCCCCCGAGGATCGCAGGGCGAGGTAGGCCGCGAGGGGCGTCAACAGGTCCGCGGGGAGAGGATGTCGGATGAGGTGCATGGTAGGACCTTGGAGAAAACCACAGACCGGCTTGGCCGGATGGGGTGTGGGGGTCCGGGGGTGTGCGCGAAGCGCGGAACCACCGGAGAGCATCAATGAAAAAGCCCGACCGTGGGGTCGGGCTCGGAGGGTCCGGAATGGCGTTGGCCGCTAGGCCTCGCACAGGGAGCCGTCCGAACCCATACGCCACCACCAAGCCTCGGAGGAGAGGCCCCGGCAGGGGATGGGGAAAGACAGCGGCATGAAAGCGATGTAACCCCATCGGTCCAGGCCCTGTCAAGTGTGGTTTGATGAAGGATTGCCTGTGGACGGACATGGAACCTGAGCGCCCCACCACCATTCACACCGAGGAGGAGTTGGCTCCCCGGGGCCCCTGGCCCTTCCTGCACGGGGCCCTGCCCGGTGGCTTCACCCGCTGGGGCTGGGGCCTCATGGCCGGATGGGTGCTCGTCCTGCTGGGCCCGGCCCTCGGCTGGGCCGGCCACCTGCGCCGCGCCGCGGGGTGGAGCGCCCTGCCCAGCCACTGGGGCGAGAGCCTCAGCGCCCGCGACCTATGGGAACTCTGGGAAAACGGAGGGCTCCAGCACCGCCTGACGAACTCCCCCACGGTGCACCTCTTTGGCATCGGCCTCGTCGTCGTGCTCTGGTGCGGCTGGCGCATGCAGGCTGAGGCTGCGGGCCACAAGGCCCGGCTGGGACCGTGGTTGCTGGGGGCCCTGGACACCCTGCTGATCGGCGTGGTGCCCCTCGGGCTCGTGGCCTGGCTGGTGGATCTGGGCCTCGCCAAAGCCGGGAATTCCGGACTGGACGCCCTGGGTTGGGCCGCCTTCATCGGCCGTCCGCTGGTGTGGATGTCCCTGATCGCGGCCCTGAACGTCCAGTGGTGGCTCTGCCGCCTTGGCCGCTCCGCCGGGCTGGCGCAGGGCTATCGCACCCATCTCGGGCTCAGCTTCATGCGGCTCTGGTCCCATCCCATCCAGTGGGGACTGCTCTCGATCGGCGGCGCCGCCCTGCGGGCCCTCCCGCCCTTCCTCGTGCTGCTGTTGGCCTGGCGCCTGGGCGGCGGCACCACCTTCCGGGTGTGGCTGTTCCTGCTTCTCCAACTCTTTGTCACGGCCATCAACGGCTGGGTGATGGGCTGGCTGCTTCGCGCCACGGCCCGGTTCTGGAACCACGACGTCCGGGTGCAGGATGTCCGCATGACCCTGAAGGAATCGCTCCGTGATGCCAAAGCCCTGTAGCGCCCTGCTCTGCTCCCTCCTCACGCTGGGGCTGGCCGCCCAGACGCCGGTCCGGAAGGCCGAGGTCATTCCCCTGGCCGCCACCATCCCCGAGGACGAGGCCATCCAGAAGGTCATCGCGCCCCTGGCGGCCGAGATCAAGGCCACCTTCGACCTGCCCCTGGTTCCCGCTCCCCAGGGAGTGTTCCGGGGCCGCCGCGGCGAGGAGAACCTTCTGGGCTACTGGGTGGCTGACGTGATGCGCAAGGCGGCCCAGGGCGTGATCGGCAGCCCCGTGCGCTTAGCCATCACGAATGCCGGTGGACTGCGGGCCAACCTGCGCCCGGGTCAGCTGAAGGTGGGGGACATCTTCGAGATGATGCCCTTCGAGAATGAGCTGGTGGTGATCGAGCTGACCGGGGCGGAGGTCATCCAGGTGGTCAAGGAGGGCATCGTGCGCCGCGGCGGCGAGCCCTGCTCCGGCGTAAAGACCCTGGTGGGCGGCACGCCTGAGGCCGTGACATTCACCATCACCTGGGAGGATGGCTCCCCCATCGACCCCGCGGCCACCGTGAAAGTGGCCACGTCGGACTACCTATACGGTGGTGGGGATTCCATCCCCACCCTGAAGAAGGGCCGCAAGCCCTTCACCACCGGCCTGACCCTGCGCCAGATGCTGCTCGATGAATGCGCCTCCCTAGCCAAGGCGAAACAGGACCTGCTCCCGCCAGCTCCTGGCCGCACCAGCATCCCCGTGCCGATCCTGGAAGCCATCCGCGACAAGAAGCTGAAGCTGTAGGAGGATGACCATGGATCGCCGCGATTTCCTCGCCTCCCTCGGCGCCGCCACCTTCGCCAGCCAGGTCCCCCTGCTGGGCGCGGACGAGGGTCCCGCCTCGGGCCGCATCACCCTGCTGCATACCAACGACACCCACTCCCGCATCGAGCCCTTCGGTCCCGGCAACGGGGCCATCAGCGGCCTGGGTGGCATCGCGCGGCGGGCCACCTTGGTGCGACAGCTGCGCCAGCAACTGGGCGCCGTCCTGCTCCTGGATGCGGGCGACACCTTCCAGGGCACCCCCTACTTCAACCGCTACAAGGGGCGCCTCGACTACCAGCTCATGCGAATGGTGGGCTACGACGCGGGGACTTTGGGCAACCACGACTTCGACAACGGCGTGGGCATGCTGGTGGAGGCCATGGAATCCATGGAGCAGCTCAAGCACGCCAACCCACCCTTCGCCCTCCTTAACTGCAATTTCGACTTCAAGGGTGCCCCGGCCCTGGGCAAGCGGGTCCGCCCCTATCTGGTCCGGGAGTTCCCGGGGATCAAGGTGGGCCTCACGGGCGTGGGCGTGGCCTTCGCCGGTCTGGTGGCCCCGAAGAACCACGAGGGCATCGACTGGAAGGATCCCTTCGCGAGCCTGAAACCCGTGGTGAAGCGTCTCCGTGACGTGGAGAAGGTGGACCTGGTCGTGGTGCTGTCCCACCTGGGCTACAACCTGAACCGCAGCGCCCCGGACGATCTGCGAATGCCGGGCGAGGTGGCAGGCATCGATGCCATCGTCGGCGGCCACAGCCACACCTTCCTCGAAACCCCGACCAGGGTCCCCCAAGCGCTGGGCGAGACCCTAGTCTTCCAGGTGGGCTTCGGCGGGGTGAACCTGGGGCGCATGGACTTCGCCACCACCCGCGGGACCGTCCGGGCCGCCTCGGGAGTGGCCATGCCGGTGGCGGCATCATCCCTGGCGTGACCCAAGTCCCTAACGCCCAACCACCTTGGAAAGCCGCTTGATGCATGGCTTTTCCCGTGGGAGTCTGCCTTGTTACCCGTTCCTCGGACACGCCTGGGCCTGATGGTCGATCGACCCCGGCGGAGCCTGACCACCAAGGAGAAGCCATGACGACGCAGAAGATCATCTGGACCGAAATCGACGAGGCCCCCGCGCTCGCCACCTATTCCCTGCTGCCAGTCATCCAGGCCTTCACCCACGGCACCAGCATCGAGGTCGCGATCTCGGACATCTCCCTGGCGGGCCGCATCCTGGCGAACTTCCCCGACAAACTCACCCCCGACCAGAAGATCCCCGACAACCTGGGCGCGCTTGGCGAGCTGGCCCAGAAGCCCGAAGCCAACATCATCAAGCTGCCCAACATCAGTGCCTCGATCCCCCAGCTGATCGCCGCCATCAAGGAGTTGCAGTCCCAAGGGTTCGCCCTGCCGGACTACCCCGAGCAGCCGAAGGATGAGGCCGAGAAGGCCATCCAGGCCCGCTACGCCAAGGTGCTGGGTAGCGCCGTGAACCCTGTGCTCCGCGAAGGCAACTCCGACCGCCGGGCGCCGCTGTCCGTGAAAAACTTCGCCAAGCAGCACCCCCACAAGATGGGCGCCTGGGCACTCGACTCCAAGGCCCGCGTGGCCCACATGAGCGGCGGCGACTTCTACGGCAGCGAGACCTCCACCACCGTGGCCAAGGCCACCAGCGTCCGCATCGAGTTCGTGGGCGAGGACGGCACAGTGAAGGTTCTCAAGGAGAAGACCGCCCTCACGGATGGCGAGGTCCTCGACTCCTCCGTGATGAGCGTGAAGGCCCTGCGCGCCTTCTACGCCGAGCAGATCGAAGCGGCCAGGAAGGACGGCCTGCTGCTGTCCCTGCACCTCAAGGCCACCATGATGAAGATCTCGGATCCCGTCATGTTCGGCCACGCCGTGTCCGTGTTCTACAAGGATGTCTTCGAGAAGCACGCGGCCGTGATCCAGGAGCTGGGCGTCAACACCGCCAACGGCCTAGGCGACCTCTACGCCAAGATCCAGACCCTGCCCGAAGCGAAGCGCGCTGGGATCGAGGCCGACATCATGGCCGTCTACCCGACCCGCCCGGCACTGGCCATGGTGGACTCCGACAAGGGCATCACCAACCTGCACGTGCCCAACGACATCATCGTGGACGCCTCCATGCCCGTGGTCGTCCGCGACTCCGGCAAGATGTGGGGCGCCGACGGCAAGCTCCACGACACGCTGGCCATGATCCCCGACCGCTGCTACGCCACGATGTACAAGGCCATCATCGAGGACTGCCAGCAGCACGGCGCCTTCAATCCCGCCACCATCGGCAGCGTGCCTAACGTGGGCCTCATGGCTCAGAAGGCCGAGGAATACGGCTCCCACGACAAGACCTTCTTCGCACCCGCCAGCGGCATCATCCGTATCGTCGATGCGGATGGCACCACCTTACTGAGCCAGAAGGTCGAGCCCGGCGACATCTTCCGCGCCTGTCAGGCCAAGGACGCCCCCATCCAGGACTGGGTCAAGCTGGCCGTCTCCCGGGCACGCATCACCGGCGCCCCGGCCATCTTCTGGCTGGACAAGAACCGCGCCCACGACGCCCAGATCATCGCCAAGGTGGAAAAGTATCTAGAGAACCACGACACCACGGGTCTGGACATCCGCATCCTGCACCCGGTTGAGGCCATGAAGGTCTCTTGCGAGCGCATCCGCAAGGGGCTGGATACGATCTCCGTGACGGGCAATGTCCTGCGCGACTACCTCACGGACCTGTTCCCCATCATCGAACTGGGGACCAGCGCCAAGATGCTCTCCGTGGTGCCGTTGCTGGGCGGGGGCGGCCTCTTCGAGACCGGCGCCGGCGGCTCGGCCCCCAAGCACGTGCAGCAGTTCCAGAAGGAGGGCTACCTCCGCTGGGACTCTCTGGGCGAGTTCAGCGCCTTCTGCGCCTCCCTCGAGCACGTGGCCAACGCCTACAAGAACGCCAAGGCCGCCGTGCTGGCCGAAACCCTGGACCAGGCCATCGCCAAGTTCCTGGACAACGACAAGTCCCCCGCCCGCAAAGTGGGCCAGATCGACAACCGGGGCAGCCACTTCTACCTGGCCCTCTACTGGGCCCAGGCCCTGGCCGCCCAGACCAAGGATGCCGAGTTGCAGGCCCGCTTCACCAAGGTGGCCCGGACCCTCGGTGACAACGAAGCCAAGATCAACGAAGAGCTAATCGGCGCCCAGGGCAAGCCCATGGACATGGGCGGCTACTACCACCCGGACAAGGTCAAGACCGGCAAGGCCATGCGGCCCAGCGCGACCTTCAATGCAATCATTGATGGGTTGAACCAGTAGGTTGATGCTTCGGGACCCAGTCCTGGAATGGAAAACGGCCCGCGGATGCGGGCCGTTTCTTTGATTTGATCCTGGTTTTTCCGGGGCGATGTCCCGCTTCGCAGATCAGAACAACCCGACGATCTTCCCGGACTCCAGATCCACGTCCACGTCATAGAAGCCGGGCCGCGTCGGCAGCCCGGGCATGGTGGCCATCTTGCCGAGCAGCGGATAGAGGAAGCCGGCGCCTATGCTGGCCCGGATGTCCCGCACGGGAATGCGAAAACCCGTAGGGGCACCCTTGAGCATGGGGTCGTGGCTGAGGCTGAGATGGGTCTTGGCCATGCAGATGGGCAGCCGATCGTAGCCCAGCCGGGTGTAAGCCTCGATGCGTGCCTCGGCCTCGGACGAGTAGTCCACGCCATCGGCGCCGTAGATCTCCCGGGCGATGGTCTCGATCTTCTGCTTGATGGGTTCGTCCAGGTCGTAGAGGAACCGGAAGTCCGAAGGCCGATCACAGACACGCATGACGGCCCGAGCCAAGTCCAGGGCCCCTTCCCCGCCCAGAGCCCAGTTCTGGCACACCACAGCGTCCTCGGCACCGTTTTGCAGAGAGGCTTCCCGGATCAGGTCCAGCTCCGCCGCGCTGTCCGAGGCAAATCCATTCACGGCCACCACCACGGGGATGCCGAACTTCCGGGCGATGCGGATGTGGTGGATGAGGTTGGGCAGGCCCGCCCGGAGCAGGTCGAGGTTCTCCTCGACGTACACGGGATCCAGGGACTTCCCCGCCACCACCTTCGGCCCGCCACCGTGCATCTTGAGGGCGCGCACCGTGGCCACCAGCACCACGGCGTCCGGCACCAGGCCCGAGGCTCGGCACTTGATGTTGAAGAACTTCTCCATGCCCATGTCGGCGCCGAAGCCTGATTCGGTGATCACGTAGTCGGCCAGCTTGAGGCCGATCTGGTCGGCCAGGATCGAGCTGTTGCCATGGGCGATGTTGGCGAAGGGGCCTGCATGCACGAAGACCGGTGTGCCTTCCAGGGTCTGCATCAGCGTGGGCTTGAGGGCATCCTTCATGAGCACGGTCATGGCTCCGGCTACGCCCAGGTCCTCGGCCGTGACCGGCTGACCCTGCCGGTCCAGGCCCACCACCATGGCGCCCAGGCGGTGCCGCAGGTCTGCCAGCCCAGTGGTGAGGGCCAGCACGGCCATGATCTCGCTGGCCACGGCGATGTCAAAGCCGGTCTGCCGCGCGAATGGCTGCTCCTCCTCGCCCTGGCCCACGGTGACGCGCCGCAGGAAGCGGTCGCTGGTATCCAGCACCCGGCGCCACGTGATGGTCGCTGGATCGAGGTCTAGGCGGCAGACCCGGCGGCGTTCCTCCGGAGTGAAGGTCTCCGGATCCCCCTTGGTGATGCCCAGTCTCGTGCAGCGGAGCTGAAGCGAGCGGGGGAATTTCCTCCCGTCCTTTCCCGCAGGGAACAGGCGCTGGAACAACTGCTCGTCTGTGGCGCCAGCTTCATGCAGGATCCGCGCATCCAGCGCCGCCGCGCAGAGGTTGTGGGCGGCAGTGATGGCGTGGATGTCCCCGGTGAGGTGCAGGTTGAAGTCCTCCATGGGAATTACCTGGCTGTAGCCGCCGCCAGCGGCACCGCCCTTGATCCCGAAGGTGGGGCCCTGGCTGGGCTGGCGGATGCAGGTCAGCACGCGTTGGCCAAGGTGGGCTCCGAGCGCCTGGCAGAGGCCCACGGTGGTGGTGGTCTTGCCTTCCCCCAGCGGGGTTGGGGTGATCGCCGTGACATCGATGTAGCGGCCATTGGGCCGTTCCCGCAGGCGCTCCAGGACCTCTAGGCGGACCTTGGCCTTTGTCGGACCGTAGAGTTCAAGCTCGTCGTCGAGGAGCCCGAGCTCAGCGGCCACCTGGCCAATGGGCTTGAGCGTGGCCGCCTGGGCTATGTCAAGGTCCGAAGGGACGGGGGTCTGCCGTCGCAGGGCGGTGGCGGTGAAGGGCTTGCTGACCGGGTCCATGTAATGCCTCGCAAAGATCCAGTCTTATGATGCGGAGGCCCGGCCTAGCGTGCCTTGCCTACCCTGGGTTTGTTGATTGCAGTCACAGCCGCATGCATGCTGGATCCATGCGTCGATTGACCGAAGTCATCACTCACCGGTTCCGAGAGAAGGCTTCCGTCTTCCTCACCGAACTGCACCCGGCTCGTGACGCTGCCGAACGGGCCCAGGTGTTGGGCTCCCGGCGCAAGCGCGACTTCGACGCCACCCACCACTGCAGCGCCTGGCGAGAGGGCGTGCCCGTCATGGCCTTCGGGGCCGATGACGATGGCGAGCCCTCGGGGACTGCGGGCCGGCCCATGCTGGCTGTGCTGGAAGGGGCCCAGGCCACGGACCTGATCGCCGTTTGCATCCGCTGGTATGGCGGGACGAAGCTCGGCACCGGCGGTCTGGTGCGCGCCTACACCGAAGGCGTGCAGGGGGCCCTGGCAGCGGCGGATGTCCAGGGCGCCTGGGAAGAGGTCCGTATCCTCCGCACCGGGGAGATCCAGGTACCGGCCGCCCAGGCCCACCTGCCCTTCTCGTTGCTGGGAACCTTTACCGGAGTGGCGGTCCGGGAGCAGGCCTTCGAGGGGGAGGCCGCCCTGCTCCGGTTCGAGTGCCCCCCTGAACTGGTCGAGGCCCTGGAGCAGGCCTGGCAGGAGCGCAGCAGGGGCGGTCTGATTCGCTGGGACTGACCGCTCGCCGACTCCCGCCCCCCATTCACCGATCCATGCCTCGGTCCGAAAGCCAACCCCCGTAGCTTGATCACACGGGAGGAAACCCATGGTCCAGTCCGGTTGGTTCATCGACAGCGCCTGGTGGTGGCTGGCGTTGTGGCTGCCCTCCCTGGCCTTCGTCATCCCGTTCGGCTCAGGCAGAAAGGAACACCGCTCATGACCACCCAGGAACGCCCACCCCTCTTTTCAGCAAAGCTGGTCTTCGGCCTTACGGTCATCGCGCTCGGCCTGATCTTCCTCGCCGACTCCATGCGGTGGTACGACGCCTGGCACCTGCTGACCTGGTGGCCCCTGGCCCTGGCCGCCTTCGGCCTCGCCCGTCTGACCCAGGATGGCATCCTCAGCCTCCGGGGCCATGTCTGGCTGGCCTTCGCGGTCGCCGGCTTCATCTCCCAGTTCGGTCCCTGGGGCCTGCTGGAGCGCTGGTGGCCGGTCTTCCTGGTGTGGGGCGGCCTCATCGTCACCCTACGGGCCGTCTTCCCCCAGCCCAAGCGCCTTAAGAAGGTCAAGGCTGCTCTCCCATCGCCAACCCCCGCCGATTCCTGTGATCCTGGAACCGATCCCACGCAGGTGAAACCATGAACGCCCCCGACGAACCCAAGGCCCCGAGCCCCTTCAGCCCCAAGCTGGTGCTGGGCGTGGCCATCATCGTGGCGGGCCTGGTGCTCACCCTGGACAACCTGGGGCTCATCGAAGCCCACACGATCTTCAAGCTCTGGCCCCTGGTGCTGGTGGCCATGGGCATCGCCAAGATCCGGCAGGAGGGCAGCGGCGGCGGCATGGGCGGCTGGTTCCTTGTGTTGGGCGGGTCGTTCCTGCTGCTCTTCACCTTCGCCCGGGGCCATCTCGCTGAAGCTCTGGCGCCCATGCTGGTGGTGGCCGTGGGCATCCTCATCGTCATCAAGGCCCTGAAGCAGAACCGCGGTGTGCCCCCTGAGCTGGCCCGCTCCGAGGACTTCCTCCAGGGCACGGCCATTTTCGGTGGCTTCAAGCGCAGGGTGCTCACCCAGGCCTTCAAGGGCGGCGAACTCACGGCGATCTTCGGCGGCTATGAGGTGGATCTACGCCAGGCGTCCCTGGAGTCCGGGCAGGCCCGCATCGATGTCTTCGTGCTCTTCGGCGGCGGCGAGATCCGCGTGCCCGAGGGCTGGGAGGTCGCCAACCGCGCCACCGCCATCGCCGGGGCCCTGAACGACAGCACGCACCACGGCCCCAGCCCCGCGGAGGGACGGCCCCGCCTCGTCATCACCGGCCTGATCCTCTTCGGGGGCACGGAAGTGAAGAGCTGATGCATCCCCTCCTCGCCAGCCGCGCCCGCTTGGGGGCCTACCTCCTGGGGTGGGCTCCCATTGCGCTGCTGCTGACGGGCATTGCCCGCAGCCAGGGTTGGACTTGGGCTGAGGCGGCCTGCCTGGCCCTGCCCCTCTGCCTCCTGGCCGCGCTACTCTTCCTCTCGGCCTGGTTCCTCTGCCGGGCCCTGCCCCTTGGGCGCACCATCGAGGGCCTGGGCGCCCACGGCGCCGCCTGGGGCATGGCGGCCATCCTCATGAGTGGCCTGTGGGCCGGCTTGGCCTGGATGCTGGCCCGGCTGCTGGCCTGGATCCCGGGCCTGGAGGCCCTGCCCCAGCGGGTGGGCTCCGCCCTGCCGGTGCTCACGGGCCTGGGCATCCTCCTCTACCTGGCCTCGGTGGCCCTCAGCTACCTGATGCTGGCGCAGGACCGGGCCATCGAGGCCGAGCGCAAGGGCGCGGAGCTGCAGTTGCTGGCCCAGGAGTCCGAGCTCAAGGCCCTGCGTGCCCAGCTGAATCCCCACTTCCTCTTCAACAGCCTCAACTCCCTCTCGGCCCTCACGGCCGTGGATCCCGTCCGGGCCCGGGAGATGTGCGTGCTGCTCTCGGATTTTCTCCGCCGCAGCCTGGGCCTGGGCGAGCGTCGGCTGGTGGCGCTGCGCGAAGAACTCGAGCTGGCGCGGGCCTACCTAGCCATCGAACAGATCCGGTTCGGGGCTCGCCTGCAGGTGCTCTGGACGGTGGATGCCGCCGCGGAGCCCGCCCTCCTGCCCACCCTGCTGCTGCAGCCCCTGGTTGAGAATGCAATCAAGCACGGCATCGCGGCCCTTCCAGAAGGCGGCACCCTGAGCGTGGCCGCCGAGGTGCTGGAGGGGCATGTCGTCCTGAAGGTGGACAACCCCCTGGATGCTGATTCGCCGGCTCCGCAGGGCCTGGGGCTTGGCCTGCGCCAAGTCCGCCAGCGCCTGCTGGGACGCTTCGGCAGCCGGGCCCGGCTCGAAGCCGTCGTGCAGGACGGCATCCATCGCGTCACCCTGGTATTCCCGCTCGAGGTGGAACCATGAAAGCCCTGATCATCGACGACGAGGACCTCGCCCGTGCCGTGGTGCGCGAGCACCTGTCGGCCCATCCGGATGTAGAGGTCGTGGGCGAGTGCGCCAACGGTTTCGAGGCCATCAAGGCGGCGGCCCACCACCAGCCGGAGCTGATCTTCCTGGACATCCAGATGCCCAAGCTGGACGGCTTCGAGGTATTGGAACTGCTGGAAGCCGAAGGCAAGCGCCCGGCTGTGGTCTTTGTCACGGCCTACGACCAGCACGCGCTCAAGGCCTTCGAGGCCCATGCGGTGGACTACCTGCTGAAGCCCTTCTCGAAGGAGCGCTTCGACTCGGCCCTGGCCAAGGCGCGGGCCCTGCAGTCGGCGCAGCCATCCGCACCGCCGGCACCCGCCGCGGAGCTAGCCTCCAGCGCCCGCCAGGGCCGCCCCCTGGAACGCATCGTCGTGAAGGACGGGCCCAAGGTCACGGTGGTTCACCTCGACCGGCTCGACTGGGTGCAGGCCCAGGACGACTATGTGCTCCTGCGGACCGAGGGGAAGAACCTCCTCAAGCAGCAGACCCTGGCGAGCCTGGAGACCCAGCTCGATTCGAGCCGTTTTATTCGCATTCACCGCAGTTACATCCTGAACCTCGACCGCCTTGTCCGGGTCGAGCAGGACTCCAAGGAGCACCGTGACGCCATCCTCAGGGACGGCACCCGCCTGCCCGTGAGCCGGGCGGGCTTCCAGCGCCTGCGGGAGCTCTGGGAAGGGGCCTGATCAGATCGGTGCGTGCAGCCGACAAGGGTGGCAGTCGCAGTGACCGCACCGGCCGCTGCAGGGCAGCCCATTGTCCATGGGAGGCTCCAGGTTTCTAACCGGGGCTGTTCGTTCCATGGTCGGGACCGCCTTCGCCATCCGCACCACTCCCGACCCAGTATCTGCCTTGGGGGGGCTCAGGGGTTTGCGGGCGGTCCCCCGGGGCATGGCTGCTAGGCCTCAGGCCGCTGGAAGCTCTTCGCCACCTTCTGCATGAGCAGGGGATCACCCTCGATCTGGATCTTGCCGGTCATGAAAGCCTCCTGGGCGTTCAGCGTTCCGGTGCTCATGGCGACGAAGTCGTCGGCCTTCGCCTTCAGAAGCGTATCACAGGGTTTGAGCAGCCGCGGGAGAACCATGCAGACGCCATGGCGGATCAACAGGGTGTAGCCCATGTTGTCGATCTGGTAGCCCACGACGGCTTCCAGGTCGCCGGCCTTCTCCGCGTTGAAGCGCTGCGGCATCGATTCGAGGAGGCCCTGGGCAGGGTTCACATCCGCATCGAAGTGGGCCGTGTAGGCCGCCACCTGGCTCATGTCGCCCTTCACTGTGATGCCTCCGCCCAGCAGCGCGGCCACTAGGTTCAGCTTGCCCGCGTTGAGCGCCGCAAAATCCGCATCCGTGATGCCGAGGGCCGGGCCACCCTCGACCTCGCCCGGTCGCAATGAGAGGCCTTCGGGGCTGAAATCCAACCGGTAGGACACGCCATCCACCTTCAGTTCCAGCGTCCCGCTGGTTCCGCCCCGGTAGCGCTTGCGCAGGGTGGCCAGGGCCTTGCCGCCGGGTGTGTCCGGGAAGGTGATCTCGGGTTCGACGGACCAGACTTTCCAGGCGCCGCGGAGCAGCGCCATATCACCCGTGAAGCGGAGCTGGCCGCCCAACAGCGCCGGGCCCGGGTCGGAGATGCCACACACCAGACCACGCACAGCCCCGTCATCCCCGACCACTTCCGCGCCCTCGCCCCAGCTGTCGCCGCCGACCGTGACCTTGAGGCCTGCACCAGCCAGAGCCAAGCGCGCCGGCACCAGCTCCTTGAGCGGCTTCACCGGTCCACCCTGCTTCTGTGGCTTCTTGAAGAACTTGGGGAACTTCTGGAGCAGGCCCAGATCACCGGTGCCCTTGAGTTTGCCCGTCATGAAGGCCTGCATGGGGTCGAGCTTGCCTTCGTTCAGGGCGATCCAGTCCTCGACGCCGATGGTCACCACCGAGGTGGCGTCGGCCTTGGCTTCCCGTTTCAGCGAGAAGGCCCCGTTCTCGATGAGACAGGTGTAGTCGCCGCCCCCCTCGCCCGTCACCTGGTAGTAGACGGAAACCGTCAGACCTTGGGCCTTCTCGGGCAGGAAGAGCTCAGGCATGAGCGCAAAAATGCCGTCCACCGTCAAAGCCATGCGATCACCTCGGGAATGTGGATCGAGCATGGCCGGGCCTTCGGACTCCGCGCAACGGTTACCAGAGGTCAACCATTCGACCCCGGTCGTTCGTGGTCCAGCATGGGAACCCCTACCTGATCGACTGCGCCATCACCTTCACGTCCTTGCGGGTTACCGTGATCTCGAGGTTGCCGGACCCTGCCGCGGATCCCTCTTCGCTCCATTGCACCAGGTAGCGGGAGCCGAAGACCTGGATGCCCTGGCCGAACTGGGCCTCCACTCCGGCGGTCAATGGAAAGCTGAACCCCCCTGTGGCCGGGGCGATGGTGCCGAGGTGGCCCATGACATTCTGCCCGGCCCCCGCCACGGAGTAGAGCGTGACGCCTGCGGCGACGGCCTTGGCCTTCAGTTCTGCCTGGAGGAGGGTCATGTCGCGGGTGGCCAGGGAGGCCGCCTCGGCGGGACCGCCCATATCGCCCTTTTCCCGACTAAAGCTCTGGCTCATGGCCCGTTTCACGTTGGGATGGGACAAATCATCAGCTTCGCAGCGGGAGAACACCACCAGATGCTTCTGGCCCGGGACCGGGGTCAACTGGTCGAGGATTCCGCTGAGGACCTTCGATTCACGGGAAACCGTCGCGAGCATACCGGTGACGAACCCGGAGTTGTTCAGATTGAGCCGATCGAGAACGTTGACTCCCCGCTGGTCGGTGGTCCCCCTGGACCAGCCGGGAGTGCCGCTCCGGAACCGGGCCAAGAGAGCCGTCAAGGCCTCCTGGCCTAGTGCCCCATCCGATGCATCGGTGAAGGCGGCCTGGAATCCAGCACCCTGGAGGGATTCCTTCGAGATCCCCACCAGGGCCTCGGGCAGCAGGTCCGGCACCTTGGCAAGCGCCTCCGCCCAGAGCCCCCGTCGGAGGGAGAAACCCGGCATGAGCGACTCCAAGCTGTCCTTGCCCCGGGCGACGATGAAGACCCGATCCCCGTCAGGCACCTTGGTCAGGAAATCCGCTGCCGCCACGAAGGCCATCGCTCGCATGTTCGTATCGCGGATGGGTTCGAAGACCAGCACCCAGGATTGGGCGGCCTCCGCGGTCTGGGCAGGGGTCCTCACCTGGATGGGAGACCGGGATTTGCCATCGACCTTCACCCGGAACTCCTCGGCTTTCAGGTCACCCACCACGGCGCCCCGGCCATCCAGAGCCAGGACCCAGGCCTGGTTTCTTGGCTGGGTGGGCTGGCCCGCCAGGAGGCTCATGCCGAGGATCAATCCGAAGCAGTGACGTTGGAACATGCGGTCCCCTTCTTTGTGGATGATGGAATCCCCATTATGGGCACACCGGTTGAGGGACTCACAAGCCCAGCTGATCCATCCGTTCCGTCAGCCGTCGTTCCGAGAACAGCAGGTCGTCCGGATCGGTGGCCTTGGCGCGCCAAGCCTTCACGAAGCCCTGGTCCCCGCGCTGGGCGGAGACGGCATCGGCCAAAGCTTCGCCTCCAGGCAGGTTCTTGGGCATCAGGGCATAGGCCGGATCCTGGAAGGCCTCGCCGGGTCCAACCCAGGCCCACCCCTTGGCGCGAAAGAAGTCGATGACGTCGCCCAGGAAGAGGCCGTTCAGTAGTCGGCTGTGCAGAAGGATGACGTGCGGGATCTCCCGGCCGAAGACCTCCCGGCTCCAGGCGTCGTAAAACCTTGCGCAGGCCCAGAGATGTTTCAGATAGAGGTCGCGGTAGGGCGCCAGATCCGCGGACGGCTCCTTCTCCAGGCGCCTCCGCAGGCGCTCGTCGAACAGCCAGTCCGCGGTGTCGATGCTCACGTGGCCGATGGCATCACCCCGTGCCTTCAGGAAGGCGTAGAACCCATCCCGCTTCGCCACAGTGTTCCCCGCCCGCAGGAAGGGGTAGCGGTAGCGGTTCGTGAACCCGGACAGGTCCCGGATCAGGGCCTCTCCCTTGAGCACATCGGCCTTGTAGGCTTCGAGGGTCACCTCGTCCCGGTTCAGGTCCCAGTGGCTGTAGCTGTGGTTCGCCAGCAGGTGCCCGGCCTCGCTCCAGGCGCGGAAGATGGCCTTGCCCTCCGGGGAGTCGCCGCCGTTCACCCCGTTGATGAAGAGGATGGCCTGCACCTTCCGGGCTTTCAGGGCCGCGAGCATGGCCTGGTGCTGGACCGATGCAGCCATCCGGGGCGCCGGCTGCAGGAAGGGGGCATCGTCCAGGCTGAGGGCGACCTTCTGGGCAGCGAGCGGAAGGGCCAGCAGCAGGAGCAGCACATGTCTCAGCAAAGTTCCTCCAACATTCCTCTCTCAAGGATGGCGGCATTCGCCACAATCGTCCCATGCGGATCGCTGCCATCGATGTCGGATCGAATTCCATTCACATGATGGTGGTGGAGGCCGATCCCATGGGCGGCCAGCGCGTCCTGGCCCGGGAGAAGGCCATGGTGCGTCTGGCTCGGGGCGAGGCGAAGTCGGGAGAGATCGGTCCTGAGGCCTTCCGGGCCGGCCTGGAGGCCCTCGAGCAGATGGTCAGGACCATCCGCGACTTCGGCTGCGAGACCGTCATGGCCTGCGGCACCGCGGCCCTGCGTGACGCGAAGAACGCTCAGGCCTTCGTCCTGGAGGCTGAAAAGCTGGGAATCCCCATCAAGGTCATCTCGGGGGAGGAGGAGGCCCGCCTCATCCACCAAGCCGTCTCCCACGCCATCCCCTTCCCGCCGGAGCCCGTGGCGCTGGTGGACATCGGTGGCGGCAGCACGGAGCTGACCTGGGTGCAGAGCGGCCGAGTGGCGGCAAGCATCTCCCTGCCCTGGGGCCTGCAGCGGCTGGCGGACGCGGCCCAGACCGCCGATCCGCCAACGGCCCACGACCTCAAGCGGCTGCGGAAGATGATCCGCCGCATCCTCAAGAAAGCCCGCAAGGATCTGCCCTCGGAGCTGCCCGAGCCCACCCTGATCCTCGGCACCTCCGGCACGCTTGAAGACCTCGCCCGGGGCGCCGCCGCCGGCCAGGCCTTCACGGTCGAGCAGCTGCGGGACTTCGCCCTGCGGCTCTGGCGCGTGGATTCCCTGCACCGGACGGAACGCCTCGGCGTGGACGCGAAGCGGGCCGAGGTCCTCCATGTGGGTGCCATCTGGGCGCTCTCGCTCATGGAGTGGCTGGGCTGCCCGCCCCTGCGCCACCTGCCCGTGGGCATGCGCGAAGGCATGATCTGGGAGGCCCTCAAGCACGGTGGCGCCGCCATCCCGCCGCTGGCGGACCGCCGCCGGGCCTCCATCGAGCAACTGGCCGCCCGGCTCGACCCGGATCCCGGCCACAGCCGTCACGTGGCCCGCCTGGCCGATGAGCTCTTCACCTCCCTGCAGCCCCACTTTGAGCTGGGTGACACAGAGCGCCAGTGGCTAGCCTTCGCGGCCCGATTGCACGACATCGGCTTCTCCATCTCGGAGAAGGGCCACCACAAGCACGGCGAATACCTCATCCGCAATGCCACCCTGCCCGGGTTCTGGCCCGAGGAGATCGACCTGCTGGCCCAGGTGGTGCGCTTCCACCGGGGCAAGGTGCCCCACCACGCGAAACACGAGGCATTCCGGGCCCTGGCGCCCTGGCATCGCCAGGTGGTGCGCAAGCTGGCGGCCATCCTTCGCGGCGCCGACGCCCTCGACCGGCGCCGGCGGCAGTTGGTGCGCCACCTGGCCGTGGAGGTGGACGAGCAACGCCTGCACCTCATCCTGGATGCCGCCGGGGACGTGGATCCGGAGATGGAGGCCTTTCTCGACAAGGGGGCCCTCCTGGGAACCCTGCTGGACCGCTGGATTGAAGTCACCGTAGTCTGAATCCCCATGACCTTGGACGAGCTCATCAACGACTGGAACGGCCTGCCCGCCAAGGGCGACCGGGTTCCCCTGCTGAACGACGAGACCCTGCGGGACGGCCTGCAGAGCCCCTCGGTGCGCGATCCCGACATCGCCGCCAAGCGGGACCTCACCCACCGCCTGGCCCGCCTGGGCGTGGACGCCGTGGACCTGGGCATGCCCGGCGCGGGCCCCAAGGCCCTGGCGGCCGTGCGAGCCCTGATGGTCGAGATCCGGGACCACCGCCTGCCCCTCTCCCCCAATGTGGCCGTCCGCACCTTGGAGACCGACCTCGCCCAGGTGGCCGAGATCCAGCAGCGGGCCGGCATGCCCCTCGAGGCGGGCGCCTTCCTGGGCTCCAGCCCCATCCGCATGGACGTGGAGGGCTGGGACCTGGACTTCCTGGTCGGCACCGCGCGCAAGGCCATCGCCTTCTGCCGGCGCCAGGAGGTGCCCGTGATGATGGTGACCGAGGACAGCACCCGCGCCCGGCCGGACGTGCTCAAGGCCATCTACGGCGCGGCCATGGACGAGGGCGCCCAGTCCATCTGCCTGTCCGACACCTGCGGCCACGCCACGCCGGACGGCGTGCGTCGGCTGGTGCGGTTCATCAAGGACGAGGTCGTGAAGGACCGCTCGCTGCGCATCGACTGGCACGGCCACAACGACCGGGGCCTGGGCGTGGCCAACGCCATCGCCGCCTTCGAGGCGGGCGCGGACCGCCTGCATGGCAGCATCCTGGGCATCGGCGAGCGTTGCGGCAACGTGGCCCTGGACCAACTCATGATCAACCTCCACCTCATGGGCTACCCCAAGGGGGACCTCTCGGACCTGCCGGCCCTGGCCGAACTGGTGGCCGAGCTCTGCGATGTGGAGATCCCCGCCAACTACCCCGTGCTGGGGCGGGACGCCTTCCGCACGGGAACAGGCGTCCACGCCGCCGCCATCGTGAAGGCCCTGCACCGGGGCGATGTGGAACTGGCCGATGCCGTCTACTCCGGCGTCCCCGCCGCCCTGGTGGGCCGCCGCCAGGAGATCGAGATCGGGCCCCTGGCCGGCCACAGCAATGTCGTCTACTGGCTCGAGATGAACGGCTACGACCCCAGCCCCGAGCGCGTGGACCGCATCCTCCAAGCCGCCAAGAACAGCCCGAGGATCCTCAGCGAGACCGAGATCCGGGCCGTGCTCTGATCAGGCCATCCCGGCCACGTCCCCGGCGCTAAGCCGCCGGATCCCCTCCGCCGTGGCCACCTTCAGCCGACCATCGGATTCCCAGCCCAGGCAGGTGCCCTGGCCGTCCTCCCAGTGGATGGCCGTGCCAGACTCCGGCCACCTAAAAAGGGGTTGAAGATCCCGCGCCAAATCGATCCATTCATGGATGATAGCCGCTACAAAATCTTCCAAATTTGACACCGCCAGCCCCAGCTCCGCCAGGCAGGCTGGGGGAATCGCCCGGCCGGGGATCTCCGGGGCCTCATTCAAGTTCACGCCCAGGCCGAGGATGAGGCGCCCACCACTCTGCTCGCCGATGATGCCCCCCAGCTTCACCAGCCGGCCATCCTTTCGGGCCACCAGGTCGTTGGGCCACTTGAGGCCCAGGGTCTGCCCTTCGGGGTCCATGGCCCGGGCGGCCGCGCCCATGGCCCGCTGAAGGAGGAGGCCCGGGGCCACGCCTGCCGGGACCGGGAGGGCCGCGGACAGCCAGAGGCCCGCCCCGGCGGCGCTCTCCCAGCGGCTGCCCTGGCGACCCCGGCCTTCGGTCTGACGGTCCGCCAGCACCACGCAGAAGCCCAGGTGGGGGTTCCGCCGGAGAAAGGCCTGGGTGGAGTCCACCACCCCCAGCCGGATCAGTGGCAGCGCCACGCTACTTCTTTCCGCCCTGGTTGCGGAACCAGAGGATACGCAGGCCCTCCAGGGTCAGGTCCGGAGCGATGTGCTTGATGTGCTTGGTGTGCGGTGCGATCACCCGGGCCAGGCCGCCGGTGGCGGCCACCCTGGCCTCGGGGCACTCCTCCAGCAGGCGGTCCAGGATGCCGTCCACCATGCCCACGTAGCCGTAGAAGATGCCGGACTGCATGGCCTGCACGGTGTTGCGGCCCACCAGGCGCTCAGGCTCGGCGATCTCCACCCGCGGCAGGCGGCTGGCCCGTTGGAACAGGGCATCGGCGCTGATCTTCAGACCGGGGCAGATGAGGCCGCCAAGGTATTCCTTCTTGGCGTTGACCACGTCAAAGGTGGTGGCCGTGCCGAAATCCACCACGATGAGCGGCGCGCCGAACTTCTCGATGCCCGCCACGGCGTTCACCAGGCGATCAGCGCCCAGCTCCGACGGGTTGTCGATGAGCACCTTCACGCCAGTCTTCACACCGGGCTCGACATAGAAGGCGTCCACATGGAAGAAGGTCTTGGCGAGGCTCATCAGCACGGGATGCAGCGGCGGCACCACGCAGGAGATGGCCACGTGCTTGATCTGGCTGGCCTCGATGCCCTGGTGGCGCATGAGGGCCAGGGCCGAGAGCCCGTACTCGTCCACGGTGCGCTCGCGGCTGGTGGCTAGGCGCCAGGAGTGCAACAGGGGCGCCTCCGGCCCCTGGGCTAGGTCGAAGATCCCCAGCACCACGTTGGTATTGCCCACATCCACGGCCAGCAGAAGACTCATGCGCATGCTCCAAGCCATCCAGGATCGCCTAGGGTGGTCTGCGAAGCCAGCCCCTTGTGATGCGGATTTCCGCCCGCCTTCGGTAGCCTGGGGGTTCTGCCTGGAGCCGCCATGCCCCGCACCATGATCGAACCCTTCCGCATCAAGTCCGTCGAGCCCATCCGCATGACCACCGCCCAGGAGCGCCTAGGGATGCTGGAGGCTGCGAAGCTGAACGTGTTCAAGCTTCGGGCCGAGGATGTGCTGCTGGACTGGCTCACGGACTCGGGCACCGGAGCCATGAGCTCGGCCCAGTGGGGCGCCATCATGGTGGGTGATGAGAGCTACGCCGGCTCCCGCAGCTTCTTCCGCCTGGAATCCGTGCTGAAGGATATCACCGGAATGGACCACTTCATCCCCACCCACCAGGGCCGCGCCGCGGAGAAGGTACTGTTCAGCGCCGTCTGCAAGCAGGGAGACCTGGTCCCCAACAACTGTCACTTCGACACCACCCGGGCCAACCTCGAATTCAACGGCGTGGAGGCCGTGGATCTCGTCATTCCCGAAGGCCTTCAGCCCAGCCTCATCCACCCCTTCAAGGGCAACATCGACCTGGCCCGGGTGGAAGAAACCCTGAAGAAGGAAGGCCATCGCATTCCCTTCGGCATGATCACGGTGACCAACAACACGGGGGGCGGCCAGCCGGTCTCCATGGCCAACATCCGCGCCTACGCCAAGCTCCTCAAGCATTACGGCAAGCCGTTCATCATGGATGTCTGCCGCTTCGCCGAGAACGCCATGTTCATCAAGCTGCGCGAGGACGGCTACCAGGACACCCCCATCAAGGTCATCTGCCAGGAACTCTTCAGCTACGCCGATGGCTGCACCATGAGCGCCAAAAAGGACGGCATGGTGAACATCGGCGGCTTCATCATGCTGCGCAGCGACGAGTGGCTGGATCCCGTCCGCAACATGCTCATCCTCACCGAGGGCTTCCCCACCTACGGCGGCCTAGCCGGCCGTGACCTGGACGCCCTGGCCGTGGGCCTGGAGGAGGGCATGGAGGAGGACTACCTCCGCTACCGCCTGCGCACCGCCGAATACCTGGGCGAGAAGCTGGAGGCCGCGGGCGTGGGCTTCGTGAAGCCCACGGGCGGCCACGCCGTCTACATCGATGCCAAGACGGTGCTGCCGGACATGCCCGTAGAGCAATACCCGGCCTGGGCCCTCTGCAACGCGCTATATCTGGAGGGCGGCATCCGGGGCGTGGAGATTGGCTCCGTGATGTTCGGCAAGCGCATGGACGATGGCACTGAGACCTACCACAGCATGGAGCTGGTGCGCTTGGCCTTCCCCCGCCGAATGTACACCCAGAGCCACTTCGACTTCGCCGCCGAGGTCATCGCCGAGGTGAAGGCCAAGGCCAGTGAGATCCGCGGCGTGAAGATCGTCAAGCAGAGCAAGTACCTGCGACACTTCACGGCGGAGATGGCCTGGGTCTAGGCAACACCCGGCCTCGCCCCAGTCTGATTCGGGTTTCATCCCCGGATGCGAAGGCGCGTAGGCTACTCCAATCCCCATCCGGAGCCTGCATGCCCAGCCGCAAGGAGACCCTGTGGTTCATCGTCCTGGCCCTACTGCTCAGCTGGGGTGTGGGTGCCTGGTGGCTGCTGGACGAGCGGCGGTTCATCCTCATCCGCCTGCTCATGTGCATCCCAGCCCTTGTGGCCATGGGCTGTGCCTGGGCCTTCCGGCGAGAGCCACCCAGGGCTGCCGGGTTCGCGTTCAGCGGCTGGCGTCCCTGGCTCCTGGCCATGGCCTACCCCTGGATCATGGTGCTGTTCTGCCTGGGCCTGGCCTACCTGTGGCGCGCCGTCTCCGGCCAGGCCGACTTCATCTACCTGCGCCCTCTCGCCGAGTTCAAGTTCGGGATCTCGAAGAACCTGGACTTCCATGGCCTTCCGGCCCTGGGCTTCGCGGCTGCGGCATGGGTGGTGCTCCTCCTTCCCTGGCTGTTGGTGGCTGTGGCCTACCAGGCCCAGTGGCCGGATCGCCTCAAGGCGGCCCTGCCCGCTTCCTGGGTCTGGCTGCACCACGCCTTCCGGGCGGGCCTCTTCCTCCCCACCCTGCTCACCCATGGGCCTCTGCCCGGGGAGCTCGGCGAGGAGCTGGGATGGCGGGGCTACCTAGTCCGGCGCTGGGCGGACCGCCCCCTGGTGGCGGTGGCCATCACCATGCCGGTGTGGGCGAGCTTCCATCTGCCCGTGATCTTCTCGTCGGCCCAGAAGGGCCACCCGGTTCAGAACGTGGTGTTCCTGCTCTCCATCGCCGCCGCCGCCGTGCCCTTCGCGGCCCTCTACCTCTGGGGCCGCTCGGTCTGGCCCTGTGCGGTGCTGCACCTCAGCTGGAACCTGTGGAATCCCTTGCTGCTCGGTAACGTCTACACTGGCCAGGCCGGGCTCTTCGGGGGCCAGGTGCGCATCTTCAACGGCGAGGCGCTCTTCGGCCTGATCTTCAACGCCATCCTGGCCCTGTGGCTGATCGACAGGTGGCGCCGCACGGCGTCGCAGCCCCGGGCCATCCTGCAGGAGGGCTGATCCTGTAGGATGGGCAGAACCTCCTGACCAGGATCCCCATGCCTGCCTCCACCATCGAAGCGATCTTCGCCCGCCAGCAGGACGCCCGGTGGCGGGTGGTTGCCACCTCGGCCGACCAGAGAAAGGCGAAGCTGAAGGCCCTCCTGGAGGCCCTCATGGCCCACCGGGCCGAGGCCCAGGCGGCCCTCGCCGCAGACTTCCGGAAGGCCCCGGAGGAAGTGGATCTCACCGAGCTGTATCCCGTCATCTCCGAGCTCAAGGACGCCCTGCGCCACCTACCCCGCTGGATGAGGCCCCGCCGGGTGTCCACCCCCATCGGCCTGCTCGGCGCCGTCGGCACCATCGTCCACGAGCCCCGGGGCGTGGTGCTCATCATCGCCCCCTGGAACTATCCCATCTACCTCACCCTGGGTCCCCTGGTCTCGGCCCTCGCCGCGGGCAACTGTGCGGTGATCAAGCCCTCCGAGTTCACCCCCCACACCAACGCCTTCCTGCGCAAGCTTCTGAGCGGTCTGTTCCCAGAGGAGGAGGTCGCCCTCGTGGAGGGCGAGGCGGACGCGGCCCAGGCCCTGCTGGCCCTGCCCTTCGACCACATCTTCTTCACGGGCAGTCCCGCCGTAGGCAAGGTGGTGATGAAGGCCGCCGCGGAGCACCTGAGCTCCGTGACGCTGGAACTGGGCGGCAAGTCGCCTGTGCTCGTGGACGCGGACGCCGATCTGGAGAACGCGGCCCGCAAGATCGCCTGGGGCAAGTGCGTCAACGCCGGCCAGACCTGCGTGGCTCCGGACTACATCCTGGTCCACGCGCGGGTGCACGATGCCCTGGTGGAGGCGCTGAAGGGGGCGCTGGTGGACTTCTACGGTGCCGAGGCCGACACCCGGAGGCTGAGCCCCGACCTGGCCCGCATCATCAACCCCCGCCACCATGCCCGGCTGCTGGGGCTGCTCCAGGATTCCCGGGGATTGGTTGTGTTTGGCGGCGAGAACGATCCCGCCACGAACTACCTGGGACCGACCCTGCTCACTGAAGTGGATCCCGCCTCGCCCATCATGCAGGAGGAGATCTTTGGCCCTCTGCTCCCCATCCTGAAGGTTCCGGACATGGACGCCGCCGTGGCCTTCGTGAATGCCCGGCCCAAGCCCCTGGCCCTCTATGTGTTCAGTGGCGACCGCCGGAACGCGGAGAGCCTCACGGCCCGCACCACCGCGGGAGGTGGCTGCATCAACGACACCCTCCTGCACTTCGCCCACACCGGCCTGCCCACGGGCGGCGTCAACACCTCGGGCTTCGGCAAGGCCCACGGCCGCCACGGCTTCGAGACCTTCTCCAATGCCCGGGGCATCCTGCGCCAGCGCACCCGCTACTCCGCCATTCAACTCATGTACCCGCCCTACACCGGCTTCGTGCGGCGGCTGATCGATCTGACGCTGAAGCACTTCTAGCGCCCGGGGCAGCCTCAGTGCTGAGCTTGCTCCAGCGCCTCCAGCGCCGCCTCCCAGTCGCTCATGGCGTAGGCCAGGTCCGCCTCTAGGTCCTTCTGGGCGTCCAGGCGGGTGCTGAAGGCCTGCCAGTCGGTGGGATCCATGGTGGCCATGTCCTTTTGGAGTTCCGCCAGACGGGCTTCCAGGTCAGCCACCTTGGCTTCGGCCTCTGCCACCTGTTTCTCGAAGCGCTTGATGGCTCTCTGTTTGTCTTTGTCCACGGCCACTGGCTTGGTGGGGGGGCTCGGCGGCCTTGCCGCCGAGCTGGGCTTCGCTGGCGGCGAAGCGGGTTTCTTGGAAGGTTCGGGCTCCTGGCTGCCGGCTTCGTCTTCACTGCCAAGGTCGAGGTCGACCCAGGCCTGGTGGTCCTCGTAGCCGCCTTCGCGGAATTCGGCCTTCCCGTCGTGGATGCGCAGCAGGGAATCCGCCACACGGCCAAGCAGGTAGCGGTCGTGGGTCACCACGATGGCAGCGCCGGTGAAGCTCAGGATGGTGTCCTCCATGGCCTCCATGCTGGGGATGTCCATGTGGTTGGTGGGTTCGTCCAGCAGCAGCAGGTTCACACCGTGGCGGATGAGGGTGGCGATGCTGAGCCGGGCCCGCTCGCCGCCCGAGAGGGCTGTGACCGGCTTGTCCACCTCGTCGCCGCGGAACTGGAACTTGGCCAGGAACCCGAGCACGTCCTGCTTCACGGCCTGGGGGGTCACGCCGTGGATCTGCTGGAATACGGTGTTGCGGGGATCCAGGTTGCGGTGGTGCTGGTCGAAGTAGCCCACCTTCACCTGGCTGCCCAGACGGGCCTGACCGGTGATGAAGGGAATCTCTTCGGCGATGGACTTCAGGAGGGTGGACTTGCCCGTGCCATTCAAGCCCACGATGCCCATTTTCTGGCCACGCTTGATCTGGAGCTGCTCCAGGGGCGCATACAGAGGCTTTCCGCCCCAGCCCACGCTGGCGTTCTCCAGCACCAGGGCCACATCGCCGCTGCGCTGGGTCTCGGGGAAACTGAACTTCACCTTGCGCCGATCCCGGAGGGGTTTCTGGATGCGGTTCAGCTTGGAGAGGTGGGTGCGGCGGCCCCGGGCCTGCTTGGTGTTCTGCCCCGCGATGTTGCGGCGGATGTACTCTTCCTGGTTCTTGATGTAGGCCTGCTGCTGCTCGTAGTGCCGCTCGAGCAGCTCCAGCTCCTGCTCCTTCTTCTCCATGAATTCCGAGTAGTTGCCTTCGTAGACCCGTGACCGGCCCTGCTCCAGCTCCAGGATCTCGGTGGCGATCTTGTCCAGGAAGTAGCGGTCGTGGCTGATGATGGCCACAGTGGCATCCACCTCCTGGATGAAACCCTCCAGCCACCGGAGGCTCGGCAGGTCGAGGTGGTTCGTGGGTTCGTCCAGCAGCAGCAGGTCCTGCCCCTTGAGGATGGCCTTGGCCAGCATCACGCGGCTCTTCTGGCCACCAGAGAGGGTCTCCACGCTGCGCTCGAAATCCGCCGCGCTGAAACCCAGGGACTGCAGGATGCTCTCGGCCCGGGCCCGGATGGTGAAGCCATCCAAGTGTTCGAAGGCCTCGGTCACCTTCTGGTAGCGCACCATCACGTCCGTGAGGTCGGCGCCCGCCTCGCCCATGCGGTACTCCAGCTCGCGCATCTCATGCTGCAGCTTCTCGATGTCGCCAAACGCGGCCAGGGCCTCTTCCAGCACACTGCCATGCGTCTCAGGCACCAGGTCCTGGGCGTAGTGGCCCATGCGGATGCCCCGTTCCTTCGTGGGCTTCACGACCGTGCCGGCATCAGCCTCCAGCTGTCCAAGCAACAGCTTGAAGATGGTGCTCTTGCCGGCGCCGTTGCGTCCAATGACGCCCCAGCACTCGCCCTCCTGGATGGCCCAAGTCACATCCTTCAGCACCTCCTGGGGGCCGAATCGCAGATCGACGTGGTTGAGGGATGCGAGCATGGGGAGATTTCAACCTTCAGCAAAAAGGCCACCTTGCGGTGGCCTTCTGGTTGGTGGAGCCAATCGGGATCGAACCGACGACCTCTTGCATGCCATGCAAGCGCTCTCCCAGCTGAGCTATGGCCCCAATCGGGAAGAACCAGTATCACACCCCTTCCGCGCTTCTGCAAGCACCGATCAGCGGGGAGCCAGCCGCAGCCTGAGCCCTACCTGGATGCGGTCGGATTTCAGTTTGTTCCAGGCCTTGAGGTCCTTCGCCGACACTCCGTACTTGCGGGCGATGGTGGCAAGGGTCTCCCCCTTCTGGACCCGATGGACTGTCGCCGGGCTGGTGGGGCCGGGAGCCCCTGCGGCTGCGCCGGGAAGTCGGACCTCGTCCCCTGGATGCAGGCCTTTGGCAGCCTCGGGGTTCAGGCGAAGGAGCTCGCCGAGGGTCACCTGATGGCGCCGCGCCAGCTTCGCCAGCGTATCGCCAGCCTTTGCGCGGAGCGTGGTGCCGGTGGAGGGGGCAGCCAGCGGAGTTGGCGCAGGAGATTCGGGATTCGGTAGGACGGCCGAGATCTTAGGCGGGACTGGCTCGACCACCGCTGCCTCCCGCCGGGAAGGAGCTTGACTCTCCGCTGGCGTCTCCAGGTCTCGGGGTGCAGCCGGAAGCGGCGGCAGCGGACGATCGCCGAGGGACTTGCCGCGTTCAGCGCTGGGAACCAAGTCCCGGGCCTCCACGGGCGACACAGGAGGCGGGGGCACCAGCAGACGTCTGCCCGGCTGGAACTGGTTCGCCGTTAGGTCGTTGGCGAGCAGCAGATCCTCGGGACTCAGCTTGAAGCGCTGGGCCACCTTCCCAAGGGTGTCGCCCTTCTTGACGGTGTAGCTCTTGAAGTCGAGCCGCTTCCCGTTCGGCATGTGGGCCAGCTGACGCAGGCAAGCAATGGCCTTGCCCGGCGGCACCCGCAACAGGTAGGCCCCCGGGGGGGTGGAACCTCTCAGGAGTTCCGGATTCAGGGCTTTCAGCGTGGCGGCGTCGGTGCCAGCGCAGCGGGCCAGCACGGTGAGACTGGTCATGGAGGGGACGGGGACCGTCTCATAGGCATAGGGCGCCAGCGGAACGATGTTGAGCCCGTAGCGCTCGGGGTTCCGGCCTACCAGGATTGCGGCGCAGAGCTCCGGGATGTAGTTCTTCGTCTCAGTCCGCAGCCACCGGGAACGCGCCAGGTCCCAGAAATTCCGGGTGCCGACGTTCTGGATGGCCCGCTCCAACGTGAGCGGGCCGGCGTTGTAGCTGGAGGCCGCCAGGTACCAGTCGCCGGTGATCTCGTAAAGCCGTTTGAGGTACCGCGCCGCGGCCCGGGTGGCCTTCACGGGATCGCGACGTTCCTCCACCCAGGCGGTGCCCTTCAGTCCGTAGATGCGGCCCGTGGAGCGGATGAACTGCCACATCCCCACGGCCTTGGCCCGGCTCTTGGCCTCGTTCCGAAAGCCGGATTCGATCACCGCAAGGTAGGCCAGGTCGGAGGGCACGCCCTCTTCTGCAAAGACCTGCCGGATCATGGGCATGTACTGGGTGGCCCGGCCCAGGGCGTTCTCCATGAAGCCGCGCTTGGTGGTGCTGAAGAGACTCACCCACGTGAGCACCTTGTCGTTCAGGTCGATGGGGTAGTCGTAGCTGGCGCCCCGCTCGGCCAAACGCACAAGCTCCAGTTCGGCACGGAGTTCGTCGCCACTGATGGTGACTACCTCCTCCTGGGCCTTCAGACCCGGCTCTGGCTCGGCCACATCTTCTGCGGGGATCTGCTCCTGGACTTCCTTCAGTCGGAGGAGGAGTTCCTGCACCTCGGGCCGCTTCAGCAGTTCGGGGGACCAGTCTGCGGTGAGGGCGTCGGCCTCCTCGGACTTGCTTGCTGCCGTCTGTTCATCGCTGGCCTCGACGGCTTTTTCCGCCGCTTCAACCAGCACCCGTAGGCGCTGGACGCGGGCGACATCGGACTCCGGGGCCCGCGCGGGGGAGTTGGTCACCGGAACCTGGGCCGGGGGCGACGCCTGTAGCGGCGCCGTCCCCCAGAGGAGGCTGGCCAGGACCAGAGCTGGCATGGGGCTAGTGGCTTTCCGCGCTCACCAGGGCCGCATAGGCCGTGGCGTCCAGGAGCCCGGCCAGATCGCCGGCCAGCTTGACTTTCACCATCCAGCCCTTGCCATAGGGATCTTCATTGACCGCCTCGGGGTGGTCCCCCAGCGAGGCATTCACTTCGAGGATTTCGCCCGCGGCGGGCATGTTCAGCTCAGAGACCGTCTTCACGGATTCAACCGTCCCGAATTCTTCACCCTCGGCGAAGGAGGTGCCCGCCTCCGGCAGGTCCACGAACACCACGTCGCCCAGGGCCTCCTGTGCGTAATGGGTGATGCCCACAAGGGCGGTGCCATCGCCTGCAGGCTTCAGCCACTCGTGGTCCTTGGTGTATTTCAGGTCGGCAGGGAACATGGATCCTCCGGGATGGGTGATGGCACAGATGAGGGTGACTACCTGGTCCGCTTGTAGAAGGGTGTCGGGATGATCTCGGTGTTGACGGCCCTGCCACGGATCTCGACCTGGATGGTGCCGCCGATCTTGGCCAGCTCCGTGGGCACATAGGCCAGCCCGAGGTTGATGCCGCAGGTGGGGGAAGGCGCTGCGCTGGTGACGAAGCCGACCTGCTTGCCGTCCTGCACCACGGGCATGTGGTCGCGGGCGATGTCGCGCTTCTCGAGGGTCTTGAAGCCGACCAGCTTGCGGGGGGCCGGCGCAGCCTTGGCGGCCAGGAGGGCCTCGCGGCCGATGAAGTCGCCGTGGTCCAGCTTCACGATCCAGCCGAGTCCGGCTTCCAGCGCGTGGATGGTGTCGTCAATCTCATGGCCGTAGAGGGCCATCTTGCACTCCAGGCGCAGGGTGTTGCGGCAGCCCAGGCCCGCCGGCAGCAGGCCCTTGGGCGTGCCGGCGGCCATGACGGCATTCCAGAGCCTCTCCGTATCCCCGCCGGCGCAGTAGAGCTCGAAGCCGTCCTCGCCGGTGTAGCCGGTGCGGCTGATGAGACACTTGATGCCAGCCACCTCGCCATGGGTGAAGAAGTAGTAGCCGATGGGCTCCAGCTGGGTGGCTGTGAGCGGCTGGAGGATCTCGAGGGACAGCGGCCCCTGCAGGGCGATCTGCCCCGTCGTAGGACTTTCGTTCACCACGGTGCAGTCAAAGGCGGGGGCGTGCTGCTGCACCCAGGCGTAGTCCTTGTCGGAGTTGCCGGCATTGACCACGAGCAGGAACTCCTCGTCGCCCTCCCGGTAGACGAGCAGGTCATCCACGAAGGTACCGTTCTCGTAGAGGAAGGCCGTGTAATGGACCTGGCCGATGGCCAGCTTGGAGACGGCATTGGGCGTCAGGTGCTCCACCAGGGCCAGGGCCCCGGGGCCCTTTACGCGGATCTCGCCCATGTGGCTCACGTCGAAGAGGCCAGCCCTGGTGCGAACCGCCTCGTGCTCGGCGATGATCCCCGCCGGATACTGCACCGGCATGTCCCAGCCGCCGAAATCCACCATCTTGGCGTTCAGGGTCCGGTGGGCGGCATTGAGGGGCGTCTTCATCAGCTCAGACATCAGGGGCTCCGTGGCCATCCAGTCTATCGCCGCGGGACCCAGGGCAGAAGGCCTGGCAGTTCCCAGGTCAGGCACCAGCGCCCCGTAGCATCGGTGCTTGTGACCATGCGCACATTCAAGGGCAGGACGAGGACGCCGGCCTCCGCGGCGCGATCCAGTTCCGCCGCATAGGTCGGGTCGATCTCCCGCGCGGCATCGAAGCGGTCCACGTCGGTGCGGTGGACGAATAGGGCGATGACGGCGCGGTGCCCTTCCCGAACCATCGCCTGAAGCTCCCGCAGGTGCTTGGTGCCACGTTCCGTCACGGCGTCCGGGAACAGGGCCCAAGGCCCCTCCTTCAGCGTGGTGTTCTTCACCTCGATGAAGACCTGGCGGTCCGCTCCGTCGACGGCGAGCACGTCGATGCGGCTGCGTTCGGTCCCATACTTCACCTCGGTCCGAACGTCGTGCAGGCCCATCAAGCCGGGCAGCGCATCCCGGCGGGCCGCCTCGGCGACGACCCGGTTGGGCATGCCCGTTTCCACGCCCACCCAGCCGCCTGGGCGTTCCACCGCCAGCCACGTGAACTTGAGCTTGCGCTCGGGGTTGGCCGCGGGTTCCAGAAGCACCCGATCCCCAGGCTCCCAGCAGGTCTTCATGGAGCCGGTGTTCGTGGTGTGGGCCGTGACGACGCTGCTGTCATCCAGCCGCACGTCAGCCAGGAAGCGCTTGTAGCGCTGGATCAGCCTTCCCTCCACCAGTCCCGTTTTCTCGACCAGGATCATGGCCACCGGGCCAGGATCCAATCGAGGGCCTCGGGAAGGCTCTCAGCCACGAGGTCCGCGGTGGAGCCATCCACGCGGGAGCCGTAACCGGTCCGGACGAGGGCCACCTGGCAACCGGCCCGGCGGCCGGCTTCCAGATCGATGCCCTTGTCGCCCACCATCCAGGAACGGGTTAGGTCGAGCCCGTGCTCATCGGCCGCCCGGAGCAGCATGCCGGGGTTCGGCTTCCGCTCCGGATGATCCGGCACGGCGTATTCACCGAGGGCATGCTCATGGTGCGGGGAAGCATAAACAGCGTCGATGCGTGCATTCTCCAGGGCCAGTAGGGAATCCATGCGACTCATGACGGCGGCGAAGTCCTGCCAGCCGTACCTTCCCCGGCCGATGCCGCTCTGGTTGGTGACCACCACCACCGGGATGCCCCTGGCGTTCAGGCGGGCCACGGCGGCGGCGGCACCTGGGACCAGGACCAGCTGCTCCGGGTCGCTTAGGAAGTCGACCTCCTCGTTCAGGGTGCCGTCCCGGTCCAGGAAGATCGCTGGCTTCAATCTCCCGCTCACGGTCAAGGCACCCACTCCGCAACGCACACGTCGAACTGGCGGGCACCTCGTGGGGCCCTCCCGCTCACCCAGAGCAGCTTCCTGCCGTCGGGGCTGAAGTGGGGGAAGGAATTGAACACGCCGGTCCAGGTGAGCCGCTCCAGGCCGGTGCCGTCCAGGTTGATCCGGAAGAGGTCGAAGCCCCTGCCCTTGCCTTCATTGTCGTGATGATTGGTGGCGAAGACGATGCCCTTCCCATCCGGCGTGAAGATGGGCGCGAAGGCCGCGCCCGGCAGGTTCGTCACCTGCCGTTTTCCGCTGCCGTCGGAGTTCATCACCCAGATGTCCATGTCCATGGGCTCCACCAGGTGCTGCTTCAGCAGCTCCTGGTATTTCGCAGAGGCCGCTTCGCCCTTGGGGTAGTTGGTGCGCCACACGATCAGCTTTGAATCTGGGCTGAACACTGCGCCGCCATCGTAGCCCACGCCATCCGTGAGGCGCAGCAGATGCTGCCCGTCCAGGTCAACGCGCCAGATGTCTACGTCGCCGCTGCGCTCGCTGGTGAAGATCACCCACTTCCCGTTGGGAGCGACGGTGGCCTCCGCGTCGTATCCGGGGGAGGCCAGGAAGGGCTTTGCATTGGAGCCATCGACATTGGCGGTGTAGAGGTCATACCCCTGGAAGACGGGCCACTGGTACTTCCCCGGGGTGAAGGGTGGCCCCTCGGGGCACTCCGGGCCCGCCCCGTGGGTGCTGGCGAAGATGATCCGCTGATTCCCAGGCAGGAACCAGCCACAGGTGACGCGACCCTTGCCGGTGCTGACGCGCCTTTGGCCGGATCCATCGGCACTCATGGTGTAGAGCTGATCGCATGGATAGCCATCGCGAGTGCTCTGGAAAATGATCTGCTTCCCGTCGTTCGACCAGTAGGCCTCGGCATTGGAGCCTGTTCCCGTGAGCTTCTGGACGTGTCGGAGGTGGACTTCCTTCACGTGGCGGAGGCCATCACCCGGCACCGTCTCCTCCGAGGGTGCAGGCTGGCCGTGGGCAGGGGCCTGGGCCGTGGCAGGAAGGGCCAGAGCGGCTAGCAGAAGGAGCTTAGGGATCATGGAGGGAACCTGCCTTTCACAACAGTGACTTCGAAGAAGCATGGCAGAAGTGGCACACTGATTTAAGAGTGCCAAACAAAACACCGAGGAAGGTGGGTTCATGATCGACAAGCGCGTCAGCAGTGCCCTGGAAGCCGTGAAGGATATCCCCGATGGCGCCCACCTGGCCGTGGGCGGCTTCGGCCTCTGCGGCATTCCCGAGCACCTCATCTCAGCGCTGGCCCAGACTCGGGTGAAGGATCTCACCTGCTATTCCAACAACGCCGGCGTGGATGACTTCGGCCTTGGCATCCTGCTCAAGAAACGCCAGATCCGGAAGATGGTGAGCAGCTACGTGGGTGAGAATGCGGAATTCGAGCGGCAGTTCCTCAGCGGCGAGCTGGAGGTCGAATTGGTGCCCCAGGGCACCCTAGCCGAGCGCATGCGCGCGGGTGGCGCGGGCATCCCCGCCTTCTACACCCCCACAGGAGCCGGCACCACGGTGGCCGAAGGCAAGGAGACCCGCCTGATCCGGGGCCGAGAGTGCATCCTTGAGGCAGGAATCGTCGCAGATTTCGCCCTGGTGAAGGCCTGGAAGGCGGACCGCCTGGGCAACCTGGTGTTCCGCCGGACAGCCCGCAATTTCAACCCCATGGCGGCCACCTGTGGTCTGGTTTGCATCGCCGAGGTGGAGGAGATCGTCGAGGTGGGAGCGCTGGATCCTGACGCCATCCACACGCCCGGCATCTTCGTGCACCGTCTGGTGCTTGGCACGGGTTATGAGAAGCGCATCGAGAAGCGGGTGACGCGGCAAGGACCTAGTTCATCGGGAGGCTGATCCGCACGAGGGAGCCTTCTTCCGCCGGCAGGATCTGGACTGAACCGCCATAGGCATTCATGAGCTGGCTGCAGTTGGGAAGTCCCTGCCCCGGCTTTCTGCCGGAGGTGGCGGCACCTCCCCGCAGATCCGTAAAGGGCTCGAAGGCCGTGGCGAGCAGGGCCGCATCAATGACGAATCCATCGTCCTCCACCTCGATCCTGAAGTGACCAGCCCCCCCCCAGGTCCTCACGAGAATTCGCCTGGGCTGTCCCTGGAGCGCGTGGCCGATGAGCTGGTCGAACAGTTCCGCGAAATCGGAATACACCCCGAAGAGGAGATCCCTGGGGGCCTGGAAATTCAGTTCCACCGGCACGGCCTCGGGGAGCTTGCCCTCTGCCCGGAGGAGTTCCAGTTCCTGACCCAGCAGATCGTGGAGATGAATCCATTCAGGGGCGTGGGCCTCACCCTGGCCCGCACGACGGAGGAGCCCGCGGACCAGGCCGTCCACCTGGGTGACCGCTGACCGGATCTGCTGCATGGCCCGGTGGCACTCCACCCGGTCTCCCGGAGCCGGCAGGTCCGGACGGTCCATGAAGAGGGAGAGTGAGGTGCTCTCCTGCTTGAGCACGCTGACCGGGCCCTGGAGCCGCTGGGCCATGCTCATGAAGAGGGTTCCAAGAGCCGTCTTCTCGTTCTGGGCCCCCAGCGCCCGCTGGGCCTCCTTCAGGGCTTCATAGGCTGCCTCAAGCCCTTCGTAGCTGGTCCCGAGAGCCCGGCTGGTATCGGCTAGGTGGGCGATTAGTCCCGCATTCTCCAGACTCACCTGCAGAATGCCGGCATGGAGGGCTGCCAGCTCGGTCTCGAACGGCAGGAAGGGTTGATCCGGACGATCGGCGGCCAGGAAGCCCCAGAGATGCTGGTCTCCCGACCTGCTGCGAAGGGGGAGCAACATGGCCTGGGCCTTGGGAGACCAGAGCCCCAGGTCAATGCCCTGTTCCCATGGGCCTGTCTGGCAGAGGTCGCTGCCGGTAAGGATCGTTCCGTCGGGGAGGCCGCTGGCCCACAGGATCAGAGGGTGCGTCGAGGGAATGACGGCTGTCTCCCCGAGGTTGCCGGGCGTCCTCTCCAACCCCTCGAAGTAGGCCCCGCTGCCGTGGGACCGGTAGGATCTAAGCCGATCGAGGTGAAGTTCCTCCTGGAGCTGGCTCAGGACCCGGGACAGGATGTCCCTGTCGTTCACGATGGGAATGATTTCCTTGCTGAGGGACAGGAGGCGGGAGAGGTGATGGCTCCGCTGCTCCAGTTCGGACTGCGCTGCCAGAAGCTTCCGGTTGCCTTCCTGGGCCTCCTTCAGCTGGGTTTCCAGGTGTTCAACGACCTGCTGGCTGAACTGGCGGAGGGCTGCGCCTTCCCTCCCCTGCTCAAGGTGGTCCCGCTGGCCGCCCAGGTAGGCTTCCACCTGACCGACGAACAGGAAGGGGTCGATGGGTTTCGGGATGAACCCGTCGCAGCCCGTGACCAGGGCGGTCTCCCGGTCGCTTCGCATGGTCTTGGCGGTCAGGGCCACGATGAGCGTGGCGTCCATGCTGGTGTTCTGCCGGAGCTTGGTGGCCACTTCGAAGCCGGAAAGGCCAGGCAGGTTGATGTCGAGCAGGATGAGCGCCGGCTTCAGCGCCAGGGCCAAGTCGCAGCCCTTGAGGCCATCCTCGGCCCAGTGCATCTCATAGCCGGCCTGAGACAGGAGGCGCTGAACCAGCCGCCAGTTCATGGGGTTGTCTTCGATGCAGAGGATGCGCGGGGCGTTGGTCATTGGCCTGCTCCTTCAGCCAGAGGCATCTCGACGACGAAGCTACTGCCCTCGCCCTTGCGGCTGGTCGCGCTGATGCGCCCATGCATGAGACTCATGAAGCGCTGACTGATGGCCAGGCCGAGACCGGTCCCACCGAAGCGCCTCGTGATGCTCCCATCCACTTGCTGGAAGGGCTTGAAGAGGCGGTCCAATTCCTCTTCGCTCATCCCGATGCCGGAATCCTCGATGACAACCCGGAAGTTCCCTCCCACACAGGCCGCAGAGATCTGCACGGTGCCGGCTTCGGTGAACTTGATCGCATTCCCCGCCAGATTGGTGAAGACCTGCCTCAGCCGATCCCGGTCGCCCATGACCCGGATGTCCCCCTCTGGAGGTAGATATTTCAGGTCGATGGGGCGGCCCTTGACGAGGCCGACCGCCATGGCCCTGACTTCGTCCAGCAGTTGCACGGGATCGATCTCCTCCAGTTCCAGCTCCATCTTGCCCGCCTCGATCTTGGAGAGGTCGAGGATCGAGTCGATGAGGTTGTGGAGGGCCCGTCCGTTCTGGTAGATGATCTGCAGGTCTTCCCGGGCCTCGGTCCCGAGTCGGCCCTGCGGATCCTGCAAGAGCATGCCCGAGAACCCGATGATGGAATTCAGGGGGGTGCGCAGTTCATGGCTCATGTTGGCCAGGAACTCGTCCTTCAGGCGGTCGACCTCCTTCAGCTTCTGGTAGCTGACCAGCAGGTTGTCGTTGAGCTGGCGCAGTTCCTGGGTCTTCTCGTGGACTTTCTCCTCCAGCGTGTTGGCCCACGCCTTGAGCTCGGAACGGCTCTGCTCCAGGCCGCGGGTCCGGTCCTGCACCAGCTGTTCGAGGTTGGCCCGGATCTCCTCCAGTTCCCAGATGGTCTCCATCAGCTGGCGGGTTCGCTCCTGGACACGGTATTCCAGCAGCCGGTTCTGGCGCTCGATCTCGTCCCTGGCGACCCGCAGCTTGTCCGTCATGACCTCGAAGGACTGGCTGAGGTCCTGGATCTCATCCCGGGTGTAGACCTTGACCGAGACGGCTTCCAGGTTGCCCTGGGCGACCTTCTGGGCCGCCTCCGTCAGCTGGATCACGGGAAGGAGGTAGCGGTTGGAGAGGAAGACGGCCACGCCAATGCCCAGGATCAGGGTGACCAGGCCCACAGCGAGGCTGGCCTTGATGTTCTCCCGAACCGCCCGCTGAGTCCCCTCCGTGGTGAACCCGATGATCAAGGTCCCCACCAGGTTGGCCCGGGGCTCTTCATAAAACACCGGAGCCACCGCCACGAGCATGTTGTCTTCGCGCCGGGTGTAGGTATGAGAGATGCCATCCTTCAGGACCTGGCCCGCAGCCCAGTCCGGCGTGGTGGAGGTGCTGTCAAGGGACTCTCCGTTGGAGCCATACACGGCACTGAACCGGAAGGAGGGGATGTTCTGGACGCCCTGGAGTACTTTGGTGATGTCCCGGCTGTTCCCGGTGCTGACCGCTGGCCCCAAGGCGTAGCTCGCCGTCTCGGCAACCTGGCGTGCGCTCAGTTCTGCCTGGGCTCGGATCTGATGCTCCACCCACCGGGGGTAGTACAGCAGATTGAAGGCGATGAACGAGAGGACCAGAATGCTGATGACGGCACTCAGCTTGGTCTTGATGGAAATACGGTACATGGAGGAAGGCCCGGGAACGGCTTCCAGCCTAGCAGTTGCCTTACAACTTGAAGAGGTTCACTTCCCGATTGAGCATGTGGACCTGGGCCCCGAGCTGCTCCACGGCCCCGCTGGAGATTTCGATGGCCTTCTCGCTCTCGATGGCCTTGCCCAGCACGCGGTTCATGGTTTCCTTCAGCGAGACCACGTGGTCCTCCTGGCGGGCCAGGATCTCGTGCAGGTTGCTGGCCAGGGCGCGGACCTGCTCGGTGGCCTTGGCAATCTCGTCACTGCCGGTGCTCTGCTCCTTGGTCGAATCCCGGACCACGGCCGTGGCCTGCTGGACATTCATGGCCAGGGACAGGATGTAGTTGCTGGTCTGTTGCTGTTCCTCGATGACCGACCGGATCGTTTCCACCTGGTTGTGGATGTTCCGGTTGGCCTCGTGGATCAGCGAGGCCTGGCCGGCCTGCTGGAGAGTCTCGCTGAGGATGCTCTCCACCACGCTGTCGGTCTCGCTGACGGACTCGAGGATGGCCTGGAGGGCCTCCTGGCTCTGCCCGACGGACTCGGCCCCATCCCGGACGGCATCCAGGCCCAGTTCCACCTGCTGAGAGGCCTTCCGGATCTCGGATTGGAGGGTTCCGATGATCTGCTGGATTTCCTGGGTGGAGCGGGCGGTCTGCTCCGAGAGCTGCTTGATCTCGTCGGCGACGACAGAGAAGCCCTTGGCCTGCCCGTCCCCCGTGCCCCCCTGGGAGGCGATGATGGCGGCATTCAGGGCCAACAGGTTGGTTTGCTGGGCATGGTCCCCGATGTAGTCGAGGATCTTGGCGATGTCGGCTCCCAGCTGCAGCAGGGTCCGGGTGGTCCCGTGGAAATCCTGCACGACGCGCTCGATGACCTGGATCTTCTCCCGGTTCCGGGCCACCAACTCCATACCCCGACCGGCGTTGTGGATCACCTTCTTGGTGTAGCGCTGGGCGATCTTGACGCTGTCGTCGATGGCCGAGGTGCTCTGCTCCAGGTTCTCCGCGAATTCCTTGGTGTGCTCCGCGTGCCCGGCCAGATGGTCGATGTTCTTGCCCACGTTCTTGATGGCCACATCGAAGTCCCGGATGGCGGAGGTGATGCCCTCCACGACCATCAGCAGTTCGTCCATGCTCTGGTTGATCTGCTGCACGCTGGCGGCCATCTCCACGATGGTCGCGTTGGTGCTCTCCGAGGCGAGGCTCAGCTCCATGGAACTGGCGCTGATCCCGATGGAGGTATCGGTCAACTCGTTGATCTCCTGGTGGAAGGCCTCGATGAGCTCGCGCTGCCCCTTGTTCGAATGGCGGATACCGTCGCCCGATTCCCGGATCTGGGCGGAAGCCTTGGCCAGGTCCCGGCTGGCGGACCGGATCTGGACCACCATGCCCCGCAGGCTGCCGACCATGTGCCCGAAGCCCTGCACCAGGGCAGACACCTCGTCGTCGCTGTAGACCGGTTCGAGCCGGTCAATGCGTCCCTCGCCGACCTGCTGGGTGTTGCGGCTCAGCAGCAGTAGCGGTTGCTGCACATCGCGAAGGATCAGGGGGATGAAATACATCAGGAAGACGCCGGCGAGCACAAGGATGGCCATGTTGGGTCGCAGGGCCCGCCAGATGGCGTCAGCATATTCCGCTTCCGGGATCACCGCCCGGAGTTCTGAGCCGTCCGGAAGGTTCTGGCTCACAACAATGTCCCCGCCTCCGGTCGGCTGAATCTTGGAGCCAAGGGTGCCACCCCCTTTTCCTGCGGGCAGGCGCAGGGATACGCCCCCACCCGCGCCCAGCTTCAGGGTGCTGAGGAAGGCGTCGAGATCTTCAGGGGTGGTGTTCATCTCCGACACGAACACCACGGAATCCGCGAGGTTCGCCAGTTCGTTGCCCGCGTAGCTCGCCACCTTGGTGCGGATGGAGGACTGCAGGGTGAGGCCCGACACGAGGATGGAGAGCAGCAGCACGCCGCCCGTGATGCCCAGGACGCCGAAGCCGAACTTGGCCCTCAGGCTGGTGGTGAATCGCGCCAGGGAGTCGGAGAAGCCCGGCTGACCGGCCAGGATCTTGAAGACCTTCATCAGGTTCCGCTTGGCCAGGAAGTACTGGCAGACGGCCCCAAGGGCCGCCAGGACCGCGAAGATGGCCATGGTGATGAAGCTGACCCAGAGGCTCTGCCCCAGGTAGAGCTTGACCCACAGGTAGGTCCCGAAGCACAGCGCCATGGCCAGCAGGAACAGCAGGAGGGAGGCGACCTGGGGGAAGCGGGTCAGGGTTCGGTAGACATCCGGCCCCAGCGGCTGGTCCATCAGGACTCGCCCGAGCTGCCGCAGGTGGAGCATGGAACAGCCGGCCACCCCGACTAGGAGAGCAGCCGTGACCAGCAAACCCTTGGCGCTTAGGCGGAAACCCTGTGGGGCGGCCAACAGGAACAGGACGGTCGCCACGAAGAAGCCGAGACCCCAGATGATCCAAATACCCTGGCGGAGCCGACCGAGGATCAGCTCAACATCGGCCCTGCCCAGACGGACGGGGGCCTGGAGCCTGAGTTCAGGCAGGGATCCAGAGATGGAATCGGGCTGCACCATACTCGCGTGTTTCGGCCAGGTTCCACCCGGGCTGTAATTCCAGCGTGGTCTTCCGGTC
>Ga0268298_10000801_pt1 | contig 39343 bp, 31 predicted proteins | sample WWTPWeurt_MetaG_FD_194462 | JGI IMG/M metagenome (GOLD analysis project Ga0268298, IMG submission 194462) | Activated sludge microbial communities from WWTP in Nijmegen, Gelderland, Netherland - WWTP Weurt | ecosystem: Engineered > WWTP > Aerobic digester > Activated sludge | place...
GGGTCTACAGGCTTTGAACAGGGCTTGTCCGATCGCTCTGGCAAGCACAGGCGGAACAGCGTTTCCAATCTGGAACGCACGCTGCATCCGTGTGCCGTAAAGATACCAGCCGAGAGGAAACGTTTGCAGCTTCAACAACTCTTCATCGGAGAGATACTCGTGCTCTACAAACACAGCAGGCAAGTCACGTTGACGTCTGCCCAGAACATGCCACTGCTGCCTTTTGAGTTGGTCAGAAGGCACGCCGAACGGTGCGAGGGCAAGTTTGGCACCTTGGTGCGCTCCGATCGTGGGTGAAGGCCGGTCTAACGTCCATGTCACGGGCTCATCATGAGGGCGAACGACGTTTTTTACCCACAGAACAGCTTTGGAACGGTCTAGCGAACCGTATCTGAAGTGGCCGTTCTCCCACAGCTCTTCATACATCGTTCGCCACGGTGGCAAACACAATCCGTCGTGCTTGAAGAGCAAGGGCTGGCTACACTCACCTTCCTTCGCATCATCATCCGAGTGGGTTGGCTTCGGCCATTCAAAGGACTCATTGTCACGACTGCCCACGATGAACAACCGCTCACGCAGTTGGGGCGCACCAAAATCCGCTGCATTCAACACCTTCCACCTACACGTATATCCAATGGCTTCAAATTCGTTCACGATAATCTCAAGTGAACCGCCTCGCTCTTGCCGCCACAGAAATTCTGCTTTATCCGAATAGCAAACTGGACAGACCGCGGCAACTTCTTGTCTCTGCGCAAAGGAAGCCGACTGCGTTTTGCCACATACTGAACACTTCACGTCAAGCACTTCTGCCTTTGAAATGACCAACCCCTTCACGTTCTCGAACAGAAACCACCGAGGGCGAGCTTCCTTTACCATCCGCACAAATTCTAAAAAGAGTCTTCCAGTTTCGCATTCAACGGTTTCCCGCTTTCCTGCGCGGCTAAACGGCTGGCAGGGAGGACCACCCGCAATGAGATCGATAGCGCCAATGCCAGCTTTTGCAGCAGAGAGAAACCTTTCAGTCGAAATCGCCCGAATATCTCCTTCAAGAATCTCCGCATGGCTCAGGTAGGGAGTCTTAAAAGGATTGCTCTGAAGGCGAATTCTTTGCCGCTCAATCTCCGCGTGTTCAGTGTTGGTGTAACAACGCTGCTGAATCTGTTTGTCAAACCACGCATCAAATTCGCCGCGCTGAAGGTGTTGACGGACTTGATTTGCCCTGAGCGTTTCGCATGCCGGAGGTTCAATTTCGTTCGCGGCCACGGTCCTAAACCCCGCATCCTCCAGACCGAGGTCTAGCCCGCCCGCTCCCGTAAAGAGTGAGATCAATTGGGGGCCGTTGGTCTTGTCGCTATGAGCAGGTCTCGTCATCGCGGAAGCGAGTATGCAGGCACTCGGGTAGAAACTCGAGAGCAAGTTTTGCAGGTTGTCCCTCTTTTCAGCCGCCTCAACCCCCCCAAACGAGCGTCGATGGCGACCCTGGCTTTTGCCTGGACAGGCCGCCTGTCCACCCAAGAGAGGGAGGGTCGAGAGAGGGAAGGAAACGGAAGGGGGTGGGGATTGGGTTATTGGCGGGTGCCGGTGAAGGGGGTGCTCATTTCCAAGGTGGCACCCAAGACGAGGGCTTCGGGTTTTCCGGTCAGGGGATCTACAGCCCCGCCCCACAGGCAGCCTCCGGCAAAGCCGGTCTTGACGGTCCCAGATTGGAAAGCGGTGGCTTGCCAATCGGTGCCCTTGCCGGTCGAGACGATTTGGGCGCTGGCGGCAGACAGACCGAGGAGGGCGCAGTTTACGCCGTTTGTGGCAAAGCCTCCGCCCAGGAACAAGTCGAACTTGCTGCCGGCTTCGTTGATGAGGCCAAAGGCGTCGGCAGTGCTGGTGGTGACGGTGCCGTTGCACACGGGCTTGCATTCGGGATTGGGGGTGCCTGCGCCGCACTCACTCGCGGGAGGGGCGACGGTCTGGCCGTTGCACTTTTGGACGGGAATCGAGACCCACATGCGGTGTTTGTACGTGGCGTCGCGTTGGTCGATGCGAACGGAGGCAGGCCAGACTTCAGAGGGGCAGACAACCTCGGGGCGGTTGCAATCGACGGAGAACGCATAGAGTTTGCCGCCGTGGGTGATGCTCACGGCACCTCCGGTAGGTCCCAGGTCCTGGGTGTAGACGGAACCGCCGATGGTGACTTTGACGGTCATGTTGGTGCCGTACTGGATGGCCCAGGGGCCGGTCACATCGGGCGCAGGAGAGGTGGACGTGAACGAACCGCAGCCTCCGCCGGTGTTTCCGGTCAAAAAGGGCAGGCAGGCAAAAGCAACGGCGATTCCGATGAGCGAATTTCGTTTGGCGTTCATAAGTGTTCTCCTTCGTTCTGCGTTTGGGACGTTTGAGGGTTAAGACTGCGCACGAAGCGTATGCGATTGCAGATCCCCAATCAACGGGGGCGTGGAGCTGGGTTTGTGTTCTGTTTGAGGTGGGGTGACTCGGTGTTGACCGGGTTTTTTGTGGCGTGTTAAAAGCCGCGTGCAATGTCAGCGAGACGAGTGCTTGGAGTGATCGGCGGTTCGGGCCTGTACGAACTCGACGGTCTTGCGAATGTGCGGCACGAGAAGGTCATGACACCGTTTGGTGCGCCTTCGGATGCGCTGGTTGTCGGGGATTTGGGCGAGGTGCGCCTCGTGTTCGTGCCTCGGCACGGGCGGGACCATCAGCTCTCGCCGTCGGAGGTGCCGTATGCGGCGAACCTGCACGCGCTCAAGCAACTTGGGGCCGAGTTTGTGCTGTCGGTGTCGGCGGTGGGTTCGCTGCGCGAGGAAATCCATCCGGGGCACGTCGTGCTGCCGGATCAACTGATCGACCGGACGCGGTCGCGGCGGAGCAGTTTTTTCGGGGATGGTGCGGTGGGGCACATCTCGTTTGCGGACCCGTTTTGCGAGTCGTTTCGGCATCTGGTTCTGCACGCGGCAGAGGGGGCGGAAGCGAAAGTGCATCCGAGCGGGACGCTGGTGGTGATGGAGGGGCCGGCGTTTTCGACTCGGGCGGAATCGCATCTGTACAGGTCGTGGAACGCGCACATCATCGGGATGACGGCGCTGCCGGAAGCGAAACTTGCGCGGGAGGCGGAGCTTTGTTACGCGACGGTGGCACTGTGTACAGACTATGACTGTTGGCGGCAAGACGAGGAGGCGGTCACGGTCGATACGGTGGTGGCCGTCCTGAAACGCAATGTCGAGCTGGCGCGGAACATCGTGCGAAAAACGGCGGAACGGGTCGCGCATGCAAAACCGAGAACGTGTCCGTGTACGCGCGCGACAGACTATGCAGTGATGACCAAAAACCTGGGAAAAGAGGCGGCGGAGCGACTGTATCTCATCTTGGGCCGCCACCTGCCTCCGCCTGCGCAGTAGGATGTTTTGTCCATCGCGCGGTTTTTGCGGGGTCCGTGAGGGACCGAGTTCTGTTTTGGAAGGAGCCACTTTGAACACACAGCTTGATTTGTTGGTCGTCGGTTCGGTCGCGCTCGATACGATCGAGACACAAGCCGCTGCGAGGGCGGATGTGCTGGGCGGTTCGGCGTCCTACTTCTCGGCGGCGGGGTCGTTTTTGACGGCAGTGGGGCTGGTCGCGGTCGTGGGAGAGGATTTTCCCGATGAACACGCGCAGTTTCTGCACCGGTTGGGGGTGAATACCAGCGGCCTGGAAAAGCAAGACGGCAAGACGTTTCGTTGGCACGGTCGGTATTCGGACGATTTCAACAAGCGCACGTCGCTCGACACGCAGCTCAATGTGTTCGCGGGTTTTTCACCCATGCTGTCACCCGCGCAGACCGAAGCGCGGCTTCTGTTTTTGGGAAACATCGATCCGGTGTTGCAGCTTCGGGTGCTGGACCAAATGAAGCGGGTGCAGCTCGTCGGGCTCGACACCATGAACTTTTGGATCAACGGAAGCAAAGAGGCGCTTTTGGCGGTGCTGCGGCGGGTAGACTTTTTGCTTTTGAACGACGAGGAAGCGCGGCTTTTGTCCGGGCGGCACAACTTGGTCGCGGCGGCGCAGGCGATTCAGCGGCTGGGGCCAAAGAGCGTCATCGTCAAACGGGGCGATGCGGGCGCGCTGCTGTTTCACGAAGAGCATGTGTTTGCTGCACCTGCGATGCCTTTGGTCGATGTGGTGGACCCGACGGGGGCCGGAGACAGTTTCGCAGGCGGCTTCATGGGGTATCTGTCGCGCATTTGGAAAGGCGGGACGCTCGACGGCATGATCGTGCGGCGCGCGATGATTTGCGGCAGCACGATGGCCAGTTTTTGCTGCGAGGACTTCAGCCTGGACCGGTTCCGCAACCTGACCCACGGCCTCATCGACAGCCGCTTCCGTGCTTTCCGCCAGCTCACCCACTTTGAGGAACTGTCTCTCTAGAAAAAAGCCTGCCGGACCACGGGGGCGTCCGACACAACACAGCGCGTGACGTTTTGGGGGAGGGGATGGGCTATTTGCGGAGTCGGCGGGCAGCGCCTTTTTCCAGGCGGGCGGCTTCGACTACGGCGCGGATGTGCTGGCCGCGAAAAATCTCGCCTGCATCATCGTGTGCGACGACCTCGAAGCGGTAGAACTTGCCTTCGGTTCCCAAGTAGCGCGCGGTCATGCGGACGGTGCCAGCCAAAGGGGTCGGCGCGTGGTGTTCAATGCGCACGACGATGCCTGCGGTCAGCTCGCCGGGCAGCAGCATGGGTTCCATCGCTTTGGCGGCAGCGAGTTCCATCCATGCGATCAACTGGGCTGTCCCGAGCACACGGGGAAACACGTTCCGCTCGGGACCCGCACCGGTACCGGTCGCGGCCACATGGGGTGCCAGGTCGTTTTCGGAAACAACGTGTGTCAGGGTCAGTTCGGGAAGGATCGAGCCGGGTCTGAGCATGAGGGAATCTACTTGGGCGGGTCGTACTGCTTGACGGTGGGTTGCTGGGTTCGCCAATCGGCACCGATGCCGCCCTGGGTGGCCACGGACTGCGAGCCGCGTTTGAGCAGGTCGATCTTGGCCTGGATGGCGTCGCCGCGAAAATCGACCGCAGGCGCATGAACGCCAGAATCCATCCGAAGGGCATCGCACGGGCATGCCTCGACACACAGGCCGCATACGATGCAGCGAAGCTCGTCGATCTCGAAACTGCGGGGGCGCTTTTCGTTCTTGTTGCCGGTGTCCTCTGCGACGATGGTGATGCAGTGTGCAGGGCAGGCCGTGGGGCACAACATGCACGCGACACAGCGCACCTGGCCGTCCTCTCGGTGCATGAGCCTGTGCAAACCACGATGGCGGTCGGCGTACCTCAACTTTTGCTCGGGGTACTCAACGGTGACGGTGTACTTGCGGGAAAACAGGTTCGCGAAAAAGTGTTTGGCGGTCACGCCGAGGCCGCGAATGACCTCGGGCAAATAGATTCGCTGTTCCAACGAATCAGGCCGACCGACGACTCGCACGCCAACCCTGGCTTTTTTCGAGGCAGAAGACGGCGTGTGATCCGACTGCGAAGGAGCATGTGCGTGGGACACGGCTTAGTTGCCTCCTGACCGCCACAACACCCAGGCGGCGGTAACGACAATGTTCAAAAGCGACAGCGGCAGAAGCTGTTTCCATCCAAGTCGCATGAGCTGATCAGGTCGAAAGCGCGGCAGCGTCCACCGAATCAGCAACTGGAGCCAACACAAGAACAGGATCTTCAGCGACCACGCCACGACCTGGATGAGCACGACGGCCAAGTGGGGCAAATGGAAGCTGCCAAAACCCGACGAATCGAGGCCAGGCACTTGCCATCCGCCCAAAAACACCGTCGTGACGACCGCTGACAGGAAAATCGTTTCGATAAATTCGGCCAGGAAAAAGATGCCGAAACGCATGCCGGAATACTCGACGAAGTACCCGATGAGTTCCGGTTCACCTTCGGGAAGGTCGAACGGGGCGCGCTTGGTTTCGGCAACCGCAGCCGTGAAGAACAGGACAAAAGCCAAAGGCTGCGTGACCATGCCCCAGTTGAGCGGATTTGAACCTTGTGCGACGACAATCGCATGGGGTTCAAGCGAGCCGTACACAAGAAACGCGCCCATCAGCGACAGGCCCATGCACACCTCGTAGGACATCATCTGAGACGACGCACGAAGTCCTCCGAGCAAAGACCACTTGTTGTACGAAGCCCATCCTGCAAGCGTCGCTCCGTACACCGACAAAGACGCGAGCGCAAAATAGAACAGCAATCCCACGTCCATTCGGGCGACTTGCAGCGGGACGGTTGCCAAGCACGCCGATGGGTCATTCACCGTTGCAAAAAGCTGCCCGACACACAAATCCGGGCCAAACGGAATCACCGCAAACACGATCAACACGGGCGCAATCGCCATGACGGGCGCAAGCGCAAACAGCGACCGGTTCACCTTGGAGGGAACCAAGTCCTCCTTGAAGACCATTTTCACCGCGTCCGCGACGAAATGCAGAATTCCCCACAGTTTGAAAGGACCGATGTTGGCGCGGTTCGGACCCAGCCGGTCTTGCATCATGGCCGACTGTCGCCGCTCGGCCCAGGTGCTCAAGGAAGCGAGCGGCATCACAAAGCCCACCACAAGAAGGATCACCTTCACAAATGCCGCAATCGCGGTGTGTTGGGCCAAAAACAAAAGGATCGAGTCGAGCATCGTGTCCCCTCTTTACCCTTGCGAATGGGCGAAGCGACGTTGCACCGGCAGGGAATTTTTCCCCCATTCGGCCTTGCCAAAACCCGCCACAAGTTCGGGTTTCGGTTCCGTCCCCGGCGGTTGTGCCGTCACCTGTCCCACCATGTGCAAAAAGGCCTGCCGCGCAGAAACCTGCCACTTTTCATCGATGGCCCATTTGGCCTTTTTCGCAAAGAGCGAAATCAGTTCCAGGTGCGAGCGCGCGTCTCCCTGTGGGTTGACCGACTTGCGAATGCGCTGAACCATGTGACGAGCATTGGTGAACGTGCCGTCCACTTCGGCCCAGGCGGCAGCTGGAAGTTGCACATGCGCACGCCGCAAAATCGGCGTGTCTTGCACGGCTTGGCACACAAACAGTTCCAGGCCGTCAAAGAGCGGCGCGGCTTCCATTTGAGCCGATTCCGAAAGGGGCAGCTCGGTTCCCACCATCCACACACACTTGAGCCGCTTTCTCTCCAAATCCGCGAGGAGCGTTTGGGCGTCGCCCGCGTGCGGCCCCGCAAACAAACGAGCACCTGCCGTGTTCGGATTCGTGTCGGCGTGACGCAGGATGTTGTCGGCTCGTTCGGGGCGCGGCGCGGTGCCCGTGACGTACGTGCGAACTTCTGCTCCCCGACTGACGAGCCTCGTCGCGAGCAGCGACAGCGCAAACAACGCTTCGTTGGTGACATGCGCTGAAAAAACCAGCCCGAGCGTCGCGCCTTGGCTGGCCAAACGGTCCATGCGTTCGGCGGCAAAGGCCACCGCCTTGTCGATGCTTGTGATTTGCGCGGGCTGTCCGTGTCCCATGCCCAGCCGCGAAGACGCCAGCCGTTTGTGCCGGACATCTTTGTAGGCAAAGCGGCCCTCGTCGCACATCCAGTATTTGTTCACCTGCAAGTTTTCCCGGGGGACAAGCCTCCAGATTTCGCCTTGGGCATGGTGAATTTCGATGTTGCAGCCCGTCGCGCAGCCGGGACACACCGAATCGGTCGTGAACAATTCCCACGCGCGCATCGTGAACCGGAAATCCTTGCTCGTCAGCGCGCCAACCGGGCAAACATCGACGGTGTTCAGCGAATAGGGATTGTCGAGTTTGTGCCCCGGCGCAACGGTGAGCTGTTCCCGGTCGCCCCGCCACGCCATCGTGAGCTGTTTGACGCCAGCTACCTCGTCACACACTCGCACGCAACGACTGCACAAAATGCAGCGTTCAGCGTCGAGCATGATGTGCGGGCCAATGTCCTGCACTTTCGGTTTGTGGACTTTTGGCGTCGAGGAACGCGAGCTTTCGTGATCCCACGATTGGTAGTGCTTCTGGAGCGAACACTCGCCGGCCTTGTCGCAAATCGGACAATCGACCGGATGATTGATCAGCGTAAATTCCAGCATTTGCCGTCGCACATCCAGCACGCGGGGCGTACCTGTGCGCACGTCCATTTTGTCCGCGACCGGCGTGTAGCAAGCTGGAACCAGTTTTGGCTGGCCAACGACCTCGACCAAGCACTGACGGCACACCGCCGGGGAACTCAGTCCTGGGTGGTAACAGAAGTAACTTACGTCGATGCCGTGTTGCAAACAGACCTCGAGGAGGTTGGTCCCCTTTTTGGCCTGCACTTCGCGGCCATCGAGTTTGAGCGTCACAAAATCGCTGGGCGGAGGCGGCGCGTTGTTCGCCCCTCCTGCTGTCTTTTCCGCGCTTCCAGAGGACGGTGCAGAAGGCGACGGACTTGCCGCTTCCCGCAGCGCCGCTGCGATGCTGGACTTGATGGGAGATGATGGAGTCTCTGCCATGACCTGTACGTTGCCTTGTTGTGTCAGCGGTCGCACTCGCCGCCAATCATGTTGATCATGCCGAACGTCGGAATGATGTCGGCGATGCCGGCACCCTGAATCAGTTTCGACAGCGACTGCATGATGATGAAACAGGGGGAACGGACGTGACAGCGATAGGGCCGCCCCGAACCGTCGGAAACCATATAAAAACCAAGTTCGCCGTTGCCGCCTTCGGTGTAGGAATACACCTCACCTGGAGGAACACAGATTCCGTCCATGATCAGTTTGAAGTGGCCAATCATGCCTTCGATCGTGTTGTAGACGGCGTTTTTGGGCGGCATCGCGATGCGCGGTTCAGAAAGGAGCACTGGCCCCGGTTGGATTTGCGCGCAGGCCTGCTCCAAAATCCGCATCGACTGGCGAATTTCCTCCATCCGCACAGCGAAACGATCGTAGTTGTCACCGACGGAGCCGACTGGCACGTCAAACTCGAAACGGTCGTAGACCAAATACGGATGATCTTTTCGCACGTCGTACGGAATGCCAGTCGATCGCAAACACGGCCCAGTCCATCCCAGCGCGACCGCGTCCTCGGCGGAAATGACCGCCACGCCGTCCATTCGATCTCGGAAAATCCGGTTCTTGACCAGCAGTTTCTCTGTTTCGACGAGCGTTTCCTCACCCTTCCGCAGCGTCGCGAGCATTTTGTCCGTCCACCCATCGGGCAAATCCTGCGACACCCCACCCACGCGAACATACGAGTGTGTGAGCCGTGCGCCGGTCAGATCCTCCAGGTGCTCCCACAGCCATTCGCGGAATTTGATCATCCACAGAAAGGGAGTGAACCCGCCGACTTCCATCGCCGACGCGCCCAAACAGGTCAGGTGGTCTGTGATGCGGGAAATTTCACCAACGATGACGCGGATGTATTGCGCTCGTTCGGGAATCTCACCCCCAATTCCGAGCAATTTCTCGACGGCGAGCGCGAAACCGACGTTGTTCAAAAGCGGCGACACATAGTTCAGCCGATCCGTGTAGGGAAAGACCTGTGTGTAGGTCGCATGCTCGGCTTCTTTTTCAAAACAGCGGTGCAGATAACCGACCTGAACATCCGATTCACGGACAGTTTCCCCGTCGATGGTCAGGATGATTCGGACCGTGCCGTGCGTTGCCGGATGGGACGGACCCATGTTGACCGTCATCGGTTCCGTCGGTAACTCGATGTCGGAAAGCTCCGAAAACTCCTCCGCCGCGAGTTTCTCCATCAAATCTTTGGGCACATTCGCACGAGCGGAGAGAGCAGGGATTCCCCCTTTTGCGATTTCTTCGGGGGTCGGCATACCCAAAGCGAGCTTTTTCAGCCCGGTCTTGCTTTGCGTCGTCATCGACATCTCTTTTTTGGTTTCCTCACCCGAGAGAATAATCCCGGCGAATGAGCGGCTGACGCTGCTCTTTGGGGTAGTCCTTGCGAAGCGGGTGTCCGACGAATTCCTCGTACATCAAAATTCGCCGCAAATCTGGATGCTCACTGAACTTGATTCCGAACAAGTCGTAAACCTCGCGCTCTTGCCAGTTCGCGGTGGGCCACAGGTCCACGACGGTGGCAACCTCGGCTTTGGGGCCGTCCTCTTCCTCGTGAACACCGACTTTGATGCGCAACCGATTGCCGGTGGACATCGATCGAAGGTGGTAGACAACCTCAAAGCGCGGCGTTCGGTCGAAATAGTCAACCGCCGTGACGCTGACCAGAAAGTCGAAACCGCACTCATCGCGCAAATGACGCAGGACTTCTTTGGCCTGGTCTTTCGCGACAACCGCCGTGTCATCCCCATGTGCGCTGTGCGAGGAGAGCACCGCGTCGGGAAATCGAGCCACGAGTTTGTCGAGATCAGCTTTGCTCATGTGCAATGGATTCCTTGCTTTTCATCGGAGTGGGAAGCGGAAGGACTCACGCCACAACCGGAAGCCGCTTGCGTCCGTCGGGAGCCTGCGCGGCGGCCTCGATTTCCTTGCGGTCTCTTCGTTGGACCCACGTCGTGCCTTCCTGGATTTTCTTTTGTAACAGAATGAGTCCGTCGAGCACTTGTTCCGGTCGCGGAGGACATCCAGGCACATACACGTCCACGGGAATCACTTGGTCACACCCTGGCACCGTGTTGTAGTTCTGGTAAAAACCGCCCGTCGAGGCACAGACCCCGAACGCAATCACATACTTCGGTTCTGCCATTTGCGCCCAAATGCGATGCAAAACGGGCGCTTGTCGCTCGGTAATCGTACCGACGACAAACAGCAAATCGGATTGACGGGGAGAAAACCGGGGAAACTCCGCACCGAAGCGGGCAATGTCGTACTTGGAAGCCGCCGTCGCCATGTATTCCATGCCGCAGCAGGCCGTGACAAAGGGATAGCAAAACAGCGAATACTTGCGTGCCCAATTGAGGGCATCGTCGAGCCGGGTCGTATAGTTTTCAGCCATGTTTTTTCCTGACGCTCGGGTTAGCCCCAGCCGATGGCTCGTTTGCGCCACACATACGCAAGCGCCACCACAAGCGTTGCCATGAACACCATCATTTCGACGAAGCCGAACGATGTAACGGTGCCAATGCACTCGCTTTGAACCACTGCGCCCAAGCAGGACAGCCGACGGTAAATCGCAGCCCACGGGTACAGAAACGCAGCCTCAATGTCAAAGATGAGAAACAGCAAGGCGACTTGATAAAACTTGACGGAAAAACGCACACGCGGGCTGCCAATCGGCTCCGAACCACACTCAAAGGGCGAGAGTTTTTCGGCATCGTTTCGTTTGGGACCCAAAAACATCGCCATTCCCAAAAACAGGCAGGAAAAGGCGATGCCAAAAAGAATGGCCACCAACGGCGGGCCATAGTCAGTTGCATGTTCGACGGACATTCGGAACCTCGTTCGCTCCGGCGCGAATATAAATGGCTGACCTTTTCAGTGTCAATCTCGTCTCGCGGGGTTGCGCGTCGAGTGACAGACGGATGGAAAACTGCGTGCGTGTCGGTGTATGTACGGAAGTCTCATTCCACACGCGGGGCGTCCAGAAGTTCTTTGGGGGACGGCGGAGACATTGCCGGGTGCGCAGCAGATCCGGGCCCGCCCGCTCCCATGGGGCCGCTGTTTTGGGATTGCCTGGACAAGAGGTGCGACAGGGCTGTTTTGGCCTCATTGCGGATTTGCGCGTCGCTGTGACTTTGCGCGACAAACTCCAAATAGCGTTGCGCTTCCTCGCCACCCAGGGCTGCTGCGGCCTCGAGCACTTTTCCGAGTTCGGTTCGATCTCGAAATTCGGTGCTGTCCAGTAGCGGTCGCAACGCTTTGGGATCGCCGATTTCGATGAGCGCGCCAATGGCATGATCTCGCAGTGCCGACGGGGATTCGCGATCCTTGAGCACGATCATCGCCAAATTCGGCGCACCAGGGGACCGCCGCGTCGCCAAAAGACGTAGCGCAACGCCTCGAACTCCCGGATCTTGCTTCTTGTCTTCCACCAACCGTTTGAGTTCACTCGCCGATGCACCATTGAGGTGAAGTTGGTTGCCCAAACTTTTTGCGGTGTCCGTCACGGCCCGCACGGCCAGCTCTCGCCAAACCAGTGCGGACAACGTGTTTGGATCGGCATCACGCTCAGCGACGGAAAGGTGCTGAAGCCGGGTCAGTTCCATCGAGGCAGGATCGTCGTCGCTTAAGACATTCAGACCTTTGCGCAGACGCAAAAGCCCAGCCGTCAACACGCGCAGCGCCCGCTTGTTTTTCGCCGGTGTTGCGTACATAAGGCCCAGCTCGATTTGAAGAACGAAATCGCCTGGAGTTCGCTCGGGAGGTGCCAAAGCCACGCTCACGTCCGCCTGTTTCAAACCCTCCATCGCTGCGGCCAAAAGCGACTGCGAATCCATTTCGGTGGGAGCGCGGTGCTCCGTCGCTGACCCATCGATCTGGCTGGAGATTTGGATGTCCACGACGCGCGCGGGCCAAGACGGTTTTGCGCGCTTGCATCCACACATCATGCCCGCACAAAACAACAAACCAAGCCAGACGGCCCAGACTCGACGGCTCATCCGGGCCAGTATAACCCCAAGGCCGCGTGCGTCGCATGGACTGTCTGCCAAGCAGCCCAAAGCCGCGCAGGTGTCGGTCGTGTGACGAAAATTCGGAAAGGGCCGGCTCAGTACATCTTGAGCGCCAGGATGTACGCATCACTGTCGCCCAAACCGGTCATGGAATCGAACACACCAAACGTCGTTGCGCCCACGTACAACATGTTGCCTTTTCCGGCCAGGCCCGCGCTGTTGTCGGCTTGGTCGGTTCCGACCTGATTGAGCCAAGAAAAACCCCCGTCGGTGCGGTGTTTTGCGAAAAAGAAATCGTAGCCACCAGCCGCACTTTGTCCGGGAAAAGCGCCTTTGGTGCTTCCGACGCTGTAGAGGGCACCATCGATCCACGCAATCGTTTGGATGCTGTCTACGTAGCTTGTGCCAAGCTGCCGCGCGAAGGTTCGTGTCCCGTCGGCAGCGTATTTCAGCAGCATGCCGTCCTGACCACCCATCCCGATTTGTCCAGGCAGCGTGCCTCGCGTGCTCCCGGAAAGAAAAATGCCACCTGCATCATCCAGCGCAATCGAGAAAAGTTCGTCGGTGCCAGAAGTCCCGACGTGCCGCAGCCAACCGAGTTTTCCGTCTTTTCCCAAAGAAAGCAGGAAACCGTCCTGCAAACCGAGCGTGCTGCCCGTGGGCAACACGCCGCCAGCCACACCGGTCACATACGCAACGTCTCCAACGGGCTGTACGGCGACGGCATTGGCGGAATCGTTTTGGTCGCTCCCGGTTTGAAATGCCCACGTCTGGTTTCCCGCCGAGTCAAATCGCACCACCCACACGTCGGAAAGACCCGCGTTGGTGAACGTGCCGTAGTTTCCCTCTGTACTCCCAATGGCCACCACTTCACCCTCTGCACCTACACCCACTCCTTGAAGTTTGTCGATTTCGGATGTGCCCAGTTGCTTGAGCCATTCCTTTTGCCCAGCTGGGGAAAATTTCGCGACAAATCCGTCGGTGCGCCCGCTGGATGTTTGGTCCGGCAGCGTTCCAAAGGTGTACCCCGAAACGTACACAGAATCGTATTTGTCGATGGTCAAACCGGTCAGGAAGTCGGTCTTGGTCGAAGCGATTTGGGTCACAAAACGCAAAACCCCCGTCGGAGAATAGGAAAGCAGATACCCATCGTAGTCTCCCAGATTGGTTTTGCCATCCACGGAATCTGTCGAATTGAGGGCCAGATACACGTTGCCTTGGGAATCTGCGGCCATCGCGACCAGCGTGTCTGTCCCCTTGGTTCCGAGCTGACGCTGCCACTGGGGACCCACCTGTGCGATGCGCACCAACAGAGGCATTTTCGCGAACTTTTCTCCCGAGCGCACTTCGACCACAAGTCCGTACTCCGAAATGACAATGGTCGGGTCGGCGGAAAGCCGCATCGTCGCCTGAACCGGTTGTCCGGTCTGAACCTCAAACTCGGGAGGATCGAACGACGACGAAAGACCGGTGGGCAAGTCGTCTTGCGTATCTGCCCTGACGGAACATCGAACCGGCTCGCGAAGCGCGGTGTCCGTCGAGATTTTCAGCGTAACTCCGACGCTGCCGCCCGGTTGCAACACGACATCGGACAACGACAACTTGAGCGCCAGACCAAACGAGACTGTTTCCGTCGAGTTCGGTCGTTTGATGTCGCACGCAGCGTGTTGCAAAAGCACAAGCAACAAGACCCAGGACCACTGGAAAAGCCGCATCAGAAAGAAACCCTTCTGGTGGCAAAGCACTGCCCCCCGGCCCGGATTTTATCACAGGCCAAGTCCGCTCAAGGTCAGCGAAAAATGCAATCTGGATTACAAAAATCAGGCTTGAAAAAAGGCGGCTAGCGAAAGCGGGGCGGGCGTTTTTCCAGTCGAGCGCGGACGCCCTCTTGCGCGTCTTCCGTGTGGCCTAGGAGGCTTTGTGCGCGAGCCTCCCACACCAACGCAGCTTGCAGTCCATGTTGGGGGCTTTGCACCACGGCTTGTTTGGTGGCGGTGTGGGCTTGCCTGGGTCCATGTACGAGTCGGTCGCACAAGGACCGCACATGGTCGTCGAGCTGCGCATCGGGAACCACTTCGGACACCAACCCCCACGCCAGGGCTTGCTGGGCATCGAGCGGTCGGTCAGAAAACAATAGGTGCATGGCTCGACCGTGGCCCACCGTGCGCGACAAAAGCCACGACAAGCCGAAATCGCAAGACAAACCCAGCCGATGAAAAGGAGCGCCAAACGACGCGCTTTCTGCCGCAATTCGCAGGTCGCACGCCAAAAGCAGCGACAAACCCGCACCCATGCACGGCCCAGAAACCGCCGCGACAACCGGGATGGCGAGCTTTTGCAAAAGCAGAACGACCCGGCCGTCTTGTTCAAGTTGCCTTTGCCGATCTGCAGGAGGCATCGCCAAACGCTCGGGCATGGTTTTCACGTCTCCGCCGGCACAAAACGCACCGGCCACACCCGAAACCAGCAACGCACGGACTTCTTGGTGCCGCGCAAGGTCTTCCAGGTGGCCTCGCATGGCCTGCCAATCCAGCGGTCTGAGCGCATTTTTTGCTTCGGGACGAGAAAGCGACAGGCGAGCCAGCCGCTCCCCGAGATCAAACGAAAGCAACACCGACATGGGGAAGTTTATATCGCGTTTCCTGTGATGCTTTTTGGCAAGCTGCGGCTAAGATCGGTCGTTCGGGGCCTGTAGCGCCCTAACCCTTCATCACAAGTGACATGCACTTCCTACTAGGTTCGGTTGGTTTCCTGGACTTTTCGGGCTGGATCGAGCCCGTGGCACAAACCGTCGGCAAAGCAAGCTCGGCGGGGTCAGTCGATGCGTTTCGCGAGTGGTATCGATCGGCAGACCGCATCACGGTGCTGACGCTGGGCTCGATGATCTTCTGTTCGCTTGCCGCCGTCACGGTGGCGCTGGAACGATTCTGGTCGCTGTGGAATTTGGCGGAATCGTCGCGCCGTCTTTCGGAACAAGTCCGGCGGGCACTGTATCGCGGTGCTATCGCTGAGGCGCGAACGGCGTGCGAACGCAGCAAGTCTCCGCTGTCGGATGTGATGCTGGTGGGGTTTGAACGACTGGGCAGAAGCAGCGAAACGGCGCTTGTGGCCGCCGTGGAAAGGGAACGGCAACGCATGGGAATGACGTTGCGCGGGCCGCTGTGGATTCTGGGAACGATTGGTGCGACGACGCCGTTTTTGGGCTTGTTCGGCACGGTCATCGGCATCATGGGCGCGTTCCGAAAAATCGGTGAAAGCAACCAGGCGGGAATCCAAATCGTAGGTCCGTACATCGCCGAGGCGTTGATTGCGACGGCGGTGGGCATCGGAATCGCCGTCGTGGCATTGCTGGTGTTCAACTATTTTCAGTCGCGTTTAAGCCGGCTGAACATCGAGCTGCGCTTGTCTGTCGAGGAATTTCTCGAGGACCTGCTCGACCTGGACGGGCAAAAACCGGAAGCCAAGGCGACTCGGAAGTCAGGCACTGAACCTGTCGAGACGAAGCCTCCGGCTTCTGCGCAACCTGCGGAGGCCAGTTGACATGGCGATTGGCAAGGTTCCGGGGGCCTCGAACGAGTCGGAACTCGACGAAGAAGGCATTTTCGCCGAGATCAACATCACGCCGCTCACCGACATCTTTTTGGTGCTGCTCATCATCTTTATGGTCACGTCTTCGGTCATCGCGGATGCGGGCGCGCGTTCGGGTTTGCGTGTGAATTTGCCCAAAGGCGCGACGAAGGAAGTCACGCCGGGCCAAAAAGATGTCACGGTCGCGATCGGTGCTGACGGAAAAATGATGGTCGATGGAAAAGCGGTGGACGGAGCCGAACTCGCTCGGCTGTTTCAGGTGGCCAAGGCCAAAGATGCAGGGACGCAAATCATCGTTCACGCAGACGAATCGACGGCGCACGGGCGGGTCGTGCAAGTGATGGAACTTGCCAAAACCGCCGGGCTTCACCGTCTGGCCATTTCGACACGCAAGGCTCGATAACATGTCTGCACCGACGAGTGGCCGACTTACTCAATCGCTCTCGATTCAGGCCAACGTCAGCTATGACCTTTTGTCGCAGACGTTGGCCGATGGCGTGTTTGCGCCCGTGCTGGTTGGAAGCGGCAAGTTCGCGAAAGTGTACAAAGCGTGGCAACGGTCGGCTCGGCGCAACGTTCGCCCGGTCGCGGTGAAGGTATTGCACGACCACGCCACACTTTCGGATGAGCGGCTGTTCAAGCAAGAAATCGACTTGCTAAAGGAACTGACGACGGTTCGGTCGGTGAATGTGATTCGGACGCTGGACATCGTGCGGGTGCCGCCGCTGGCGATGTGTGGATGTGGTGTGGTGTACCACCCATTGTGTCCGCGCGGATGTGGGCAACTGCTTCAGCGCATCGAGCGAATCGAGCACAACCACCCGTTGTTGTCGTGCTCGCGCTGCGGTTACGAACTATCGGCAGAGGATGTCGAACAGCGCGGTACCGAACTTTTGCGGCCTCCGGCGAAAAACTGTTGCCAAGGTCCAAAGGCACAGCGTGGCACGCTGATTCACTTTGTGGATCGCGAAGTCGTCGTCATGGAGCTTATCGAACACGGGCTTTCCGACTTTGCGCTGCTGCAAAAACAGGCGACGTTGCACACGACGCACACAAAGTCTTCAGAGAACATCCCTCTTCACAGCCAAACGGGAACGCTGAGCCGAAGCTCGCTTGTGCTGTCCGACGCCTCGGAGGAGCGCTTTTTGCAGAAGGCGCTGCTGTGCGAAAAGCTGCATTTGATGGTGCAGCTTGCGGAATCCCTCGCGTGGCTGCACGGCGAACGGCGCATCATCCACAAAGACCTTGCGCCGGACAACGTGATGGTGGTCGCACCTGCGGACACCGACGGGACAAGCGATTGGCGAGGCGAAATGCAGGTTGAGTCGCACGAACGCCTGCTTCAAATCGCCGCCTGTCCGCGCTTTTCGATCAAAGTCATCGACTTTGGTTTGGCCGACAAAGACGAACTGACGCGCTCTTGGTACGAAGAACAGGATGTAGTCGCGGCGGCGTTCAAGCTTCCGTACACGTCTCCCGAGGCTCGTCGCCGAAAAGAGCGCGTGTCCGAGCCGATTCAGTTTGTGCCCGGCGGAGCGTGTTTTGTGGTGCCGCCAAGTTTGTTTTCGTCGCATTTGTCGCTTCTGCCGGGCGATTTGCTCGTGGACACGCAAGACACGAGCCACGATCACGACCTGGAAATTGTGCGGATTGAACCGACACAAAGCGGCGTGCTCGCACATGTGCGCGGGGAACCTCCACCGGCCCCAGAAAGCTGCAAATTCGAGGTGATCCGTCGGTTGGGCGAGGCACACGATGTGTATGCCCTGGGCGCACTCTTCTACTTTGTGCTGACGGGCAAGCATGAGGAAGTCGATCGCTTGGGTTCGCTCGTCAACCTGCTTCAAGAGGCGGACCGTCGGGACTTGGTGTTGCGTTCGCTGAAAAACGACCAGTACTTTCGGGCCCGGCGAGACGCAATTCCCGAACCGTTTTTCCGAGATGAACTGGTGATGTTGTGTTTGCGTGCGATGGTGCGTGGGCGCCCGCAAAGTTTGGTCAGCCACCGAACCGACCGAGGCCCAGAAGCCGCGCAGATGCTTTTGCGAGAGACCCGCGCCCTGTACCGCGAAGTGCTGCAAGACGTGATGTCTGAACCCTTACGAAAGCGCGTGCAACAAGGCTTCTTGCTCGCTGTGCCGTCGGCATTGGCTTTGCTGTTTTTGCTGCGCTCGTGCTGAACTTGGCCACCCACATGGTTTGAAATGGGGGTGGAAGGGGGAAATTGGGGGCAGCGCAGGGGTGTTGTGGGGGTGAAGTTTCTTTGGGATGGCGGGGAAGAACGGTAGGCTGCGGCCCGATGGAAATCCTGGTTTTTCTTTGTTTTCTTCTGTCGGGCGGTTCAGGGCTGCTGTTCGAGGCGGTGTGGACGCGAGAACTTCAGCTCGTGTTTGGCTCGACGACGCTGGCGATGTCCACGGTGCTCTCGGTGTTCATGGGCGGCCTGGCGCTTGGCAGCGTGCTTGGGGGGAAAGCGGCGAAACAACTGAAACGACCGCTTGTGGCGTATGCGTGGTTGGAGGCGGGTGTGGGTTTGTATGCGCTGTGCCTGCCGCTATTGCTGTCGCGCTATTCGGGGCTCGATGGCCTGCTCTCGCGAATGGCGGGGGAGCATTTCGTGCTGTTGTCGATTTTGCGTTTTTCGGCGACGGTGCTGGCGCTGCTTTTGCCGACGACGCTGATGGGTGCGACGTTGCCGGTGCTGTCGCAATTTGTGGCGCAAAAAGAGACGGGGCTCATCGGGACCTCGGTGCGGATCGGAACGCTGTTCGCGATGAACACGGCTGGAGCGGTGCTGGGGACGTTTTTGTCCGGTTTTGTGTTTTTGCCGCGTTTGGGGGTCACGCAAACCAACCGAATCGGAGCGCTTACGAACCTGGCTTTGGCGTGCGCGATTTTGCTCGGGACGGTTGTGCAAAAGCGTTTCTTCGGGGCGCGGGCGAAGGTGCCGATGAACTCTCGGGCGCCGGAAAAAGACATGCGGGCGGAAACGCCCGACGAAACAGGCGAAGAAGCAGAGACGGACAGGCCGTGCCCTTTGCATGTGCGTCGGTTGGCGGTTCTTTCGTATGCGATTTCGGGTGCGACGGCGATGGTGTACCAAGTGCTGTGGACGCGGGCGCTGGCGATCATCATCGGTTCGTCGGTGTATTCGTTCACGCTGATCCTGCTCGCGTTTTTGATTGGTCTTTCGGCGGGAGCAGCGGCGATGACACGCTTTTTGAAAACGCTCACACGCAAAGTGCTGTGGCTGGGAATCCTGCACGGAATCATTTTTCTGACGGTCGGGTATTCGTATTTGCTGTTCGACCGTTTGCCTGGCTTGTTTTTATCGACGCTGAGGTCGGGGAATTTCAGCATCGAGGATTTGCTGTCGATTCAATTTGGTTTGTCGGCGCTTGCAATTTTGCCGGCGACGTTCGCGATGGGAGGCGTGATGCCTCTTACGATTCGCGTTTACACGGGCAGCGTGACGGGAGCCGGGCGAGATGTGGGTGTGGCGTATGCGCTGAACACGCTCGGGGCGATTGTGGGGTCGTTTGCGGCGGGTTTTGTGGTGTTGCCAGGCCTGGGTTTGCAAAAAGGGTTGCTGATTGGCGCGATGGTCACGGCGGGTCTTTCGGCGCTGCTCCTTTTTGTCGCAGAGGGCTCGCCCACAAAGGAGTACACAGGGTCCAAACCAACGGAGGACATCGGGAGCAGTAGGTCGCGCGTGTTGGGAAGGAGTCTGGCAGCAGGTGTGCTGGTTGTCGCGGGTGTGTTCGCGGTGTTTTCTCCGAAATGGAATCTGACGCACTTTGCGGCGGGTCTGTTTCGTGTGTCGGTGGCGAGATCGGTGGTTCGACTGCACGACCGGGTGCTTCCAGAATTGCTGTTCTACAAGGACGGGATGGCGACGACAGTTTCCGTCGAGAGGTGGGACAAAACCATCGCGCTGAAAAACAACGGAAAAGTCGATGCGTCGAACTCGGACGACATGGGCACGCAAATCATGGTGGGACTCATGCCGCTTCTGTGGCACCAAACGGCGCTCGAAAAACCGCCGCGCGTGGCGGTGGTGGGTTACGGATCGGGCGTGACGGTGGGTGCGGTGACACAGTTTCCGATTGGACACGCGGACGTGGTGGAACTGGAACCTGCCGTGGTCGAGGCTGGCGACCGCTTTTTTTCCGACGTGAGCCACTTGCCGAGCCAAAACAAACAAGTGCGAGTCCACATCGGCGACGGCAGGAATTTTCTGGGCCACGCAGTGGGCGAAAGCGACGTGTACGACGTGATCGTCAGCGAGCCGTCGAATCCGTGGATTACCGGCGTCTCGAATCTGTTTACGGTGGACTATTGGCGTCTGGCGAAGCGTCGGTTGGCGCAAGACGGGGTGTTTTGCCAGTGGGCGCAGCTTTACGAGCTGTCGCCGGTCAACATCAAGACGCTGCTGCGAAGTTTCGCGAGCGTGTTTCCGAACACGTATGTCTTTACGTCGGAATACGGCTCGGGGGACATGATTTTGCTCGCGACACAGAAGCCGATGTCGCTGGATTTGAACCGGCTGCGGAAGAACTTTCAGGTGCCGGCGTTGCGGGCGGAACTGCTGCGAGCGCGGATCGAAAGCGCCGAAGACGTGCTGGCAGATTTGCTGTTGACGCCGGATGAATTGTGGGCGTTTACCGTCGGAGGCCAAATCAACACGGATGACAACGCCATCATCGAATTTGCGGCACCAAGGGATTTGCTGAACTACATGCGGCACGAATCGTCGGTGCCGAGGGTTCACAGCGACGATTGGATCTACGGTCATTTTGAGCGGTATTTGGTGGGTCACGGTGTTCCGTTCGACACGGTTCCAGCTTGGGTTTCCGGCGAAACGGATCGGTTTTCGCGGGCGGAAGTGTATGCGGCGCTGGGAAAGGCGCTTTTGAGTCGGGGAAAAAAGAAAGCGTCGGTGCGTCTATTGCGTCGTTCGCTCGGCGTCGGCGGAGGAAAAGGGGCGGACACGCTGGCAGAGCTGCTTCTTTTGTTTGAACAAAAGGAACCTTGGGAATACGGAAACGTCATCGGTGGCGGCGAGAGTGCAAAGTACGAGCAATTGGCGGCGGAATTTCTGACACCGACGCTGCCGGTCGGTTTGTCGAGCAAAGAACAGGCTGCGATTGTGTCGCAGTGGGAAAGCGCAAAACAGGCGTTGGCGAAGCGAGAGTTTGTCTTGGGGTTGCGCGCACTGCGCGATTGGCCGATGAAATGGGTCGAACAAATGGGTCCGACCGTCCGTTTTTTGCTCGGATACCTTTTGTACAAGGCAGAACTTCCAGCGGAAGCGATGGAGCATCTTGCCGAGATTTCCGACGACACGGCCTATCTGGACAAGCACCCGAGCGTCCTTTTTTATCTGGCGCTTGTGCAAATGGACAGCGGCAAGCCTCGTCAGGCCGTGAGGAACATGGACAGGTTCGTCAAAAAAGCCCTATCCCACACACACTGAGAAGGTAAAATGCGCGGCCCACTGGGCGAGCTTTTTGTGGCAAACGAGCGACGGCTCGTCGTCAAACAGCAAAACATTGGTTAGGAGACAGAAGGAATGCGCAACTACAGCGAAGCGGAAATTCGAGATGTGGTCGTCATGGGTCATGGAGGTTCGGGCAAAACTTCGCTGGGAGAAGCCATTCTGTTCGACGCCAAGCTGGTGACGCGGCTTGGGCGCGTCGATGACGAAACCTCGAACTTGGACACAGAGCCCGAGGAGAAAAAGCGGAAAGGCTCGATCAATCCGCATGTGAGCGCGGTCGAGTGGCAAAAGACCAAACTGAACCTGATCGATACGTCGGGGCAGGGCGATTTCATGGTCGATACGATGATCGCGATCGGTGCAGCGGATTCGGCGCTGTGTCTGGTGTCGGCGTCGGACGGTGTGCAGGTGTACACCGAAAAAACCTGGGAAGAGGCAGACCGGCTGCTCATGCCACGGGTGATTTTCGTCAACAAAATGGATCGCGAGCGGGCGGATTTTTCGGCGGCCATGGAACAAATCCACCGCGTTTTGTCTCCTCAGGCCGTCGCTGTGCAACTTCCGATCGGGGCGGAATCGCAGTTTGAAGGCGTCGTGGATGTGTTGTCGCAAAAGGCGTATCGCTTTTCCGAGGACGGACGCGAGGTTTCCGTCACGGACGTGCCCGCCAATATGTCGGCTGCCGTCAAAGCAGCGCGCGACAAGTTGATGGAAGAAGTGGCCGGCTCGGATGACGATTTGATGGCCCGATATTTTGATGTCGGCGAGCTGACGGATGAGGAACTGTTGAGCGGTCTGCGGCAGGCGATCACTTCGGGCAAGATGTTTCCGGTGTTCTGTGGATCTGCGGCGCAAAACCGGGGGATTCAGCCTCTGCTCGATGGGCTTGTCGCGCTGCTGCCGCCGGCTTCTTCGTCGCGTGTGCGAATCGGCAGTGGAAAAACCGGCAATGAAGTCCGCCGTTCGCCCAAAAGCAGCGAACCCTTGTCGGCGTTTGTGTGGAAAATCATTCCGACGGAAGTCGGGAAGATGGCGCTCGTGCGCATCGTGTCGGGGCACATTGCTGCCGATTCTCCGATCTGGAATGTGACCCACGACAAAGGCGAGCGAGTGGGTCAGCTTTACCTGTTTACGCCCGGAAAACGGACCAGCGTTCCCGAGGCCCACGCGGGCGACATTGTGGGTTTGGCCAAACTGAAATCGACCCGCATCGGTGATACGTTTTCCGACGAAAAAGAGGTCGTAAAGTTTGCCCCGCCGCAAGTGCCGGCCCCGGTGGTTCGTTTCTCGCTGCACATCAAAGGCAAGACCGACGAAGCAAAATTGGCGCAAAAACTCCACGACATTCACGAAGAGGATTTGTCTCTTTCCGTCGAGTACGATGCGGCGACGAAAGAAACACTCATCGGCGGGTGCGGCCCGGTTCACATCGAGGCCACGCTTGACAAACTGCGTCGGGCAGGCGTCGAGGTCGAATTGGCACCGCCTCGGATTCCCTATTTGGAAACAATCCGAGGACGAGCGAAAAACGTCGAAGGAAAACACAAAAAACAAACCGGCGGCAAAGGTCAGTTCGGCGTGTGCTTCCTCGATGTCGAACCGGCACCGCGCGGCACAGGCCTCATTTTCGAGGATGCAATCGTCGGTGGAGCAATTCCGCGTCAGTTCATTCCGTCGGTCGAAAAGGGCATCAAAGAACGCATGCACCGAGGCGGTCTCGCTGGCTATCCCATCACCGATGTGAAGGTGCGCGTATTCGACGGCAAGTATCACGATGTCGATAGCGATTCGCGCAGTTTTGAAATGGCCGGCAGCAAGGGTTTTCTGGCGGCGTTCAAACAGGCGCAGCCCGTGCTTCTGGAACCGTACATGAAGATCGAAGTCTCGATTCCCGAGGACTACATGGGCACGGTCATTGGCGACCTGAACAACCGGCGTGCGCACATCGGCGGCATGGAAGCCAAGGGCAAAGTCCAAATGATCATGGCGCAAATCCCGATGAGCGAGACGCTCGACTACTCTGCGTTTTTGCGTTCGGCGACGGGCGGGCGTGGCAACTTCAGCTTGGCCATGTCGCATTATGCGGAAATGCCTCAGCAGCTTGCCGACAAGGTCATCGCGTCGGCAAAAAAACACGTCGAGGAAGACGAAGAATAAGCCGCGACGGTTTTTACCGGTCTCGAAGGGCGAAAATGAGCGTCGCGGGATCGATTTCGTCGAGTCGATCCAACCGAAAAAGACAATCCCGAAAATTTTTGGCGTTTTCGGAGGCCGACGCAGGCTTTTCCGGTTCTGCGCTTGGGCCGTCGGCGGGCTGTGGGGCGCTTTCTGTTCGGTGTGTGTTGCACGGGGCCGTTTCGGCGAGTTCCACGTCTGTGAGCCGTGTGGTTGCAAAACGCACACAGGCCGTGCGCAACGCCGGATACAGGCCGCTCCACTCAGCATCCGACAAAAGACGCATCCGCTGGTATCCGCTGAGCAGCGCACGCGCTGCTTTCAGTCGCAGCGGTCCACAGCGAGTGGCTTCCTCGACGGTCGTTTCGGGCTTTGGAACCGGCGCAGTACAGGCGAAAAGCGCGACCGCCAAGTCGTACACAAACGTCGTCCATGCGGCCTGTTCCAAATCCAACATCCATGGTTCTGCCGGCCCGTTTTTCTCGGCATGCCGTCGAGAAAACAAGATGTTGTCGGGAAACAAATCACAGTGCCCAAGGCCTGCGGGAAGTTTGCCTTTGGCCTGGGACCGGAGTTTGGCGCTTTCGGAGAGCAATCGCTCGACGGTGGCTCGGATTTCTTCGGTCGCGCGCGGATGCCGCAAAAGGCCACGCAGCCGTCGGTCGATGTGTGCGGGCGTGTAAATCCCCTCTCGCCGGGTCCACAGCGTCGCGACGCACAAGTGAAACTGCCCCAGGAGCTGCCCGACCAGTTCCGCGTGCGCCTCGTCCATCGTTTCGTCCGTGTACTGCACGCCATCCACCCACTCGTACACCATGCCGACGGCAAACGGCAGCTTCACATGGCCTTGCCGGTTGTGGGCCTGAAACAGCGCAGGCGTGCGCACACCATGCGACAAGAGGTGCCACAGGAGTTGCGCCTCAAACTCCGCTTCCGGGACTTGTCGGCCCGGCGAAATGCGCACAAACACGGGCCCCACATCAGTCTCGGCCCGAAAATTGAGGCTGATCGTGCCCCACGGAATCCGCGCAAGCGATGTGAGGCGCAGGCCGTACGCGGCAAGAAGCTGTTTCGCCTCGGGCTCATGAAAGGAAATCGCGACCGTCGTCATCCGCCGCCCTTCCGCTTCAGCAAACCGCCGAGCGCACCGATGAGCGTCCAACCAATGACGTTGCGCGAGACTTCTCCAACGCGGCTCGCGCAGCCCGAACACAAAGGCAGGTCCACCGCTGTCCCTGCCCGAGCCAGACCATTGCAATACGATCCAGACAGCCATGTGTAGCACTTGACACCCAACTTCTGGCACCTGTCGCAGCGATACACATTCCGAGCCGTCCGGCCTTTTCTCTCCTCGACCAGCACGTAGGTGGTGATGTCCCGACAGTGCGAACAAAAGGCCAGTTCGGCGCGGCAGGAGGGATTGGAACAGATGGTCGCGGCGACATCCACATCGTTTGTACACACAGGACAGCGATAGGATTTGCTCATGCCTTGCAGAATATCACGCTCGACGACAAAACAGCCTGGGGCATCCTGGGCTGGCCCTCAAAAAACGCGCCGAGAAAGTGTCGGGTCGATATTCGCCTAGGATTTTCTACGCTTGACTTTGGTTCGCAGACTTTCCTATTCATTCCGGCGAGGAACACGCAGGTAAAACGCACATTCTGTTTGTTGAGAAGCGTGCTTTGGGAGTGTGCTTGAGAGTGTCTTTGGGAATGTGCTTGGGAGTGTGTTTGGGAATGCAGCCTGGGACCCCTTATCCATCACAAATGAGCGCAGGAAAACAACATGCACCGAGTTTCTTGGGATGAATACTTCATGGACATCGCGAAAGTGGTGTCTTCGCGGTCCACTTGTTCCCGCAAACAGGTGGGTGCCGTGTTGGTTCGGGACCGCACGATTTTGTCCACGGGATACAACGGATCGATTCGCGGAATGCCTCACTGCGATGAAGTGGGTCATATGCTCGAGGCCGACCACTGTGTTGCGACGATTCATGCGGAACAAAATGCAATCATTCATGCGGCAAAAAATGGGGTGGCTATCGACGGTGCGGTGCTGTATGTCACGGCCTCACCCTGTTGGTCTTGTTTCAAGTCGATTGCAAATGCAGGGGTTCGTCGCATCGTGTACGGAGAGTTCTATCGCGACGCGCGGATTTTCGAGATCGCCGCCCACTTGGGAATCGAATTGCAACATTTGGAACAGAATCCACAAACCGATTCCTCTGTGAATCCCTCAACCTAGGTTCACACCCCAAGCCTCCGCCCCAAGAACCCAACAAACCAAGGTAGCTCACAAACGCCAACGGAGTCAGACCGCAAACCAGACGCTCTGCTCGAAACAGAGAGCCCCCCTTTTTCAGTAGAGCCAAGTCTGTGTTTTGATTCCAGAACCCAATCCAGCCCAATCCACAGAACACCCCACAGAACACCCCACAGAACACCCCACAAAACAATCCACAGAACGAATACTCAATCTCCCATTGCCCTTTTTTCGGTGTTTTTTCGTCGGTAGGTGTCCCTCCCCCTAAAAAAGGCCACCCAAAAGAAGACTTTTTTGTTGACCTTGAAATGAGGTCAAAGTTACGGTGAGGTTCGGTTCTTTGGCGACCGACTCAACCACCTGGCTTGGCAACGAGGTTCATTTCGGAACATAAGGCTGCTCTTATCTGTTTGGGAATGGCGTTACGGATATCATGAACGGAGGAAGGAAACAGTGAAAGCTACGAGCAAACTCTTGAAGTTCCTGTGTGGGGCCTTGCTCGTGACGGCACCCTGTGTCGCACGGGCGGAGTCAGCCAGTTCGGCGAAATCCTCCAAGTCGAAAAAATCTCACGCGGCAGGGTTTACGGGTTGGGTTGCCCCGGAGTCCCAACTTCGCAGCCGCCCTCCGGCTCGTCCATCCGGCAACATCGTGATCTCGTCGGTGAACGATCCGAAGAATGTCGTTTCCGTCAACATCTACAACGCGGACGGCAGTTTCAACCAAGACGCACTGGACCAACTGAACCACGTTTGGCGGTGTCGCCGCACACAGACCGAAAAACAGATCGATCCGCATTTGTTTGAAGTCGTTTCGCATGTGTATGACCGTTTCCAGAAGCCCCTCACCCTTGTCTCTGGTTTTCGGAATCAGCCTCGCACAACCTCGTTTCATTACGCGGGAAGCGCGTCGGATTTGAGCGTTCCGGGAGTTCCCGATTCACGCCTGAAGGCGTTTGTTGAGAGTCTCGATACAGGTGGAATGGGAATCGGGATTTATCCGCACGCGGGCTTTATCCACGTCGATATTCGCCCCGAACCGAGCTATCGCTGGGTGGATCGCGCAGCAGCGGGATCGACCGACAGCGGACAACCCAAGACGCGCCCCCGTTCGCCCAATTCGTAACCTCTGCACAAACCCCCTGCGAAGTTTCCTGCCCCCCTTCCGTATGACATCCTTGCTTTGGAAACAGCGATGAGTTCAAGAACCTGCTCCTGTGGACATGATGTGAATCACAAACTGGTGGTTCCTGAACCGGTGTATTCGTTTTGGGGGCATATCCTGCTGATTTTGGGGGCGACTCCTACACCGCTGCGCGCGGTATTTCGCTGCGAGCGATGCCGCCAAATTTTGGGCAGGACAACCGACCCCCAAGTCCTCAAAGAGTTCGTGTGACCGCGTACTAGGTGACTGGTGTCAAACGAACCGCGTAGCGAGCAAGACAGACCGGCGAGCGAATCGTCGAAACGCCCGCAGCGACGACCGAGACGTACCCGTAGGTAGGTCGCAGGGAGGAGTGAGGACGTATTCGTCCCCGGCCCTTTGGGCCGAGGACAAGTCGAGGCGCCGTCGGGCTGTCTGCGCAGTAGCGGGTCGTTTGACACCAGTCACCTAGGGGTCGTCTGTTCCGGGCGAGCCGCCGGCGTTTGTGCTGGCGCGCCAAGACGTGGCGAGGTTGGGTGAGGGGTTGCTGTTCGTTTGTACCGGTACAAGCGAATGTCCACCTCCATCCGCCGAGGCTGGCCACGGAGAGGCATCGTTGTAGGTGAAACTCATGATGGTGTCGCCGACCGCATCGACCAGCGTGAGTGCCTCTCCGCCATTCGACAGGCTCGATCCGGGGCCATATTGTCCGGCCACAGTGACGGGTGGATATTTTTGCGAAAAACGCGCCGGATTCTTTGCGAGCACAAGGAACCCTCCTGCGGGAATCGTTGCGCCTGGGGGGAAGGTGAAATCGATTCCGGCAGCGAATCGCACGTTGTACAGATTGACCGGAGCCGTGCCGGTGTTCTTGATTTCAAGAAACTCAAACTCATCTCCATCCACGGGCTCTGTGGAACCCGAGGGCGTGAAAGGGGGTGGGTTGTACATGATTTCAGTGATCAACAGAGTCGGTGGAACTCCCGTGCGGAACGTGGCTTCCACCACAGGACTCCATTCCCCAAGCGGACTCCTAACGCGGGCTTTCACGGTCGTGACCGAAAAAATCGGTATCGGACCGGTGTACGTCGTGCCTTGCACTGCGCCTCCCGGAAGACGCGGATCGAGTCCGTTGGTTGTGTAATAGATCGTGCCCCCACCGGCATTGGGATTGGTGAGGACCAGGTTGTATCCGGGTGCGACCATCCCGCCGAACTGACCCAACACCGGTGCCAGCGTTGCGGGAAAGAGGCCCTGGGCTTTCAAGTACCCCGCAACCGGTCCAGCGGGCAGATACGCGACGGCCTGATCGTTTGTGAAACCCTCGAGCAGAACTTTCCGACGGCTCGGCGCATTGGTCGTGGCCACAATCGAGGTTCCGCTGAGCGTAACCGTCCACCGGTCCGAATTGCCGACCCCATTTATCCAACTCGGCACGCGCGTGGCATTGAAACCTGCGATGAAGGGAGCGCATTCATTGGCCAGCTCGTTGTAGCGCGCCGTGATCGCGGCATCGGTCAGCGCGCCGCCGTTGAAGAAATGCTTCTGAATCCGGTCCGCGAAGAGCAACCGAAACTCAGGACTGTCCCGTAGCAGCGTATACAGAATCCGCGCCCCCGCATTGATCGAGTCTGTCTGCGGCGTATTCGTCACAAGCGAGCTTTGTGAGCCCGGCGCGCCGTTGTTCTGCGGCTGCGTCACGAAGTTGTTGCTCGTCACCGTCAGGCCAAACGAGCCGAACGACCCTTCCGCATCCCAAGTGAAAAACCTGAACTTGCCGGTCGTGGAACGCTCGCGCGCGGCGATCCAATTGTTGTGCGGCCAGTCGCCCGTGCAGGTGTAAATGTTCTGAAGCAGATAATCGATGAACGCAGTCATATCGAGCCGCGCCTGCATCCCCTGATAGTTCGCCAGCACGCCTTGTGGATTGTTGCGCAGGAAGGTGAACATCTCTTGATACGCAATGCCATCGCCATCCGACGGTGCGCCCACTTGCAAAACATCCCAATCCAGATCGCTCTTGAAGGCTTCCCGGAGCCATTCCTGACGCACATGTTGGACCAGATTGAAGAGCCCCTTAAACGCTCCGTTCACGTACAGCGTGGTGTTCACGCCGAGGCTTCCCTTGTTGCCCATGTCCACAAACAGCCGCCGCGCCAATTCATCAATCAAAAAGGGGTTCAGGTCATTGTGGCCGCCTCGGAAACGGAAATCGCTATGAGACGCAACAGAGGACTTGGGAATCACTGCGTACTTCAGCGGATCACCCCCCAAATCGTCGCGCATATAGAAATTCATCGAAGGCTTGTCGAGCGCGTTGGTCGTGCTCCAAGGCGTCGTGTTCGGGGTCGGTCCGTTCGGCCCGGCCAGAATGTAGCGCGGCCTGGTATAGGGACTGCCCGCCATGCGCAAACCGATGTCCAGGTTGAACAGAGGCCCGCCATTTGCCGCAATGTGTTGCCACGTCACCGGTCGCTCGCCCCAGATTCCACGGAAGTTGGCGTTGTTGTACTGCTGTTTGTCGCCGAGCGCCGACCACGGTCCCGTGGGATAGTTGCTGCCCGTGTTGTTGACGATCGCCATCGTTCCATACGGTCGGTACAGCGAGCGCGGCCCATGGCCGATGAGCGACACCGCCGGCAGGTTTGGCCTTGGGTCCGGTTCTCCGATCAAATAGGTGAACGAAACGACGCGCGACCGAATCATCCCCGGAGCAAACGCCGCCGCTCGAATCACGCGCGTGCTTCCTACGCTGATGCTGCCCCCGTAGACAATCCCCGTCGTCTCGGTCGGTTCCGAGCCGTCGGTAGGCCCGGCTGCGTTGGCCGTGTCGGTGTAACGCACCGTCGAACCCGGCGTCGTGCTGACAAACGTGATCGAAGATGGCCCGCTCAGAAAACCACCCGGATTGGAAACCGCAGGCGCTTGTGCGATCCCCGAAAACTCGTTTCCAGCGTTCGCAGCCCCTGGTGTCGCTTGGTCGAAATACACGTAGTTCCCGACCGCGTTTCGACCATAGGAGTGAAAAGGCGACCCCGGAGGCAGCTTGAGGAACTCCTGCACCACTGCGCCGTTTGCATCGGCCAGTCCCAAATACTCGCCGTCTGCATCCAGCGAGAAATCCGCGTGCAGATACCCATTCGTGCCGGGCGACTTGATGTCTTGGCCATCCAGAATCACGACCAAGTACCCGCCCGCCGGAATGCTCACATTCGGGAACAGCCACTTTTCCGAACCGCCCGAACGGTCAGAAAGCGACCAACCCGACAGCGAAACCGCAGCGGTGCCTGGGTTGTGAAGCTCCACCCAGTCATTCACCGATGTCGGTGCATCTGGGTTGTCTTCGATCGCACCGTCGAGTTCTGCGATCGGTTCCGTGTTTCCCACCATGTACCGCCACGACGGCGAGTTGTTCGTCACCAAGAGTGTTCCCGTCGTGCCGATCCGAAGATCGGCCTTGATCGCCACGTCCGCATCCCCAATCGACACGTTGTGGGTCTGAATCGCCAGCACGTTCGCGCCCGGCAAAAGCACGTTTTTGGCCTGATCCAGCACCACCGTCGTTTGGCCGCCCGCGTAGTTGCGCGTCGTTGTCGCCACCGCCGTGCGGGGAACGAAGGTGTTGGCCTGTTGAAGGTTGGCCCGCGCGACCTCGACACCATTCAGATACGCAACAAACGAGTCGTCATAATCGACCAGCAATTGCAACGGCGTCGCGTCCGCCGCGTCCGTGGCCGAGGCGTTGAACACAATTCGCGTGTACAAAGACGGCGTGCTCCCGACGACCCCCGAGACGCTTGTGCCCATGCCCGCAATCCCCTGACCGTGCGGTCCCGGCCCCGCTGTCCAAGCCGAGTCGTCGTAGGCCGCTTTGCCCCACGGCACCGACAGCCGACCGCTGAACAGAAGCGCCGGATCGTACAGACCTCCCGCCGGTTCCACGACGCCCGGAAAGTATTGCCAGGTGTCCGCCGCTTTCACGAGCGACACCGGAGACGCCCCCCCGATGCTCAGGTTTCCGCTCCACACAAAGTTGGCCTGGGTGTACGAGAGGTTTTGCGCGTGAATCGCGAGCACGTTTTTTCCTTCTCGCAGCCGCGCATTCGCTGCGCCCAGATTCACCGTCTCGGTCGAAAGCGTCGCATCCAGCGCCGCCGAGCTCAAATCCGGGTCATAGGCGTGCTGGTCGTGGTACTGGAATTGCCCCGCCGGTCCCGCCCACCGTCGCGCCAGTTCCACACCGTTCAGATAGACGATGAAGCCGTCGTTGTAGCTTGTCGCAAGCAAGAGCGGGTCCGTCTTTGCCGCATCCGCCGCGCTGACCACAAACGTCTTGCGCAGATACAGTGTCGGCGTCAGGTTCTGCATCTGCGTCTGTGTGTTCGTGCCAAACGCCGGTGCCGCCGGGCTCGTCGTCCCAAAGCCGAACGGTCCTTTGCCGCTTTGCCAACCTTTGGTCGCGCTGTCGTCGAAATCCACCTCGTAAAACGCCGGGCCCGTGCCCAACTTCGGCGTCGTCGCAGTCGGCCAGCGCAATTGCCTTTCGGACGCGGCGTGTACGACCTCGTTGATCACGACAGACTTGCTTCCGCTTCCGTCGCCCGCATCTTCGGGGATCTCCGTTCCCGGCGGAGTCTCCGTTTCGCTCGAGCACGCGATCACCAAGGCCACAACAAACCCACAACAGAAGGCCACAAGGATGGACCGCTTCATGAAAACCCCCCATTGCACCGCTACCACACCCCTCAACGCCAGTCCAGGAGGATGTCTGTTGGCGAACCAGGCGAATCGAACGATTAGCCGGTCGCTTTGGTGGTCATTCGTCGCAGCAGGCGCTGGGTCAGCAACATGCTTCGACCTTGGCAGACCGCGAGACCCTGCTTGGCGAGCGCGGTCAGGCAGCGGGAAACAGACTCTCGTGTCGCACCGACCATGTTCGCGAGTTCTTGCTGCGTGGGACGGCGGCGCAAAAGCAAGCCGCCCTGTTGATCGGGGCTGCGTTCATCGCGCGCCAGGCGCAGAAGCATCCGACACAGGCGTTCCTCGATGTCTTGCAGCGCGAGGGCGAAAATCGTTTCTTCGGCGCGTCGCATGCGGCTGGCCAGGTCCGAAAGGAGCCGAATCGAAAGCTCGGGATGCGCGGCGAGCAGTTGCACGAAAGCCCCGCGTGGCACCGAGAGAAGCTGCACATCGGACAGCGCGATCACCGAAGCGGTCGTCGGCGAACCATCCAAAAGCGACGTTTCGGCGATCAAATCGCCCGGTCGCAGCATTTGTAGGGTCACTTCCCGGCCTTCGGAATGGGTCATGACCGCCTTGGCCGTGCCGCTCAAGACGACCAGCAGGTTTTCGACGGGCATGCTTTGCGGAACGATGACCGCGCCTGCCAGCACCTGTTCCGGTTGAGCCACGGACAAAAGCCTTCCCAGTTCCTTGTCGTCGAGCGCCGCAAACACGCTGGATTTGCGAAGCTGAGACACATCGCACAAGAACGGCATCGAATGGTTGGCTCGGGGGTATCCGAAAGAGGCCACGCGCTGGTTCATAGAGGACTCCGTGATGTGGGACGAACGCAGCGTGAAACGGAGCAAGCCATGCGCCAAGTCCTCTTGACCATCCGCGTCGTGAGAGAACGTTTACATTTCTCTGCCTTCACCGTCCGAAATCGGCCAAGCCATGGTCATTTTTGACCAGACATCGCTTCGGCCATCATCGGATGGGGGTCTTCCGCCGGAACAGCTTTCGCCAGACGATAAGCTTCGGTCATCAAATCAGCGACACCTTCCCCTGTCGCAGCCGAAATCGGCCAGAGCGTCTGGCCCAAAGCAGACAAGGCCTCCTTTGCCGCAGGAAAAGCCGCCCTTGTGTCCGGCAGATCCATTTTCGTCAGCGCGACAAGCTGCGGCCTGGCTGCAAGAGCCGGGTCAAACCGACGCAGTTCTTCATTCAGCACAAAAAAGTCTCGCAGTGGCTGACGGTCGGGCTGGTCCGTGACTTCCAACAGATGAATGAGCACGCGCGTTCGTTGCAAATGCCGCAAAAACCGGTGCCCCAGACCCAAACCGCGATGCGCACCTTCGATGAGACCTGGCACATCGGCCAGCACGAACGATCGGTCGCTCACGCGGCTCCCAAGCGGCAACGAAACAACCCCCAAGTTTGGGATCAGCGTCGTAAAGGGATAGTTCGCGATTTTGGGGCGCACACGAGAAACCCGCGCAATGAGGGACGACTTGCCCACATTCGGAAAACCGAGCAGACCCACGTCCGCAAGGAGTTTTAGCTCCAAAACGAGCGTTCGTTCCTGGCCCGGCGTTCCTGGTTCTGCAAACTCCGGGGCTTGCCAGGTCGAGGTCGCAAAGTGGATGTTGCCCCGACCTCCTTGCCCACCTTGTGCGGCGACGAATCGTTGCCCAGGCTGAGACAGATCGCAGAGCACATGGCCCTCTTCGTCTTTGACCACCGCGCCTACAGGCACGTCCAAAAGCACATCGTTTCCCGATCGGCCACACCGATCTCGACCCTGCCCCGATTCACCGCGTTCGGCCCGGTATTCGCGACGGAACACCAGATCGAGCAACGTGCTCCGTTTCGGGTCGGCTCGAAGCACGACGGAACCACCGTGCCCGCCGTCCCCGCCTGCGGGTCCACCGCGCGGCCTGCCGGGCTCGCGACAAAAGGCCATGCAGCCATCGCCGCCGTCTCCACCGCGCACGAAAACCGTACATTCATCCACAAATTGCATGAGGAAAAGCCCCGCCGCTCAAAAGGACAACGAAATGGCAGAAGAAAACCGCGCAAAAACCCCACCGCAGCACATGCCGCGACAGACTGCGCCAGTTGGATGGAGTTGATTGCTGGATGGAAGGAACGCTACGCGGTGCCGCTGCTGTCAGAAGCGACCGGTTGCACGGACACGCGGGACTTGTTCCCCTGCCACGTTTGAAATTTCACTTTGCCGTCTACCAACGCAAACAGGGTGTAATCCCTGCCCTGGCCGACGTTTGTGCCGGCATGAAACACCGTGCCGACCTGACGAACGAGGATGTTCCCTGCGGAAACGAGCTCGCCGTCGAAGCGTTTGACGCCGCGCATCTTTGGATTCGAGTCGCGACCATTTCGGCTGCTGCCTTGACCTTTTTTATGAGCCATCGAAGTGTCCTGTCTTACCTGCTGTTCGTGAAAAGTGCCGAAAAGCCCGTCCACAAAGGAGGGTCAGCTTTTGACGCTGATGTCCTCGATGCGCACCGCCGTGTATTCCTGGCGGTGGCCATTTTTTCGCCGGTATCCCTTGCGCCGACGGTATTTGAAGACGATCAGTTTTTCGCCCCGTTCGTGACCCTGCACGGTCGCGGTCACTTCAGCCGAGGCCACCGTGGGTTGACCGACTTTGATGTCGGCGCCCTCTCCGATGAGCAACACCGGGAAGGCAACCTTGTCGCCCGCTCCAGCGGCGAGTCGCTCGACTCGAATGCAGTCGCCCTTTTGCACTCGATACTGTTTTCCCCCGGTTTGAATCACTGCGTACATGTTGCTAACCAGCTCCTTGCCAAGCGGCAAACTGACTTTTGGCTTTTCTAGTAGAAAAGGCTTCTTTCGGAAACAAAAAACCCTGTGCGGACAGGGACGTAGCTGCGGAGTCTATTTGACGCGACGTCGCTGTCAAGAGCTTTGGTGAGCCTCCCCCTGTGTTTTGGGCGTTTCGGGCGTTTCTGTGCGCGTTGGCGCGTTTTTGCTGCGTTTTGGTGCGCGCAGAGCTTGCTACACTGGTCTTCCTTTTTTCTATGGCAAACGTCGGTATTGCGCGTCTTTGCAAAGACAAACCCTCTGTCCACGGCAAGGGTGGACCCCACCGCATCCTGCACGACATTTCGATGGACATCGCCGACGGCGAGTTTCTCGTTCTCGTGGGTCCGTCCGGTTGTGGAAAAACGACCCTTTTGCGTTGTGTCGCCGGTCTTGAAACGCTGACCTCCGGGCAAATTTCCATCGACGGCCAACCCGTGTCCGATATGCCGCCCCAAGATCGCGACATCGCGATGGTGTTTCAAAGCTACGCGCTGTATCCCCACATGACCGTCCGCGAGAATTTGTCGTTCGGCCTCAAAATGCGCCGCACTGACCCTTCCGAAATCACCAGCCGCGTGGACGAAGCCGCCCACATGCTCGACATCGGCCACCTGTTTTCGCGGTATCCCCGCGAGCTGTCCGGCGGCCAACGCCAGCGCGTCGCGATGGGCCGCGCCATGGTGCGTCGTCCCAAGGTTTTTCTGTTTGATGAACCGCTGTCGAATTTGGACGCTGCGCTGCGGCAGCAGACCCGGCTCGAGCTTTTGCGGCTTCACAAGCGGCTCGGCGCGACCATGATTTACGTCACGCACGACCAAATCGAGGCCATGACCTTGGCCGATCGCATCGCCGTGCTCAAGCAGGGCAAAGTCGAGCAGATCGGCACGCCCGCCACACTCTACGGCCAGCCCGCCAACACTTTTGTCGCGCGGTTTTTCGGCACGCCAGAAATGAATCTGTTGCCCGGACGAATCGAGGCAGGCTGGTTCACCGCCGACGGCATCCCGTTTCGTGTGTGTTTGCCCGGTTTTCCCGATCGCCCCGTGTGCCTGGGAATCCGCGCCGAAGACGTCCAAGTTCAACAAACCGCCCGCGAAGAGCTGCCCCAAGGTCGCATCGAAGTCATCGAGCACCACGGTCACGAGGATCTTTTGCACATCCGCTGCGGCGACAAGGTGCTGTCCGTCCGTTCGCCCGCGAACAAAACGTGGCCGCCCGGAACAGTCGTCCACTTGGTCGTTTCCCCCGAACGCTGCCACGTCTTTGCCCAACACGGCGAAACCGGTGCGGACGGCGACCGCCTGGGGCCATACGCACAAACCGAGGCACCCCTGTGATTTCAGCAGCTGCTTTGGTGCTCGCCACCAAGCTCGTCGTTTGGCACGCCTATTCCGGCGGCGAGGAAAAAGCCCTCGCGCACGTCATCGAGCGATACCACGCACAGAAGCCCGACGGGGCCGTCTGGGAAGCCGTCAACGTCCCTTACGGCAGTTTCACCGACAAGCTCCAAGCCGCCATTCCCCGAGGCCACGGTCCCGACGTGTTCATTCTGGCGCACGACGTGGTGGGCCAGTGGGCCAAACTCGGCTTGCTCGAACCGCTCGATGGGCATCTGCCGCTCGAGCAGGTCTTGCCGACCTTGTGGCCCGAGCTCGTCCCTCCTCTTCGAGACGACGGTCGCCTCCTGGGCCTTCCTCTGTCGTGGAAAACCCTCGTCCTCTTCTATCGCAAGGACCTCGTAGCCGTTCCCCCCAAAACCACCGATGAAATCCAGCAGATCGGTGACCGCCTCAAAGCCGAAAGCCCCCCCGGCGCACGTCGTTATGGTTTGGTCTACGAGGCCGGCAACTACTTCAAACACGCCGCTTGGCTCCACGGTTTTGGCGGTCAGATTGTGCCGCCCGGCAGTTCCGTTCCGCAGCTTGACAATCCCGAACAGCTCGCCGCCCTTTCGTTTGTCAAAAAGATGGCCGCCAGCGGCGACCTTCCCGAGGAAATGTCCGCCGTCCTGACCACGCAGTTTTTCAACGAGGGTCGCGCCGCCCTGACGATCAACGGTCCCTGGTTTGTCAGCGAAATCGCAAAAGACGTGCCCTATGGCGTCGCCCCCATGCCCGTCGTTTCCGCCACCGGACAAGTCGCCGCACCCCTGACTTCGATCGAGGCCGGTTTCGTATCCGCGCGCTCTTCGCACAAAGCCCTCGCCGCAGACTTTTTGCGTTTCCTCGCTGGCCCCGAGTCCGCCTACCTCCGTGCCACCATCGGTCGGCAGTCCGTGTCCGAAAAAACCACCTGGGACAAGTTAGAGGTCGCCGCAGACCCCGTTCTCCGCGCTTTTTTCGCCCAGCGCCAGCACATGCGGCCCAGCCCGACCCATCCCGCCATGCGCTCCTTTTGGGAACCCGGCGAACAGGCCTTGCGCCAGGTCCTGCGCGGCCTCGAGCCCAAAGACGCGCTCCACGGTGCCCAAAAACTCCTCGATCAATACTTGCGTCCCCCGCCCCAAACCCAAAGCGAGCGCCCCCTGTTTTTCGCCCTCTCTGTGCTCGGTCTTGCCCTGTGCGGCGTGCAATACGCCCGGCTGCGCAAACGAAACGTCTTTTCTGCAACCTTTGCCGAGGCCTGGAAGGAGCGCGGTTCCTACGGCTATGTGTTTCCGGCGCTTGCGGCCTTGCTCCTTTTGTCTCTTGTGCCCTTTGCGGTCGGTGCCGGCATGTCTTTGTTTCACCGAGACCTCGACGGTGGTTGGCGCTATGTCGGTCTCACGAATTTTTCCGACCTCTTGCTGTGCAAAACCGGCGGTTGTTTCGAGCCCCTCAGCTTCTACTTCACCCTCCTTGTCACCGTGCTCTGGACCGCGATGAACGTCGCCCTCCACCTGGCCCTTGGTCTGGGCTTGGCCCTGCTTTTGCGCAGTCCGTGGCTTGCCCTGCGCGGCGTGTACCGCATGCTCCTCATCGTCCCCTGGGCCGTTCCCAACTACATCACCGCCCTCATTTGGAAGGGCATGTTCAACCGCCAATTCGGGGCCGTAAACGGCATGCTCGCCCTTCTGGGCTTCCCCCCCGTGTCTTGGTTTAGCCACTTTTCCACCGCGCTCGCCGCCAACATCGCCACCAACGTCTGGCTCGGTTTTCCCTTCATGATGGTCGTCGCTCTGGGCCAGCTCGCGCAGATTCCTGCAGAACTCGAGGAAGCCGCCATGCTCGACGGTGCCGGCCTGTTCCAAAGGCTGCGCCACATCGTGCTCCCGCTGCTTGTCCCCGCCATGCTCCCTTCTGTCATTTTGGGTGCCGTTTGGACCTTCAACATGTTCAACGTCGTATTCCTCGTGTCGGGCGGAGAACCCGACGGTGCCACCGACATCTTGGTGTCCCAAGCCTATCGCTGGGCGTTCACACGCGGCCACCGCTACGGTTTTGCCGCCGCCTACGCCGTCCTCATTTTCGCCCTGCTCATCGTTCAGTCTGCCGCCGCGCGCCGTCTTCTTGCGCGCCGCTCAGACTGATGCAGCCTCCTTCAGCATGCCGTTTCAGGACCGACAGAGCCCCCCGCACATCCCGCACCAAGTACCGAGCCAGCAGCGTTTCCTGTTCCTCGTCCGAAAGGTCTGTGTTTGCACCAAGCGCCGTCCTTTTCGCCGATGCCAGCGTAAACACGCACACCGCTGCTGCCACCGACAAGTTCAGACTTTCCGAAAAACCAAACAGCGGGATTCCAAACTCCACATCGCACAGCGCCCGCGCTTCCCCTGACAGGCCCGCGTGTTCGTTTCCCAAAAGCAGCGCCGTCTTTTGCCTGGGGTCCAAGTCGAAGATCGACGTTTTCGCGCCCGGAACCGCCGCCGCCAAACGAAACCCACGCGCCGAAAGTCCCGCGAGCGCCGTGTCCGTGTCCGTGTGCTCCAAAACGTCCAGCCATTTGTCGCAGCCCTGCGTCACCTTGTCCGAAAAACGGAACCGTTCCTGTTTCGCGATCACGTGGATGTCCTTGATTCCGAATGCCTCGCAGCTTCGCAACACCGCCGCCCCGTTGTGTGGATCGTGCAAGTTTTCCAACACCACCCCCAAGCCACCCAACCGAGACCCCGCCACTTCTTTGAGCCGCGCCGCCCGCTTGTCCCCCACAAGCGGCGAAAGCGCCCGCACGATCTCCTTCGGCGCAAGCAGCGAAAGCGCCCGCGCCTCCATCCGTTCCTTCGCAGACCCAGACCCCATTCCGCCGTGCCCTTTTTCCACTTTCCCGCATTCCATGTTTGTCGTTTCCTTCTCGCCCCAGGGGCCTTTCGTTCTTCCGCTTCGCCCGCCCATTTTCTCACCGCACACAGACCCTCTAGACCATTTGGCCTCGAAACTCAACCCTTCCCCATGAAGCCTCCCACGCGCGTGCGGCCTTGAGGTTTGCGCGCCTTGAGGTACTGTTCGCGGGCCATGCGGAAGCTGTTGGATGTGTATTGCAAGCATTTGTTGCAGGAGGCGCTTGATCCGGTCGATGAGGTGGAGCTGGAGAAGCCGATTCCTTCCCCCGACGCGCAGTTTGT
>Ga0268298_10000804_pt1 | contig 39180 bp, 31 predicted proteins | sample WWTPWeurt_MetaG_FD_194462 | JGI IMG/M metagenome (GOLD analysis project Ga0268298, IMG submission 194462) | Activated sludge microbial communities from WWTP in Nijmegen, Gelderland, Netherland - WWTP Weurt | ecosystem: Engineered > WWTP > Aerobic digester > Activated sludge | place...
TCGCGGATCCGGGTGGATCCGCCGTAGCTCATCGATCCGCCAAAACCCAGCTTGAACCCCATCCCGATCAGGATGTCCGCCTGCTGGCGGCTGCCGTTGAACGCATGTGCGATTCCACCCGGGACCGGGATGCGGCGCAGTTGCGCGAGTATCGGATCGATCGCACGCCGCACGTGCAGGATCACCGGCAGTCCGTGGCGAGCGGCCAGGCGGAGTTGTGCGGTGAAGAACTCGAGCTGTACGCCGCGATCGACGTCGGTCACGTAATGGTCGAGGCCGATCTCTCCGACGGCGATCGCCCTGCCACGGTTCAGGCGCTGGTCGAGGAGTTCGAGGTCTTCCCGCGCCGCCCGCATCGTGTAGAGCGGGTGGATGCCGAGCGCATGAACGATGCCGCGATGGTCGTCGGCGAGCCGCTCGACCGCATCGAACCCCCGGCGCTCGACAGCAGGAACGACGAAGCGCCCTACCCCCGCGGCGCGCGCACGCGCGATCGCCTGCTCGCGGTCGTCGTCGAACTCCGCAGCATCGAGGTGGACGTGGGTGTCGATCAGCACCGGTCGCCTTCGCATTGCTCGACGGGGATGATCCCGACGCCGCTCAGCGCCCCTTGAACTCAGGTTTGCGCTTGGCGATGAAGGCATCGATGCCCTCGGCCGCGTCCTCGCACATCGCGTTGCAGGCCATGGTCTCGGAGGCGAGCTGGTAGGCGGCGTCGAGGCCCATCTCGAGCTGCTTGTAGAACATCTGCTTGCCCATGCGGATCGCCACCGGCGATTTGGCCAGGATGGACGCGGCCAGGCGGCCGACCTCCTCGTCGAGCTGGTCGGCCGGCACCACGCGGTTGATCAGCCCGCGCCGCTGCGCCTCGCGGGCGTCGATGAAATCGCCCGTCACCAGCATCTCGAAGGCCTCCTTGCGCCCCATGTTGCGCGACAGGCCGACGCCGGGCGTGGCGCAGAACAGGCCGACATTGATGCCCGACACCGCGAAGCGCGCGTGCTCGGCCGCCACTGCGAGATCGCACATCGACACCAGCTGGCAGCCCGCGGCGGTGGCGATGCTGTGCACCCGCGCGATCACCGGCTGGGGCAGCTCGGTCAGCTTCATCATGAACCTGCCGCACAGGCGGAACAGGCGCTGCTGGAATTCCAGCGTATGGTTGCCGCGCATCTCCTTGAGGTCGTGGCCGGCGCAGAAGGCCTTGCCTTCGCCGGCGATGACCACCACGCGCACCGTCTCGTCGCGTGCGATCTCATCCACCGCGGCGATCAGCGCCTCGAGCATCTCGAACGAGAGCGCGTTGAACTGCTGCGGACGGTTCAGCGTGAGGGTGGTCACGCCGCCGGCATCCTCGCGGCGCAGGATGGGGGCTTCGGCTGCGGCATCGGGGCGGAATTCGGCGTTCATGGTTCTCTCCTCGTGGTTTCGTGTTCGCAGGGCCATGTGGCCACGGGCGGCAACGTTAACGTCAACAAGCGCGCCACGCCAGCGCTTCGCGCAGCGCTCCGCCCATCACGATTCGTCGCGCCATGCGTCCGGGTGTGAGAAAACGCACACCTGCGCCCGCGCCGGCAGCCCAAACTGAGCAAGAAGCCACGGACAGCGACCCGAACGCAGGGAGTGCCGGCGCGTGAACCTGAGAACTCGATTTCTCCTCCTCATCTCCGCGCTCATCGTGGTCGGCTCGGTATCCGCATGGGCGGTGTTCCATCATCTTGCCCGGCAGATCGTCATGCAGTGGGGACAACGCGTCGCCGACATCCAGGTGCGCTACGACCGCGCCCGCCTCCTGCAACCGCTCGAACGCGAGATCGCGCTGGCGCGGCAGATGGCCGACTCGCTCGTGCTCAAACGCTGGGCACGCTCGCCCGTCGATCCGGCGCTCGAAGCCGAGGCAGTGCGCGAAATGGAGAACTTCCGCCGCAACTTCAGCTCCGGCAACTATTTCGTCGCGCTGCGCACCTCCGGGGCCTATTACCACAACAACGCCGGGGACGAGTTCGCCGGCCGCCAGCTGCGCTACCACCTCGACCCCGCCAAACCCGCCGACGCGTGGTTCTACAAGCTCGTCCAGGTCGGGCCCGACTTCCACCTCAACGTCAATCCCGATGCCGAACTGGGCGTCACCAAGCTGTGGATCGACGTCCTCATCCGCGACGGCGACGAGATCCTCGGCGTGGTCGGCACCGGCATCGAGCTGACACGCTTTCTGGACGAGATCGTGGACCTGCACCAGGACGGCGTGAGCACGCTGTTCGCTGATCTTTCCGGTGCGATCCAGCTTCACCGCGACGCGAAGCTCATCGACTTCGCCAGCCTGGTCAAGCCGGAAGGGCAGAAGAGCCTGGCGGACCAGCTGCTCGATCGCGAGTCCGACCGCGTGGCACTGCGCGAGACGATGAGTGCCCTGGCGGCGTCGGGCGACGGCGTTCCGCGGGTCCTGGACCGCTTTGTCGAGTCCGGCGGGCGGCGGACCCTGCTCGGAATCGCCTTCGTGCCCGAGATCGGCTGGTACGAGATCACCCTGCTCGACCTCGACGTACTGATGCCGGTGGCAGCCCTCACCCCGGTCGCAGTCGCCTTCGTCCTCACCCTGCTGGTCGCGCTCGTCCTCGTCCATCTGGTCCTGCGTCGCCTCATTCTCGACCCTCTGGGCAGGCTGGAGCAGGCCATGCTGCGGGTGCGCGACGGCGACCTCAGCCCCGCGCCGCTGGCGCAGGCGAGTGGAGAGATCGGGCGTCTCACCCAGCACTTCGAGGCGATGGCGGGCGCGATCCGGGCGCACACCGCGGAGCTCGAGGCCAAGGTGCGCGAGCGCACCGACGCCCTGCACCGGCTGGCGCGGATCGATCCGCTCACCAACCTGACCAACCGCCGCGGCATGAGCGAAATGCTGGAGGCCGAGATCATCCGCGCGGAACGCCAGGCCAGCCGCTTCGGCCTGCTGTGGCTGGATGTCGATCACTTCAAGGAGATCAACGACCGCCGCGGCCATGGTGCCGGCGACGAGGCGCTGACGAGGCTGGCGCGTGTCCTGGAAGGATGCCTGCGCCCCTACGACCGCGCCGCACGTTGGGGTGGCGACGAATTCCTCGTGCTGCTCTCGCCTTGCGACGCGGCCACGCTGGAGGCGATCGCCCACCGCGTCCGCGCCGACATCGAGCACGGCAGCGCGGCCTGCGGCGAACGCGTCACGGTCACCATCGGCGCCTGCCTGGCGGAACCGGGCGAGACCCTCGGCGTGGTGCTGCAGCACGCCGACGATGCGCTCTATCGTGCCAAGGACGCCGGGCGCAACCAGGTCGTGATCGCCGCCCGCTGAAACCGAGCGCCCCACTCCACCAGGCCGCCGCCGGTGCGCTCGAGACGGCCGCCCCCCGCGGCATCGCCTTCCTCAGCGCTGGCAGCGACCCGCGATGCCGAGCCCGCCGGAGAGCGCGCGGTCGGTCTCGGCGATCCACTGCGCGATGGCAAGCGCCAGCCGCTCGGTCGCCGCACGGAAGGCGCTCGCCCCACCGCTCGCATCGGCCGTCGTGGCCGGCTCCGCCACGACGAGCGAAGCGCTGGCGATGACCGCGGCGCCGCGCACCGGCAGCAGGGCGAAGCGAGCCAGGAGACGAGCCTCGCTGCGTTCGCCCGCGGTGAAGACCTGCTCGAACTCGTCAAGCTGGACCTGCAGCCGGCACCCGCCCCCCTCGCCGGCACCGAGCGTGCGCTCCAGCACGAGTCCGAGCATGGCGGGAGGTGGAGCGGCCCAGCGGTTGTCGGCATAGGCGCGGCGACGCCCTGGATCGACCCGGGCATCGCGATAATGCATCGTCGTCGTCTGCAGCCAGGGGGGCGAGGACACCGCCACCCGCGCGGGCGCGAGCCCGTGGGCGAGCGCGGCGCGCTCGCCGGTGCCGAGATCGTAGGTCGTCGCCGCACGCGGACGCTCGGGGAGCACCTGGCAGGCGGCCACCAGCAGCGCGGTCGCGATACACGCGGACAGGCGCGGCAGGACGCGGTGGCAGTCGGGATGACGTGGCTGCATTCCTTTCTCCCTTCGGCTCATCGGTCGCTCCCCGCAAAGCCCTCGTGGCCCGCCTCACCGGGCCCGGGCAGAGGACGGTCGCGCCCGGTCAGCAGGAGCTGCGGCGAGGCGTCGAGCTCCTCGACCAGGTGGCCGAAGCGTTGCGAGGTGCTCGTGAGCTCACCGAGCAGGACATCGAGCTGCGGCAGCGTGCGCTCGACGAGGTCGTCCCCTGCGGCGGCGGCGCGGAGCTCCAGACGCGCGGCCGCCTGATCGATGCGGACGATCAGGCGGCGCAGCTCGGCAACGGCGGGCACGGCTTCGGCCGAGCCGCGCTCGAGGTTCCCGAGCACGGAGGTGATGCGCGCGATGTTCCCGGCACTCAAGGCGGCCCGCAGCGCGGCCAGGGTCGCCGGCAGTTCCGCCACCCCGCGATCGACGCCCGCGGCCGCTGACTCCAGGCTGGCCAGCGCCCCCTGCAGGCGCTCGCCGAGCGCCTGGAACTGGTCGAGGGCGGCGAGCGCCCGCCCGGAGAGCGCCTCCACCAGCCCGGGTTGCAAGGCGATGCGCGGCACCTCGCCATCGGCGGCAGCCAAGGGCCGGCGGTCCACCCCGCGATCGTCGAGCTGCACGAAGGCCAGGCCGGTCACGCCCAGCGTGCCGAGCGCGGCGGTGGTGCCGCGGGTCAGGGGCAGATCGGCGGGCACCGCGATGCGCACCAGCAGCGTGCGCAGGTCCTCGGGGTCGATCGCGACGGCGCGCACGCTCCCCACCGCCATGCCGCGGTAGCGCACGCGCGACTGTGCGCCCAGGCCGTTGATGTCGCCGCGTGCCTCGAGCACGATCTCGCGCATCGGCACGCGCTGGCCCGAAAACCACCAGATCGCGAACACGACGCCGGCACCGAGCAAGATTGCGAACAGCCCGGCGGCAAGCGCGTGGGCACGGTTTTCCATTTCAGCCTGCTCCTGCGCCGCGCGGCTGGCCGCAGCGCGCCTGCAGCCCACTGAAAAAGCGGGCGACGAAGGGGTGGTCGTAGGCGAGCGTGTCGGCGAGCGAGGCGTGGCTGACGATGCGGCGCTCGGCGAGCACCGCCACGCTCGTGGCCATCTGCGCCAGTGTATCGAGATCGTGCGTGACCAGCACCACGGTGAGTCCGAGCTCGCGATGCAGCGCGCGGATCAGGCGGATGAAGCTCGCGCTGCGGTCGGGGTCGAGCCCGGCGGTGGGCTCGTCGAGCAGCAGCAACTCGGGCTCGAGCGCGAGTGCGCGCGCGAGCGCCACCCGCTTGATCATCCCGCCGGACAGCTCGGCAGGCATCAGTGGCGCATGCGCCGGCTCCATCTCCACCATCGCCAGCTTGAGGGCGACCAGGCGGTCGATCTCCGGCCGGCTGATCACGCCGAGCTCGCGCAGCGGAAAGGCGATGTTCTGCGCCACGCTGAACGCCGAGAACAAGGCGCCGTGCTGGAACAACACCCCCATGCGGCGCTGGCGGGCGAGCCGCGCGGCCGCCCCGCCGGCATCGAGCGCCTCGCCGAACACCTCCACCCGGCCGGCGGCGGGCCGGCTCAGCCCGACGAGGTGGCGCAGCAGTGTGGTCTTGCCACTGCCCGAGCCGCCCACGAGGGCGACGATGTCGCCCGCGCGGATGGTGAGGTCCAGCCCCTCGTGCACGATATTGCGCCCGAAACGGGTGACGATGCCTTCGAGGCAGACCACGGCGTCGCTCGTCGCCCGCTCGCTCACAGCGGCAGCCCGATCGAACGGGTGGCGATCGCGAACACCGCGTCCACCAGGATCACCACCGTGATCGCCGCCACCACCGAGGCGGTGGTGTTCGCGGACAGGCTCTCGGTGTCGGGCTTCACCCGCAAGCCGAAATGGCAGGCCACGAGCGCGATCAGGAAACCGAACACCGCCCCCTTGGCGAGCCCGATGTAGAGGTTGGCCACCGGCACCGCATCGGGCAGCGCCCGCAGGAAGAACTGTAGCCCGATGCCGAGCTCCACCCAGGCCGACACCCAGCCGCCGAAAAGGGCGATCGCCGAGGTCCACAACACGAGCAGCGGCATCGCGAGGGAAAGCGCCACCACCTTGGGCAGCACCAGGCGCAGGCTGCGCGAGACGCCCATCGCCGCGAGCGCATCGATCTCCTCGGTCACCCGCATCACCCCGAGCTGCGCCGTCATCGCCGAACCGGAGCGCCCCGCCACCAGCACCGACACCAGCACGGGGCCGAGCTCGCGGATGATGCCCATGCCGAGGATGTTGACGATGAAGGCGTCCGCGCCGAAGGTGCGCAGCTGCAGCGCGGACAGATAGGACAGCACCACACCGATCAGGAAGCCGACCAGGGCCGAGACCGGCATCGCCTTGACGCCTACCTTGTGGAGGTTTGCCGAGATCTCCAGCAGCGGCCAGTCGCGTGGATGGTGCAGCAGGTGGCCGAGATCGAGCACGAGACGACCGAGGAGCGCGACGAAGCCGGAAAGATGGCCAGCGAATGCGAACAGGCCCTTGCCGAGCAGCGCCACCGCGTCGAGCGCGGAAGCGCGCGGCGGCTCGGGCAGCGCACGGGCGGAGGCGTTCTCGATACGGCCGATGATGGCGCGCTGGGCGTCATCGGCCTCGAGCGCCGCAGGCCAGCGTCCGCCCCAGGCCTGCCACAGCAGCAAGGCGCCGAAGCTGTCCATGCGGCGCACCGCGCGCAGCGACCAGCGCGCGTCGGGAGGCACCGTGGCCAGCGCCCGGCGCAGCGTCGGGAGGCACTCGTCGAGACCGCGCAGGGTCCAGTCGCCGGCGAGGCGGATGCCCTCGGCTCCGGCCGTGAAGACCTCGTCGAGCACACGCCCTGCCATCTGCGCTCAGGCCACAGGCGTGCGCAGGCTGAGCGCCCGGATGTAGAGCGCGCGCCCGAGACCCTGCCACTGGCGCTGCTCCTCGTCGAGCGCGGCCGCGGTGAGCGGCAGCTTCTGCAGCCAGCCCGGCGCGGCGGTGAGGCTGAAGCCGCGGCCCTCGCGACGCAGCGTGACGGGCGGCAGGCCGCGCGCGTCGCGGGCGCGGTGGATCACCACCGCCAGGCGCATGCAGGCGATCAGCAGCCAGTCCACGCTGCCAGGGTCGATCGAGGCGACACGTTCGAGCTTGCCACGATGCGCCAGCACCAGGCGCGCCAGGCGGGCCTGGTCCATGCGCGAGAAACCGGGCATGTCGGCGTTGCCGACAATGTAGGCGCTGTGCTTGTGGTAGCTCGAGTGCGCCACCGAGATGCCGATCTCGTGCAGCATCGCCGCCCAGCGCAGGAAGCGGTGGTCGTCGTGCTCGGGATCGGCGGTCTCCGGCTCGAGCTGGGCGAGCAGGTGGCAGGCCGTGTCGGCGACCTGCTGGGCCTGGCGCAGGTCGACGCCGTAGCGCCGCACGAAGGCGCTTACCGTGGCGTCGCGCAGATCGTGGTGGTGGTAGCGACCGAGCAGGTCGTAGAGCACGCCCAGGCGCAACGCACCTTCGGAGAACACCATGTGCTCGAGCTCGAACTCCTTGAAGATCGCGCTCATGATCGCGAAGCCGCCCAGGATGACGGGCAGGCGGTCGCCCTTGAGGCCGGCGAGGTCGATGTTGTCCAGGCTGCCGGCGCGCAGCAGCAGCGCCTTGAGCTTCTCCAGGCCCTCGCGGGTGATCCCGCTCGCCGACAGGCCGTTCTGCTCGAGGATCTCCACGATCGCCTTGGCAGTGCCGCTCGAACCCACCGCCTCTTCCCAGCCGGCCTCGCGGTAGGCCGCCGAGATCGTCTGCAGCTCGCGGCGGGCGGCGAGTTCGGCCTCCTTGAAGGCGCGCTTGTCGATGCGGCCCTCCGGAAAGTAGCGCAGGCTGTAGCCGACGCAGCCCATGTAGCGCGACTCCAGCAGCTGCGACTCGAAGCTCTTGCCGATGATGAATTCGGTCGAACCGCCGCCGATGTCGACCACCAGCTGCTGGCGGTGCGGATCCGGCAGCGTGTGTGCGACGCCGACGTAGATCAGGCGGGCCTCCTCGCGGCCGGCGATGATCTCGATCGGGAAACCGAGCGCGGCCTCGGCGCGGATCAGGAACTCGGGCGCGTTCTTGGCCACGCGCAAGGTGTTGGTCGCCACGGCGCGCACCCGGGTGGGCGGGAAGTCGCGCAGGCGCTCGTGGAAGCGCTGCAGGGCGCCGACCCCGCGCTGCTGCGAGGCGAGGTCGAGCATCTTGTCGGGCGACAGGCCGGCGGCCAGGCGCACCGCCTCCTTGAGACCGTCGAGCGGATAGATCTGGTCGTTGACGATGCGGCCCACCTGAAGCCGGAAGCTGTTGGAACCGAGGTCGATTGCGGCGATCAGATCTTGCATGGTTTTGTCGGCGGCTGGCACCCGCGGGGCGCCGGAACCCTGGATTCTAGCACCCCGCAAAAGGCTTCCGAGCCGCGCCGGCATGGCGCCGGGGAAGGCCCCGCGGGCGCGGCCCGACGTCATCAAACCGAAATGGAAATGTCACATAATCGCGAGCGAACTTCCGCGCACAGGAATCCCGAATGCCCGTCGACCGCATGACCCTGAACTACCCGCCCGAGCACTTCCTCAACCGCGAGCTTTCGCTGCTGCAATTCCAGCGCCGCGTGCTGGCGCAGGCCGCCGACCCCACCGTGCCGCTGCTCGAGCGCCTGCGCTTCCTGTGCATCGTGTCGAGCAACCTGGACGAGTTCTTCGAGATCCGCGTCTCCGGCATCAAGGAGCAGATCCGCATCGGCAGCCGCAAGTCGGGCGAGGACGGGATCGCGCCCGTCGAGCTGCTCGAGCGCGTCAGCGACGAGGTGCACGAGATCATCTCCGAGCAGTACCAGCTGCTCAACGGCGACATCCTCCCGGCACTCGAGAAGGAAGGCGTGGTCTTCCTGCGCCGCAGCCTGTGGACCGAGGCCCAGCGCGCGTGGATCCACGACTACTTCATGCGCGAGGTCATGCCGGTGCTGACCCCGATCGGGCTGGACCCGGCGCATCCCTTCCCACGCGTGCTCAACAAGAGCTTGAACTTCGCCGTCGAGCTCGAAGGCCGCGACGCCTTCGGGCGCGACTCGGGCGCGGCGATCGTGCAGGCGCCGCGCGCGCTGCCGCGGGTGATCCGCCTGCCGCGCGAGCTGTGCGATCAGGAGTACGGCTTCGTGTTCCTGTCCTCGGTGCTGCACGCCCACGTGGGCGAGCTGTTCTCGGGCATGAACGTGCTCGGCTGCTACCAGTTCCGCGTCACGCGCAACTCCGACCTGTTCGTCGACGAGGAAGAGGTCAAGGATCTGCGCGCCTCGCTCAAGGGCGAGCTGCAGCAACGTCACTTCGGCGACGCGGTGCGCCTGGAGGTCGCCGACAACTGCTCCGAGGAGATGGCGGGTTTTCTCCTGCAGCACTTCCACCTCACCCCCGACGACCTCTACCGCACGCCCGGCATCGTGAACCTGGTGCGCCTCATGCAGGTCCCCGACTGGGTCGAGCGCCCGGACCTCAAGTACGCACCCTTCGTGCCCGGCCTGCCCAAGGTGCTCGACAAACGCCGCCAGGTCTTCACCGCGATCCGCGGCGGCGACATCCTGCTCCACCACCCCTTCCAGAGTTTCGCCCCGGTGATCGAGATGCTGCGCGCGGCGGCCGACGACCCGCAGGTGCTGGCGATCAAGATGACTGTGTACCGCACCGGCACCGACTCGGTGCTGATGGAGCACCTCGCCCGCGCGGCGCAGAAGGGCAAGGAAGTCACCGTGGTGCTCGAGCTGATGGCGCGCTTCGACGAGGAGGCCAACATCACGCTGGCCAACCGCCTGGAAGAGGTCGGTGCGCACGTCGTGTATGGCGTGTTCGGCTACAAGACCCACGCCAAGCTGCTGATGATCGTGCGCCGCGAGGAAGACGGCCTGCGCCGTTATGTGCACATGGGCACCGGCAACTACCACCCGCGCACCACACGCTTTTACACCGACTTCGGCCTGCTCACCTGCAACGCGGAGATCGGCGAGGACGTCGCCACCGTGTTCAAGCAGCTCACCGGCCTGGGCAAGGCCACCGAGCTGCGCCACCTGTGGCAGGCGCCCTTCACCCTGCAGCCCAACGTGGTCGCGGCGATCCGGCGCGAGGCCGAGATCGCGCGCGCAGGCCGGCGCGGTCGGGTGATCGCGAAGATGAACGCGCTGCTCGAACCCGAGACCATCGAGGCGCTCTACGAGGCCTCGCAGGCCGGGGTCGAGATCGACCTCATCGTGCGCGGCCCGTGCGCGCTGCGCCCGGGCGTGCCCGGGCTGTCGGACAACATCCGCGTGCGCTCGGTGATCGGCCGCTTCCTCGAGCACCACCGCATCTTCCACTTCCACGCCGACGGCGCCGAGCACATGTACCTGTCGAGCGCGGACTGGATGGACCGCAACTTCTTCCGCCGCATCGAGATCGCCTTCCCGGTGCTCGACCCGCGCCTCAAGCGCCGCGTCATGAAGGAAGGCCTGCGCCCCTACCTCGGCGACAACTGCCAGGCCTGGGACATGCAGGCAGATGGCAAATACCGCCGCAAGCACCCGCGCAGCATCCGCCGCGCGGCGCAGCTCATCCTGCTGAAGGAGCTCGCGGCGAGCAGCTGAGGCGTCGATATGGGAAGGCGTGCTGCGCGAGTCGGCGATGGGGGGGCGCCGCTGAAGCGCTCGCCGGACCAAGCCCGATACTGCGCAAGCCCGCCGCAGGGCCGGGGGCGGCGCTCACTTGCGCTGAGCGTCGATGACGCCGGGCACCTCGCGCACCAGCGTGATCGCGCGCTGCACCTGCTTGATGCCGCCCACCTCCATGGTGAAGCGCATGTAGGCGGTGCCCTTCTTGGTGAGCGTGTTGACCGCGATGACGTTGAGCTTCTCGCGCGACAGCACCTCGGAGATGTCGCGCAGCAGTCCCTGGCGGTCGCTCGCCTGGACGTTGATGTCGACCTGGTAGAGCGCGTTGCGGGTGTCGTGCGCCTTCTCGCCCCACTCGGCCGGGATCACGCGCTCGGGGTGCTTGCGCGCGAGGTCCTGGAAGTCGGCGCAGTCGACGCGGTGGATCGAGATGCCGCGGCCGCGCGTGACGAAGCCCTCGATCGCATCCGGCGGCGCGGGCTTGCAGCAGCGCGACAGCGAGGTCATCAGCTTGCCCACGCCGACGATCAGGATCTTGTCCTGATTGTCGCCCGAGCGGCTGCGGCTGACCACGAACTCGGGTTCGGCCTCCGCCGCCGGCTCGGGGGCGCTGCCCTCGCGCAGCGCGGTCTGCATCGCGCGCGGGCCCACCTCGCCACGCCCGGCGGCCAGGTACAGCGCCTCGGCGTTCTTGAAGCCGAGGCGCTCGGCCAGGCCGTCGATGTTGGCCTGGCCGTGGCCGTCGCGCTGCATCTCCTTGGTGACGAAGCTGCGCCCGCGCGAGAGGATCTCCTCCTCGTCCAGTTGTGCGAAGTACTGCTTGATCTTGCTGCGCGCACGCGAGGTGGCGACGTAGCCCTGGCGCGTGTCCAGCCAGTCGCGCGAGGGGCCGCCCTCCTTGGCGGTGACGATCTCCACCGTCTGCCCGCTCTCCAGCTGGGTGTTCAGGGGTATGAGGTGGCCGTCGACCTTGGCGCCGCGGCAGTGGTGGCCGACGTCGGTGTGCAGGCGGTAGGCGAAGTCGACCGGCGTGGCGCCGCGCGGCAGATCGACCACCCTGCCCTGCGGCGTCAGCACGTAGAGCGTGTCGTCGAGCGAGGCGCGCTTGAGCTGCTCCACCCAGTGCGCCGCATCGGTGACCTCGTCGCGCCAAGACAACAGGCTGCGCAGCAGCGCGATCTTCTCGTCGTAGTCGCCGCCCTGCCTGGCGCCTTCCTTGTAGCGCCAGTGCGCGGCCACGCCGAGCTCGGCGTGCTTGTGCATGTCGAAGGTGCGGATCTGCACCTCGAGCGCGCGCCCGTCGCCCGCCAGCACGGCGGTGTGCAGCGACTGGTAGTTGTTGCCCTTGGGCTTGGTGATGTAGTCGTCGAACTCCTTCGCGATCGGCTGCCACATCTGGTGCACGATACCCAGCACCGTGTAGCAGTCCTTGATCTCGGGCACCAGCACGCGCAGCGCGCGGATGTCGAAGACCTGCGAGAAGTCGAGCCGCTTCTTGCGCATCTTGTTGTAGATGCTGTAGATGTGCTTGGCGCGGCCGGTGATCTCGGCCTCGATTCCGACCGCGGCGAGCTCGCTCTTCAGGCGCTCGATGGAGTCGCGGATGAACTGCTCGCGCTCCACCCGACGCTCGTCGAGCATCTTCGCGATGCGCTTGTAGGTGTCGGGCTCGATGAAGCGGAAGGAGAGATCTTCCAGCTCCCACTTGATCTGCCACACCCCCAGCCGGTTGGCGAGCGGCGCGTAGATGTCCAGGCTCTCGCGCGCGACCTCGACGCGGGCCTCGCCCGGCAGGTCGGTGTAGAAGCGCAGGGTCTGGGTGCGCGAGGCCAGCCGCACCAGCACGACGCGGATATCCTCGACCATCGCCAGCAGCATCTTGCGCAGGACTTCGGTCTGCGCGCGGATCTCGGGCGCGCTCGCGCTGGTGGTGAGGCGGGTGAGCACGCGCAGGCCGTTGAGCTTGTGCAGGCCGCGCACCAGCGCGGTGATCGCCGGACCGAAGCGCGCCTCGATCTCCTCGGCGGGGGCCTCGAGTTCCTCCCAGGCTGCGAACAACAGCGCGGCCACGCGCGTCTCGGCGTCCAAACGCAGCGAGGCCGCGATCAACGCGGCACCGATCGCGTGCGTCCAGGTCGGCTCGCCGGTGCCGAGCACCTTGCCCTCGTAGAGGTCGGCGATCCATTCGAGCGCGGCTTCGATGTGCTCGCGTTCGGTCGGCTCCAGGCCGGCCGCGAGCAGATCGATCGGAGGGGCGGTGTCGCCCTGGGAGATGGCGTGGGTGACGGATACCATGGGTGCAATTATCCCACATCGGGCAGTCCATCGTGCTGCATGCCCGTGCTCGCAGCCCCTTCGCCGGGTGCGACTCCCCGGGTCAGCCGCGCCGGCGCGGCGTCTCGAAGGTGGTGAGCATGCCGCGCAGCAGGGCGACCTCCTCGCGCTCGAGGCGCACGCGGTTGAACAAGCGCCGCATGCGCGGCAACAGGCGCTTGGGGTTGGCAGGATCGTGGAAGCCGCTGGCGGTGACCGCACGCTCGAGGTGCGCCATGAAGCCCTCGAAGTCGGCATGCGTGGCCGGCTCGGGCTGCGGGTCGGCGGGCGCGGCGGCGTCGCCGAGCGCGGCCATGCGCAGCTCGTAGGCCAGCACCTGCACCGCCGCGCCGAGGTTCAGGGAGGAGAACCCGGCGTCGGTGGGGATGGTCACCGGCAGGCTGCACAAGGCGGCCTCCTCGTTGGTGAGCCCGCTGGTCTCGTTGCCGAACACCAGCGCGACGGCGCCGTCCTGCGTGCGCCGCACCAGCTCCAGCGCCGCGTCGCGCGCCTGCAGGCGCGGCAGCGAGAGTTCGCGCCGGCGCGCGGTCAGCGCCGCGGAAAAGACCGTGTCGGCGAGCGCCTCCTCCAGCGTGCCGACCACCCGCGCGGCGTCCAGCAGGTCGGCCGCGCCCGAGGCGCGCGCGGTGGCGACCTCGTCGGGAAAGGACTCGGGCGCGACCAGCCAGAGCTCGCGCAGGCCCATGGTCTTCATGGCGCGCGCGGCGGCGCCGATGTTGCCGGGATGGGTGGTACGGGACAGCACGACGCGGATGCGGTCGAGCGCGAGGGGGCGATTCATATTAAAATTCCGCGTTTTCCGAATTTGCCGGGCTGCCTGCCCGGAACGTGGCCCGGCGGTCGCGCGGCGGCTCGATGAAGCGGGCGGCGGCGCGCGCCCGAGGCACGTGGCAGGCCCCGATTCTTTAACCGAGACCGCTCCGCATGCATCCCACCCTGAACATCGCCGTCAAGGCCGCCCGTCGCGCCGCGTCCGTCATCAACCGCGCGTCGACCCAGCTCGATCTGCTGACCGTCCAGTCCAAGTCGCCCAACGACTTCGTCACCGAGGTCGACCGCGCCGCCGAACAGGCGATCATCGAGGTGCTGCGCGACGCCTTCCCGGGGCACGGGATTCTAGCAGAGGAGTCCGGCGAGTCCGGACCCGAGAGCGAATACACCTGGATCATCGACCCGCTCGACGGCACCACCAATTTCATCCACGGCATGCCACAGTACGCGGTCTCGATCGCGCAGACGAAGAACGGCGTGCTCGAGCACGCGGTAGTCTACGACCCCAACACCAACGAGATGTTCACCGCCTCGCGCGGCGCCGGCGCCTTCCTCAACGACCGCCGCATCCGCGTCTCGCGCCGCACCCGCCTCAACGAGGCGCTGATCGGCACCGGCTTCCCCTTCCGCCAGTTCGACCACGTCGACGCCTACCTGGCGATGTTCAAGGAGCTCACCCAGAAGACCGCCGGCATCCGCCGCCCGGGCGCCGCCTCGCTCGACCTCGCCTACGTGGCGTCCGGCCGCTTCGACGGCTTCTGGGAGATGGGCCTGTCGCCCTGGGACATGGCGGCCGGCGTGCTGCTGATCCAGGAGGCCGGCGGCCTGGTGTCCGACCTGTCGGGCGAAGCCAACTACCTCACCACCGGCAACCTGGTTGCCGGCACGCCGAAGATCTTCGGCCAGCTGCTGCCGATCATCCAGGCCTGGCGCCCGGCCAACCTGCGGGCCTGAGGACCGAGAAAACGCGGCCCGCTAGCCGGAACCCGGCGCGCGCAGGGTGAGCGTGTCGCCGCGCTGGGTAAACTCCAGGTGACGCAGCGCCGACATGCCGAGCAGCACCTCGTCGCCCTGCATGCCCGGGTTCAGGTGGCCGGCCACGTCGCGGAACTCGAAGGGGCCGAAGGCGAGGCGCGGGATGCGCGTCTGGCGCACCGTGACCGCGCCGTTGGCGGTCAGCACCGAGGCCGGCGCGCCCGCCTGCAGCCCAAGCTCCGCGGCGAGGCGCGCAGGGACCGACACCTGCGTCGCGCCGGTGTCGAGCAGCAGGCGCACCGGACGGCCGTTGATCTCGCCGGGCAGCAGGTAGTGCCCGGCGCGGTTGCGCTGCAGCACCAGCTCGCTGGCGCCGGGGGCGACCACGAGATTACGGTTGGGGTCCTCGCGGCGCTCGAGCGCGCCGTCGAAGCTCACCCAGCCCAGCGCGAGAAAGGCGAGCGTCGCCAGCAGGCCCAGCCTGCGGCCGATGCGGCGGGTGTCGGCGTCGGGTGTGTTCAAGTCGGTCTTTCCTTCGATCCACGGTGATAATCCTGCCTTTGCTGACGACAGCACGGCAACCGGGAGGTTTCTTCAGTTGGCAATCCGCAAGCCGCCCTTCGGCGACACGGCCATCCGCCCCGCCGCGCTGAGCGAGGCCGAGATCGGCGCCCACACTCCGATGATGCAGCAGTACCTCCGGATCAAGCAGCAGCATCCGGACACCCTGCTCTTCTACCGCATGGGCGACTTCTACGAGCTCTTCTTCGACGACGCCGAGAAGGCCGCGCGCCTGCTCGACATCACGCTCACCACCCGCGGCCAGTCGGGCGGCAAGCCGATCCGCATGGCGGGCGTGCCCTTCCACGCGGTCGAGCAATACCTCGCGCGCCTGGTCAAGCTCGGCGAATCGGTGGTGATCGCCGAGCAGGTGGGCGAGCCGGGCGCGAACAAGGGGCCGATGGAGCGCGCGGTGAGCCGCATCGTCACCCCCGGTACGCTCACGGACGCCGCGCTGCTCGACGACCGCCGCGACTCCTTGCTGCTCGCCGCCAGCCTGCACCGCGGCGTGCTCGGGCTGGCCTGGCTGAATCTCGCCAACGGCGACTTCCGCCTCATGCAGTGCCCATCGGACGCACTGCAGGCGCAGTTCGAGCGCCTGCGCCCGGCCGAGGTGCTGGTGCCCGACGGCCTCGCCCTGCCGCTCCTCGACACCCTCGCCCCCGCGCTGCGCCGCCTGGCCGACTGGCAGTTCGACGCCGAGACCGGCACGCGGCTGCTGACGACCCACTTCGGCACGCGAGACCTCGCCGGCTTCGGCGTCGAGGACCTGCCGGTGGCACTCGGCGCCGCCGCGGCCTTGTACGACTACGCCCAGGCCACCCAGCGCCAGACGCTCTCCCACGTCACCGGCCTCGTGGTCGAACGCGAGTCGGAATATCTGCGCCTGGACGCCGCAACCCGGCGCAACCTGGAGCTCACCGAGACCCTGCGCGGCGAGTCCTCGCCCACCTTGCTGTCGCTGCTCGATACCTGCGTGACCAGCATGGGTTCGCGCTGGCTGCGCCATGCGTTGCACCACCCGCTGCGCGAGCGCGCCGAGCCCGCCGCGCGCCATGCCGCGGTGGCGGAGCTGGTGGGTACGGTCGAAGGCGAGATGAGCGAGCACACCGGCGCAGCCCCCGGCGGCTTCGCGCTCGGTGGCCGCGACGGCCGCATCGCCTTCGCGGTGCGCAGCGCGCTGCGCGGCGTGGCCGACGTCGACCGCATCACCGCCCGCATCGCGCTGCGCAGCGCGCGCCCGCGCGACCTCTCGGCGCTGCGCGAGAGCCTGCTGCGGCTGCCCGAGCTCGCCGCCGCGCTCGCACCCTGCCGGGCGCCGCTGCTCGCCGAGATCGTCGGCGCGCTCGCCATCGCCCCCGAGCCGCTCGCCCTGCTGCAGCAAGCCATCGCCGCCGAGCCCGCCGCCATGGTGCGCGACGGCGGCGTGATCGCCCCCGGCTTTGACACCGAGCTCGACGAACTGCGCGGTATCCAGACCAATTGCGGCGAATTCCTCATGGCGCTGGAGACCCGCGAGCGCGAGCGCAGCGGCATCCCCGGGCTCAAGGTCGAGTTCAACAAGGTGCACGGCTTCTACATCGAGGTCAGCCGCGCCAACGCCGACAAGGTGCCCGACGACTACCGCCGCCGCCAGACGCTGAAGAACGCCGAGCGCTACATCACGCCCGAGCTCAAGGCCTTCGAGGACAAGGCGCTGTCGGCCAACGAGCGTGCGCTGGCGCGCGAGAAGACGCTCTACGACCAGGTGCTCGAGGTGCTCGCCGCCCACATCCCGGCGCTGCAGCGCATCGCGCGCGCGCTGGCCCTGCTCGACGGCCTCGCCGCGCTGGCCGAGGCCGCGCTGCGTTACGGCTACGTACAGCCACGCTTCCTGGAGACACCCGGGCTCACCATTACAGGCGGCCGCCATCCGGTGGTCGAGCGCCAGGTCGAGAGCTTCATCCGCAACGACGCCCGCCTGGCCGCCACGCGCCGCATGCTGATGATCACCGGCCCCAACATGGGCGGCAAATCGACCTTCATGCGCCAGGTCGCGCTGATCTGCCTGCTCGCCCATGTCGGCAGCTTCGTGCCGGCGGATGCCGTCGAGCTCGGCCCGCTCGACGCCATCTTCACTCGCATCGGCGCCTCCGACGACCTCGCCTCGGGGCGCTCGACCTTCATGGTCGAGATGACCGAGGCCGCCGCCATCCTGCACGGCGCCACCGAGCGCAGCCTGGTGCTGATGGACGAGATCGGCCGCGGCACCTCGACCTTCGACGGCCTCGCGCTCGCGTTCGCGATCGCCCGCCACCTGCTGGAGAAGTCGCGCGCGCTGACACTGTTCGCCACGCATTATTTCGAGCTCACCCGGCTCAACGCCGACTATCCCGAGTGCGCCAACGTGCATCTGGACGCGGTCGAGCACGGCCACCGCATCGTCTTCCTGCACGCGCTCGAGGAAGGCCCGGCGAGCCAGAGCTACGGCATCGAGGTCGCCGCGCTCGCCGGCATCCCGGCCGCGGTGATCCGCGACGCCAAGCGCCGGCTGCGCGCGCTGGAGAACCGCGAGATCGACGCCGGCCCGCAGGCCGACCTCTTCGCCGCCCTGCCCGAGCCGGAGGACGCGCCGCTGTCGCACCCGGTGCTCAGCGCGCTCGCCGACATCGACCCCGATGCACTGAGCCCGCGCGAGGCGCTGGAACGCCTCTACGCCCTCAAGCGCCTGGCCGGAGACCGCAACACATGAACCCGCCGATCGACATCTCCGAAGAAGCCGGCGTGCGCTACCTGCACTTCGGCTCCGACTGGATCCAGGGCGCGATGCGCATCCGCAAGCCGTACGCACTGGAACTCGCCTACACCCGCGAGATGATGGCCGGCCTGCTGCTGCGCGACGGCCTTGCCGCCGACGGCGGGCACTGGCCGCGCAAGGTGCTGATCATCGGCCTCGGCGCGGCCTCGCTGGCGCGCTTCGTGCATCACCACCTGCCGCAGGCCAGGATCCGCGTGGTCGAGATCGCTCCCGCGGTGGTGGCCGCGGCACGCCAGTTTTTCAAGCTGCCGACGGAGGATGCGCGCTTCTCGGTGCACCTCGGCTGCGGCGCCCAGTTCGTGCTCGAGCACGACGAGACCTGGGACTACGTGCTGGTCGATGGCTTCGACCGCAATGCGCGCGCCGGCGTGCTCGACACCGAGCCCTTCCACCAGGCCGTGCGTGCGCGCTTGTCGGCGCGCGGCATCATGGCGGTGAACCTCTTCGGCCGCGCGCGTGGCTACAAGGCCAGCCTGCAGCGCATCGTGCGCGCCTTCGATGACCGCGCGCTCGCCTTTCCGTCCTGCGACAGCGGCAACGTGGTCGCCTTCGGCGCGGCCGGCGAGCCGATCGAACGCAGCGTCGAGGAACTGCGCGAACGCGCCCGCCAGCTCAAGGCCGAGACCGGACTCGACCTCCTGCCTACAGTGACGCGCCTCGAAGCCGCGGGGGAACTCCCGGGCGGCGTGCTGCGCATGTGAGCCGCCCGCTCGCGACTTGCGTCGATCCGGCGCGCGTGCTCGAACGGCCCCATGGCCAGAACCCGGCAGCCCGCGTTATTGTCCACCCGATCGGATGTCCGTGCATCCGCAACCCGATAAGCTGCAAACCATGAACACTTTTCTGATCACCCTGCTCGTCGTCGGCCTCGTGATCCTGGCCATGGCGGTTGGCGTCCTTTTCGGGCGCAAGCCGATCTCCGGCAGCTGTGGCGGGCTCGGCTCGATGGGTCAGGACTGCGAGTTCGGCTGCAAGAAGCCGTGCTCGAAGCGCCAGGCCCGCATGATGGCGGCGCAGGCCGAACAACCACACTGATTCCCCGGAGACATGATGCTCGGCTCCCTTCTCGTCAAGGACTACATGGTCGGCGACCACCTCGCCTTCTCGCCGGACACCGATCTGCTCAAGGCGGTCCGTCTGCTGCTCCAGCGCGGCCTCTCCGGAGCGCCGGTGGTCGACGAAAACCGACGCCTCATCGGCTTCCTCTCCGAGAAGGACTGCCTCAAGGCGGCGTTGGACGCCTCGTATTTCCGCCGCGACGAAGGGAAGGTGGAAGACTTCATGAACCGCGACGTTGTCTCGATCCGCGCCAGTGCCAGCCTGATCGACGCGATCGAACTCTTCCTTGCCAGGAACCACCACATCCTGCCGGTCGTCGAGGGCGCGCGCCTGATCGGGCAGATTTCCCGCCACGACATCCTCAAGGGCCTGGAGAAGGTCCGCCGCGACGAACGCTAGCCTTCAGCGTCCTCGTGCACGAAACCGGTGCGCTGCGGGGCACCTGCGGAGCGATGCGAGTCGCGAGCGGGCGCTTCCATGGCGCCGTCGCAGATCCCATGCGCCCTGATCACGACTTGCATCGCCTTCCATGAGCGCCGGCGCACGCTCCCGCATCTGCAGGGGCGTGGCAAGTCACGGCGGGCTCAGCCGCCAGGCGCTCATCCCGCCGACGCCGGCTCCGGAGGCAACCACAAGCACAGCCCCTTGTTCGCCTTTGCGATGTCGGCGAGCGCTGCATCGTGGGCGGCGCATTCGTCGGCGCTCGCACGCAACACCCGGACCGCGGCGCGCAGCACGGGCGCGCCCTCGCTGTCGGACTCCCGCGGCGCGGCTTCCTCGTCGAGCCCGATCATGAGACTTTCCTGGCCGCGCGTCATCGCCAGGAAGACCTCGGCGAGCAGTTCCGCGTCGAGCAGCGCGCCGTGCAGTTCGCGGTGCGCGTTGTCGATCTCGTAGCGGTCGCAGAGCGCGTCGAGCGAAGCCTTCTTGCCCGGGTTTTGCTCCTTGGCGAGCTTCAGCGTATCGACGACCCCGGCGCACAGCGCACCCAGCTTCGCGCGCCCGAGGCGCTCGAGTTCGGCATCCAGGAAGCCGACGTCGAAGCTCGCGTTGTGGATCACCAGCTCGGCGTCGCGCACGAAGTCCTCGAAGTCGGCGACGATATCGGCGAACTTCGGCTTGTCGGCGAGGAATTCCTCGGTGATGCCGTGCACCGCCACCGCCTCGGCGTCGATGCCGCGCCCGGGGTTGATGTAGACGTGGTAGTGGCGGCCGGTGAGGCTGCGGTCGAGCAGTTCGACGCAGCCGATCTCGATGACGCGGTCGCCGTTGCGCCAGTCGAGGCCCGTGGTTTCGGTGTCGAGGACGATCTGTCTCATTGCACGCTCCCGCTCAGCATTGCACCGCGGCGCCGGACTTGCGCACCGCGTCCACGCCGCGGCGCGCGAGCGCGTCGGCGCGTTCGTTCTCGGGGTGGCCATTGTGGCCGCGCACCCACAACCACTTCACCTGGTGGCGCGATGCCGCGTCGTCGAGCGCCCGCCACAGGTCGGCGTTCTTGACCGGCTCCTTCGAGGCCGTCTTCCAGCCCCGCGCCTTCCAGCCGTGGATCCACTCCGAGATCCCCTTCTGCACGTACTGGCTGTCGGTGTGAACTCGCGCCGCCACCGGGCGCTTGAGCGCGTCGAGGGCACGGATCACCGCGAGCAGCTCCATGCGGTTGTTGGTCGTCGCCGGCTCGCCACCCCAGATCTCCTTCTCGTGCGATCCGGAGCGCAGGATCGCGCCCCAGCCGCCGGGTCCGGGATTGCCGCTGCAGGCGCCGTCGGTATAGATATCCACTTCTTCCATCGTTACTGCATGTTCCTCGTCGAGCCGTCGCGCTGGGCGACCGGCGAAAGTCGTTTGGCCGCGGCCTTGCGGCCGCGCCAGTGGGGGGTGATCAGCCGCATGCCCTGCACCCGCTTGACTCCGTGCAGCAGATAGCCCGCGCCCAGCACCGGCCACCAGCGCGAGCCAGCGCGGTCGAGGCAGCCCCAGCGCTCCAGCCACTGCGGCGTGCGCAGCGGCGGGGCGTAACAGCCGAAGCGGCTCTCCTGGATCTCGAAGCCGAGCAGGTTGAGCCAGTCGCGGATGCGCATCGCCGAGCGGTAATGCCCGCTCCACGGCGCCTCCGCACCGCGGCGCGCGATCAGGCGACGCAGGCCCCACAGGCTGAGCGGGTTGAAGCCGCTGATCACGACGCTGCCCTCGGGCACCAGCACGCGCTCGACCTCGCGCAGCACCCGGTGTGGGTGCGCGGAAAACTCGAGCACATGCGGCAGCAGCACAAGGTCGAGGCTGCCGGTGGCAAAGGGCAGCTCGTATTCGGTGCAGCGCAGATCGCGACCTTGCGGGCCGCAATCGATCCGGCGCGGCATGCGATTGGCGCGCAGCAAATCGAATCCGGACAGCCCGAGCTGCACCGCGTGATAGCCGAAAATGTCCGCCACCAGGCGGTCCAGTCCGTCCTGCTCCCAGTCGAGCAGGTAGCGCCCCTGCGGGGTCTGCAGCCATTCCTCGAGCCGGAGGATTGACATCGGCACTCAGGTCCTCACAATTCGCGGGATGGACATTATCCCCGTTCCCGCCTTCCGCGATAACTATATCTGGCTCGTCCACGACGGCCGCCATGCCTTGGTGGTCGATCCGGGCGACGCGACCCCGGTCGAGGAAGCCCTGCGCGAGCACGGCCTCGTGCTCGGCGCGATCCTGGTCACCCACCACCACCCCGACCACACCGGCGGCATCGCCGCGCTGGTGGCGAGCCACCGTGTACCGGTTTACGGCCCCACGCGCGAATCGATCGCGGGCGTCGTCCATGCCGTCTCCGACGGCGACGAAATCCACCTGCCCGCGCCCGCCATCGCGCTGCGCGTCCTCGACGTGCCCGGGCACACCGCCGGCCACGTGGCCTACGTCGGCATGGACATCGAGCCGGGCCTGGTGTTCTGCGGGGATACGCTCTTTTCCGCCGGCTGCGGCCGGCTCTTCGAAGGCACGCCGACCCAGCTCGCGCACTCGCTCGCCCGCCTGGCCGCCCTGCCCCCCGACACCCGGGTGTTCTGCACCCACGAATACACGCTGTCCAACCTGGCCTTCGCACGCGCGGCCGAGCCCGAGAACGTCGAACGCGACGCCTGGGCCGCGCACTGCGAGACGCTGCGCGCACGCGGCGAACCCACCCTGCCGAGCACCGTCTCCCGCGAGCTGGCGATCAACCCCTTCCTGCGCTGCGACCAGCCCGGGGTGATCGAGGCCGTCGCCGCGCACACCGGCAGCCGCCCGCAGGATGCGCTCGAATGCCTCGCCGCGCTGCGTGCCTGGAAGGACCGCTTCTGAGCCCCGATGACCTCTTCCGCTTCTTGTGCCGCCCAGCCCCGCGGCGGCCGCAGGCATGGCCCGCTGCTGGCCGTCTGCGCCTGCGCCCTCGCCCTTGCCGCCCTCGCCTCTCCCGCGTCCGCCCGTGACGTGACGGCGGCCCCGGCCACCCTCACCGCCAGCGACACCGCCGCTAGCGCCGCGGTAGCGACGTCCGCGCCCGAGACGGCGCGCGTGCTCACGCTCGATCTCACCCGCGACGCCAACGACATATGGGATCGCATCCGCCGCGGCTTCGGCATGCCCGACCTCGACAGCCAGCGGGTGATGGACCAGCAGAGCTTCTACCTCAACCGCCCGCGCTTCCTCAAGCAGGTCTTCGAGCGCGGCGGGCGCTATCTCTACTACATCGTCGACGAACTCGAGCGCCGTGGCATGCCGACCGAGCTCGCGCTGCTGCCGATGGTCGAGAGCAGCTACAACCCGATGGCCTACTCGCGCGCGCACGCTTCCGGCCTGTGGCAGTTCATCCCCTCGACCGGCAAGCACTACAACCTCACCCAGGACCACTGGGTGGACGAGCGCCGCGACGTGATCGCCTCGACCAACGCCGCGCTCGACTACCTGCAGCGCATCTACGAGATGCACGGCGACTGGCACCTCGCGCTCGCCTCCTACAACTGGGGCGAAGGCGCGGTGCAGCGCGCGCTCAAGCGCAACGCCGAGGACGGCCTGCCGCTCGAATACGAGCACCTGCGCATGCCCGACGAGACGCGGAACTACGTGCCCAAGCTGCAGGCGATCAAGAACATCGTCGCCGAGCCCGAGCTCTTCCACTTCGAGTTGCCCTACGTCGCCAACGAGCTGCACTTCGTCAGCGTCGAGGCACCGATCGGGGTCGACCTCGCCACCGCGGCGAAGCTCTCCGGCATGCCGCTGGACGAGTTCCTCGCCCTCAACCCGGGCTTCAACCGCCCCGCGGTGACCACGCCCGGGCAGATCTTCATCGTGCCCACCGACCGCGCCGAGCAGCTGCAGCAAGGCCTCGCCGAGCTCGACGAGGAGGACGGCGAATGGCGGATGCACGTGATGGCCGCGGGCGAGACCCTCGAGGCGGTCGCCGCCCGCCATGGCCTGAGCTCGGCCGAGCTGCGCAGGCTCAACGGCCTCGGCCCCGGCAGCCAGCCGGGCGAAGGCCATTCGCTGCTGGTGCCCGACGGCATCGACCCGGACGGTGCGCTCGAGGTGACCAGCCTGCTCCCGTTCGCCGCCACCGCCGCCCGCCAACCGGGCCTCAAGCTCAACACCAGCCAGGCCCGCAGCGGCGAGCCTCACCTCAAGTCGCCCAAGGCCAGGCCGCGCCCGGGCGAGAAGCGCAGCACCAAGCGCAGCAAGAAGCGCTGATCCTGGCGGCGGGGGCATGGAGTCCCGGGGCTCCCACCGCGCTTCGCGCCCCCCGCACAAGGAGCGACGCCAGTCGCGACTGCAGCGCCTCGACGAGCGCAGGCGCTTGAACGCTCGCGCGATCGCGACGCGCGTCGCTCCTGCAAGAAAACCGGTGTCAGCGGAGCGCGAGCGGCCAGTGGCAGCGCACGCGGTGGCCCTGGCCGAGGTCGGCGGGCGCGGGGTAGCGGATCCGGCATACGTCGGTGGCGTATGGGCAGCGCGGATGGAAATGGCAGCCGCTCGGCGGGGCGAGCGGCGACGGCAGCTCGGCCATGATCGTGCCGGGGGTCGCCGTGCTCCCGCCCGCAACGCCTGTGCCCCCCACGTCCGGTGCCGCGCCGCCCGCGCCCTCGATCCGCGGCACCGCCGCGAGCAGCGCGCGGGTGTAGGGGTGGGCGCGCACGCCGAGCACGCGCTCGATCGGGCCCTCCTCGACGATGCGACCGAGATACATCACCGCGACCTCGTCGGCGAGGTACTCCACCACCGCGAGGTTGTGGGTGATGAAGAGGTAGGCGAGGCCTTGCTCGTGCTGCAGCTCGCGCATCAGGTTGAGCAGCTGCGCCTGCACCGAAACGTCGAGCGCGCTGGTGGGCTCGTCGCACACGATCACCCGCGGCGCCACCGCGAGCGCACGCGCCACCGCGATGCGCTGGCGCTGGCCGCCGGAGAACTCGTGCGGATAGCGCCAGCGCATCTCCGCCGACAGCCCCACACGCTCGAGCAGTTCGGTCACGCGGGCCTGGCGCGCGCGGTGGTCGGCGCCGACGCCAAGCGCAGCCAGGCCCTCCTCGATGATCTCGCCCACCCGCATGCGCGGATCGAGCGAGGCGAAGGGGTCCTGGAAGACCATCTGCACCGCACGCCGCAGGGGTTGCAGCGCCGAGAGCGGCAGTGCGTCGTAGCGCTCGCCATCGAGCCATAGGCGGCCGGCGGTGGGCTCGATCAGGCGCAGCAGGGCCTTGCCCACAGTGGTCTTGCCGCAGCCCGATTCGCCCACCAGCGCGAGCGTGCGCCCGGGCTGCAGGCGCAGGCTCACGCCGTCGACGGCCTTCACGTGACCGACGGTGCGGCGCAGGAAACCCTTGCGTACCGGGAAATGCACCGCCAGCTCGGCGACCTCGAGCACGCTCTGCGCCGGGCGTGCGGCGACGACATCGGCCGCACCCGCCGTCTCGCGCACGAACCGGCGCGGAATCGCAACGCCTTCGTACAGATGGCAGCGCACGGCCTGCGTGCCGACCGCATGCCAGACGGGGACTTCCTCGTCGCAGCGGTCGAAGGCGGCCGGACAGCGCTCCGCGAAGCGGCAGCCGGGGAAGTGGCGGTCGGGCGGCGGCACGCTGCCCACGGGCGCGTCGAGCGCACCGCCGCGCTTGGCCGCCTCGGGCAGCGCGGCGAAGAGCTTGCGCGAATACGGATGCAGCGGCGTGGCGAAGAAGGCCTCGCGCGGACCGCTCTCCACCACCTGACCGGCATACATCACCCCCACGCGGTGGGCGACGCGCGCGACCACGCCGAGATCGTGGGTGATCAGCAGCATCGCCATGCCCTCGCGGCGCTGCAACTCGGCGAGCAGGTCGAGCACCTGGGCCTGGATGGTGACATCGAGGGCGGTGGTCGGCTCGTCGGCGATCAGCAGGCGCGGGCGGCCGGCGAGCGCGATCGCGATCATCACGCGCTGCTTCATCCCGCCCGAGAACTGGAAGGGAAACTCCTGCAGCCGGCGCTCGGGGTCGGGGATGCCCACCGCGGCGAGCAGCCGACAGGCTTCGGCACGCGCCGCCGCGCCGCGCAAGCCGTGGGCGGCGAGCGCCTCGGCGATCTGCGCACCCACGCTCATCACCGGGTTGAGGCTGGTGGCGGGCTCCTGGAAGATCATGCCGATGCGCCCGCCACGCACCCGCCGCATCGCCGCCTCGGGCAGCGCGAGCAGGTCCTCGTCGCCCAGGCGCACGCTGCCCGCGGCGATGCGGCCGCCGTCGGGCAGCAGGCGGGCGAGCGCGAGCGCGGTCATCGACTTGCCGCAGCCCGATTCGCCGAGCAAGGCGAAGGTCTCGCCCGCGGCGATGGCGAAATTCACCCCGTCGACCGGGCGGACCTCCTCGCCGTCGGTGCGCGCGATCGCCACGCCCAGTCCTTCGACGTGCAGCAGCGCAGCGGTCGCGGCTTCAGGGAGATCGGCGGGGAGCGGAGCGTTCATGCGCGTGGGACGACCCTTGCAGGGCCGCAGCAGATCGAGGCGGAGGAAGGCGGAGAGAGGCGAACGAGGCGCGGACGAGGCGGACGGCCCCTGACACGCACCACGCAGCCGCAGGTGCCGTCCACATGTCGAAAGGGCCGCTTGCGCGGCCCCGTCCTGACATCGGTGCAATCAGTGGTGGTGATGACCACCGGGACCATGCACATGGCCGTGGGTGATCTCCTCGGCGCTCGCCGCGCGCACCTCGGCGACGGTGACGTCGAACACCAGCGCCACGCCGGCCAGCGGGTGGTTGCCATCGACCACGACCTTGCCGTCGGCGATGTCGGTGATGCGGTAGATCATGTCTTCCTCGCCGTCCTCGGAGACGCGCTCGAAGCTCATGCCGATCTCGATGTTGTCCGGGAAAAGCTTGGCGTCCTCGACCAGGATCAGCTCCTCGTCGTAGTCGCCGAAGGCGTCTTCGGGCTGCAGCTTGACCTGCAGCTGCTCGCCGACCTTCTTGCCGTGCAGGGCCTCTTCGAGCAACGGAAAGATGCCATCGTAGCCGCCGTGCAGATAAACGAGCGGGTGCTCGCCGTCGTCGATCACCGCGCCTTCGGGGTCGCGCACGGTGTACTTCAGCGTCACCACGCTATTCTTGACGATTTCGTTTTGCATGCTGGGGTTCCAGTTCCTTGACCAATTCGAAAACCGCGGCGGCGTGGCCGCGGGGTGTCACATCGTAGAGCGCGTGGCGGATCCTGCCCTGCTTGTCGATCACGAAGGTCGACCGCCGCACGCCCATCTTCTTCATCCCGTCGACTTCGCGCTCATGCCATACGTTGTAGAGCCGGCACACCTCGGTGTCCGAATCGGAGAGCAGGCGGATCGACAATCCTTCCTGGTCGCGAAACTCGGCGTGGGTCAGGCAATCGTCCGGGCTCACGCCGACCACGATGCAGTCGTAGCGGGCGAACTCGTCGTCGTGGTCGCTGAAATCGGCGGCCTGACGCGTGCAGCCCGGGGTCTTGTCGCGAGGGTAAAAGTAGAGAACCACATTGTGCTTGCCGGCCACCGACGCGAGGTCGAAAATTTCCATGTCGGCATCCGGCAACGAAAACGCGGGGGCGATGTCTCCGCTCTGCAGCATGTGTTCTCCCTGATGTGGGCCGGATTCTAGCCGAGACCCCAGGCGAACACTACCGCCGGGACCGCAGGCTTCGGACTGGTCGAGCATGGGGGTCTCCTCCCTTTTCCTTGTCGTCGTGTCGGGTGCCGCGATGCGGCTCCGTGTCCAACGAATAGCCCAGATCGGGGCCGTACTCAAGTCGCAGCGCACCATCGTTCCGCCTGTCCTGGAGACCGCAAGCATGCCCCGGCCCCATCCGAACGCCCCCGCCAAGCCCCCCGCCGGCATGCGCGCGATGCAACTCGAACGCCCCGGCGAGGCCCTGCGCGCGGTGCATCTGGCGGTGCCGCGCCCCGGCCCCGGGCAGGTGCTGCTGCGGGTGGAGGCCTGCGGCGTGTGCCGCACCGATCTCCACCTCATCGACGGCGAGCTGCCCGACCCGGTGCTGCCGATGATTCCCGGCCACGAGATCGTCGGCCGCGTGGTCGAGCTGGGCGAAGGCGTCGGCGACGCCGCGGGCATGGCGCCGGGTCAGCGCATCGGCGTGCCCTGGCTGGGGTGGACCTGCGGGCATTGCGGCTTCTGCGCCAGCCAGCGCGAGAACCTCTGCGACGCGGCGCGCTTCACCGGCTACCAGATCCAGGGCGGTTATGCCGAATACACCGTGGCCGACGCACGCTACTGCTTCCCGATCGACGAGGCGCTCGACGCCGCCGAGGCCGCGCCGCTGCTGTGCGCCGGCCTGATCGGCTATCGTGCGCTGGAGATGGCGGGCGCCGCGCGCCGCATCGGCCTCTACGGCTTCGGCGCGGCCGCCCACATCATCACCCAGGTGGCGGTGTGGCAGGGTCGCGAGGTGTACGCCTTCACCCGTCCCGGCGACAGCGCAAGCCAGGCCTTCGCCCGCCGGCTCGGCGCCTGCTGGACGGGCGCGGGCGAAGAGCGCCCCCCGCACCCGCTCGACGCCGCGCTGATCTTCGCCCCCGCCGGCGAGCTCGTCCCCGCCGCGCTGCGCGCCGTCGCCAAGGGTGGCACGGTGGTGTGCGCGGGCATCCACATGAGCACCATCCCCGCCTTCCCCTACGACATCCTGTGGGGCGAGCGCCGCATCGTCTCGGTCGCCAACCTCACCCGCCGCGACGGCGACGAATTCCTCGCCCTCGCGCCCAGGGTGCCGGTACGCACCGAGGTCGTCCGCTTCGCCCTCGAGGACGCCAACGAGGCGCTCGAGCGCCTGCGCCGCGGCGCGCTGCAGGGGGCGGCGGTGCTGCTGCCCTGAATTCCGCTTGCCAGCGCTGCGGGACTGTTTAAAATTACAGCCATCCCATGGAGGCTGTCATGACCGCCCGTAGCGAAAACCTCACCGCGCGCCAGCAGGAAATCCTCGATTTCATCCGCTCCACCGTCGAGTCCGAAGGCCGCCCGCCCACCCGCGCCGAGGTGTGCACCGCCTTCGGCTTCCGCTCGCCCAACGCCGCCGAGACCCACCTGCGCGCGCTCGCCGCCAAGGGCGCGATCCTGCTCGAGGAGGGGCGCGCGCGCGGCATCCGCCTGGCCGAGGCGCTCGGCCTGCCCCTGGTCGGCCGCGTCGCCGCGGGCAGCCCCATCCTCGCCGCCGAACACGTCGAGGCGCGCTATCAGCTCGACCCCGCGCTGTTCTCGCCCAGGGCCGACTACCTGCTGCGCGTGCGCGGCATGAGCATGCGCGACGCCGGCATCCTCGACGGCGACCTCATCGCGGTGCATCGCAACAGCGAGGCGCGCAACGGCCAGATCGTGGTCGCCCGGGTGGACGACGACGTCACCGTCAAGACCCTGCAACGCAAGGGCCCGGTGGTCGAGCTCCTCCCCGCCAACCCGGACTACACCCCGATCGTCGTGGACACCCGCCGCGAGCCGCTGGTCATCGAAGGCGTCATGGTGGGGCTGATCCGCAAGGACCACTGAGCGAGCCGATGCCGCACCCGCCATGGCCCTCCCGCTCCAACGCCACGCCGACGCGTCGCTGCGCGCCGTAGCTCCTGCCGCCACCGGCACGCATGGCGTGCTCGCCGGCCTGCCTGCGGGCAGCGTGTGGCAGGCGAGCCGGCTCGCAGGCGCCGCAGGAGCGGTGCTGCCGACCGGCTTCTCCGCGCTCGACGCCGAGCTGCCCGGCGGCGGCTGGCCGGCCGGGGCGCTCATCGAGCTCCTCGCCGACCGCCCCGGCGTCGGCGAACTGAGCCTGCTGCTGCCGCTGCTCGGCGCCACCCCGCCCGCATGCTGGATCGTCTGCATCGCCCCGCCGCTGCTGCCCTACGCTCCCGCGCTGGCGAACGCAGGCGTGCCGCTGGCGCGCCTGCTCGTGGTGCGCCCCGAGCGCCGCGAAGACCTGCTGTGGGCCGCACGCCAGGCACTGCTGTCGGGCAGCTGCGCCTGCGTGCTGGCGTGGCCGCAGCGCATCGACAACACCGGACTGCGCCGCCTGCAGCTGGCCGCCGAGGAAAGCGCCACCCCGCTCTTCCTCTTCCGTCCCGGCAGCGTCGCCGGCCAGCCTTCGCCGGCGGTGTTGCGGATTGCGCTCGCCCCGCAGCCCGAAGGCCTGCAGCTACGCATCCTCAAGCGCCGCGGACCGCTCGCCGCCGCGCCGCTCGTGCTCGCCCTGCCGCCCGGGGCCAGCCCGGTACCGAAGGCATCCCGCGCAGGGCAATCCCCCCGGATGCCCCTCTCGGCAGCTTCCCACCCTACTGCATCCACCACCGTCGCCCCCGTCGCGCCTGCATGCAAACCGGAAGCGCGGCGTTTTCTGTAGGAGCGACGCCAGTCGCGATCGGCGGCCTTCCTCCACCCGCCGCAATCGTTTCGTCGCTCCAACCGCAGCCCTCGCTGCCGACCGATTCAAACACCTCGACGCGGAGCGTTTCCATGTTGTGGCTGGCGATCCTGTTGCCGGCGTTGTCGCTGCAGGTCTTCACACGCGGCGTACGCGCCGCCCCACCGCTGGCGATCCTGTCGCCCCGGGGCCGGGTGCTGGCCGCCAGCGCGGCGGCGAGCGCGGCCGGCATCGAACCGGGGCAGCGTGCGGCGAGCGCCCTCGCCTTGCTGCCCGAACTGCGCCTGCAACCGCACGAGCCAGCGCGCGAAGCCGAAGCCCTCGCCGAGATCGCCACCTGGGCCGGGCGCTTCAGCCCGCGGATCAGCCTGTCCGCAGCGGACGCGGTGCTGCTGGAGATCTCCTCCTGCCTGCGCCTGTTCGGTGGCACGGCACAGATCGAATCCGCCTTGCGCGAAGGCCTTGCCGAGCTGGGCTTCACGGCCCTGCTGGCCTGCGCACCCACTCCACTGGCCGCGCGCTGGCTTGCACGGGCGGCCGCTCCTTCCGCCCTCTCCTGCCCCCCGACCGACGCGGCACTCCCCACCGACGCCGCCGGGCAAGACTGGCGCGCTGCGCTCGACCCGCTGCCGCTCGAACTCCTGAGCGAGGAAGACGCCTGCGACGCCGCCACGCTGGAGTTGCTCGCCGGACTCGGCCTGCGCACCCTTGGCGAGCTTCGCCGCCTGCCGCCCGCCGGACTCGCCCGCCGTGGTGCGCAGGCGGCCGCGCGGGCGCTGGCGCGGGCGCGCGGCGAGCTCGCCGATCCACGCCCCTGGTTCGAAGCGCCGCTGCGCTTCCACCACGGCATCGCCCTGCCCGCGCCGGAACTTCACGCCGAGGCCCTGCTCTTCGCCGCACGCCGCCTCTTCGCCAGCCTTGCCGCCTGGCTCGATGCCCGCCACGCGGCAGTCGACCGCTTCCGCCTGCGTTTCGGCCACGGCTCGCGACCGCCCACCGAACTCGAGTTCGCGCTCGGCCGCCCAAGCCGCGACGAGGGGCACTTCGCCCTGATCGTGCGCGAACGCCTGGCCATGCTCGAGCTGTCCGCCGAGGTCGACTCGATCACCCTGTGTGCGGAAAGCCCCGTGGCTGCCGACCCGCGCGCCCGGGACCTGTTCGGCGATCCTGCCCAGGCCGGAGAGGACGCCGCCCTGCTGCTTGCCCGCCTGCAGGCGCGACTTGGCGAGGAATGCGTGCAGCGCCTGGATCTTCGCGCCGATCACCGTCCCGAAGCCGCCTGGCGAAACACCGTGCCCTCCGCACAGGCGACCACTGCACGCGCCGGCCGCGACGCCGCTGCGGGGCCGGCCTCGACACGGACGGCATCGCCGCCGCCACGCACGACAGCAGGCCTGCGCCCGCTCTGGCTGCTGCCCGCGCCGCGTCCGATCTCCGCTCCCCGCTATACCCTGCTCGGCGCCGCCGAACGCATCGAGACCGGCTGGTGGGACGGCATGCCGGTCCGTCGCGACTACTACCTCGCGCGCGATGCCGACAACGTCCTGTGCTGGATCTTCGAGAGCCTGGATGCGCCGGGGCAGTGGTTCGTGCATGGGTATTTCGGCTGAAGACGCCGGTCCCGATCACGGTGCCGGAGCCCGCGACGAGGGCGGCGCGAGCCGGGACGGAGGATCGCCACTCGCGTCGCTCCCAGCGGGGTCCGAAGCTGCATCGTGCTGCGGTAACGTGCCGATTTTCGTGGGAGCGACGCAAGTCGCGATCACGACGACGCGCGAGCGCGTGACGGGAACTGCAGGGGCGCGGGGCTGTGCGCGTAGTACACTTCCCGGGCTCCGAACCTTTTCCACCGCCTCCATTCCCATGCCCGAGCCTTCCTCTTCCGTCACCGTTTCCGCTGAAACCCGCGCCCGCCTCCTGCCGGGCGACCTCGACCGGCGCCGCGCGTTGTTCGCGCTGCTGGTATGCGTGGTCGCGCTGCCTGCATCGTGGCTGTTGTTCAGCCAGCTCGAGCGCCTGTGGCCGGAGATCGTGCGCCTGGAGGGGCTCGGCTTCCTCGCGGCGGCCACCCTGCTCGGCGGCGTGATGGCGATCGGCCCGCTCGCTGCGGCGCTCGGCTTCCTGATCGCGGTGTGGTTCGGGGTGCGCAGCGTCTACAGCGCGCGCAGCCTCGCCACGCCGCTGCTCGACCGCGTCATCGTCGGCGCCGGGCTGCTGGTTTGGTTCATGCCCGCGCTGGCGGCGATCGCACAGGCGGTGCGCGCGCTGACCACAGGGCGGATCCACTTCGTGCGCCCGCCGCGCGACTACCTCCTCGCCACCGATCCGATCGCCTTCTGGCAGGGCGTCGGCTTCTGGCTGATCATCGCGGGGCTCGCCGGCTTCCTCGCCTGGCGCTACTGGCAGCCGAAGCTGTTCCCGGCGCACGACGCCGCCCCCGAGGCCTGAACGCGACCTGCCGCCGCGGGCGCGCCTGGCCGTGCGTGCCCGCTCCGTCACACCTTGCCGTCGTCCGCGGCTGCGCCTCGCGCACGGCAAGGCGGCGCATCACCCCCCCAACCAACCCCGCCGCAGCTTCGCTGCCGCGCTATCGGCGCGCGGCGCCAGCTTGAGCTCCTGGCGCTCGGCAGGCGGTGCAGCGAGCACCGCGCGGAAGCTCATCAGCTCGTCGCGACGGAAGAGATGCAGTTCCACCTCGTCGCCCGCACCACGACGGGCGAGCAGATCCTCCAGCCCCTTGGCGCTGGAGATCCTCAGCCCGTCGAGCGCGATCAGCACGTCCCCGGCCGAGACGCCCGCCGCCTGCGCCGGACCGTCGTCGTACACATTGGCGACCTTCGCCTCGCCACTGCCCCCGCCGAGCTTCATCCCGAGCACCGGCGCGGTCCCCGCCGCCTCGGCGCGCAGGCTCACGCCGAAGGGACGCAGCAGGCGCGCCAGCGGCAGATCCTCGCAGCCGTCCACCGCCTTCTGCAGCCATTTCGCCAGGCGCGCGCCGAGGCGTTCGCCGCCCGCGTCGCGCACCGCGGCGAAGATGCCATCCTCCGGCACGCCCACGCCGGTGAGGCCGTGGCGCCGCCACAGCAGCCGCATCACGTCGTCCAGGCTGGCCGCACCCTCGCTGCCCGCGCGCAGCTGCAGGTCGAGCGCGAGCGCGATCAGCGCACCCTTGGCGTAGTAGCTGACGATGGCGTTGGGTGCGTTCTCGTCCTGGCGGTAGTACTTGGTCCACGCGTCGAAGGAGGACTCCGCCACGCTCTGCTTGAGCCGGCCGCTGCCGCGCAAGACGTTGGCGATGGTCTTGCCGAGCAGCCCCAGGTAGTCATCGATGCCGATCACGCCGCTGCGCACCAGGGCGAGGTCGTCGTAATACGAGGTGAAGCCCTCGAAGGCCCACAGCAGCCGGGTGTGGTTCTCGCGCGCGAGATCGTAGGGCGTGAACGCCACCGGCTTGATGCGCTTGACGTTCCAGGTGTGGAAATACTCGTGGCTGCACAGGCCGAGGAAGCTCTTGTAGCCGTCGGGCAGACCCTCCATGCCCTTCCACGGCAGCTCGGCGCGGCTGCAGATCAGCGCGGTCGAGGCGCGATGCTCCAGCCCGCCGTAGCCCTCTCCCACCACCATGGTCAGGAAGGCGTAATAGTCCACCGGCGCCGGCGTGCCGAAGAGCGCGATCTGCCATTCGCATATGCGGCGCAGGTCGGCGCACAGGCGCTCGAGGTCGCAGTCGTGGCGGCCGGTGAGCGCGATGTCGTGCGGCACGCCCGCGGCCTCGAAGCGTGCCAGCGTGAAACGGCCCATCTCGACCGGGTGGTCGATGAGCTCGTCGTAGTCCGCGGCGCGGAAGCGGCCGAAGCGGCAGGCCTGGCCCGGGTGGCCGTGCTCGGGCGGCAGCGCGGTGACGAGCTTCCAGTCGCGCCCGCAGTCGCCCTCGGGGCGTTCGATGGTCACCACGCAAGGTGCTTCGGTACGCCCCGCCACCGCGAGGAAGACGCTCGTGCCGTTGAAGAAGCCGTGTGTGGTGTCGAGATGGGCGGTGCGCACCGACAGGTCCCAGGCATAGACCTCGTAATGCACGCTCAGCACGCGCGCGCCCGGCACCGCAGCCGCGCGCCAGGTGTGCTTGTCGAGCTTCTCCAGCGCGCAGGGCTCGCCGTCGGCCTCGGCACGCAGGCGCACGATGTTGCGCGCGAACTCGCGGATCATGTAGCTGCCCGGGATCCACGCCGGCAGGCTGAAGACCTGCCCCGCGGGGTCGGGCTCGGCCACCGTGCAGCTCACCTCGAAGAGGTGGGCGCCGGGGTTCGCCGGGCGGATGCGGTATTCGACCGCGGGCGGCGGACGGTCATGGAGCGCCGACGCGGCGGCGGACAAGCGGGTGGAACGGGCGGACATCGGCAGGCTCCGGCGGAACTCGTCTGGAAGAGGTCCAATCGTAACCGCATGGCCGGGCGCCGGGGAGGCGACAGAGGTGGGCAGCGATCTCCCGGCGCCCAACGGCGAACGCCCGGCGTGACGGCCGCGATCCGCGGATACCCGTCATCCCCATGGATCGATTACCGTGCGCATCACGCGAACGACTGATAGGTTCCTTCGAACTCGATGATGATCGACCGGAGTCCGCTCAGATCGAGCTCACTGTTGTACTCCCGGGGAATTCGGATTGACCACTGACAGAACGGCCCGATCATTTGTCGCTGCGCGTCCAGGAACCCGCCGGTCAGCACGGGCGCTGGTGTCGCCGCTGGTGCGCTGGTAACGGTGCCCGTCTCGGGTCTTGCTGCGGCCGCCGCACCTGCCGAAATTGTCGTGCCGTCGGGGGAGAGCGCACGTGCATCGTAGCGGTACTCGTGATGCACTTTTTGATGATTGACGGTGACCGGCACGTCGCTGGCGGTCACGATCGTCTCTACGCCGGGATGCGTAAACTGAATCACGTGAATGTTGTCCTTGGTCCTCATCCCGAGCGCGCACGCTCGAATGGCGGAGAGGCGGACGTTGGCCATTCCCGGGAAGTGTGTATGGTCGGTGTTGGTGTCCTTTCGCGCCGGAAGAATCGACACCAGCCCCTCGTTGCCGTTCATCAGCGTTGCGAACAGCAGGGGGTTCCGCGCTTTTGTGAACTCGATTCGGCAGGAGTTGCCCATGGGGACAAAAGCTTGAATGGTCGAAAGCCGCTTGTTCTCCTCTTTCAGTCGTCCGACGATGAAGTCGATCAACGCGGCTCTGAACGCGGTCGAGTTGATGTTGTCGGGCCGCTGCGAGCCAGCCATCAACTGCCGAAGCACGTCGACGAACACATCCTTGTTGCTCAAGGTGTGCATCGTGAATGCGCGGCTCGCCAGGTACAGCGTCTCCACACACTGCTCGCGCGCGTGACGCCACAACGCGCTGCTGAACGCGGCCATCTGCGGCAGGCTGAGACCGGCCTGACTGACCCGCCAACTTTCGGTCTTGTTCTTGGCCGACCTTATGGCATCCGTCTGCGATCGCAGGTAGCACAATTCGGTAAGCGCGTCGTTGTACTCGGCAATCTTGGCATTCCGCGTCGCGACCAGTTCGATGTAGTGCGCCAGATCGTCGCTTAATTTCTTCGCTGTCGGACACTTGCTGAAGAATTCGGCGCAGATCGCATCAACCTGCCTGCGCGTCGCCATCAGGCGGCCTTGCTCGGTTCCGTCGGCGCTGATCAGTCCGTCACTGGCCTGTTTCAATCCGGTGAAGTCGGTGACTTCATTGGACAAGGACAGCACCTGACGGCTGAGATACGAACGATTCACCGTGGTGCCGTTGTCGGTCGCGATCTCGTTGGCAGTCTTCGAGATCAAATCGCCGGCCTGGCTTGCAACGAGCGGTATCGCGAAGGCTGGCGCCTCAGGGTTGATGAAGGCCAACTGACCGATGGCGGACAACAGGGCTGCGGGCGTAAGGCCTGTGCCGAGCGTGACTTCATTTTCAAAATCGGTGAATTTCTTGATCAAGTGCACCGAGCCCTCGGCGCGGTTCGCCTCGAACTGCTGAACGGACTTCAGGGCCGCATTGACCTTGGCGACGCTGTCGGCTACGTCCGCCTCGAGCGCCGTCAATGTGCGGCTCTGACTCCCCGAGAGGTTGCCGAGAAAGCCGGCTCGCTCCTGCGCGTTCTTCAGCGCGCCTGCCAAGGCGCCGTGCGTCTGCTCTATGGCGCTGTATTCTGCGACCACCTCGGTCAGATCCGGCTGATAGCGGTCGATCGACCCAAGCGCGACGAAATCATGATCGTGCCCGAACAGGTTCCGCCCCTGTCGAAGCGACTCCAGCGTCATCGTCGCCGCTGCAGCAAGGTCGGCCTCTTTGCGCTCCGTAGCCATCCGGACAATCCATGACAGGGTTGCCTGCAGGCTGCCGACCGCTTCGCGAGTCTCGTTGGTGTTCGCATGAACGTTCGTGAAGAGAAAACGTTCGCGGCAACGCTCGAAGACCATGGGCAGAAGATCCCCGCTCAGTTGCAACGCAAGCGATCTGTCATCGACGATCGACCAGCAGCCGGGATAGTTTGACGCGGGACTGATGCCTACACGTGTGGGCGGCGTCGCAACGGGCCTCGCGCCTTGCGCAGGGCGATTGGTATTGTTGGCGCCGACCTGCCCGCTTTGCCCCGGACCAAATCCGCGCCCTCGGATGTCTGAGCCGCCATTGACGGCGCCATACCGGGGATCTACGGGTGCGGGCCCGCCTGGTGTTCCCGCTTTTCCGAACGTCTGCTCCGCCGGCAGCGCTTGCCCATCTGCCCCGTTCGCATCGATGGGCGTATGAATCTCATTCCACGAGCCCCACACTTTGGCGCGAGTCCACACTGCCCAGATATTCGCGATCGTTCCTTCGAAGGCCGCCTGCTCGGCCTCCACGCGAATGATCTGGTACGTCTTCGGGTCGACGGATGGAACTGCCGGCGGGCGGAGCGCGCCAATGGCGATCGTGCCAGGGCTGCCGGCAACTCCGCCGTAACCCGGAAGTCCGCAGACACCGCCGCCGCCGCTGTCGGCGCCGTTCTGGTGCCCATCCGGATCCCTGCCGCCCATGAAAGCGAGGAAATTGGGCTTGTAGCGCAGCGAGTCCATTTTGGGCGTACCGCCGTTTCCACCGTTGCCGCCGATTCCGGGTGATGCTCCGTTGCCGCCGATGCCACCCGCAACCGACAGGCTCATGCCTGACATCGGAAAATCAAACCCCAGAAAATTCAGCGAAATGGTTCCGCCGTCGCCACCTGCCCCGCCGTTTCCACCGTGACCGCCACAGCCTCCAGCGCCCCCACGTGCCGACTCCGAATCGTTGTCATCCAGGTTGTCGATCCCGTTTCCGCCGCGTCCGCCAGGCTGGCCCTTCCCTCCGTTGCCGCCGAGGCCCCCACTGGCATCGAGGACCAGCTGCGGTCCCCGAACCAGTCGATCGCACCAGATCGTGATCGAGCCCCCCTCGCCCCCCTTGCCACCATCCCCGCCCGGTTGACCGTTCGACCCAACGCCTCCTTCGTGCCGCCCTGGTTGTCCGTCCTGTCCCGCGGTCGCCGCCATTGGTTCTGTGCCGGCGGTCGTCTGGCCTCCGCTGCACCCATCCTTGCCACGACAACCGCTTACATCGATTCCCCCGTAATTGCCTGGGTTCAATGGGTCGGGCAGGAACTCCAGGCGCCGGCAGACGATCGTTACCTGCCGTCCGGGCAAGGTGATCACGCCTTCAACCACCACCTCGTCGCCATAGACCGTCAGATTGGTGGTCGCCGCAACGGTCCTCTCGTTCAGGACGTGACGCCTTGCCGTCAGCACCTGCTGCATCGCGACTGAATCGCCCGCCGCCGCGGGAACCAGAATCTCCGAATAGTAGGGGTCGAAAGGCGTTTCGCTGGTGGATGCAGGCGAAGTGCATTCGGTCGTGTTCATGACGTTTCACCTCGATTCGAACGCGCCGTTCTGGAACAGAAAGGTCAATTCCTTTGCGATTGCGGCGCGCAGCGCCGCGATGGGTGCACAGGCGCCATCCGCGATCTGTTCAATCGCCAGCGGGTCGCCCGCCGCCGCACGGCTGTCTTCTCCATTCAGGATCGAGCGGGTTCGCAGCGCATACGCGTCGAGGGTTTGCAGCAGCGTCGATGCGAGGTTCTGCAGTTTCTGCGGATCCAGCTTGGACTTCACCAACTGTTTCGTGAAGTCGTCCAGTTTGCTCGCCAAATCAGAATCGAACGCGGCATCGAGTACCTTGCGGACGCTCTTCCCGAGCAGGGCGTCGACCTCGCTGAACAGCCGTGACTTCGACGAGCGCCAGAACTCTGCGAGATCCTGCCCGTTGGCCAACGCGCTTGCGGCGGTCTGGAAGCTCTGTTCATATGCGGCGCTACGGTCCGAGGCGGCTGCAAGTCCGTTCTCTGTCAGGGCGATGACGCTGTCCAGTCGGTCCGACACGCTCTTGAGACGGCTGATGTCCCGTTCCAGCTTGGACACTTTCCGTGTCGCCTCGTCGCGCTGAGCGGCCGTCAGGTCCGGACCTTGCAATTCGATGCGGAGGCCGTCGAGCTCTGTCGTCCGATCATGGATCAGCTGCTCGCTGCGGGCCTTGTTGTCGCGCCTTTTCGCGAGCTCCGTCTCCATGTTCGCCCGCGCCTGTTCAATCAGATCACCCGCCTCATCCATGCCGGCGCGCTCGATCAACTGCTTGGTCTGCGTGCTCATCGTGATCGGCTCGACGATGCCGCCTGCGGCGATGGCATGCAGACGCTCGGCAATCTGCTCAGACAGGCCGGTCAGCGCGCTGCCGAGCAGTGACAGGCAGGCGATTTCGGCGCGATCTTGCAGGCGCATTCCCTCGAGGCGCGAATCGAGCGTTGCGCGGGCCGCGCGAATACTCTCTCGAAGGGCATCGGCTGCCGCGCCGATCCGATCGGGATCATATTCGGCCGCCGGACTGGTAGCCTCTTCCCACTCGGCCAATCGCTCTTCCAGACCTCGATCAATCGACTTGAAGTCCGCTTCCAAGCCTGCCCCGAAACGTTCGAGCGTGGAGGCTCCGAATTCGTAGGCGTCGGACGCCGTCTCACGTGCGCTCGCCCAGTAGTCGCCGAGATCCAGGCTGAACTTGGCGGCCCGCTCGACCAGCCTGCGATTCGGTCCC
>Ga0268298_10000805_pt1 | contig 39160 bp, 29 predicted proteins | sample WWTPWeurt_MetaG_FD_194462 | JGI IMG/M metagenome (GOLD analysis project Ga0268298, IMG submission 194462) | Activated sludge microbial communities from WWTP in Nijmegen, Gelderland, Netherland - WWTP Weurt | ecosystem: Engineered > WWTP > Aerobic digester > Activated sludge | place...
CCTGCCGGCCTCATGCTCTTTCAAGGCCAAGATGATCTGCTCCTCGGTGTATCTGCTCTTTCTCAAGGGGCCCTCCAAAGGGGGAGGACTCACATTATCCTTGGTCTAGTTTTTCGGGAGGACGTCATCTGGCCCCCGCTTCTTGTGCAGCCTGCCCGACATCTCTTGCGGCCATGTGTCCATTCTTGGCCCTAAAGTGATGGCTGACCTCCTAGATAGTTCTCCGTTCACTTGCTATCCAACGCGCCTGAAACCTAGTCAGTGAATGGATATCAGTGAGGCCTACTTCTCCCGCCTGAGAAGCGAGCTTTTGTCAATCTGGTAGAGCGGGTTGGCCTCTCCATTTCCATAAGGAAGGGGGCCTTGTCTCTAACGTGAACCGCCCACTGGCAAAGGTATGGTACGCGGTATGACACGCGGAATCCTTGGCCAACTCCTCTTATATGGCTCGAAAGTCCGGCACAGTGCGCATCGTCCACGAAGGGTAGCCATTGTCGTGATGTCGTGTCTCGGCATCGCCCCGACTACAGTTCCAGGTAAGAAGGTAGAGGGTTCAATCCTCAAAAGTCCACGGATGATCACCATCTCCTGTCTCGATCTCCACTTCCTTTACGCGCGCCCCATGCTCAACTGGATAAGAGAGTGTGTGCTCCATGACGGCCTCCAGTATTCCCGGACGGTTCAACCGGGGCGCCAACCAGCGCTTCCGCCAGAATGAAGCCAGCGCGGAGGTTCCATTCTGAGCCCGAGAGAGCGGCAGATAATAGGAGGGGCGGTCAGAGAGGCCAAGTAGGACTCCTCGAAAGTTGCGTGCCAGGGGGATTCCATACACCACACGCTGGTTGCCATGAGTCAGGAGGGCATTGCTCGGGAGTGCTAAAAGTTCCATTGCCTGGCGAAGCATACGCATACGGGGATTCACACCCTCTCCAAAGATCCGGTTGACTTTTTTCCCACCACCCTCACGGCGGCTAACGAGAATATCCATCAGTTGGCTTGACTTGGGGCTGATGTGAAATGATCCAAACCCCAAACTCAGTCCAAGTTTTTCAAAGCACATGACCTCTCCCGGGGTCTCCCCAACAGACTCAAGGGGGATCTTAATGCGGTTGTATTGGCTGGCACCAATCCCATAGAGGCTGGTTGTGGCAAGCATCACCAGGCGGGGAACGCGGTGAACAGCGGCGCCTTTCATTGAAGAGGCAATGATGCTCTCCTGCCCTGTGTACCTGACGCGGTATGCGAGCACAACCTCAGGACTAAACATGAGGCTGCAGACGAGTTTTCCCCCTAGAAGGTGGTTATAGGGGGCGATTGCCCCACAGACCGTAATATCCATCATGTTGATGCCAACATGCTCGGACTTGTTGATCCGGATCAGTTGCCCAACGGCTGCCCTGAAAGCCTTACTCTCACACGCGGCAGTGACTTCCGTTCGAGTGCCAGTGATGAGACCTGCCTCAAGGAAGGTTCTTCGAATGGAGAGCAGCCGTGAGAGGGTCTCGCAGCGCTTCGCCCTGAAGAGGTCTGTCTTGGCCTGGACCTTCCAGTCAGCTGCAGAGCGCTTGTGATGAGCTGGCTTAGGGTTCAGTTCGTGCCGCCTTCGAGCAGTTGCCCCTTCCTCTAGAAGCTTGCCTAGGCACTCATGGGTGGGAGCCTTGATCTCTCGACGGGAGATAATTCCATCGGTCACTAGGTCAGCAACATAGAGACCGTCTATATGATTTCCCAGAGACTGCAGTAACCATCGGCCGAGTTTCGTTGAAGGCTTCTCGGCAAGCCCCTGAACAAAAGTCTCGCTGTCCCAGCCAATCCACTGATCCCGAAGTTGTTGCTGGATGACGGAACTCCCCAGTGCCGCAATGCCAATGACCGGGTGGTTAGGAACTGCGGCATCCCGCACTAGGAGCATCATGGAGCGACCTGGCACAGACTTGGGTGCGTTAACCCAAGTGAGGCGAAAGTAGCGCCAGATATCCCCAAGGTCCAGCCCGGTGTGCTTGCAGATTACCCCTGGCTCCGCGACCTGGAGGTAGGGACTAATGACGTCTTCTAGGGCGTCAGTTCCCCTTTGGCCGCCCCCGGTAGCTATATAGCTTTGGAGGCTGGAGGCCAACTCGCGGCCATCCCGCATAAGGGAGTAGATGGAGTGCCAGCCACCCCCTATAAGCCGACGCTGCTCCATTGAGGCCACGAACTCTTTGGTCTGCCTCCGGCTTAGGTGAGCATCTCTCTCTACCAACTGAGCCTGGCGGATCCTCGCCTTTTCAGCCATGCGATCACCGTCACAACCCACTGGAGGCACGATGGATACCTTACCAGCCCCTACTTGAACAACCCATCCCTGATCTACGAAGTCTAAGAGGAGGCTCTCGGCGCAAAGCAGTTTGAGTTCCTCATCGGAGGCCGGACCTGCCGCACGCTGGTCAACAGTTCGGCGGAGGCTCGCGGTGTCCCCACCTTGCAACTCTACGGCAAATGCTTCAAAGGCCTCTCTTGCCTTTAGGGCTGGGTTGAACGGGATGGGCTTAGCGGTCATGCGAGGTAGGCCATGAGGGTGTTGCTCCAGTACTGGCGGTGGCGGCTGAGAGCTGCCCTCTCACCTGACGACCTGAGGTGCCTCTCGGCGCGAGCAGCTGCCAGAAGGACGAGTTCCACAAAATCTTGGGCAGGCGGGTCTGTGAGGGTACGAGTGAGAGCTCCATGAAAAGCATGGTCAGTATTTATGGTGATCCTGAGGGTATCCCCTCGGAGTTGGTGCACAAAGAACTCAGGCCTACTGAGGGACTCATAGGCCACCTCATAGCGTAACCCACGGGCCACCCCCAACTCGTGTGAGGGCGTGTGCACCGCCGGCGGAGGCTCCATGAGGTGGTCGCGCCGCTGAGCTAAGGTAGCTGACTTTGTCATCTTCGGCTCACGAGCCCGGAGTTCTTGGAAGCGGCGCCGCACCCGACTATTCAGGGCGTGGGCAGTCCGCTCCACCTCAGGGATCAGGATTGCGCTGAGTTGGGCTCTTGGGTGGATGCCCTGTTTAGTGTGAGTGAGGCCAAAGAGCTCATCGAGTTCAGGGGAGAAGCTCAACTCACACCGCCACCAATCGTCGTAGCTCTCCTTCCGCTTGCCGGGCATGAAGAACCACCCGAAGTCGACCTCCCGGCCAGCCCGCAATACAGAGATGCCACCACCCTTCGAGACCCCCCGCCGTCTTTTCTCCGCGCTGCTGAGCCCTGTCCAAGCCTCAATTGGAAGTTCGGAGAAGCGCGCCGTTACTTCAGCCTGCCTGGCTCGGCCCTGGTGGACGGTTTCGATTGGAAAGACCAGCGGTGGGCCATATGGAATCGCCTCTGCAGGTGCGGTGCCGGGGCGAAGGAAAAGGGGGTCCACTGGCTGTACAACTCCACCATTGACCCGCAGTTCGCAACCAGCCCAGAGAGCCTCCCTGAAGGTCCGACCCAGCACCCAGAGGAGGTGGCTCCGCGCCGAAGAACTCCAGTGCTCGATCCGGTCGCAGGCCGACCAGACAACCAGGGTGCCGTGGTCTCGGGCCCACCCTGGGATCGGGATCGGCGGCTCCAGCGCGGAGGGACTCGGGATGGTGCGTGGTCGCCCGATGGGGCTAGTCCCTAGCTCCAGAAAAGACCACCAGGGGCACCCCAGGCTGGTCCAACTGTAGACGTCTACTCGGCGTGCCTGGCTAATCGATGAGCCCGGGAGTCCAATGCCATACCGCCCGAATCCTTGTCGAGAACCAAATCGCGTAGACCCCCCAAGTTGGAGGGCAAGGGCGAGAGACTCTCGGGCAATGCCGCTACCATTATCCAACACAAGGACGCGGTCAATCTGGTCACCCGTGCTCTGAAAGTTGATGTCCACATGGGTAGCACCCGCCTCCAGTGCGTTGTCCACCAGTTCTGAGAGTGCGCCAGGAAGGCCCCGGTAACCTGCATCGCGGAAGGCCTCAAGAAAGGTTCCTACTGCGAGGACGTTGAGGGGTGCGGGCATCAGCCCTCCAGGTAGAGAGGCCCAGGGCAGGATAGGCCTCCGCCCTGGGTGCAGTTCCAGCAGGTAAGGCTAGGCGCTCAACTCGGGGGATTCGTCGATGGCATTGGCTTCGATCAGGGGACCGCGGTCATCGAGTTCTTCCAGCATCACCTCATAACGCCTTGACCACTCCACGCGCTCATACTTATAAAATCGCTCCTTGTCCGGCGTGCTCTCAAGCTCACACTCGCCCAAGGTCAGGAGCAGAAGCTCCAACGAGGTCTTCATGCGGTCGGAGGCTCGCAGGCCGTCGTATACATCAGTGAAGAAGCGGTGGGCCATGTTGACATAGAGGCGGCGCTGGCCGCCAAGTTGGACTACGCGGTAGAAAGGGGCCCCGATGACTGTCTCGAATTCCACCACGTAATTCTTGGCCAGAATGTCGGCACGAACTTGCTCGGCCGGTCTGCCAGTTTCCTTGGCCACACGAGCAACTTCGGTCTCGAGGTTTTGAATGGCCTCCTGTTCCCGCTGAGGAGAAGGTGGCAACGCCTTGGTCTGCCGGTATTTCTCAGTCTTGGTGGCGATTTCCTCTGATTCCCGAAGTCTCCCTTCGTCTTCCTTTTGTTTCAGTGCAAGTCGAAGGCGCTCATAGTCTCCAAAGAGTTGGCTCAAAGTCTTTTGGACCCCGTTGGCCTTCAGTTGTTCCAATACCCGGTCAGAGAAGCGAATCTGCTGCTTGTTGACGGTAACGCCAAACTCCTCATCCAGAATCGGATCGAAATCAAGTTCAATTCCAACGTATCTATTATTGGGAAGCCAAACATGCCAGCCAGACACCACGTCGATTTGCCTTCCCGCCCGTAGAACGATTATCCCATTGTTGGCCTTCCGGATCTTGAATCGGCCACTCGTGTCCTTCATGAAATCAGGCTCCATGAAGGAGAACCGAACCTTGACCACACCTTCCTTTCCAGTTTCGGCCTTGAGGGCGAACTTCACCTCGGGGAGGCCCTTGGCTATGGATGGGAGTTCGTTGAAGAAACGACCATTGGGCATGAGGAAGAGGGGATCAATGGGCTCGACCAAGGTGTCATCCCCATCCTGGATTCGGAAGGTGAGGCCGCTCAAAAAGTTCCGGTACACCAGACCGATGCCATGGAGGAGATTCTGCTTGAACGAACTGGTGGTCTTGTAGCCGTTGGTAAGGCCGTCAAGGTGGTCAAGCACTACCACAGTGCCATGGGGTAGGTCCCCCTCCTGGAGTTTCGCCTTAACGAAGGCGGGTAGGTCCATGGGCTTGGCCTCAGGGACGACAACATAGCCATCCGCGTTGCGGTACTCACCACGGGCGATAGCATCGAGGTCGATGCGCACAGAGTGCCAGGTGCCCCCCGGAACCTTTGAGTAAACTTCATAGCTCCTGGAGATTGCCACGCAGGCGCTGGGGAGGCCGAAGCCATAGCGGCCAAGACCATCGCGGCTGTTCTCGCGGTGTGTCCCACCCCACATGGTGGCGAGTTGGATCATCTCCGGGTCCATACCATGGCCGTTGTCCACCACGGCAAGGGCGCCGCCCACAGCAGAGGTGAGCTTTTTCTTGCTGGTATTGCCCTCGGCAAAGTTGATGACGATGGAAATTTCGGTGGCCTGGGCCTGGATGGCATTGTCGATGAGTTCATCTAGGGCAGTACCAGTGGTCTTGTAGCCGCTGTCACGCATTCCCCGGACAAAGGCCTCGGTTGCGACGAGGGGCAAGTGCTTCATGCGCTTGCTGGCCTCATGGGAATAGGCGCGCTGAAGTTTGAGGTCCTGGCTGATGAAGGCAGGACTGTTCTTTGTGGAATGGGTGATGGTAGACATTTTGAAGCCTAAATTTGGAGCGGAGGCTGTTGCCCGCCCGCCGGGTTTCATGAGGGGGGTGCCTACCACTATCCAACTGAGGAGGACACGAGGTAGCTGCACCTCTACTGGGCAATTCTCCCACCAACAGGTGGAGGGCCAACACCAAGCCCTTCTTCTGGATCAGTGCCGCATAGACAGGTTCGCTCAACTCCCGATACATGGGCAGCTGAGACCAGCGGAGTTGAGTATTTCCTAGGGGCCATCATTGTCCTCTCTCACATTAAAGGCCCGCGGTTGGAACCCCTTGGAGATCGGCGCTTTCACGCTGGGTCACATTCTGAAGGGTTCATCTCCGAAGTCAAGGTGGTCAAGAGGCTTTGAAGTCCACCTCTCCTCCACTCGGAGGATGGTGACGGCCCAAGGTTTAGTGACCACCACCCACGTGACCTGAACTCCACAAAATGACAGGGCTAATCATATGGGGGGAATGTAAGGTTGGTGCTCCCCCCCTCCTCTTCCGGAGCAATTTCTAGGCAGCCAATCAAGCACATCTCGCTGGCATTATCCGGGTGCTTTAGATGGGCCTCAGCGATAGCCCTGAAATCGTATGGCCTCAACCCGGTTTGACCTTCAAGATACTCAAGAAAAGCCTCTACATCGTTACCGGTCAGCCAGGCCTGGAGGTCCGATTGATCCGAACCAATCGGCGGAGCCTCTTCTCGAAGGCATGCCTTATCGACAACGTTCCCGTCTACGTCTTCGCAAACCAGCCAGAGCTCCCCTTGGGGCCGAAGATCCCCATTGCTGGGCCAGGTCCAGTCAGCCACCAGGGACAAGAATGCCGTAGATTTACCTGGGCAGATGATCTCGTGCATCCGGAACATCACGGCAATCCTTAACACCCAGTCCAGAATGGGGATGGTCCCTTCCGCAAGATCATTCCGTGCATCCCGCACCTTCAGGTTGCAGCTGTCCAGTCGGGCGAGATGCTTCGCCACTCTTGCTGATTCTTCCTCGAGACTCATAATTCCGACTCCTCCTTGCCTACTACTCATGGAGAGATCCCTGCTCTTCAGTCCTCAGATAGATGAAGAGGATGGCCTCGAGCACTCGAGGCGGCTTGATGCGCATCTTCGCCGCCAGATCCACAATCCATTTCTGATCTCGGGTACCAATCATGGTAGAGACGACCTTGCATTGATGACCGCTACGCCTTTTCTTGGCGACGGCCGCTACGTGAGTGAGGTCATCTGAGGACACGATAGACTTCATGGCGCGAATGGCTCGTGTGAACAACACTGAGTAGCCGGTTCCCCCGGTCCGTTGCAGAAGCAACCCATAGGTTTCGAGATCCAAATTGCAGGAAGGTGACTTGACTCGTTCCTCGTAGATGGGGTCGCCCTTCATTTCCATCTTCAAGTGCTTCATCAGCTGATTGAATGCGGCATTCCGCGCGTCATGGCCCATGCACTACCCCCAATTGCTACTTATAGTCTGTAGAAGTATAGTCATCATGGCAAGCATTCTTAGCCCGTGGCAATCAAACGGGTGGCAGACACAAGATCGGCGCGTCAGGTTTTCGCGCAGAACCTTCGATTGGCCCGGAGAGCCCTGGGAATTTCCCAGGAGGAACTCGCCGACATAGTTGGTCTGCATCGGACCTATGTGGGGTCTGTGGAGAGAGGCGAACGCAATATCTCCATCGACAACATGGAGGCCCTGGCTCAGGGGGTGGGCTCGGACATCCCGACCCTTTTGAAGCGTTAGCTTCCTCAGTGTGGTTCCCAGGTGCAATGGCCCTGCCCTGCGATCCCAGCCGACACGCAGAATTCAGGCTGAACCCGATCCCCATGGCCTGAGAGCCCGGGCCCCGAGCGCCCCATTTGACTCGATCAGCCCAAGGTCGCGGTGCCTAAGAAGCCCCCTGCCCCTTTTTGGTGAGCAAGGGCAGAACCTTGTTGTCCTCGTGGATGCCCAGTTTCGGGGCCAGAGCCCGGATCGAATCGGCCATGGGCGAGGGAGCCAGGTGCCCGTAGTGCTTCTCGACCATCCGGGTGCTCGTGTGCCCAAGCTGCGCCGCCACGAAGGCAAGCGGTACCCCGTTGTTGAGCAGACCAGAGGCGTGGGTATGGCGCAGTTCATTGAAGACGAGCGGCTCGATTCTGGCGGCCTCGCAGGCTGCTTCCATGGCCCGGTTCGGTTCGGACTTGCGCCAGGCGCGTCGGATTTTGGGGCTCCTGCAGTTCCTTGTCTCATTCGATGTCCGCAGGAACATCGCCTCGTCACGGGGCCGTCCGTCCGTGATCGATAGGAAGAAGGCCTGCCCTTCTTCGGTTAAAACGACATAGCGGGGCTTCTTGCTCATCTTCGAGGCCCCGATGCGGATCTTTCCGAGCGCTGCATCGAAGTCACGTACCACCAGCCGGGTCAACTCTGCGTAGCGGGCTCCGGTGAACAGAGCGCCTTGCACCAGGAGCCGGAACTCCGGTGGACAGGCCTTCACGAGTTTCCGGGCCTCCTCAGGCGTCAGGAATCGCTGCCTGGCGCTATCGACCTCCCCGAACGCCTTGACCTCCCGCCAACTGTCCGAACTGGCCCGGGTAAGGCCTTTGCGCTTTGCGAAGTTCAACATGGCCTTCAGGACAGTGAGCACCCGGTTCGCGGTGGAGCGCCGGGCCAGTTGCTTCTTCTCGGTGTCCGGCGCCTCCCGGTAGGCCGTCTCGGCCCCTTTCTTGGCGCGCACCCGTGCGGGCATTTTGGCGAGTTCCCCATGCCATTTCTCGATCATGCCTTGCGTCAGGTCGACCACTTCCATGGCACCAAATGCCGGGAGGATGTGGGCCTCGGCTGTGATCCGGGTGGAAGGGAGCCCCTTCTTCATTTGGAGTTCCGCGTCCGCCGCGTAGGCCTCCCAGACCTGACGGACCGTGAGAGGGCCGGACCGGTATATCTCGCCCCGCGCCGTGGCGCGCATCCCCTCGAACCAAGTGCGCGCCTTGGCCTGTGCCTGTGCGTAGCTGAACACATCCCGGTCATCGCCGTCGGCATAGTCGTCGGCCGTGCCGAGGCGGGTCTTCACTTTGGTGCGCGTTCGCTTGTCGTAGAACCGCGCGAACCAGGTGCCGGCCCCACCGCTCTGGGGACGGTGATATCCCATCGCTTCGCCCATGGCGAGCGTCGTCCAGTAGGGTTCCTTCTGCCAAGTGAGTTTCAGCCGGGAACTCCGGGTATCGATCTTGCCGGCTGGCTTGGTCCTGACCATGACGTCCTCGAGCGGGAAATGAGCGGGAAATAATGTCGGTAGATGCCCCTGAACATCAGTGAATCAATAATAGCTAAACCATGCAATACCAATTTATTCAATTTTTCACCGCTGTTCATTTGAGGCCTAGTTACCCCCCTTCCGTGCATTGCATTCGCGGCAGCAGGCGACCAGGTTTCCCCAGATGCTCGGTCCACCCTGACACCGGGGGATGACATGGTCCACCGTGGTCGCCCGTCGCGTGCACCCCAGGTACTGGCAGCGATGATCATCTCGCCGAAAGATGCTGGCATTGCCACGTCCGAACCCGAGCTTCGATTCCGCCACGGCCTTAGCCTTCGAAAAGACCACCGCATGGAAGGGCTGGGAGGCCACGTCCTGCAAGCCGAGCTTCGACCAGGTCCTCAGGTCAAGCGCATGCGCCCGGCCAGTGGCCATGGCCTTCAGGGCCTTCCGGCGCGACATCTCGACCATGGGCATGAAGTGGCAGTCCAAGGCGAGGACGGTTTGGGTGTGGTGCTTCTTGGTGTGTCTGGACATGGAGGACCTCGGTTGGTGCGGGCGGTGGGATTCGAACCCACAAGGGATCCGTGTTTAAGACGGATGCGTATGCCGGTTCCGCCACGCCCGCGCTGGAGCCTTCTCCGGGAATCCAACCCGGCCTTCCGCCTTACGAGAGCGGCGTCACGGCACATGACCAAGAAGGCAAACTTCACATCGGGATAACTGCTGGTGGAATTTGGAGCCCAAGGCCGGGTTCGAACCGGCGACCGCCCACTTACCAAGCGGGTGCTCGACCAACCGAGCTCCTCGGGCGAATGGAGCACCAGGAGGGACTTGAACCCCCTATGACGGGATTTGCAGTCCCGCGCTTCGTCCGCTTCGGCTTCTGGTGCAGGGTGGAGCGGGTCAGGGGAGTCGAACCCCTCTCTTCGGCTTGGAAGGCCGAGGCCCGGCCGCTGGACCAGACCCGCAGGGTGGGGGGTGTGATGAATCGACTCACACCCCCCGGGCGAAACGCCTCAGTCCTTGTTCAGGCCTCCCAGGCTGCGAAGCAGGTCCGGCTGGCCCATCACGAGGGTGAGGTTGGGGATCGCGGACGCGATCTCCTTGAAGGCTTCCAGTTCCTTCAGGCGCAGGAGCGCAGGGTTGCGCTCGAGCATCTGGGCGGTGTTCGCCATGGAACGGGTCGAGGCAACTTCCTCGCGACGCATGATGACCTGCGCCGCGGCCTTCTTCTCGGCCTCGATGACCTGGTTGAGAAGCAGCTTCATCTCGCCGGGGAGGACCAAGTCCTTCACGTCGAGCTTCAGCACCTCCGCTCCCCAGGACGCTGCGCGTTCCCGAAGGGCTTCCGCCATGGGGGCCACGGCCTCCGAGCGTCGCTCCAGGAGCTGGTCCAGGTTCAGCTCGGCCACGAAGTGCCGGGCGGACATCTGGGCCTCGCTGTACAGCGCATCCCGCAGCGAAGCCACGGACTGCACAGCCTTCACCGGGTCGGTGACGCGGAACTTCACGACCAGGTTCAGGCGGAGGGTGACCTTGTCACGGGTCATGAGCTCTTGTCCGAGGATCTGGACCTCCTGCTCACGCAGGTCCACCCGCATGACCTCAAGCTTGCGGTTGAGGGTGCTGTAGGCAGCCCGGCCCTCGGTCAGGACCTCACGAAGCACACCGTCGACGTGGACGAGGGCGCGCTCGAAGGGCAGAACCAGAACGGTCTGAACCTGGGCCGTGGGCACCAGGGCCCAGAAACCTTCGGGGATCGAAGGTCGCAGGGGCTCGAGGCTCACCACATCCAGGGTCACCTTGGATGTGAGCTGCCAGAGCAGATAGCGGCCGGGCTGGAGGACGGCCTTGGGCACACCATCCGCCCGCAGGAGACCCAGGTGGGTCTCGGGCACGAAGGCTTCCACGGCAGCGCCAGAAGGGGCCACCGCCATCAGCTCCGGGGTGAAGGGAGTCTGGAGGGTGTCGCGGTTGAAAAGACGCAGTTCTAGGCGGGAGAGGCCCCGGAACACCCGGTGACGGCCGGGTTCCAGCCAGCGGACAAGCTGACCGTTGCGGACAAGGAGACCACGCTCCTGGTCGGAGATGACATAACGCTGATACATCGTTGAATTCCTTTCTTAGTGAGACTTCAGCCGAGGCCCCGGGGGCTTCCCGGCGGAGTCTCCGACGGGGCCCGAACCTTGGCGCGATACGGCGTGCGCCTGGAGGGTCCGAGTCCGGCCCCTGTCGCAGATGCGACAGGTGGAGACCACTGGCCGGGCTGCCCCCTGCCCTTGGGACGAATCCCTCAGGCCGGGGCCTGGGCGGAAGTGGTGGGTGGTTCCGAGCGCTTCTTAGACGCATGCAACCGGTGCACGGATTAACAGTCCGTTGGGGAGTCGAACCCCTGATCGTGGGAATGTGCGTCTTCCCCGTACGGGAGGGCTCCTCCTGGGTCGAATCGCGGGACACCTCCGGCCGACCAGGAACCCATGAGGTTCCGTGGGCCGGGGGCGCCGCACTTGCCAGGGCCCCCTCCTGACCCACGCCCGGGTTGGAAGCCCGCGCGTGGGTGGTCTTCTTGCTCCAGGAAGGGACTACCCCTTCACGCAGAGCACCTGCTTCAGTTCAAAGCGGATTTCGACGAGGTCGGCCTGGTTGCGCATGACTTCGTCGATGTCCTTGTAGCAGCCTGGGATTTCATCCAGGACACCTGCATCCTTCCGGCACTCGACCCCTTCGGTCTGACGGGCGAGGTCCTGAATACTGAAGTGCTTTTTGGCTGCATTGCGGCTCATCTTCCGACCGGCACCATGGGACGCCGATTCGAAGGACTCGGGGTTCCCCTTGCCCTGGACGATGAAGCTTCGAGCGCCCATGGAACCCGGAATGATGCCCCATTCGCCGCGTCCAGCCCGGATGGCTCCCTTGCGGGTCACCAGGACCTCCTCGCCGAAGTGGACTTCTTCCGACACGTAGTTGTGATGGCAAAGGATGGGTGCCTCGAAAGCCACTTCGGGGAAGTGGGCCTTCACAACGCCTTTCACCTGGTCCAGCATCGCTTCGCGATTGAGGAAGGCATATCGCTGGGCCCAGAAGAGGTCCCGACGGTAGGCCGTCATCTCCTTGGTGCCCTTGAGGAACACAGCCAGATCACGGTCAGGCAGACCCTGGTTGTGGGCCAGCTTTTGAGCGACCTCGATGTGGATCTTGGCCAACTCGTTGCCGACGTTCCGGCTTCCCGAGTGGAGCATGATCCACACGCCTTGGGCCTGATCCAGGCAGACCTCGATGAAGTGGTTGCCACCCCCAAGGGTTCCCGCCTGACGGCGGGCCTTCCCGAAGAGGTTCTGCACCCGCGCATCCAGATCGTCGAACTCATCCCATAGGGCGTGTCGTTCGATGGCATCCAGGGGGTCCCGATACTGATTGAAACCCACGGGGATGGCCTTCTCAATGCTGAGCCGCAGGGCCTTGAGGCTTCCGGGAAGATCCGAAGCGGTGAGGTTGGTCTTCACGGCGGCCATACCACAGCCGATGTCCACGCCTACTGCGGCAGGCGCGATGGCATCTTTCATGGCGATGACGGATCCCACCGTGGCGCCCTTCCCAAAGTGGACGTCGGGCATGACGGCCACATGCTTGAACACCCACGGCAGGGCCGCGATGTTCTTGAGTTGGGTGAGGGCCTGGGATTCGACTTCGTGGACGGGGGTCCACATCTTGATGGGGGCGACAGCCCCTTGGAGGGTTGCGAGGGACATGGTCGCCTCCTTTCATATTGCGCTGGTCACAAACCAGCGAGGGTTAAGGGGAATTCAGATTTGTCGGGATCCGAGAACGATATGATCAACTCCCAACGAGGATTCATTGCGTCGTATTACATGTGCCAAGTGTGGTGCTCTCAGCGTGCCCATCGCGGAATGCTATTCCGTGCAAGGGCAGTCCGTCTGTCGGTCCTGCGCGGGACAGAGCATATCGACTGAATCAGGGCCGGTTCCAACCGAGGACGTGCACCAACTCACTGATCCGACGATCTGCGCCGATTGCAGGAAGGACAACGGGGATGCCCCGTTTCGGCGATTATTTGGGAGGCACCTCTGCCCAGGATGCCTGAGACATCGGCGGGGCATCCAGTTTCCGGTGTGGGCCCGGTTGGCCTTCCTTGGCTGCATCATTCTTGGGGGGTGGGGGTTTGCCCATTCAGCCAGGGTGGCTCGTGCAATCAGGTACTACTCCACTGGAGTCGCAGCCTTCAGATCGGATAACTATTCAGCAGCCGCGACAAACCTTGAAGGGGCTCGCAAGTTAATGCCTGATGAAAAGGTCTTCGAAGACCTGGAGGCTTTCTACAAAGGACATGCTTGTCTAGAGGATGGACACCCGAAGGAGGCCGCCCACTGGTTCCAGGCGTCTCTGCGACTCGATCCTGAGTCCGAACCCACCAAAACCTGGCTTCTGGTGGCGGAGCGCCGAGCTGCCTTTGACGCTGAGCTTTGGGATGCCTATCTACAAAAAAGCAACGCCCTACTTGAATTGAAGGGGAAATCGGCCCAAACGCTTTTGGCACTTGCTCCTGCCTGGGCTTGCAAATTTATTAGCACCGGAAATGGTGAGTACCGTCGTCAGGCCTTGGCCTGCCTTCAGGAAGCTCGCACGGCCCAAGGTGGCGATCCAGATGACTGGATCATTGAGGCATGGGTCAATCAGATGTTGGAGAAGCACACCATCATCAGCTTGATTCAATTCCGCTTTTCCGTTGGTCGAGTAGACGATGAGCATGGAGATTTCGGATGATCGCCATTCGAAGTTACTTGCCGTCCCTGCTCACTTTTCCGGGTGTGATACTCCATCAGGGAATTCATGCCACTGTGTGTCGAATGCTCGGTGTGAAAGTACTCGATATACGTTATTTCAGAGCTGACACCCCTTCTGCATATGTGCTCCACGAGATGCCCCGTAGTCTGTCCAAAGGGCTCGCCATTGCTCTAGTGCCTTTGTTGATACATAGCCTGCTCTGTGTGCTGATTTGTATTCCGGCGCTAGTCCCGTTCAAGTTCTATGACAGCAGGGTTGACCCAATAGCCCTCTTCCAAATCTGGCTAGGGATATCGATAGGTGTGCATGCGTTCCCGCCCTTTCGCGACACCGGGAATCTATGGGAACTCACCCGCGAGGAAGTGCTTAGGCATGGGGCGATGGCTCGCCTCGTATTTCCCATCCTTGCCTTCTTCCGGATGGCTCAGCGCCTCTCGCTATTCGGCTTCGATGTGGCCTACGCGGTCCTGATCGGAATCGCAATTCCATGGTGGTGGATTGATCGTTTCTTCCCAATCATTTCAACGATCTACTCCTACTAACTTAGAGTTCATGTATTGGTGAATTTGCGTGCCTATTACACGACAAGAGCCCACGGGGGTATTTCAATCGAGATCTGGTCGGCGTGGCCAGGATTGAACTGGCGACCTCCTGCTCCCGAAGCAGGCGCGCTCCCAGGCTGCGCTACACGCCGGATTGGTACCGCAGGCCGTAGTCGAAACGGCGCGCTCCCGGGTAAGAACCGGGTGCTCTTCCACCTGAGCTACTGCGGTGTGGATTGGCGAACCGTGAGGGACTTGCACCCTCTTCCACCAGCTTGAAGGGCTGGCCGCTTACTCCGATGCGTCACGGTCCGTGGTGCCCCCGGCTGGTGTCGAACCAGCCGCCTCCCGCATGTCGGGCGGGCGCTCTGCCGATGAGCTACGAGGGCGAATTGGTACTCCCGGGGGATCTCGAAACCCCAACCTCCTGGGTGTGGGCCAGGTGCTCTGCCTCTGAGCTACAGGAGTGTGGTCAGCCTGGCCCGATTTGAACGGGCGGTCTCCGGTCCCCCAGACCGGCGCTTTCGCCAGGCTAAGCTACAGGCTGATGTGGAGCCGCCTCCCGGTCATGATCCGGGTGCCCCCCGCTTACAAGGCGGGCGCTCTGCCAGATGAGCTAAGGCGGCAATGGTGTCCTCGGGCGGATTCCAACCGCCAACCTGCCCCTTAGGAGGGGGCTGCCTCATACGGTTCGGCTTCGAGGACCTGGTACCCCCACCGGTTTCGACACCGGGACCTCGGCCTTCGGAGAGCCGTGTTCTTCACCTGAACTATGGGGGTGTGGTGGGCTGGGTCAGAGTCGAACTGACATCCTCCGGATTTTCAGTCCGGCGCTGCATCCGCGTTTCAGCTTCCAGCCCGTGGTGGTGTGACGTAACGGAATCGAACCGATGCATCGGCGTTCACAGCGCGGTGCTCTGCCACTGAGCTAACGTCACCCTCTGGGGACCCATCACTGGGTCCGATTGGCGAACTGGACGGGATTCGAACCCGCATCGGGCGCCTTAACAAGGCGCTGCTCAGCCGTTGAGCTTCCAGTCCGTACGTTCGTGATTGGTGCGCCCGGAGGGACTCGAACCCCCATGAACCCAGCTTCGTAAACTGGTGCTAATCCCGTTCAGCTACGGGCGCTTGGATGTTGGTGGTTCCCCGTGCAGGAGTCGAACCTGCCGTTTGGGCTTAGAAGACCCTGGCCCTCCCTGGGACGGGGCGGTTTGGCGGCGAGTGGGAGACTTGAACTCCCAGACCCTCGGGGCAGAGGGCCAGTCCGCTTTCGGGGCGGGTGCGATACCGTTCCGCTCAACTCGCCTTGATTGGTGGATCCACCCGGAGTTCAACCGGGTTCTCGCGGATGCCATCCGCGTGTGTCACGCCGCAACACCTTGGACCCATGAATGGTTGCCACCCTGGGGATCGAACCCAGACCCTCTCGCTTATCGGGCGAGCGCTCTACCAGATTGGAGCTAGGCGGCACTGAGAATGGCGACCCACCGGGGAATCGAACCCCGACCGGCTGGATTTGGAGTCCAGCCTGCGCCCTGGCGCGCGAGTCATTGACGGTGAGCCCCAGAGTCGAACCGGGACGCCCTCAGGACAGAGGGCGAGACCGTCTTCCAGACGGGTGCGATGGCATTCCGCTCAATTCATCTAGGGCGAGAAGGTTCTTGTCCTAATAACTTAATCACCAGTATTGTCATTTATTAATTAGATTTAAATTATCTATTTACAACAAAAATTGAATCCACCAAATTACCCTTTGCCTCGATCGTGAATGGAGACTTAACTGGCATGCTAGATAGCCGATGATGAAAGACTCTTTCCTTCAAAGAAGCAGACTAGGTTTTCATTGCGAAATTGATTCGACTCGCATACCGTGTGCAAACGCTTTTTGTGGAGGAGACTCATGGGCAATTACGGCGCAGTAATAATCCATAACGACGCATGGGACTTTTGCCGAATTCAGGTCCGGGTTGGTAAAAATCCTGACTGTAATGGAAATTCTCAGGTGGCTGATACAACACTATCTCGGGGCAACTCGTTCAAGTGGTACGCCGAAGGCGCAAATGTTTGCTGGCGCCGGCCAAGCAATCCCGATCATCCAGAGGGGGATAGCTGGACAAATTGGTATTCAACTGTTGCATTAACATCAAACGATGAAGATGTTTATTTATAAATCATATTTGTAATAATCACGAGGATATAATGGAAATTGCGAATCGACAACCATTGAGTCCATTTTTTGTTGGCAATCCGATATATTATGGTTCAATTTTTGAAAATCGTGGTTATTCATCGGATTCTGAAATATTTAAAAACGAACGATCTCAGCATGTTATGGAATTTAATTCCTTTTTTCATCCGGCAATTTATTTGGCTTTTTTTGGAAATAGAAATCATGATCAAGCTCAAAGAATCGAAGTGGGAACCGATCTACGTTATGCCAGCATTGAATGGGTTAACTGGGAGAAATCTGCTGGGGAACGTTCTTTATACATGACTCGTCAGGCCAGAGTTAGTTATTATAATTGGGGTGATGGGCACTATTGGTTCCATGCTAATAGTGAAGCTTGCATCTTCCGTGGCATTTCAAACTATATAAACAACTTACGGTATTCACCCGATAACGCCAAAATTTATATCGACATACAAGCTAGATTATTAAAAGAAACTGATTCATATAATTCCACCTGGGGCATTTATCTTCGAACTAGGACTAAATTGCCAATTATTGCGGAATATATAGATGGAATCAATTATAACCCTCCAAAATCGATTAAAATCCAACTGGACAACAATCAATCAAAGATAAAAATTGGCGAAATCAAAATAAAGAGTGGATGGGATGATCCTCCCCTTAGCAATACGATTACCCTCGTTGGGGCAGTTTGGGCTGTTGATCCTCAACACGCAGAACCTGATTGGTATCTCAGCCAGCTTCTGCCCGAAGATTATCCATATAACATTTTATAGGATCGCTTGATTTGCAAGCACTGGCCCACAGAGATAGAACTTTCTTTAAGTTGTATTCTTCATATACCGCTCAGTGAGGCAGAATTAGGTTATCTCTGCCTTGAACCACTATTCGAGTAATGGATTGTCGGTGAGGGAGTTGAACCCTGCTTCCACCTTCGGGTTATGAGCCCAAGGGCCACCACTGGACCCGCAATGGTTGGTGCCTCCAGCGAGCCTCGAACTCGCTGCCCACCGGTTAAAGGCCGGTTGCTCGTCCCCATGAGCTTTGGAGGCGCTTGGATTGGAGAGGCTGACGGGAATCGAACCCGTGTCCGGGCGATGGCGGCGCCCGATCCTGCCGCTGGACGACAGCCTCTTGGTCTGGGTGACAGGATTCGAACCTGTGTAGGCCTGCTCCCAAGGCAGGTGGCCAACCGCTGGCCCACGCCCAGATGGATGCCGCTGTCCCTTTGGTGGGGGGCAGGTCGGCGTGATGGTACGAGTGGAGGGATTCGAACCCTCATGACCACGGCCCTCAACCGTGGGCGTATGCCGCTTCCGCCACACTCGTGTGTTAAATGGCAGGAGCAGCGGGATTCGAACCCGCGATTGCCTGGCTGAGAACCAGGTGCCTTACCGTTTGGCCATGCTCCCAAGACTGGTGGATCCGCCGGGGATCGAACCCGGCCCTCCTGCGTGCAAAGCAGGCATGCCACGCGACAACACTTCGGACCCGAAAATGGCGGAGCGTACGGGATTCGAACCCGTGATGTGTGCATAGACAGTGCACCGAGGACGGCCAGGCTCCTCCAACGCTCCATGAAACCCTGTTGGACGTGCCGACAGGGGTGCTGCGGGCAGACGAACGTCCTCATGTGCCGGTGATGCGCCCAGGTATGCCTGGAGCGGTGATCTGCCGGGCCAGAAGGCTTCCGCCTGCCCTTGTTTCCACCTTCTTGATCGTCCTCAAACGACCAAAAATAGCAGTTATCCTAATTATGAAGTTTTCAATGAACAAGAATTGATGAAAAGCAATGGCGGTGAGGGGGAGGATCGAACTCACATGGAGATATAACTTCCCCAACCCGGATAGCAACCGGGGCCGATACCGATTTCGGTTGACCTCACCGTGGGTGGATTGGCTGGGGGACCTGGAATCGAACCAGGGTCTCGGGTGCCAAAGGCCCGCGTCCTGCCGCTGAACGATCCCCCATCGGTGGATGGTGGTAGGGGCGAGAGGACTCGAACCTCTGTTTGCCTGGATCAGAGCCAGGTGCCGTAGCCGCTGGGCCACGCCCCCCTAGGGCCGTTCGCTTCAACCATGTTCCGAAATGCCTGATGCTGCGGACCCATGCCCCTGGGTTCTTCAGGTCTTTCGGTGGCGCCAGTTCGGGTGTGAACCGCCTGAGCGCCTTACACGGTCGGAATCAAGTTCCCTTGACTCTTCAGATCGCGATGGTCCCTTCGGGACTGGGGTTCCTGGGAACCTGGCCACTCCGAGCACCGGGTATCAAATCCCAGCGCCGTGAGCATCGCCACGCGACGCGCAGGTGCGCTCGCTGTGCCATGCAGGCTGATGTGGGATTTGAGGAACACGGTGAATCTCCTTTGAGGGCCGGTTGACTACCAGGCAGATTCAGAATGTAGCCGATCGGCAGTAGTCAGTCAATATTTTTTGGATATGTTTTTTGGGACTTAGTTTTGAATTCACCTACCTGCTGGCCATCCGGGATCCACCCCTCAGCTTGGGCAGTGGATCTTCAGCTTGCCGGAAGAAGCTGTACGTCCCGTAGTGGAGATGAGGTGGCGTGCCTTTGGCATTACCTGAATCGCCAACCGTGCCAACGGGAAATCCGATGGGTATCCGCTGTCCGACCCGGACCTCGCCGAAGCTCTCCAGGTGGGCGAAGTAGTGCCATTGTCCCCCGGGCCCCAGGATTTGAATGGCGTGCCCCCCAAGTCGGTTGTCACCCACGAAGACAACAACACCGGCGGTGGTGCTGAGGACGGGTGTGTGGCGAGGTGCGAAGATGTCCACCCCTTCATGTCGCCTGCCACCACTGCGGGGGGCCCCAAATGTATCGGCCACTTCGACCGGGCGCACACGGGAGATGGGCATGGGTAGCTGTGCTGGCTCCCCCTTGAAGCAGAGGGGGAGACCCCAACACAGCACCTTGAGCCAGGGCAGGAGCATCCAGACAAGGGGCGCCGCCAGGGCTGCGGCCAGGAGGCACCTCTTCCTCAAAGCGTTCATCCTCAGACTTCCATCTCCGGCGCTGGTGGCAGCTCTCCCGGGTTGGAAGCTCTTTTCCAATCCATGTGGCGGGTACCAATCATCACTCCGGCCAACAGCGCAAAAAGGAGCAGGGAGCCCAACAGTAGGGCGTTGTCCTCAGAGGCCAGGAGTCCATAGAGGGCGGCGTAGAGAAGGGCCAATCCTCCCGTAAACAGAAGGGTTTCGCCCCGGTTCTTCAGAACTCCGGCGAGGTAGGCCCCCAGAAGTGCAAGGTTGCTCAACGTGGCCACCGCGTAGGCGAGTGGGAATCCAAGGTGCTCTGAGAGGCTCAGCAGTAGCAGGAAGAAGATCGCGAGGGCCATTCCAACCAAAAGATACTGGACCGGATGAAGCGGCATAGCCCGCAGCACCTCCCGAAGCAGGAAGGCCCCAAACGTCAGTAGGATGAACAGGAAGCCATACTTCGCAGCCCGCTCCGACTGCAGGTAGATGTTCAACGGGTCGATGAAGGCCACCCCGAAATGCTGGGCCGTTGCCTCAGCCCCCCCTTTCAGGAGCATCTCCAAGTTCCTGCTCAGGTGGGGGATCTTCCACTGGGCGGAAAACCCCTGGCTGGACCAGGTGCGGTCCACAGGGGCAAAGCCTCCTTCGAAGCTCGGCGCCGGCCAAGCCCCATGAAGGTTGACGCGCGTCTCATCCGCGATGGGTGCCAGGTGCAGACTGCGGGTACCCATCACCTCCATAGGGATCTCGAAGGATAGGTCGCGGGCACGGGTCAGATCCAGATCCGGTAGGGGGACATGGATGCCTGTGCTTGGATATGAGCGATGGGTGCCAGGCAGGAAGGCATGGTCGCGTCCCTCCAGGGTCAAAGACACCCGGTTAAGGATGCCCCTGGGATCGCTGATCCCCATGCTCAGGTAGGGCGTACCAACTTTCAGGTTCCGTCCAGGGCGGATACCCCCCTGGGCTTCCATCACGAAGAGGCCCTTGATGGGACCGGTCACCCGATAGACCTGGGTCCTATAGAGCCCGCGGCGCCGAGCCTCGATCTGCACCGTTCCGTTGAATTGAAGGTCTTTGGGAACGAGGCAGCGTTCCTGCTGGACCTCCTCCCAGACCTCCTGCCACTCGCCGCTCTTCTCATTCTTCTCAGTCCGCTTCACCTCCAGACTGTAGGGGATGACGAGAAGGGGCCCGACCAGGGTTTGTGGAGCCGCGGTGAGCCTTGCGACCTGGGTTTCCGTCTCCATCTGGCGCTTGTTGCGGCTCTCCACGATCCCTTCGGTCATCGAAAGCGGGATCAGCAGGAGCAGGGCGAGGCCCAGCACCGCAAGGGCTTTCAGTGGGAGCGTGAAGCGCATGGGTATCCTCCGGGATTCGATTCCTGGAGGATGAGGTCCGACTGTGAAGAGACGATGTGGCCCTGTGAGCCGAATGTGAATCAGTGAGGCAGTTCGATTCGCGAGGTGGCCCCGCCACCCGGGCGGTTTGCCAGCGAGGCGTGCCCTCCGTGAAGGAGCGCCACCTCACGGACAAAGCAAAGGCCCAATCCTGTCCCCTTGGCTTCCCCATCCGGGCGGGGCAGCGAGAAGAAGGGGGTGAACACCTTGTCCACGGCGAAATCGGGTAGCCCCGGTCCACGATCGCTCACATCCATTTTCAAAAGGTTGCCTTCAGAACGTACGGATATGTGAACTTCGGAATGCCTGGGCGCAAACGAGATCGCATTGTCCACCAGGTTTCCAAGCGCCTGCTCCAACAGGAACGCCTCCCCACGAATGATCGCCCCTGCAGCCCCTTCAACAACAAGGGACACCCCGCGCTGAGTCGCCTGGGGTTCACGACTCGCGGCCACCTTGGCAGCCAAGGACGCTAGATCGACAGATTCAGGATTCTTCAGGCCTTGCCTGTGTTGGAGGTCCGACAGGGCAAGCATCCGATCGACCAGATCCCGCATGCGCTGCTCTTGTTCCAGGATGTTCCTCAGGAAACGATCGCGATCTGACTCCGGGAGCGGTTCGCGCAGCAGCTCGGCCGCCCCACGAATGGCCGACAACGGGCTTTTCATCTCATGCGTGAGGGTTTGGACGTATCGCTCCACATAGTCGCGACCGTCAATCCGCGCGCGCATGGCTTCCAGGGCACTGCCCAGCTCCCGCAATTCCGGAGCTCCAAGGGAAGGGAGTGGAGTACGACCATCCACGCCAACACTACGGGCATAGGCGCGGAGTCTGGCGACATCCTTCGTCAGCCACCACGTCAGGGCTAGCCCTACCAGTAGGGCCACACCAAGGAGGATCGCTCCGCCATTTCGGATCCGACGTTCGCTCCTTTCCGCGTACGGCTGGACACTGGCAGTTGGAGCCACGACCGTCAGCACACCGAGGATCCTCCCTTCATGTCGCACCGGGGCGGCCACGTACATCGCCGAAGTCCGAGGATCATTCGGATCCAGTCGGGTCGCCCGGACGCCATACTGCCCACGAAGCGTCAACATGACGTCATTCCAGCGCGAATAGTCCTGACCTGTGGCAAGGCCTTCGCTGTCGAAGCGAACCACGCCCTTCTCATCGGTCACGTACATGCGGAAGTCAGCGTGGTCTTTCACCCTGCCCCAGACGGACGCCTGCACCTCTCGGGCCCTATATCGACTGAAGGCCTCCGCCAGCCTCCCATCAGGAAGATGGCCTTGAATCATGTCATCAGCCGCCAGTTCCGCCAGCAGATTGGCGGTATCTACCAGGGCCACTTCCATGCCCTGGCGCACGCCAGGTTTCACTTCTTTCGAGAAGGTCGACAACACAAAGTAGGCACCCAGGCCAACAATCAGGAAGACCCCAAGTAACAAGCGAATCCCCAGTCTCACGACTCATCCAGGCTGTAACCCAAACCACGGTGGGTCTGGATGGGGTCAGCGTCAGGTGCGACTTCTCGGATCTTGGCGCGCAACGTCTTGATGTGGGTGTCCACCGTACGGTCCTGGGTGTCCTCGGCACCGGCCCAAACCATCTCCATCAACTCCGAGCGCGTGAAGATGCGTCCCCTATGGGCCAGCAGAACGCGGAGCAGCTCGTATTCGAAACGAGTCAGGTCCAACAAGCGATCACGGAAGGTGATCCGTCGCGAGGCGACGTCCAGGTGAAACCCGGGTTTAGCGTGATTGGGCCGAGAGCGCCGCAGGATGGTGCGAACCCGTGTGGCGACTTCACGAGGGCTGAAGGGTTTGGTGACATAGTCATCTGCCCCGATCTCGAGCCCCACGATGCGATCCACCTCATCTCCGCGGGCAGTCAGAAACAGGATCGGAACCTCGGAAAATGTGCGGATGCGTCGGCAGACCTCGAATCCAGACAGGTCCGGCAGGCCCACATCCAGGATCACCAGGGCTGGTTCATCGGAGCGGACCAATTCCAATGCCCGGCCCCCGAGCTCACACCAGACCGGTTCGAAGCCCTCCGTACGCATGGCATAGAGCAGCGTGTCCGCAATCGCACGCTCATCCTCTACCACTAGGATCCGACCAGCCATAGGGTGGACGGTACCAGCAGCGGAGGCTGTTTGCCATCCCTCTGAAACCCATATCTCCTAGCCTGCCAAGACATCAATCTCTTGCAACCGCTCGTTCGTCTACCTGCCCTAACCCCCTGCCAGGGTCGACCTCACCGGCTGGTCCCTACCTGAAGCGGGAAGCATGGAGAAACCCACGGACATTTTCTGTCCAAAGGCCTGTGGCAGGATGGTCTGGAACCAAGTCTGTCCTTGAGATGCCTGCATGAGTTACGACCCCTTCGATGGCGTGTTGCTGAACGACCCCCGACCGCCCGTGTCGGGTGCCGTCAGCCTCATGCTGCATCTGCGGGTGGCGCGAAGGCTGGCCAAGGCCCAGGGACGCCCCACGGGTCCCAATCTGGAGGCGCTGAAGGCACGTGCCCAGGCCTGCCGTGAGCTGCTGGCGCAAGGCCTACAGCCAGCCACCCTGCGCGAATTGCAGAATCATGGGCTGGACCTGGGGCTTCCAAAAGTCGCCCACAGCCTGGCAAGCGTGATGGCGCACATGGAGGCCTACCTCAAGGAGGTCGAAGCAGGCGGCTATCTGGAGCCGGACCTGGCCCTCTGGCAGGCCGTGGACCTTGAACTTGCCGGGAAGAGGGGGCTCTGGATCGAGCGGACCGAAGCTGATGGACCGCTGGAAGCGGGCCTCCGGGATCTCGTGCCCACCCGTCTGCGTGCCCTGGCCTGTGTACCAGGCCTGGGTGGAGCCACCTTCAGATTGGCTGCCCAGAAGGGTGGCGAGGCTTCCGGCCTCTTCGGCAGCGCTCAGCCTCTGGTGGCCTGGTTCCTCGATGGACTCGAAGCCCATGGCGAAAGCCTCCCCAATGACCTCGTACTCTCCGAGCCAGAGGGCTGGGGATCAGCCCCTTGGTCGTCCGCCCTGGAGACCCTATTCGAGGGGCCGCTGGATCTGAAGGACCATGCGGACACCTTCCAACGGGGGCTCGTCGAAGGCCCCCTCGATCTGCTCCGGCATTCCATCGAACAGGTCTGCCTCTGGCTGGATGCGGGCATTCCCCCGGCTGAGATCACCCTCATTCATCCAGAGCCGCAGACGGTGGCGGCCTTCCTCGCGCCCCTGCTGGCAGAAGAAGGCGTGGCCCTGCACGTGCGCGGCGGCCTGCTGCCCCTCATCGCCAGCGAGGCCTGGAGCCCGCTCTGGACCCTGCTCATGGGCGTGCAACGGCTGGATCCCTGCGCTGTGTCCGCCGGACTCCGCGCCTCCAGGCGGGACGACCTCCGCCACTGGGCGGATGCCCTGGCCCTCGCCGACCAGAGCGGGACGCTCGCCTTTGAGGGCAGCTTCATGCACCTGCGGGACCGCGTGAAGGAATACGCCCTAGGCATCTGGCAGGAACTGGCCGCCCTGCGGGGCACAACCCAGACTGCCCACCGTTGGGCCGAGCGCCTGGAATCCCTGGCCACCACGCTGCGTCTGCCCATGGATCCCGACGATTTCTACTCCCCGCTTGGCCTGCTCAAGGAAGCCTGGGGCAACGAGACTTGGACCTTCGCCGACATGCTCCTGGCGCTGGAAGCCTTCCTGGATGCGGCCCGCAGCAGCGAGATCCCACGAGCCGTAGAGGGTCTGCGCCTGGTCACCCCCGGCACGATTCTCGACGACTGGAACGGCGCCCGCGCCACCCTGATCCTCGACCTCTCCGAAGGTGCCTGGCCCGGCCGCCCCGCCGAGAACCCCGACCTGGACGGCGACCGCAAGGCCGCCATCAACAAGGCGCTGCTCGCCTGGAGCCAAGCGGAGCCGATGGCACCCTTCCCCCCTGCCTTGCAGCGGTTCTGGTTGCCGCGAAGCGAGCATGGCGACCAGATTCCCCGCGCCTTCCAGCGGGAGGCCTACGCCTTCAACAAGGTGCTGGCCATGACCCGCGAGCGCATGGTGGTGCTCAGTCCCGCCCAGGATGAGGATGGCCGCATGAAGTCCCAGGGGCCCTTCTGGACGGCGCTGGAAGGTGCGGCTCCGTGGCGTGCTGAACCTGCGCTCCACAGCCGCCTGCGCTGGCGCTGGGAAGGCCACGATCAGTCACCTCACCATCAGGCCCGGGCCACCGCTGCCCAGGCCCGCCCAGCTAACGAGGCGCTGCTGGCAGAAACGCCCGACTTTGACCGTGCTCCCGGACTCCGCGCCGCCTGGCTCAAGGGGCAGGATAGCGCCAGCCCGACGGCGCTCGAAGGCCTCGCCAAGTGCCCCTTCCGTTCTTTCGCTGAGCGAGTTTGGGGCTTGCAGACCTTCGATGCGCGCACCCGGATGTCCATGGCCGTGGGCATTCTCGTCCACCACATCATGGAGGAGGCCCTGGCCCCCTTCGTGGGCGTGGAGGACTGGCCTTCCGCCATTCAGACGGCACTGGGACTTGGGCCCGAGGCCAGCGCCGATGACCTCATCCCCCACCTGCAAACCCTCTGGCAGGACCACCAGGACCAGTGGCTGAAGGAGCTGGACCGCCACATCCCGCAGGAGCAGTGGCCCCAGGCTGTGCTCCGCCTAGAATCCCTGCTTCCCAACCTCGCGGCTGCCCTCATTAGAGACATTCAGGCCGAGGCCCCCGACAAGGGGGAAATCGGATTGCTCGATCCAGCGCGTCAGTCCGCGCCGAAGACTAAGAAGGCCGCAGCCCCCCCGCCCGAGACCTGGCGTCGGACCCTCCTGGCCCTCGAGGGCAGCCTGGGACCGGTGGCTCTTGATATGGGTGATGGGCGCTCCCTGGCTGTCAGCGGCAAGGTGGATCGTATCGAGCGCTGGTCCAGTGACAGCCTTTCCTTCCTGCGAGTGGTGGACTACAAGACCTCCAAGGAGACCTACCTCAAGGCCTACGCCGAAGACGACGCGCCCTTCGGGTCCCACCTCCAGACCCCCCTCTACATGCTCCTCGCAGAGCAGGTCTACGAGGGCGAACGGGCCACGGCGGTGCTCTTTCCCCTGAAGGAGGATGAGCCAAAGCCCTTCACCAAGCACTTGGCCACCTTGGCCGAGGCTGGGCCGAATGGAGTCTGGCGTCAGCGGCTGCTGACGAACCTCGCCCGCTTCGATGCACGGCTGGAGTCCGGGGATTTCCCACCCACGCCCGGCGAGCACTGCGGTCAGTGCCAACTGGCAGCCCTCTGTGGACGCCCCGTGGACGTGACCGTCGAGAGCGATGGGGAGGGGGACTGATGGACACCCTCGACCTGAGCAAATCCCACATCCTCGACCAGTCGCTGGTGGTGTCCGCCAGCGCCGGATCCGGCAAGACCTTCACCCTCACGGTATTGGTCACCGCCCGGCTGGGTCGTGGCGATATCCGCCCCTGGGAGATCCTGGCCACCACCTTCAGCGAGACCTCAGCAGCAGACCTCCGGGAGCGGCTGCTCCGTCCCCTGGATCTGCTGTCCGCCTTGGATGAGGGAGCCTGGCAGCAACTGCTGCCGCACCTCGAAGCGCCCGTTGCCACGGACCTCGAGGCGTTGCTCAAGGAGCTGCCCGGCATCCAGCACCTGAAGAAGTCCGCCAGCGAGGTGGCCCAAGCCGCCGCCCATTGGGTGAATGCGTCCTGGATTGCGTCACCTGCGAAGGCCCGCGCCTACTGGCGCCGAGTGCGACGGGAAGCCGAGCTGCTGCAGGTATCCACCATCCACAGCCTGGCCATGCGCGTGCTGAGCAAAGGTGAGGGCAGCAACGACACCATCCTCGATGTGCGTCATCCCTCCCTGCTGCGGCTGCTGCGGTTGACGGTGCGCGAGTCTCTGACCCTGCCTTCCGGCCATGCTGATGAAGTGCCAGCCCGATTGCTGCTGGCCTGGGCCGAGCAGAACTGGGAGGCGTTGTCCCAGGGCTTCGACAATCACCTGGACGCCCTTGGGCACCTGAAGGGTGAAGACCCCAGCCACCATCGCGCCGCTCTGACCCGTGCCCTGGCTGAAGCCCGGACCGCTCTCGCGCCCTTCGCGGCGGATGAAGAGCTGGCCAAGCACCCCAGCGGAAAGGGCCTCCACAACTTCAAGAAGGAGAACCTCCTCCCGGTACCGGGTGATGGCGCCGATCTGCAGGCGAATCTCCGCTGGGCCCAGGCCCAGAGCGGGCGAGTGTCGAACCCGCCCCCTGCCTATTACTCCGACGCCTTCCATGAGGCGATGGCGTCCCTCAAGCCGGTGGCCACCGCCCTTGAAGCCTGGCTGCGCTGCCTGCTGGTGAATGCACTCCAGCGCTTTGAGGCTGAGAAGCAGGCCCAGGGGCTGGCCACTTTCGGCGATCTGGTTCGCAAGGCCCTGGATAGCCTCAAGACCCACGGACTGGAAACTCCCGCACCCAAGCTGCTCCTGGTGGACGAGTACCAGGACACCTCTAAGGTTCAGGATGCCTTCCTGGAGGCCCTCGGCGCTGAGCGCATGGTGCGAGTGGGCGACGTGAAGCAGGCCATCTACGGTTTCCGTGGCGGCGATCCCGACCTGCTCCGTGACCGACTGGCCGCAGCAGGAGAGGGTGCCTACCGCCTCGCTTCCAACTTCCGCTCCACACCTGAAATCGTGACCCTGGCCAATACCTATGTGGACCAGGTTTGGCCCCAGTTGGATCCCTCGGTCGGTGACCTAGACGGGGCCCAAGCACCAGTTGCCCCTTCAGGGCCTCTGGTGGGGTTGGTCCGCACGCCTGCGCCATCGACCTCTGGCGACCTTCCCGCCCTATCCGATTGGATCTCTGGCCTCTCCAGAGAGTCCGGCTGGACCGAGTCCATCGGCGCTCCCCCGAAGACCAGCAGCCGCACCCGGGCCCTTCTGCTCAAGCAGCGCACCCGCCTGCCGGGGCTCCTCCAGCGCCTCAAGGCCAAAGGAATTCAACCCTACGTGGTGGCCAAGGAGGGTTTCTGGGACAGCCCCGGCGTGCGGCTCATCCTGGCCGCCCTGGAGGCCGTGGCCCACCCCGAGCGCCCCATCCCCTGTGCAGCGCTGCTGCGCCAAGTGGTGGGCCTGACCGATGCCGACCTGGCCACCCTAGCCCAAGGCCGCGAAGGCCGTCCCGGTTTGCCCGGCCTGGGTCAACTTGATCCAGAAGGATTGCCGGAAACACATCAAGAGGCCGCCCACTTCCTGCTCGAGCTGCGGCAGGCCTCCACCCAGACCATCGCGGGCCGCCTGCTGCGCCACGGTGCCCTGCTCCAGGCCGTGGCAGCCCTGGCGGTGCATGGCGCGCTGGAGCCCCTGCGGGCCCGGCGCAACTTGGCTGGACTCCTCGCCCGCCTTCAGGACCTGCCCGCCAGCCCCTCCGTGGCCTACGCCCTGCTCGATGATGAGCGGAACGGCCTGGAGCGGGGCGACCTGCCCGCCTCCGTAGAAGACGCGGACTTGCTCATCCAGACCGCCCACGGCAGCAAGGGACTGGAGTACGACGACGTCATCCTGCCTCTGCTCAACGTGAACCCGCGCAGTTTCCGGAAGGGTGACCTACGCACCCAACCCGGAACCGGCGATTTGCTGCTGGCCTGGAAGCTGGGGAAATTCACCGGACGCGCCTACGACGACCTCAAGCCCCTGGTGGAATCCAAACAGAAGCGCGACGAACTCAACTTGCTCTATGTGGCGCTCACTCGCGCCAAGGGCCGCCTCTGCGTGCTGCTGCAGGAGCCCAAGGACCCCAAGGAGCCCAAGCCCCATAGTGAGTTCAAGACCTGGGCGAAGTGGGGACAGGTGCTGGCAAGCACACACCCGGACTGGAAAGCACTGACTGACGCCCCTACGCCTGAGCCCGAGCCTACTCGGGACACCCTCACGCCAGACGCACCCCCTAGGAGGACGGCTCTGGTCGACACCACCCTGCCTGCCGATGCCCATGACGATCTTCCCGGCGATACCCGCAGCAAAGCCCGCCAGGAGGGTGAAGCCATGCATGCCTTCCTCCGGGACCTCCTGGTGCGCTGGGAGGACCCAGAGGCCTTCCAGGCCTGCCTCGACAGCGCACCACCTGTGGTTCACGCCCGTGAGAACGCCCTTCGCTTCCTGGAGCAATTCGAGGCCAAGGGCTGGCGGCAACTCCGCCGCCGCACGGAGCTACCCCTCGCAGGCGCAGCCAGCAGTGGTGGCCTCGGGCGCGCCGACCTCGTGGTCTGGACAGAGGACGGCATCCACCTCCTGGACTTCAAACACTCCAAGACCTTCGGAGATGAAGAGCTTGCGACATACCGAGATCAACTCCAGCGGTATTCCGCAGTTCTGGCGGAACGCGAGAAAATGCCCGTAACTTCGTGGCTTGTGCCCCTGCGTAGCAACGCGTGGGTCCATTTGAATAAGCTGCCGCTATGACAGATTCAGGGCCATCCCGTGGGTTCAAATCCCGTTAGGCACCAGAAGTAAGCGTCCAAGGAATCAGGCGCCTTCTCAAATCCAATCTACCAATCGAATCGGTCACCTTCGGATGGGTTGTAATTTCACGACAGTTGCCTTCTGGGGGCCCTCTGATCTCTGACCCTCGGTCGCCTCAACATTCCTCTCGCTTAGCTCAGGTGATGTTGCCCCAATCAACAGGGGGCTTCCTGGCGTCCGGAGGGGGCTTGGGAATTCATCCAAGTGTGCGCTTGCCCATCTTGGAATCCAGATACCAGATGGCACCACCTTGATCACCCACGGCATGGAGATGATCCACGATCTCCCCGACCCTTGCTTCCTCCTCCACTTGTTCTGTCACATACCACTGGAGGGCAATTTCACTGGCATGGTCCTTTTCAGCCCTAGCCAATTCGAATAGTGCATTGATCCTGACTGTGATCGCCTTTTCATGGTCGAGGATGTTCTCGAACACTTGGATGACTCCGCCGAATTCCGCCGGCGGCGCATCCAATGCTTTGAGTTCCAACTTTCCCCCGCGGTCGAGGATGAAATCAATGAGCCGGGTGGCATGGGCGGTCTCCTCTGAGGCTTGCACCTTGAGCCACTGGGCAAAGCCTTTGAAGCTCTTCCCTGTGCAGTGGGCGCTCATGGATAGGTACAACTGGGAGGAATACTGCTCCAGGTTGATCTGCGCATTCAGTGCGCCCTGCATGGTCTTGCTGATCATGGTGTCTCCTTGAGTGGGTGGGAAGTTTAACTCGTTGCACATGAATCGCCGGGGCGATCGTTGTTCTTCAGGGTAGGCGCGCTTCAACGCGGCCAATGATCCGCTGCCAATCCCGTTCGACCGCGGGCCCTTGATTGAGTGGACAAAAGAGACTCAGGACCTGCTCCCCTGCCTCGTCGTAGCATTCGAAGCGATGTTGCTCCTTCTCCTGCCAGGGTGGCACCACGCACCAGAGGCTGGCGATGCGAGAAGGATCGAGATGGAGGGCTGACCGGGACAACTGAAGATCCCATCCGTCGGGACCCTCCTCGAAACGCTCCAGCGGCGCCTCCATGACCTCGATGCAATGCCGGTTGCCCAGCTCCACATGCAGGGGAAGCCCCGTGGAGACGAACTCCCTGAGTACCGCAGCCAGGTCCTGGGTGGCGAGGGCTGTGGTATGGAGCCCCTCCATGGCGCGGACGGCGAGGAGTCGGGGAACCCCGAGCCTCGCCAGGCGGGCATCCAGATCCTGATTTGTGCCTGCTTCGCGCCAGGCCTCCCGCAGCAGCCAGGCTGGGCACTCTTCTTTGGATACGCTCCCGAAGTGATTCAGGCCATGGCGGAGGCAGGTCCAGCAGCCCTGATGCTGGCAAACCAGGTCGATGAACCCCTCCCACGTGGATGGGTCAGGAAGGGTGATCTGGTGGGCTAGTTCACCGGTTTCACCGAAGAGGAGCAGACAGGGGGGCGACTTCACGAAATCGCGCCCCTGGCTCAGCACGGCCACGGAATGCCTCCAGGATGCATTGAGCCAGCGCATGCCCGCGTCATCACCGAAGAGGACGGTCCCTCCGTCCAGGGGCAGGACCTCCCTGACCTGCTCGTGGCGGGTGCAGGTGGCGCTGCCGTTGCCCGTGGTGTAGTCCACGGGGCCCAGGGCCGGAAGGTCCTCCAACAGGCTCCGCGCATCCAATTGAAGGGGCATCAAGCGAAGATCCTCCCGGACTCGCAGAGCCTGCAGGTCCGTGAGCCCCTGGATTTCGGCGGCCAGCCCTCTGGTCCTGAAGGAGGCGATCCAAGGCCCTTCAGCGGGCATGGCTCGCCTCGGGGCCATGATGCGGTACCTTGGCGCAGCAAGCGGCAGGGTCGCGCGCTACCCCGAGCGCGGCGGCCCTGGTCAGGGTGGGGCCAGAATCCTGAAACATTAGCGCTCGAAAATCCTCTAGTGGGACGCGGACACGGATCATCGGACCTCCTAATCCCAGGGACCCCAGGACCGGAAGGCAAGGGTCGAAGCCTGGGAGCACATGCGATGAAAGTAGTATACAAAATAGAGAATGAGTCTCAATATGATTTTTATCACAATCTTCATCATGGCTGGGGACGCCCCAGCCTGCCGTTGAAGCCGACTGGCTGCCGAGATGACCCCGGGGGTTCGGCCGCAGCGTGGGGACGCCAATCGCTCGTTCTTCAGGAACTGCCCAGGCGCCCTAGCCGCCATACGAATCCTGCGTTGAGAGAGAGCCCAGGGGCCCCCCGGGTGAGCCCGACCTCGACGCCCATGTCTACGCAGAGGTTGGGTGTGACATCCCGGCTGAAGGCGAGGATGCTGCTGACCGCACGGGAATTCAATTCGGTTGCAGCCAACGCATAGGTGTCCAGGGTCAGGTTCCAGCAAGGTGCAACGGAATAGGTCACAGATAGAGAGGCGGCAGCCTGGCGGACGCGGCCTTCTCCATGGCAACGGCTGATCCAGTTGGCCCCGGCGTTCACATCGAGGCCCCACCGGCCCCAGGTGCGGGAGGCCGTGAGCAGCAGGGTGTCGTCATGCTTGCCGGTGCCGATTCCCTTGCTGACGCTGGCTCGCGGGACCTTGTGCCAATAGGCCAGCCCCAGGTCCAGGCCCTCCGTGCCCTGGTTGAGCAGCAGGGCTTGCCCGCCAATCACCGGATCGCCGCCACCTTGGTGCGAATCCCCTTGGGAATCCTTTCGCAGCATGGGACCGCTCCAGCTGAATCGGAGGTCGAACCATGTGCTGACTCCCAGATTCAACTGCACCGGGAAGCAGGTGTCCTCCGAGCGATCCCGGTTTGAGATCCTCTGCGCGCCAACCTCCAGTTCGATCACACCAGGCTCCGCCAGACCTGCCGAAGTGCTGAATAGAGGTCGGCAGGCCCTTGGAGCACAGCCATCATCGGGAGCGGGTTCCTGCGCCACGAGCGGAAGACATAGACATAAAACAGACAGGGCGAGGCCTTGGCGCATCATTGCGCATCTCCATTCAAATCTTGAGGTGGGCGTTATTCCCGAGCTACGATCCCGTTCATCTGGTGAGAGCGCGTCTCAATATCTCAATCCTTGCTGCTTCGGACAAGGCCATGGAGTTCAGATATGACGGCAATCACGACCAAAGGAAAATCAATGGTTGAAGGCGGAGGTCCGGCAGGGTCGCAGGATGCGGAGCAGAACGAGAATGCTTCCAGCGTCGTAAATGGCTCTCGGGAAGGGGTGGGACCATCGGACCCCCGACTCAACAGTCTGCGGCGAGGCCTGCTCCTCGCATTCGAATCGAGCTGACCTGCGCAGGAGGAATCCGCTCGCGCCTTGTCAACTCGACGCCGTGGCCACGGTGAACCCCACCCGAAGCACCAGAACATGAATCGTCGGAGGCTCGCGGCATGTCCGAAACCCTTCGGGCGACTTGTCGTGTCCGATCTGACCACGGGCAGCTTGGACCGCTGGTCCGGCGCGTCACTCGCCTCGCAGGACGTCCATGGGCTTCACATTCAAAACCCGCAGGCTTCCAACCACACCCACCACCAGGGTCAGCCCGGCCGACGCCCCCATCAGCAGCAGGCCCAGGCCAACCCCGGGATGCGTGGGCAGTTCCAACACGCGGGTGGTGTAGACCCGAGCCAGAACCCAGGCCAGGGTCGTCGCCAGCACCGCCGAGCTGCCCCCCAGCAGCAGGAACTCCCAGGCCAGGCTGCGCAGCAGCGTGCCATGGGAGGCGCCGATGGTTCTCAGCATGGCCAGGTCCTTCTGCCTGCCCAGGCGCCCCGCGAGAAGGCTGGCGATCAGCACCAACAAGGCTGATGTCAGCATCAGGCCCGCCAGGGCCCGGGTAATGAGCGCGATGATGTCCAGCACCCTACCCACCTTGGCCACCACATCCGTCACATCGATGAGGGTGATGTTCGGGAACCCCTGCGCCATGGCCACCTGGATGCGGGATTTGGCCACCGGGTCAACCTCGATGGCCAGCAGGTGGACGGTCGGAGCGCCCCTCAGCAGGGATGGGTGCAGCACGATGAAGAAGTTCGGCTGGAAGCTCTGCCACATCACCTTTCGCAGGCTGGTGACCCGGCCCTTCACCTCCTGGCCCGACACGTCGAAGGTGAGTTCATCTCCCAACTTCGCGCCGATGGAATCAGCAAAGCCCTGTTCCAGCGAGATCTCGTCGGCTTGGGCGAGCCCGGGGTTCCAGAAGGTACCTGCGATGACAGCTTCGGAGGCGCCCACCCGGTCCCGCCAGGTGAGGTTCTGTTCCCGATTCCGGAAGCCCTCCCCCTGCCGTTCTCCGGGGTCCTCATCGCTGGTCCGGGCCTGCGCCTCCCGAACCGGCTTCCCGCCGATGGCGCTGAGCCGGGCGCGGACGATGGGCGCCTCCATGGGATCTCGGCCCGTCTCCGCTTTCAGCCTCCCTACCACCGCGTCCCTCTGGGCCGCCTGCACATCCAGGAAGAACAGGTTCGGCCGGTGGCCCTGCCCCTGCTGGGACGCGATGGGCGCCACGATGTCGTCCTTGATGAACTGGGTCGCCGTCGTCAGGAACACGGCCAGCCCCATCACAGCCATCATCAGTGCCGTCAGGCCCGGCCTCGCCCCGAGTTGACCGAAGGCCAGCCGCAGGGCCAGCGGCATGGCTTTGGCGCTGCTGCGGTAGGCGCGGAGCAGCAGCCGCCCCGCCCCGTAGAGCAACAGGAACAGGAGTGCCATGCCCAGAGCCGTGCCGATGCCCACCACAAGACTCGGGGCATTGCGGATGATCAGCAGCGCCGCCAGCACCAACGCCAGACCGGCGCAGGTCCGGCTCAGCCAGATCCGTCCACCCTGGAGTTCCGCCCCCTCACGCAAAAGAACGAGGGGCTTCACGTCACCCAGTCGCACCAGGGGCGGCAGGGTCAACAGGGCGATCATCGCCACTGCTAAGGAGGTCTCCAGCAGGGGTGGAGCGGCCGTGGTGCCCTCCCGGATCACCGCCGGCAGCAGATCTCCCAGCCAGCGCGGGATCAGCGCCGATACCGTGAGGCCCGCCACGAGGCCCATGGCCAGGGCTGCCCCCAGCAGCAGCATGGTCAGCAGCCCGTAGATGCGAGCCGGCGCCATGGGGTCCACCCCCAGGCAGCGCAGGATGGCCGCGTCCCGGGACCGGGCATCCAGGAAGGCGGTCAGGATCGCCCAGGCCCCGAGCATGGCCAGCAGCAGCGTGGCCAGGCCCAGTTGCTGAACGAAGCGGTTGAGGTTCCGGATGGGCCGCGCCAGGGCCGTGGCGGCCTCCTCGTGGCCCCGCACCCGCACCCGCTTGTCGGCGGATCGGGCGAGGTCGCCCAGGGCCTTCCGGACTTGGGCTGCATCGGCGCCAGGCACCAGGGTGAGCAGCAGGCGCCCCGTGAAGCGGGACTGCGCGCCGAGGAGCCCCAGGCGTGCCGCATCCTGGCGGTCCATCAGGACCCTGGGGCCCAGCGTGAAGGCACTGGCCTGACGGCTTTCATCGAGCGCGATGACGCCACCTACGGGCAGCGCCCCATCCCCCACCGCGAGGGCAGATCGGTTGGCGAGGGTTCCCGCGGGACTGGGCCGAAGCCCCCAGGAATCGGCCAGGCCGCGTTCCACGAAGACCACGCCTGAGCCGCCTGCCCTGGGTCCGCCGGCTGCTCCGGATCCCTGAAGCTCCAGTCTGCCCACCAGCGGGTAGGCCCCATCCACCGCCCGCACCTCCACCAGACGGCTGAGGAGCGTGGTTCCTTCTCCTGTGTGCGCCATGCTCACGAGGTCGTAGACCAGGCTATGCCCCTGGATGCCCGGCAGCACTGAGGCGCGTTGGAGCACAGCCGCGGGGAACTCCCCGCTGGCGGTGAGCGAGAAGTCCGCCCCAAGGAGCGATCTCGATTCGGCGCGGATGCCGCTGAGCACCCGGGCGCTGAAGCCATAGGTCGCGAAGAAGGCCGCGAAGCCCACCGCCAGGCACAGGGCGATGACCAGCAGGCGCCCCTTCTGGCGGGAGCCTTCACGCAAGGCCATGCGCCACGCGAACCTCATGCCGCGCCCGCGACAATCCGGCCCCGCTCCAGGGCGATGTGCGAACCCATGCGGCCGGCCAGGTGTGCGTCGTGGGTCACCAGCACCAAGGTCGCCCCGAGGTCCCGCTGCAGCTCCAGCAGCAGCTCGAAGACCAGGTCCGCATTGGCCGGATCCAGTGAGCCCGTCGGTTCATCGCAGAGCAGGATCGGGGGCCTTGCCACGATGGCCCGGGCCAGGGCCACCCGCTGGCATTCGCCGCCGCTGAGCTGCGCTGGCAGGTGCTCGGCACGGTCCCGCAGGCCCACCCTGGTGAGTGCCGCCATGGCCTTGCCTTCAGCCTGATCCAGGCCTGCGATCTCAGCGGCGATGATGACGTTCTGCAGCGCGGAGAAATGTGGTAGGAGGTGATAGGCCTGGAAGACGAACCCCAGATTCTTCGCCCGGAAGCGTGACAGGGCCAGTTCGCTGAGGCCCGTGATGGCCTGATCGTTCACCACCACCTCGCCCGAGGTGGGCTGGTCCAGCCCTGCCATCAGTCCCAAGAGCGTGCTCTTGCCACTGCCGCTGGGGCCCTGGATGGCCACGGACGCCCCCGCCGGGATGTCCAGGCTCACCTCCTGAAGCACCCGCAGGAGCTCGCCCGAGGGGGACGTGAAGGCCTTCGATACGGACCGGATGGAGATCATGAGAAACCCTCGCCCCCAGACTAGCCTCCCTGGTCGGGGCCCCGGCCCCTCCAAGGCTGGACAGGGTCGTGCCATGCTTCACCCATGAATGGGGCCCGTCATTCGATCGCCATCCTCGCAGCCCTGGCCGCCATGGCGACGGCCTGCAATCGGCAGGCCCGGCAGCCGCAGCCACCCCCTGAGCACTCCGCCACGGCATCGGCCCCCCAGACCACCCAAGGCACCCTGGTGTTCCTGGGGGACAGCCTCACGGCGGGCTTGGGCCTGGCCAAGGAGCAGGCCTTCCCGGCCCTGATCGAGGCCCGCCTCTCCACCGAGGGGAGCTCCTGGAAGGTCGTCAACGCAGGCATCAGTGGCGATACCACGGCGGGGGGTGTCGGCCGCCTGGATTGGATCTACAGGCAGAAGGTCGACGTCCTCTTTGTCTGCCTGGGGGCCAATGACGGACTCAGGGGCATTCCCGTGGCCGAGACTGAACGGAACCTTCGGGTCATCCTGGACCGTGCCAGGAAGGAAGGCAGTCGCGTGGTGCTTGCGGGAATGCAGCTCCCGGAAAACTACGGGAAGGATTACCGTGCGGCTTTCATGCGGATCTTCCCCAGGTTGGCCAAGGACTACGGCATCCCCTTGGTGCCTTTCCTTCTCGAAGGCGTGGCCATGGATCCCACGCTGAACCAGGCCGATGGAATCCACCCCAATGAAAGGGGCGCCCGACGGGTGGCTGAAACCGTCTGGGACACTCTGAAGCCTGTCCTGGCCATCCAGGCCCGCTAATCCGAGCGCGCCCGGTCGCCTCCGGGCCGGTTCTCTCTCATGCTGGAGGGCGGGGGATTCCGTTGGCGCAGCGCAAAGACCAGGACATCGTCATCCACGGGGCGGCGGCGCACAACCTTGCGGGCTTCGACGTGCGGATCCCCCGGCGCAGCCTGACGGTCATCACGGGAGTCTCAGGCTCCGGCAAGTCCTCACTGGCCTTCGACACGCTGTTCCGGGAGGGGCAGCGCCGCTTCCTGGAGACACTGCCTTCCTTCGCGCGCCAGTTCGGGGGCGGCTTCGCGCGGCCGGCGGTGCGCAGCATCGAGGGTCTCGGCCCCGCCGTGGCCGTGGGCCAGCGCAGCAGCCTCAGCAATCCCCGCTCCACCGTGGGCACACTCACCGAAGGCTGGGACCTGCTGCGCCTGCTCTTCGCGCGGCTGGGCAGCGCGCCCGAGGGCATTCGGCCGACCCGGGGGCTTTTCTCGTTCAACGGCGAGGAGGGCGCCTGTCCCCAGTGCCAGGGCTTGGGCGTTGAGGACCGGCTGGACCTGGACCTCCTGGTGGCCGATGCTTCGAAGTCGCTGCGGGACGGCGCCCTGCGGGTGAGCACGCCCAACGGCTACCTCATGTACTCGCAGGTGACGCTGGCCGTGCTGGACGAGGTGCTGCGGGCCCACGGCGGCTCCGTGGACATCCCATGGCGGGACCTTGGCGACGAGGCCCGCCGCGTGGTGCTGTACGGCTCGGAGCGCCTGAAGGTGCCCTACGGCAAGCATCCCCTGGAGTCGCGCCTGAAGTGGACGGGCATCACCGCGCGCCCCCGGCAGGAGGGCTTCTACCGGGGCCTTGTGCCGGTCATGGAGGAGATCCTCCGGGGCAAGCGCAACGACTCCATCCTGCGCTTCGTGCGCAGCGCCACCTGCACGGCCTGCCACGGCGCGCGCCTGCGGCCCGAGGCGCTGGCCGTCACCTGGCGGGACCGGATCATCGTGGACCTCGCCGCGATGACGGTCCGGGAGCTGCGGGCCTTCCTCGACGCGCTCGAGACAGAACCCCGCGAAGCCGCCGTACTGGAGCCCATCCGCAAGGATCTCCTCGCCCGCTGCGACCTGCTGACCGAACTGGGGCTCGACTACCTGACCCTCGACCGCCCGGCGCCCAGCCTCTCGCGGGGCGAGGCGCAGCGCCTGCGACTGCTGGGCCTGGCCCTGGGCGAGCTGCGCGGCCTACTGGTGGTGCTGGACGAGCCCTCGGCGGGCCTCCATGCCCACGACGTGGGCCGCCTGATCCGTGTGCTGCGCAGTCTGCGGGACCAGGGCCAGACCGTGGTGGTGGTGGAGCACGACGCGCAGATCACCCGGGCGGCGGACTGGCTCATCGACCTGGGGCCGGGCCCTGGGATCCAGGGTGGCCAGCTGCTCTTCAGCGGCCCTCCGCCGCAGCTGCTGGAGCAGGGAGCGGGTGAGGCCGCCACGCCCACGCAGCGCTGGCTGACGGGCACCTTCGAGGCCGTACCCAGGAGCCTGCGGGCGAGTCGAGCCTCCCTGCGGCTGGAGGGCCTGCACCGCCACAACCTCCAGCACCTCGACGTGACCCTGGAGGTGGGCCTCCTCCATGTGATCTCGGGCGTCTCGGGGGCGGGGAAGACCTCCCTCCTCGACGAGGTGGTGGCGCGTTTCCAGGCGGGCAGCGTGCAGGACGCGCCCTTCCGCCGCATCGTCTCGGTGGATGCGGATCCCATCGGCCGCACACCCCGTTCCAATGCGGCCACCTACACGGGCGCCTTCGACCTCATCCGGGACCTCTTCGCCGGCTCGGCGGAAGCCAAGGCCCGCGGCCTCGGCAAGGGGAGCTTCTCCTTCAACACGGTGGGCGGCCGCTGCGAAGCCTGTGAGGGCGCGGGGGTGCAGGAAGTCGGCATGCGGTACCTGGGCAGCGTGGAGCTGGTCTGCGAGGCCTGCAGCGGGCGGCGCTTCCAGCCTGAGGTGCTGGCCGTGCAGGTGCGGGGGCGCAGCATCTCGGACGTGCTGGAGGGCAGCATCGCCGAGGCCGCGACGCACTTCGCGGACCACCCGCGGCTGCGCCGCATCCTCGGCGCCCTGCTGGAGGTGGGCCTGGGCTACCTGCCCCTGGGCCAGCCCGCGACCACGCTCTCCGGCGGCGAAGCCCAGCGCGTGAAGCTGGCCACAGAGCTGGCCCGCACCG
>Ga0268298_10000806_pt1 | contig 39156 bp, 39 predicted proteins | sample WWTPWeurt_MetaG_FD_194462 | JGI IMG/M metagenome (GOLD analysis project Ga0268298, IMG submission 194462) | Activated sludge microbial communities from WWTP in Nijmegen, Gelderland, Netherland - WWTP Weurt | ecosystem: Engineered > WWTP > Aerobic digester > Activated sludge | place...
GTGTTATTCTTTGACATGGAGACGCTGACCTCATAAAAGGATTGTAGAGAATCCCATTTTTACCAGATCGCGTCTCCACTTTCAAATATTTTTCGGATAGGTTCTTATTCTTCCAGCGTGCTCAGGTCGCCTTCGGGCAAACCCTGGGCGCGGGCCTTCAAGACGCGGCGCATAATCTTGCCGCTGCGGGTCTTGGGCAGGCTGTCCACAAAGGTGATGTGCTCCGGTCGGGCGATCGGGCCGATCTCGTGTCCGACATGCTGGCGCAGTTCCTCGGCCAGTTTGTCGCTCTTTTCCTTGCCGGCTTTCAAGATCACATAGCAGTAAATCGCATTGCCTTTCAGCTCGTGTGGCAGGCCAATCGCAGCGGCCTCAGCCACAGCCGAGTGGCTGACCAGGGCGCTCTCCACCTCGGCGGTGCCCAGGCGGTAGCCAGAGACCTTGATCACATCGTCAATCCGGCCGATAACCCAAATATAGCCGTCTTTGTCCTTGCGGGCAGAGTCGCCAGCCTGGTACATATTGCCATACTTGCCCCAATACTGCTCTTTGTAGCGATCGGGATCTTTATAGATCGTGCGCAGCATCCCAGGCCAGGGCTTCTTAATCACCAGGAAGCCCTCATCGCCAGGTCCAACCGGCGTGCCATCTTCACTGACCACATCCGCTTCGATTCCAAACAGCGGACGGGTGGCTGAGCCGGGTTTCAACGGGGTGATCGGCAGCGGCGAGATCATAAAACCGCCGGTTTCCGTCTGCCACCAGGTATCCATAATCGGGCAGCGCTCTTTGCCAATGACGGTGTAATACCAGCGCCAGGCCTCGGGGTTGATCGGCTCGCCTACCGAGCCCAACAGACGCAGGCTGCTCAGATCGTGGCGGTTGGCCCAGGCGTTGCCAAAGCGCATCAGACCGCGAATGGCGGTGGGAGAGGTGTAGAGGATGGAAATGCCGTACTTTTCCACGATCTGCCACCAGCGGTTGGGGTAAGGATGATTGGGGGCGCCTTCATACATAAAGCTCGTCGCCCCATTAATCAGGGGGGCATAGACGATGTAACTGTGACCGGTGATCCAGCCTGGGTCAGCCGCGCACCAGTACCGGTCTTCTTCTTTAATGTCAAAGACGTACTTGAAGGTGGTATAGGTATAGACCATATACCCGCCGTGGGTGTGGATGATGCCTTTCGGCCGGCCGGTTGTTCCCGAGGTGTACAGGATGAAGAGCATGTCTTCAGCGTCCATCGGCTCGGTCGGGCAGATCGGGCTGGCGATCGGCAGGGCAATCAGGTCGTGATACCAGTAATCGCGGCCGGATTCCATGTAAATGCTCTGCCCGGTGCGCTTGACCACGATACAGGATTCGATCGTTGGCTGGCGAGACATAGCCTCGTCCGCAATTTCTTTCAGGTTGACAATCTTACCCCGCATCCAGCCGCCGTCGCCGGTAATCAGGACCTTGCTCTGGGCATCTTCAATCCGGGCTGCCAGCGCTTCAACGCTGAACCCGCCATAAACAACGCTGTGCCCGGCCCCGATTTTGGCGCAGGCCAACATGGCAAACACCATCTCCGGGATCCGCGGCATATAGATGGTGACAATATCACCTTTGCGCACACCCAGGGACTTTAAAATATTGGCAAACCGGCTGACTTCGCGATTGAGGGCAAAATAGGAAAATGTGCGTGAATCGCCCGGCTCGCCTTCCCAGATCAAGGCCAATTTATTTTTATGGGCTGTCTTGAGATGCCGGTCAATCGCGTTGGTGACAATATTGGTTACACCGCCTGTAAACCATTTATAAAACGGTGGGTTGCTGTCATCCAATACCTGGTCCCACTTTTTGTTCCATTCCAGCTCACTCGCCCGGTCAGCCCAAAAGCCTTGCGGGTCTTCGATAGACTGTTTATATAATCCTTCATATTCCTTAATGATGGCATTATTAACAATCTGCTGGCTCGGATAATAAAACTCAGCATCCTGATTTGGTGAACTATCCACGATCATCTCCTGTTTTTGGGTTAGCCTGGTTGGGTAATTGCACCAATTTTATATAATCATCGATGGTCTGTCAATCGGATTTTTTTAGTGCCTTTTGTCACAATATTTTTCCAAGCAAGATTCAGGTATAATCATCTTGCGTACCCAGGAGGCTTATCCAATGTCCAAAAGCAAGCATATCTTAACCGATTTTGAAGCCCTGCTCCTTGAGGCTCAAACCAATTTTTCCCTGATGACGCTTTACAAAGGCGTTCCGGTGAACACCCATGCTACCCTGCAAAAGGTAGAAGGCGAAATCGTCTGGTTCAGTGTCCGCCCACCGGGTCTGGCATTTGCCCAGCCCGGTTCGCATCTCTTGATTCTAAGCAATGGCTATCTTGAGCCAGTGGATGGGCAGGTGGTCCGTTGGGATCATGACACAGCCAATATTGGGCTGAGCGAGCTTGTCTTTGCCGGTGGCAAATATGGCATCCGGCACGAACTGCGGGTTGAACCCCAGGAGACATTCTGCATCACCCTGATGGATGCCGGGCAGTTCTTTAGGGTAGAGGGCGTCGACATCTCCCTGCACGGGCTGGGGGTCTGGTTGAACGGCGAAAAATGCCCGCCCGAACTGGTTCCTGGTAAAGAACTGGGCATCGAGATTGAATTTCCCCAGGAATTAGCCAGGCTGCAAGGCCGGATCCTGAAAGCGAACCCGCTGGATTTTGGCTGGCGGTTTTCGATAGAGTTCACCAGCTCAGCAGAAGAAAAGAGGCGCGTGCTTCACTATATTATGCACCGCCGCGACGAAATTTTCTCCGAAATCCACGGGCAGCAGCCCTGATCAAGACCACCGCAGGCGGGGCGGCTGATTCTGCCCTCACCTGGATGAATTAAGTGGGCTTTGGGTGTTTTCTGCGGGATTCACCCGCATCCCCCCACTGATTGAGATAATACAAACAATTGACGCGAGGAGAGTTTAGATGCAAACACTTGGGCTTGATATTGGCGGAACTGGAATTAAAGGGGCAATTGTTGAAACAGAAACGGGCACACTAGTCACAGAACGTTTTCGTCTGCTGACCCCAGAATCGGGAAAACCCAAAGCGATGGCCAAAGTGGCTGCCGATGTAATCGCCCATTTTGACTGGAAAGGCCCGGTTGGGGCTGGTTTCCCTGCGGTCGTCCAAAACGGGATCGTGCGCTCGGCTGCCAATATCCACTCCAGTTGGATTGATGTCAACGGCGAAGAACTGCTCAGCCAGCAAGCGGGCGGTTTACCCGTCCGGCTGGTTAACGATGCCGATGCCGCCGGGATTGCAGAGATGACCTTTGGGGCTGGAAGAGGGCAGCAGGGTGTGGTGATGATCATCACAATCGGCACCGGGCTCGGATCAGCCCTGTTTGTCAAAGGCGTGCTGGTTCCCAATACAGAATTGGGACACCTCGAGATTGACGGGATGGACGCAGAACAAAATGCCTCCGACGCAGCCCGCCGCCGCGAGAACCTGTCGTGGAAAAAATGGGCCAAAAACTTTGATCGCTACTTACTGACCATCGAAAAGCTGTTCACCCCAGATCTGATCATCCTGGGCGGCGGCGGCGTCAAAAGCTTCGACAAATTCGCCCCCGAATTGACCGTGCGCGCCAAAGTCACCCCGGCCGAACTGCTCAACGAAGCCGGGATCGTCGGCGCGGCCGTCTGTGCAGCCGATCTGGCAAAAAAATAAGCCTGCATCTTTCGGACCGCAATGCCCAGGTACTCGCTTGCCCGCCTGAACACCATCCCAGTCGATTTTTACGACTGGGATGGGTCTTTCTGGAACCCAACAAAAACCCTCTCCGTGACAGCCTTTCGTCCCGAAAGCGCAGACCACCGGCCGCAGACCGAAGCCCGGCTTGGATACCAGGCGGGCTTCCTGCATGGCATGTTCAAGGTTCAAGACCGGTATGTGCGCTGTGTCCACACCCGCTTTCAGGATCATACCCACCTGGACAGTTGTGTTGAGTTATTCATACAACCCAAACCAGGTTTGGGCTATTTCAATTTTGAATTCAACTGCGGGGGCTGCCTGGCTGTTTTTTACATTACCGATCACACCCGCACCCCGGATGGGTTCGAGGCGTTCAGCTATTTAACCCCTGAAGATGTAGGCGCACTCAAGGTATACCCCTCTCTGCCGCCCGTTGTTGAGCCGGAAATCACCCAACCGATCACCTGGACGCTCGGGTTTTCAATTCCATTTGGCGCTCTGGAGCGTTATGTTGGAGAATTAGGTCCGCTAAGCGGGCAAACCTGGCGGGCCAATGTCTTCAAATGCGGCGACCAGACTTCCCAGCCCCATTGGGCTGCCTGGGCGCCCGTGACAGAGCTGAATTTTCACCAACCCAAAGATTTTGGCGAGTTCAGCTTCGAATGAGATCCTGCCCGCTTGCGGCTGTAAACAGCCTTGACAATCCCGAATTACCCAACAACGATCATTGAACCTGTAAACCCCGGTTAACAATCGCCTTCAGGTGGTCCATATTGGCTTCCACTTCGGAGACCATCTTGAACTGGGTCCGGCAGCGGTCCAGGTTGTGATTCTCGCGGTGAATCCGGAAATAAACATCGCCATTAAGATGATCCGTCAGGAAGCGAATCCCACATTCCAACGAAAGCAGCATGGCAGAAAAAGGCAGCAGGTCAATTTCAACCGGGGTCAGGAAACCGGTAACCGCCTCCAGGTAACCGCTCGTCAGCCGCTCGAACATCGCCAGATCCAGGTTAACCAGCGCCAGGTTCTGTTCATCCTCAGCGCCTGTACAGGCCCCAATCCGCACCGAATCGCCAAAATCATACAAAGCCGAACCAGGCATAACCGTATCGAGGTCGATCACACACACATCCTCGCCAGTCAGGTCATCAATCATGACATTATTCAGCTTGGTGTCATTATGCGTAACCCGTTCTGGGATACTCCCATCAGCCATGCCATCCACAATCAGCGCCAGCTGTGCCTCGCGATGAAGCACAAATTCAATCTCGGGTTTGACCAGATGCGCCCGGTTGTGGGCGTCTTTCAGCAGGGCCTGCAAAAAAGCCTCAAAGCGCCTGGGGGTGTGATGAAAATTAGGGATGGTTTCAAACAGGCGTTCGCCCGGCAAATCGCTGACCATCCGCTGAAATTTACCAAAAGCCCTGGATGCACTATATACATGATGCAGATCCTCAACCATATCATAGGTGCGGGCACCGTAGATGTTTTGATAAGTACGCCAGTAATTGCCTTCATCGTCCTGATGAAAAGTGCCGTTACTGAGCGTGGGGATAATGTTCAGGGTCTCGCGGGCCGGATTGCCGCCGGCGGCCATGATCTTCTGGCGCGCATGCCGGGTGACACGATCGATGTTAACCATCACCTTCTCAGGCTCTTTAAAGACATTGTGGTTGATGCGTTGGTGGACGTAATTAATTTCGCCGTTCTCAGTTTCAAAAGTGCTGAGATAAGTTTCATTGATGTGCCCGGCGCTGGAGCGGACAACATCCAGCAAACGCCCATCCAACTGAAATTCTGCAATGACCTTTTTTAATTTGCGTTTGATTTCTACCGGCATCAAAAAATCCACTCCTCGAAAATTTTAGCCCCAAAGTGCGGACGGCTGGGCCAATGCGCCGCTATTGTAAAACATGCCGCCGAAACGAACAAGCCTTGAAATCTCAGCTCCCAGTTGATTTTTAGGTTGTCAGATTCAGTCTGCCGCCCGCAAGCGACATCTCAAACCCCAATTTCAAGAAAGGCGTGACAGCCTTTACGCCGAGGGTTCAAATGGCTTCTGGGCTACGATGATCATTTCATCCGCTTCGGGCTCATAAGGATGCTGTTCAAAATCGCCGTAAATGGCCTGTATCTCCAGACCGGCAGCCGCAATTTCGCGCACATAAATCTCAGCCGAATCCAGCTCGTGGCGGACCTCGGCTGAAAAACGTTCCACCTTACCGTCCGGCAGCAGATGGTCATAACGCCAGGTCACAATAAATTGGGTATTGGTGCGCCGCCAACTGCTCAGCACCTGGACCGGGTTGCCCGTCAGCGGGTGAAAAAAGGCCTCTTCAAACTGTTCGGCGCTGCGTTTGGGCAAATCATAAAACATGGCCGGGTTTGGCTGGCTGACCGCAAAGAACCCACCCGGTTTGAGGTGCACAAAGACCCGCTCAAGCGTCTTCTGGCGGGCCGGGCTTTGGAGGGTGCTGAAGGTATTGCAGGGCAGCAAGATCAGCGAAAACGGCCCATCCAGCGAAAAAGCGGCCATATCAGCCTGGGTAAACTGCCCCTGCGCCGGGCTGATCCCGCTCGCGGTCAGGCCGCTGTGGAGCTGCGCCAGCATGGCGGGGTCATTATCCAGGCCGGCCACATCAAATCCGTGCTGCAGCAGGGGAATCGTCACCCGGCCTGTGCCGCAGCCCAATTCCAGAATCCGGCCGGGGTGTTGGGCCGCAAGCTCCAGCCAGAAGGCCAGATCTTCCGTATGGGCGCTGTGGTGGGTATGGTAAAGCAGCGGCAGCATACTCACTTTTCCTTGCGAGCCTGTAAAAAGCGTTCCACTGCCTGGCGATGCTCAGGGCCAGTCCAGAGTGGAATAAATTCGACCTGCTCCGCCTGGCGGGCCTGATCTGGCGCAAGCCTGCAGCTTGCCCGCAAAATCCGTTTCAGGGCCTGAACAGCCGATTGAGGCTGAGAGCGCAGGGCGCGCCCCAGTTCAAGCGCCTGCTCCAGGGCGCCGTTGACAGGCGCCACCCGGTTTGCCAGCCCGATCGCCAGGGCCTCAGAGGCCGATAAGACCCGGCCAAAAGTCAGCAGTTCAAAAGCCCTGGCATACCCCACCAGATAAACCAGCCGCTGGGTGGCGCCCCAGCCCGGCGTAAGCCCCAGATTGACCTGCACCAGACCCAGGCTGGCATTTTCCGAGACGACCCGCAGATCACAGGCCAGAGCGATCTCCACCCCGCCGCCGCGGGCCGGGCCGTTAATCGCCGCAATCACCGGGCAGTAAAGCTCCTCCAACTGCAGCAGGGCAGCCCCCATCCGCTCACTCAGGCGCAGGGCGTCCTCGCTGGCTGAGAAATTGTGCAGTTCTTTCAAATCTCCCCCGGCGATAAAGGCAGCCCCAGCCCCGGTGACGATCAAAGCCGCCAGGCCCTGTGTCTGGCGGGCCTGCTCAACACAGGTTGCAAAGGCATCCATATCCTGCCAGTTCAAGGCATTGCGCGCCTCCGGGCGGTTCACTTCCAAAAGACCAATTCCAGTTTCAACCAGGCGAAAGGTAACAGGCATAAAAATCCTTTTAAACAGAATGTTTTTTGCGCGGCAGCCTGCTCGAAATGATCCTGAGGACTGCTTGCGCTTCAGAAACCCGAAAGACGAAAATCAAAACCAGATAGACCAGACCCCCAATCGCAACACCACCCAACGCCGCCAGCCAGGCAGGCAGCCCAGAGCCAACCCACAGCCAGCCTGCCAGCGCCAGCGCCATTCCCAACGAAGCAGCCCCGCTGACCAGGGCCGCCTGCCCAACGCCCCCCAGGCGCACTTCTGCCAGCCGCCGGTTAAGCCAGATCAAGAGGGCAATCGCCTCGAGGGCCGTGGCAAACGAATTGGCCAGAGCGAGACCGCCGTGCGGCATCCAGCCAATTTGAGCGAACCAGCCGGCGAAGAGAAAACTAAACCCAACGTTCAGCCCCATCGCAGCCGCCCCAACCAACACCGGGGTACGGGTATCGTGCAGGGCATAAAAAGCCCTTGAGAGGATTTCAACCAGGGCATGCCCGAGCAGACCGGCTGCATACCAGAACAGCGCCACGCTTACCAGCTCGGTGGAGTGGGCGTCAAACTTGCCGTACTGAAAGAGCATGGCCACAATTGGTTGGCGCAGCAAGATCAGCCCGATCGAGGCCGGCAGCGACAGCAAAATAATGCCGCGCAGGGTGGCTGCCAGCGAGTTTCCCAGTTCCTGGGTGGCGCCGCGCGCCGCCTGGGCCGAAAAAGTCGGCAGGGCGGCAATTGCAATCGCCTGAGCGATCACCACCTGCGGCACCGTGACCACCATCCAGGCCACCCGGATCGCGGTCAGGCTGCCTTCAGGCTGCGAATTCGCCAGAATAGTATTAACCACAAAATTCAGTTGGACCACCGCCACCCCCAGCAGCCGCGGCGCCATCAAGCGGGCCACCTCGCCCACTTCGGCAATCTTCAAACCCAGGCTGAGGTGATAACGTTTTTCTGGCAGCCGCAGCAGGGCGGGAACCTGGACGCCCAGATGCAGCACAGCCCCAAGCACATAGCCCCAGGCTAGCCCGACAATCCCCCAGCGCGGCGCAAAAAAAACTACCCCCACGATCCATCCCAACCAGTTCAATGTAGGCGCCAGTGCTGGCAGCAAAAACTGCTGGTGGGTGTTCAAAATCCCCATCAGCAGCCCGCTGATGGCGTAGATGGCAGGGGCGATCAGGACAATCCGCAGCAGGGTCACACTGAGCGCCTCCAGCCCGGGATCCAGGCTGGGGCGAAAAGCATAAAGGACCGAATGGACCAGCTGCGGCGCAGCTGCTACCGCCAGCAGACACAGCCCCGCCAGCACAAGCACAGCCAGGTTTATGATCGCGGAAGCCAGCTGCCAGGCTCTGGTACGCTGGTTTTTCTCCAACAGGCTGGCGAACATGGGGATGAACGCTGACGCCAGCGCTCCGCCAGCCACCAGGCTGAACAGCAGATCTGGAATAATGGTTGCAGCGTTAAACGCATCCATTTCATAACTGGTTCCAAACGTACGGCTGACCAGATTCTGGCGCACAAGACCGGTCAACTGGCTGGCGATAAAACCCAACATGACCACACCTGAGGCGCGCGCAATTTGCCGGTTTGCATTGGTTTCAGCCATGGGGTGATTATACCCTCTCACGCAGATTCGCAAAGAATCCAAAAAATTGGACCCCGTGACAAAGCCCATATTGGGGGTATGAAAGCGGCTTCGCCGCTTTCATACCCCCAAATAGCCACAAAATTCACCTCTTGACAAAGCCAAAGTGGTAGTACAATTGTTCTAAAATCAAATTTTATTGGCTTGTCAAGCTGCTGCCAATCTGCCTCACGGCCCGGCATGCAGCCTGAGTGTATCTTCTCAATAAAGTGTTTTTGTGGGCGAAGCCCACAAAAAACACCCAACTTCCCCCGCTTATTGAGGTGATACGCCTGAGTTTTGTAAGGAGTATTTAGAATGGCAGAACCCACGCAGGATCAAAAAAACAACTTTGTTGGTGTTTCCCATGGCGATTTTGCTGCCGTCCAGGCCATGCTGGCGGAGATGCCCGATTTAGTCCATGCGGTGGCAGTCTGGGGCGAAACCCCCATCCAGGCAGCCACCCAAACCGGGCGCGAGGAAATTATTGAACTGCTGCTGGCAGCCGGCGCGCCGAAAGATATCTGTACCGCGGCCGTTCTCGGTCAGAGCGATACGGTTGAAGCGCTGCTCAAGGCCGATCCCGCCCAGGCAAAAGCCCTGGGAGCGCATGGCATTCCATTAATGTACTTTCCAATCATCAAAGGCTACCGTGAGATTGCCGAACTGGTTTTGGCATATGGCGCTCCAGTTAACGGCGGCGACGGCGTAACCCCTCCCCTGCACGGCGCAGTCGCTTTTGAGCAGGTCGAGATGGCAGCCTGGCTGCTCTCACACGGCGCTGAAGTAAACTCGCTCAATTTCGAGAAGAAAACACCCCTGGCGGCAGCCCAGGCCAAAAACAACCCGGACCTGGTGGAGCTTTTGCTCCGCCACGGCGGAACGGTCTGACCTATGCCGGGCTTCTCCTCACCTCCTGACCCGCGCGCTTATTTTGCTGCCGTCTGGCGAATCGTTCGCCAGATACCGGCTGGCAAGGTCTGCACCTATGGCGCCATCAGCCGGCTCGTCCCGATCCCGCTGGGCATGGACCCCAAAAGCTACCTGGCATTTGCACCGCGCTGGGTGGGCAGCGCCATGGCAAACTGCCCGGAGGGCGTCCCCTGGCAGCGGGTGATCAACTCGCAGGGCAAAATCAGCCCGCGCCCGGGCAGTGACGGCAGCCAGCAGCGCCAGCTGCTGGAAGAGGAAGGGGTGCTGTTTGACGAGCGTGACCGGATCGATCTTAAAAAATTTGGCTGGGATGGGCCGCAAAGCGACACCTAGCCCACCCAAAGACTTACAAGGATAGTGATGCTATGTCTGACGAGCTAAAATCTCCTCGCAAGGTGAATCCCAGGTATCGGGCGTATGGCCGGGCAAGAATCGATGCCGCCCAGCGCATCCAAAGCCAGAGCGACTGGCAGCGCCTGTGGAAACCAGCCCAGTATGCTTTCCCGTTTGTATGGGGCGAGCACTGGAAGTGCAGCATCGAATATCAGGTGGATGATTTTGCCGCCGAAATCGGTTTTCTGATTGACGTGGTGGGCTTACCCGTCAATGCCTTTAACCCCGGCATCGCCATGTTTACCAGCCCCGATCACGATTTTTTCTTTGCGGTTGTGCCTACCCCGCCGGGCGCTGTTTGCACCCCGCCCGGGGCGCTGCGCATCCAGTTCATGGTCGACGATATTTTTGCCACCCATGAGGAATTTCTGCGCCGCGGAGTGGTCTTTGAACACGAACCTCAGCCAGTTGCTGCAGGCTCACTCCAATGGGTCGCCACATTCCTGACCCCAAACGGCATCTCCATCGAGATCTGGGGACAGGTGGAAATGGTTCAAGATGAGCCATCCGAACCTGCAGAAGAAGAGACCGCCAAAGAAGAACTCGAAACCAGCAGCGAGGACCGGCACAGCACCGCACAAGAATGGGAACAGCCGGACGACGAGGAACCCGAGACCAGCCATCCCCCGGCCAGGCCCAGCGTGGAGCCTGCACCAAACCTCAGACCAACGGGGCAATCGAATCCGGCAGCCGCTCAGACCCGGCCCGGGCAAACTCCGTCACGGCCCGCCGAGCAAATTCCGCCCAGGAACGCCGTCCCCGAAAAGACCCCCATTCTGCGGCCTACCAGCCCGGTAACCAACAACCGCCCCACGCCCCCCGGCGGCCCCCTGAAGCCGGCATCCAGCCCGACGATCAAACCGCCGCCGCCTCCTCAAAAACCTCTGCCCGTGTTCAAGAGCGGCAAAGAAATGCTCGATCATCTCCAGCAAAAAACGGCCCAAAACGCCAACCAGAATAACCAGGCCGCTTTAACCACATTCCGGCCGGCGCCCAAACCTGCTGCCGTTGAAAAACCGGTCTCCGATGAAGGTCTCGAATACGAGGATCTCGATTCGGAATCACCCAGCAAAAACCTGTACAACCCTATTTCTTTCGACAGCTCGGAAGAAGATCTGTAATCACCCCAGGGCGACGGCCAACCAACCGCTACACAAAAGCCAGATTGCCCTTTTTTGGAGGTCACAATGACAACCCGCTGCGCCTGGGCCGGCAACGACCCGCTTTACAACCAGTACCACGATTCGGAATGGGGTGTCCCCCTGCATGATGACCAGAAATTGTTTGAGTTTCTCATTCTTGAGGGGATGCAGGCCGGTTTAAGCTGGCTGACCATTCTGCGCAAACGGGCCAACTTCCTGCAGGCCTTTGATAGGTTTGACCCTCAAAAAGTAGCCAACTACGGACAGGATAAAATCGAGCTGCTGATGAACGATGCCGGGATCATCCGCAACCGCCAGAAGATTTTAGCCACCATCGGCAATGCCCAGGGTTTCCTGAAAATCCAGCAGGAATACGGCAGCTTTGATGCCTATATCTGGGGCTTTACCGGCGGCAAACCGCTTCAAAACCGCTGGGCCAGCCTGACTGAAATCCCGCCCAAAACAGAACTTTCAACAACCATCAGCAAAGACCTGGCGAAGCGCGGGTTCCGGTTTATTGGCCCCACCATCATCTATGCCCACATGCAAGCAACGGGCATGGTCAATGACCATACCCTGGATTGTTTTCGCTATTCCGAGATCATTCAGATGGGATAACAGCTGCTTAAATAGGCGAGACCCGGGTACGCCGCTCCCGGGTCTCTCTAAGGAGGAGAAGAAGAGAAATCGCCCTTCATGCTTATCATATCAATTGTTGGTCAACCCAACTTGACGCTTTCCCTACGATTACCCTACGCAGGCCTAACAAATTTGTTATCCTGCGCTCAATCCGCTGGACTAAGCCTCGCCTGCGCCGGACTATTATGGGTCGACCGTATTTGGGGGTATGAAAAGCGGCTTCGCCGCTTTTCATACCCCCAAATACGGTACTTTCACGGCAATTCCCATTGAGCCGCTATTATAATTGAGGGCAGTCGAAATATTTTTTTGAGGAATGATGTATGAACCTTGCAATCAAAACAACTCAGCTTAAGCGAGTCTACAAAGTCGGCAATAAGAAGAAAAAGGCTGAGATCAAAGAACTCATGGCCCTGGAACAGGTCGACCTTGAGGTTCGCATAGGTGAACTATTTGGGCTGTTGGGTCCAAATGGAGCCGGCAAAACCACCCTGATTAAAATCCTGACCACCCTGCTGGCGCCCACAGCCGGGCAGGCCCTGGTTGCCGGCTACGATGTCGCCAAAGATCCGGATAAAGTCCGCCCGCTGATCAATATGGTCTCCGGCGGCGAGACTTCCGGCTACGGTCTCTTAACCGTGCGCGAAAACCTGTGGATGTTCTCCCAGTTTTATGGCATTCCCACCCACCTGGCCAACCAGCGCATCAACGAACTGCTGGAGGTTGTTCACCTCAGCGACCGGGCCGGCACAAAGTCTTCCGATTTATCCACCGGTCTGCGCCAAAAAATGAATATCATCCGCGGCTTTATGACCGACCCGGATATTTTATTTCTTGACGAGCCGACCCTGGGTCTGGATGTGGGCGCCTCGCGCGAAGTGCGCCAGTATGTGCGTACCTGGGTCAACGAAGACCCAACCCGGACTCTTCTGCTGACCACCCACTATATGGTTGAAGCAGACGAACTGTGCGACCGGGTTGCAATCATCAACAAGGGCAAGGTGCTGGCGTGCGATACGCCTGCCCGCTTGAAACGTGAGCTGCAAAGCGAGGTTGTCTTCAACATTGAGGTTGGAAAGCTGGACGGAGTCAGCTTGAGTGCATTCCGCGAGCTGCCCGGTGTGACGCAGGTCACACACACGGAACACGATGGCTCTTCCATGCTGGAGTTCGTGGTCAAAGAAGACAGCGTCCTGTCCACCGTCATTGGCACCCTGACGGACCACAACCTGCCCGTGATGCACCTCCAAAAGCGCGAGCCAACCCTCGAAGATGTCTTTGTCTCTCTGGTTGGCAGGAGCATGGCGGATGTTGAGAAGGTGGAGCAAGAGGTGGAAAGATGACCGCAACCGGCAGCCGCCTTCCGAAAGCCACCGGTTGGAGATTGTTTCTCAAAACCGTGGCGGCCCGCGCTTATCCCCGGATTATCGGGCAGCAGCGCGAAGGTTCCTGGATCATCTTTGATGTCATTTTCCCGGTGATGTCCGTCTCGGCTTATGTGTTTATCTATCGGGCAATCCACGCCCCAGAGGAGTACATCGGGTTTGTGATTATGGGCGGGGCAATGACCGCTTTCTGGTTGAATGTGCTCTGGAGTATGTCCAGCCAGTTGTACTGGGAAAAAGAGCAGGGCAACCTTTCGCTGTATGTCATGGCGCCCACCCCGCTGACCGCGATTCTATTGGGCATGGCGTTGGGCGGCATGGTATCAACCACCCTGCGGGCCCTGGGCATCACCCTGCTGGGCAGTTTGCTTTTCAATGTCCAGTTCAGCATTCAAAGTTATTCCCAATTGTTTATCGTCTTCACCCTGACCATGATCGCCCTCTACGGGATGGGGATGATGAATTCATCCATTTTCTTACTCCTCAGCCGGGAAGCCTGGCATCTATCCAATCTGGCCCAGGAACCGATCTACCTGGTCTCCGGGTTTTATTTCCCGGTCCGCAGCCTGGGCTTTTGGGTGGCTGCGTCAGCCTCAATTGTCCCGCTGACGCTGGGTATGGATGCCATGCGCCAGTTGGTTTTTGCCAGCGGGGTCAGTGTCGGCTTTTTGCCCGTCAATATTGAAATCATGGTCCTGGTTGGCTTATCCATCCTCTTTTTGGCGGGAGCGCGTCTGATGTTAAAACATATGGAACGGCTGGCAGTCAGCGAAGGCCGCCTGACCGAAAACCGCCGTTAAGCAGGTAACCCGATGAACGAAACCCTTACAGCGAATTCCAATAAAATCACCCGGACAGACAACATCCAGTGGCGCTCATTTCGGATGGCAGCCTGGCTCGGGTGGCAGATCGAGTCGAACTGGACAGACGCTTTCCTGTTCGCAGTTTATTCGATCGTCAAACCGCTCGCCAGCGCGGCCATCCTGGTGGTGATGTACGGCGTAATCTCCGGCGGAACGTTCGACCAGCCCATTTTCCCCTACATATACCTGGGGAATGCCTTTTACATTTATGTTGGCGCCCTCCTGACCGGTGTTTCCTGGACGATCATTGAGGATCGCGAGCATTACCGGACCCTGAAATACATGTATGTCGCCCCATTGAGCATGCCGTTTTATTTGCTGGGCCGGGGAGTGGCAAAGTTCCTGGTGGCCTCCGTCTCGGTGCTGATCACCATCCTGGCTGGTGTCTTGTTTCTGCATGTCCGAATTGATTGGCTGCATGTCAACTGGGCCTTCTTCTTTTTGATCTTGCTGATCGGCGTGGTGATGCTTTCGCTGATGGGTCTGCTCCTGGCAGGCCTGACGCTCTTGATCGTGCGCCACAGCGGATTCCTGGGCGAAGCCGTGGCGGGTATGCTCTATCTGTTCAGTGGGGCAGTTTTCCCGCTGGATGTTTTACCCAAAATCCTCCAGCCCATTGGATTCTTGATGCCCCTGACCTACTGGCTCGAGCTCCTGCGCCGCGCCCTGGTGGGCGATGTGGCCCAGGCTTTTCCAACCCTGGCAGCCTACACCAATCTCCAGCTCATGGGCATCCTGGTGGGTCTGACCGTGTTATTTTCGTTCTTATCCATCTGGGTATTCCGGGTTTGCGAACAGCGGGCACGCCAGAAGGGCCTGATTGACTTCGTCAGCAATTATTAAACAAAAGGACCAATGCTATGCAAGCTGAACTGTACAACTATGATCAACTGAGCTCCAGCCCATTTGGGCAGCTGTGGACTGCCGTTGGCCCGAAAGGTCTGGTGGCAGTTGGCTGGGAGAGTGAAGAGCAGGCCTTCTGCCACAAGCTGAGCGCCCTGCTGAACCGGGCCAGCCGCGCCTTTGAAATCCAAAGGAACACCCTGCACGCCAGCCAGGAGCTTTCCGAATATTTAGCCAAACAGCGCCGGGTTTTTGAAATTCCAATCGACTGGGAGGTCCTGCCCGACTTTCAGCGCCAGGCGCTGCAGGCGACCTTTGCCATTCCTTATGGTGAAGTGCGCTCGTACGGTGAAATCGCCCGTCAGATCGGGCATCCCGGGGCATCTCGGGCGGTAGGCAGGGCCGAAGCCACAAACCCGATGCCCCTGGTGCTGCCCTGCCACCGCGTGGTTGGCAGCGACGGCAGGCTCCACGGCTACGCCGGGCCTGGCGGACTGGAAATGAAACGCTGGCTTCTCAAGCTGGAACAGGGATAATTCGTACCATCTCAATAAAGAGGGGTTTCGGGTGTTTTGGCAGGCAAAGCCTGCCAAAACACCCAACTGCCCCCACTTATTGAGATGATACGATAATTCTAAAGTTTGTCCCGGGCGTTTGACGCCTCAATACATTGCAGCTTGATCACTGACAGACAAGTCGTAATCTGGCAAATCTCGCTCCAGATTACGGAATCGAGGCCAGGCATATGCGGCGGCAGTAACGCCAATCAGCACAAGACCAGTCAGCGCCAAAAGCAGCCCCATACCTGCGCCAGTTGTACTGCCGAAAAAGGGTGCAAAGATTGACCAGCCGGGTTGGTGAACCGCTGGTTCAAAAAGCCGATCGGCCAGCGGGCCAGTCAGCAGAAAGGATATTGTGGCACCGGCAAAGCCAAGCTGTTCATTTATTGCAAAAACCCTACCCTGCAGATCTGGTGGAACTTTTCTTTGTACAATCGCAGTAAACAAGGCCCCACTAAATGGCAGCGGCAGAAACAGCAAAAATGTCACAACGCTCAAAGCGATTTGCTGCCTGCTGACGCCATAAAAGATAAACATTACACCACTTACAAGCATGCCAATCATGATCGTGTGAATGCGCGGGCGTGTCCCACCCCAAACTACCATAAGTAGAGCCCCACAAAATGCTCCCAGGCTCAAAATTCCCAAAATACGCCCAACTGTATTGGCGTCCCCGACTCTGCTCAATAGATATGGTATGTTAAGCGTCAATGGACCGTTGAGTAAAAAATAAGTCATAAAATTAAACAACAAGAAATAACCCAATGCTGGCCGGCGCCTTAAATATCTCAATCCACTCAGCCATTCCTGAAAAAGGGACCCTCTTCCCAGGCTGCCTTCCGCGCTGACGGGAGCGTTGGGAAGGCGGAGAAGCAGGACAACCGTAACAGCTATCCCAAAAGTAGCCAGATCGACCAGAATAATCCCTTCAACGCCTATCCAGGTGTACAGCAGCCCTGCAAAAACAGGTGCGCCAATCCCAGCCAAGGGGAAAATTGTTTCTTTCAGACCGTTGGCGCGTTCACGCCAATGATCCGGAATCAGCAGTGTAACGGTTGCATCTTCAGCCGGTGATTGAAAGGTAGCAAAAGTCCCCTGAAGAAACGAGACAACATAAAGCTGCCAGATTTGAAAATTCCCAGAAATAAGACAGAAGTAAAGCAGCACGCTGCCAACAGCCTGCCCGGCATCAGACAAAATCATCACAATTTTGCGCGGCCAGCGGTCCACCAGCACACCAGCCAGACTGCTGAAAATCATACCGGGTAATTCTGTAAAAAAAGCGGTCAAAAGGAGTGAGGTGGCACTCCCCGTGCGGAAAAAGACCCAAAAACCTATACCCACAGTGGTCATGTGACTGCCAAGCAGGGAAATGGTCTGGGTAAAAAGAATCGCCAGGAATGTAGCAGTTCTAGGTTTTACCACCAAGATTCGTACGCCGCTTATTTGGGAAGTTTTGCTGGGTCAGAACTTGAAGGATGGCGTTTGAATCGACCGGCCCAGTCTTGCGTTGATTGTGTCCACTAATTTCCAGGACACTGACCTGATTGTTCCTGTCGTAGCGCGGCACAATATCTGCGATGCTGTGCCAGACCATACTGTTATCCGGCTTTTTGCGCCAAATTCCCAGGCTCCAGGCGTAATCATAAACCCGCACCTGTGCCGTTGGAAAGGCGACATCCCGAAAATCCTCTAAAGCTTTCTTGACAACCTCATCCAACTTCTCGCGGACTTTAATTTTCTCGAGGTGAACCTGCTCTTTGCGCAGCGTTTTGAGATACGCCTTATACTGCTTGAGCTGAGCAGCCTCAGTCCGCTGGTGCTGCCACTGGCGAATCCGGTCGAGAATGCTTGCCATAATCCATAGACTCAGGATAAGCGTGCCTGCCGAGACCGGCAAGGGGGCACCTAGTTATCCCGGAAGCCGTATTCCTGAATCATATTCTGGATCAAACTCCGATCTTCATCCGAAAGATCGGATATACGCAGACCGGTGTTGTAAAAATTGGGGTCGATATCTTTTTTACACCAGACACTTTCGGCAGTGAAATCGACAAAGCTTCGCTCAGAGATGTCTTCGGGCAGATCCATCCGGAATTGATAGACCTTTCCGGCAGAAACCGGCTCTTCGCTAATAATCATAGCACCTTCTGGGGTGACATCGACAATGTATCCCAAAACGGAACCATTTTCGCGGTCAAAAACCCGCGAATAATACATCAAATAACGCCGGCGAAATTTTCTGCGATCATCGTAGTTCATACTGCCCTTCTTTCTCGTGTACGCCTGGTCTATTGGCGGATCCATTTTCCTGGAGCGGAAAACACCTGGAAAACGCACATCAATTTTTCTCAAAACTGATTGTATCCTTAGGATACCGGAAAACAGCCGTTTAATCAACCCCTGTCGGCAGTTTGTTATTTTTGCGGCTTTCGTCAAACACGCCTTTCTTAAAGCCGGGGTTTGGGGTGTTTGTTGCGGGCTACCGCCCGCAACAAACACCCTTATTGAGAAGTTACAATCTGACGGTATAATTAAGCTATGAAAACTCTCCTTCTGCTCCGCCATGCAAAATCCAGCTGGGACGACCCCGCACTGGACGACCACGACCGGCCCTTGAACCAGCGCGGGTATCTGGAAGCGCCGCGGGTCGGAGGATTCTTAAAAGAAAAAGGCTGGATCCCGGATCTGATCATCAGTTCGACCGCCTTGCGCGCCAGGCATACCGCCGAACTGGTCGCCCGCGCCTGTGGGTATTCCGACAAGTTGAGCCTGGAGCCAGGCCTGTACGGGGCCTCGCTGCATTTCTTCAGCCAGTTGCTCAAACCGCTCGCCCCCAGGTTAGCCTGCGTGCTGCTGGTCGGTCACAACCCGGATATGGAAGAACTCATCCACGCCCTGTGCAGCCAGCGCGCCACGATCTCGACCGCAACCCTTGCAAAGATCGACCTGCCGATCGAAAACTGGAGCGAGTATGCCAAAGTTGGCGGGCACGACAAAAAGGCCAGCCTGGCAGGCGTCTGGCAAGGCAAGCACCTGAACGAACCCGTTTAGGCTCCACTCCGGCCCGACCGGACCTTATTTCCGCAAACGCAGAACCAATCCAAGACCAACCAGGAGCACACCGGCTGCCAGGGACAGGAAAATCGCCCCAAGAAAGACCGTTTCCACCGTTTCCGCACTCGGCCCAACCGGGGCTGGGGTCGGCGTTGGGGTTGGGGCGGGGAGGGTGGCAGAGGGCGGCGCAGCAGGTGTCCGGGTTGGGCGGCGAGTCGAGGTTGGCTCGGGTGTGAATGCCGTCGGAGTTGCGCTGAAGTAGCTGGTCGGCGTAACCGTGTTGGCTACCCGGATTTGCAATTTTTGGTCCGGATAGATGGACGAATCTTTGGTCAGATTGTTGAGCGCAAAAAGTTCAGCCAGGCTGATGCCATAAGCCTGGGCAATCAAAACCAGGTTCTCACCTTGCTGGACAATGTGGTAAACAGACCCATCTGGCTGAGGGGTTGAAAGCGGGATCAGGCTGGTTGGGTTGGCGGTTGAACCAGGGGTGCCAGCCAGACCAATTACCGGCTGATCCTGCTTAACCCGGCACACATCCAGGGTGTAAAAGACCTTGCCGTTTGAGTCGGCTGCCGCCCCAACGCCAATATCAACATACAACGGGCTGAGCAGGTTTGCCAGATTTTGCGGGTCATTCCACAACAGAACAATCGCGTCCGCAGACAGACCAACCCCAAAGGCAATGTTTTCGCCACACTCCACCCCTGAAATATCCCCAAACCCAGCCGCAGCCGCTCGCTGTGCCACATTGGTATTGCCAGTCCCAATAAAGGTCGTCAGTCCAATTGAAGCCTGGTATGCACTGTGAGCCTGGGCGCTGGTCATCAGAGTCTGGTTAACCTTAAATGCATACATCCCGCGTGACTGCCGAAAGACATTAACCGCATCCAACAAAGCATACGGATCGACAACAGCCGGTGTTTGGGCCGCTGCCGGGCGAAAAACGGGCAAAAGCCCCGCCAGCAGCAAAGCGAGCACAATCAGAAGCGCGTTCCACGACCTGGTTTTCATGCTGCCATCCGCGGCGGCTGTGAGCGCGCCATAAACCAGCGCCCGTCTCCGGGCATATACAGCAGCTCGAACATCCTGCCGCTTTGGGTGGAAACCAGGACATGCCGTCCATTTTCAGCCTGCCACTGCCTTCCTTGAGATTCAACCACATAATCGCGCCCATTCCAGTTGAAGTTTGAGACCTGAACACTGCCATCCAACTGAAATTCGGCGGAGACATTAATCAGTTTCATACGTAGGAAAATTTCCTTTCAGATAATCAACCAGGAGCTGCAAGGTTGCTTCTGCCGATAACTCTTTGTTTTTAATCCGGTCGCCATCCCAAACAAAACGCCAGGCCTGCTGAAAATCGACCGTGGTCAGCCCAATCCAGACCAACCCCACCGGCTTATCGGGTGTGCCGCCGCCCGGACCAGCGATCCCGCTGACCGACATGCCCACCTCCGCCCCCAGCGCCGCCCGCACTCCGTTGGCCATTTCCAGGACGACTTCCCGGCTGACCGCACCGTATTTTTCGAGCGTGCTCCAGCGCACGTTCAATAAACGCACTTTAGCCTCATAAGCATAGGCGGTTACGCTGCCCAGGTAATAGTCCGAGGAACCCGGAATATTGGTGACGCGATGCCCGACCAATCCACCGGTGCACGACTCAGCCAAAGCCAGACGCCATCCGCGCTCCAGCAGCAAAACGCCAATTTGTTCTTCCAACAGCTTGTCCAGAAAGTTTACTCCTGTCATCCAAATCGAGCCGATAAACGCCCAACAATCTCGTAGACCGTAATTATAATGTATATGTGGTGCTAATTTTTCGCTTCGCGAAAAATTAGCACCACTTCTATATAGTGATAAAATTTATGCCATATGGAAATTCCAGAACATATCCTGGGCATTTTAGACAACGCCCCAACCCGGCCCGGTTGTTACATCATGAAAGACAGCCAGGGCCAGATCATCTATGTAGGCAAAGCGATCAACCTGCGCAACCGGCTGCGGTCATATTTCCACAGCTCGGCCCAGGAAGACAACAAAACCCGCAAACTGGTGCGCCAGATCGCCAACATCGAGTGGATTCTGGTTGGTTCGGAGTTGGAAGCGCTGATCCTGGAAATGAACCTGATCAAGAAGCACAGGCCGCGCTACAACATCCGCCTGAAAGATGACAAGCGCTACCCTTACGTCAAAGTGCATTGGACAGAACCCTATCCCAAAATCTCAGTCACCCGCCAGATGGTTGAAGATGGATCGCGCTACTTTGGGCCGTACACCAGCGTCTGGGCCGTCCATCAGACCCTGGATGTGCTCCGCCGCATTTTCCCTTACCTGACCTGCGACCGTGAGATCACCGGAAAAGACGCCCGGGCCTGCCTGTATTATGACATCAAGCTCTGCACCGGGCCGTGTATTGGGGCGGTCAGCCAGGGAGGGTACCGCCAGATGATCGGCGACCTGGGAGATTTTCTGGACGGTCACACCGAACCGATCGTCAACCGGCTGCGCCAGGAGATGGAAACAGCCGCCGAAGACCTCCGGTTTGAGCGGGCGGCCGCCCTGCGCGACCAGATCTTTGCCATTGACCGGATTGTCGAAAAACAGAAAGTGGTCTCCCCCGATTACATCGACTCGGATGTCATCGCCATGGCGCGTTCGGATGGCGATGCCTGCGTCCAGGTTTTCTTCATTCGGGGCGGCAAATTGATTGGCCGCGAGTACTTCCTGATGGAAGGGGCCGAAAACAGCCAGGACGGCGATGTGCTTTCCAGCTTCCTCAAGCAGTTTTACGACCAGACACCCAGCGTGCCGCCGCAGGTGCTGCTGCAGCGCGAGATTGAAGAGCTGCAGGTGGTCAAGGAATGGTTGAATACCCGCCGCGGCGGCCCCAAAGTGGAGATCCGGGTGCCTGCCCAGGGCCCGCAGCATGAGCTGGTTGAAATGGCGACCCAAAACGCTCAGGCAACCCTCGATTCGCTCAAAGCCCAGTGGCAGGCGGATACCAACCGCCAGACCCAGGCCCTGGCAGAGCTGCAAAGCGCCCTCGGGCTGAAAGCCCCGCCTAACCGGATTGAGTGCTATGACATCTCCAACACCCAGGGCACCGCTGCAGTTGGCAGCATGGTGGTTTTTGAACAGGGTGTGCCAAAAAAGAACCTCTACCGCCGCTTCAACATCCGCAGCGTCACCGGTCCAGACGATTTTGCCAGCATGGAAGAAGTGCTGACCCGCCGGCTGAGCCGCTGGCAGACCAGCCAGGAAGCCAGCCAGACACCCGGCGGAAAACCCGAACCCTCCTTTGCCTTCTTGCCAGACTTGATGATGATCGACGGCGGGAAGGGTCAGTTGGGGCGGGCTGTCAAAGTCCTGGAACGCTTCAATCTGACCGACCGGGTGCCGGTGGTCTCGCTTGCCAAGCAGCAGGAAGAGATCTTCGTGCCCAACCAGCCCACCTCCGTGCTGCTGCCGCGCCATTCACAGGCGCTCTACCTGATCCAGCGGGTACGGGATGAAGCCCACCGCTATGCCATCACCTCGCACCGCGCCCGCCGCGACCGGGCCGGGGTGGTCTCCCGGATGGATTCCATCCCAGGGATTGGCCCCGCCCGCCGCAAAGCCCTCTTGATCCGTTTCGGTTCGCTGGAAGGCGTGCGTGAAGCCAGCCTGGAAGAACTACAGACCGTTCAGGGGATTAACCGCCAACTTGCCCAGGCAATCAAGGATCATTTGGAGTAAAATAGCACTGGTGTCTGTTTTCGCGGGTCAGTTTCGCTAAAACTGCCACCCCGCTAGATAAAATTGACAGGTTATATGTGCTGCCAGCCGCGGCACAGCCTGTACTGTAAACCGTTCAGGAGAAGAATAAAATGACTAAAAAACCAAAAATGTCAAACAGCGCTCATCGCGCAATGCGTTCCCAGCAGATTATCATGGGGATTATCGGACTGATTGTGGTCCTGTCCATGGTCGCCTCGTTGATAGTCAACCAATAGCGTGCTGGAGGGGTGGGAAAACTGCCCGAATAAAGTTTAAGATCGGCGCTGGTCAAAACATGACAAAGATCATATCCATGTCATATTGACGCAAATATCGCTCCGGTTTACAATCAATTACATAATAACTGTCATTTCGGGCAAGAGATTTTTGGGTGTTTTTTGGGTGGCTGCGCCACCCAAAAAACACCCAAAATAAACTCTTTTCGAACTAACCCAAACTGACGATAACAAGTGAATAGATTCTGATCAGAATGCCAGCTCCCCCGGATGGGAGCGGCTGAGAAAAACTCAGGCGAAACCGGTGCAAGTCCGGTGCTGTCCCGCAACTGTAAGAGGCCCCAGGCCTCAAGTCAGGTCGCCCATTCTCTTCAGGGTATTCCACAATCCCGCGGAAAGGAGGTGGAGCCGACCACAAATGGTTTGCTTTTGCCACCCCTGCCTTTGGGCAGGGGTTTTTGTTTAATGCTCAAGCGCGCAGTCTGCGTCAAGGGCAGTCCCATTCACTCATCGTAAATCTTGGAGAATCTGTCTATGCTCACAAAAATCTGGAAAATCAGCTTTGTCCTTCTGACCCTGGCAGCCCTGACCTTCGGCTGCAGCAGCCCTCAAACCCCCGCCCCAACCGCAGCGCCGACTGCGACTGCCGCTACCACTGCTACCACCGCACCCTCGCCCACCCCCGCCGGTATCGAGATTGTCGACGGTCTGGGTACGACCATCCAGCTGGCAGGCCCGGCCCAGCGGGTTGTTTCCCTGGCCCCTTCCAACACCGAGATTTTGTTTGCAGTCGGCGCCGGCGCCCAGGTGGTGGGCCGCGATGAATTTACCAACTACCCGGCCGAAGCCCTCAACCTGCCCAGCGTGGGCGGATCGATGGGCAATTACAACGCCGAAGCGATTGTAGGCCTGAAGCCCGACCTGGTTCTGGCGGCTGAAATCAATTCACCCGAACTGATCAAAGAACTGCAGGGCCTGGGTCTGACCGTTTTCTACCTCTCGAACCCCGTCAGCCTGGACGGCATGTATGCCAACCTCTCAACCATCGCCCAATTGACCGGCCAGACTGAACAAACCAACACCATGATCGAAGCGCTCAAACTGCGGGTAGCCGCCGTCAAAAGCCAGTTGGGGACGCCCGCCAGCCTGCCCACCGTTTTTTATGAACTGGACGCCTCCACCCCCAACGCGCCCTACACCGTTGGCCCAGGCAGCTTTATGGACCTGCTGATCAAGGAAGCCGGCGGGGTAAACATCACCGCCGACCAGACCAGCCCCTGGGTCCAGCTCTCTCTGGAAGCCCTGGTGGTCAAAGACCCTGAGATCATCTTGCTTGGCGATTCGAACTACGGCGTCACCCCCGAATCGGTGGGCCAGCGCGCCGGATGGGAAGACCTCAAGGCCGTCAAAAACGGCAAAGTTCTGCCCTTTAACGATGACCTCGTCAGCCGCCCCGGCCCCAGGCTGGTGGATGGGCTGGAAGAACTGGCCAAACTTTTCCATCCAGAAATTTTCAAATAAGCACGCCCTGCTCGGGGCGGTCCGAAAAGAACTTTCTGGACCGCCCCCGGCGACATAAATGAGATTCTTAGGGTGGTTTGACCCCCACAGGTGGGGGTCAAACCACCCCAAACCCCACTTTTTAGTCAGCCTCGAGAAGCACCAACATGCTCAAAAAACTGCACCCAACTGCCCTCTTTTTACTGTTACTGACTGGTTTAATCCTGTCGGCGGTCTTCAGCGTGGCAGTCGGGGCGGTCTTTATTTCCCCGGCGGTCGTGGTCCGCATTTTGTTGAGCTGGTTACCCAATTGGGCGCCCGGCCAAACCCAGGCCGACTGGTCACCAGCATTTGAAGTGATCATCCTCTCGATCCGCCTGCCGCACATGTTTCTGATCGGGCTGACCGGGGCAGCCCTGGCTGGCAGCGGGGCGGCTTACCAGGGTCTGTTTCGCAACCCGCTGGCCGACCCATACCTGATTGGGGCGGCCTCTGGAGCCGGGCTGGGCGCCGTTTTTGCCATGTCGCTGCGAGAGCAGGGGGTTGGCGTTTTCGCCAGCCTGACCGCCGCCAGCGTGCCGGCTGCCGGTTTTATCGGCGCTCTGGCCACCGTTGGGCTGGTTTACCTGATGGCCTATTCGCGCAATCAGGGCTCAACCGTCCCCCTCATCCTGGCGGGCGTCGCGGTCAGCGCCTTTGCCACCGCCCTGACCTCCTTCCTCATGCTGCGCTCAGAGGATCAGCTCCACAGAGCTGTGGCCTGGCTGCTGGGCGGAGCGGCGGTCGGCGGCTGGGAACCGGTCTGGGCTGCCGCCCCGTTCATTGTGCTTGGGTCGGTGGTCTTGATTTTGTGCGGCTACCCATTAAACGTCCTGCAGTTTGGCGAAGAACAGGCTGCCCAACTGGGTTTGCCTGTAGACCGGGTGAAACTGATCATCGTCCTGGCGGCTTCGCTGGTTACAGCCGCCGCGGTCGCATTCAGCGGGATTATCGGCTTTATCGGCCTGACGGTGCCGCACCTGCTGCGCAGCCGGGTCGGAGCCGATTACCGCCTGCTGCTGCCGCTCTCCATGCTGGGCGGAGCTGCCGCCCTGCTCCTGGCGGATATTTTGGCCCGGATCGTGATCGCCCCCCAGGAACTGCCGGTTGGGATCATCACAGCCCTGGTCGGCGGGCCATTTTTTATCTGGGTGATGCGGACTGCTTCAAAAGAGTAGCCAGAAGGATTTGGATATGTCAGACAATCAACCCATCTTTGGCATCGAGAACCTGGACGTGGCCTACGCCGGACGCCCCATCCTCCGCCAGGTTTCCCTGCAGGTCATGCCGGGCGAGGTGATGGCTCTGGTTGGGCCCAACGGGGCCGGCAAGACGACCCTGATCAAAGCTGCCAGCGGGGTGATCCCGATCCAGGCTGGGCGCGTCATTGCCCGCCAAAAGAACATCGCCACCCTGCCGCCCGGCGAGCGGGCCCGCCTGATTGCCGTAGTGCCGCAGGCCCGCTTTCTGCCGGAGGGCTACACCGTCCGCCAGACAGTCCAGTTGGGGCGCACCGCTTATTTGGGCTGGCTTGGCCAGCCAGCTCCATTGGACCGCCAGCGGGTTGAATGGGCCATGGCGCGCACCGATACCCTCAGCCTGGCGGGCCGGCTGATTAATGAACTTTCAGGCGGAGAGCAGCAGCGGGTTCTGCTGGCCCGGGCGCTCTGCCAGGATACGCCCATATTGCTGCTGGACGAGCCCACCACCCACCTGGACATCCGCCACCAGGCCGGGCTGCTCAGCCTGGTGCGTGAAATCGCCGCCGAGCGCCAGATGGCTGTGCTGGTTGCGCTGCACGACCTGAACATGGTCGGGATCTACACCGACCGGGTGGCCCTGCTGGTGGACGGCGAACTGCGGGCGATTGGCTCGCCCAAAGAAGTCTTTACTGCTGAACGGTTATTCGAAGCCTACCAGACCCACATGGATGTGATCGCCCACCCCACCTACGGCACGCCGTTGATCCTGCCCAACGGGCGCGCACCCTGATTCTGGCTTCCGAAAGAAACTGGAACGGGAATCTGGGAACTGAGGTGCTGAAGGGCCATCGGTTCAAAAAGAGCCACGCTCGACCCTACTGCGTCAAAAGCCACTCCTCCAAACGCCCAATCATCCGTTCAAGGTGCCCCAAAAGGTCCTCTTCAGGGTCTCCAGCCGCCCGCAGCACAGCAGTCACATCCTCAGCCATCTGGGATGGTAACATCGGGCAGCGGGCCTGAGCCAGCGCCAGCAGGCGTTTTTCGCCCGGGTGCAAAACGCGGTTGGCAGCAAAGAGAATATCAAAATAGCTGGCAAACAACGCCGCCAGGCGGTGATTGACGCTGACCAGATCGCCGCGCCGGACGGCCTTTTCGATCTGGTGCTGGTAGGCCGGGATAATCTGGTTCAGCACAGGCCGGTTGAGGTTGATGATGTTCTGGCGCAGAGCCTCTGGGTATGGCGCCTGGCAGCGAGCCTGCAGTGCGGCATACCAGCCCTGGCGGTCAAACAAACACTCTGAATGGCGCAGGGTGTACCAGAAACAGGTGCTGTAGCCCAGGCTGCCCAGGTTTTCGTCCAGCAGGCGGCTGATCTGGGCTTCCATCCAGGCGGCATCAAAATAGACCAGATCAACTTCAATCCCGCTGGCAGCGTGGAACCACTCATCACCCGGGCCCCAATATTCCAGCCCCAGGTCTGCCCGGCTGGCCCCGCCGGCGCGGGCCACAATCTCGCTGCGTTCGGCAAGGGAGATGCCGGAGCGGGTGTAGACATACAGATCAATATCCGAAGCAGCGTCGCTGACGCCGCCGCTGAGCGAACCGCCCAAAGCAACCGCTTCCACCTGTGGCAGTTCGCCAAAAAGCCCCGCCAGGGTTTGGGCCAGGGATAGATGTGTATTCATATCAAAATTCTTGGCCATAAGAAAAGCAACCACCCGGCTGGGTGGTTGCTTTTCTCAAACAACTATTTAGAACAACCCGACCACGCGGCCGGTTTCTAGATCCAGGTCGACATCATAGAAGACCGGGCGGGTGGGCAGACCGGGCATGGTGCGCATTTCGCCCAGCAGCGGGTAGAGGAACCCGGCGCCAACCGAGGCGCGGATATCGCGGATCGGAACGCGGAAGCCCGTCGGAACACCCTTCAGGGTGGGATCGTGGCTCAGGCTGAGGTGGGTCTTGGCCATGCACATCGGCAGCTTGTCAAAGCCCAGGCGGGTGTAAAGTTCGACCTTGGCTTCGGCTTCGGGAGTGTAATCAACACCATCTGCGCCGTAGATTTCCTTGCAGATGATCTCGATTTTTTCCTTGATCGACAGTTCCAATGGGTAAAGGAACTTGAAATTGCTGGGCTGTTCGGCGGCCTTGACCACCATCTCAGCCAGTTTGGCCGCGCCTGCGCCGCCGTCCATCCAGTGGGTGCAGACGGCTGCATCTTCTGCGCCGGCTTCAATGGCTGCCTGGCGGATCAATTCCACTTCGGCCGGGGTGTCGGTGGCAAACGAGTTGACAGCCACCACAACGGGCACGCCAAAGCGGCGGGCGTTCTTAATATGGGCCTGCATATTGCCCAGACCCTTGCGCAGCAGGTCCAGGTTTTCATCGGTGTAAGCCGAATCGAGCGGCTTGCCAGCCACAACCCGGGGTCCGCCGCCGTGCATCTTGAGGGCCCGCACGGTAGCTACCAGAACAACCACATTCGGGACCAGGCCCGAATAGCGGCACTTAATGTCCATGAATTTTTCCATGCCGATGTCAGCGCCAAAGCCCGACTCGGTCACGACATAATCGGCCAGTTTCAGAGCGATCTGGTCGGCGATGATCGAGCTGTTGCCGTGGGCGATGTTTGCAAAGGGGCCGGCATGCACGAAGACGGGGGTGCCTTCCAGGGTCTGCATCAGGTTGGGCTTGATCGCTTCCTTCATCAGAACGGTCATAGCGCCAGCCACGCCCAGGTCTTCGCAGGTGACTGCTTCGCCAGACTTGCTGGTGCCGATCACAGCCCGGCCAAAGCGCTCGCGCATATCGGCCAGGTCGGTCGTCAGGGCCAGGATCGCCATGATTTCGCTGGCTACGGTGATGTCATAACCAGTTTCGCGCTCAAAACCTTCTTCTTCCGGGCCCATACCGATCTTGATCGAGCGCAGGAAGCGGTCATTCGTATCGACCACCCGCCGCCAGGTAATGCTGTTCACATCAATGTCCAGACGGGCGAAGCGCTTGCGCTCTTCGGGAGTCAGTTCGCTCGGATCAGTTTTCTCGATCCCCAGTTTCTTCAAACGGCGGATCATGGATGGAGAGAAGCGGCGCACGCCCTTCTTGTCGGCCGGGCAGAGAGCGTTGAAGAGCTTGTTGTCATCGGGCTGGTTGGTTTCGTGCATGTAGCGGGCGTCAATCGCGGCGGCCACCAGGTTATTGGCGGCGGTGATGGCGTGAATGTCGCCGGTCAGATGCAGGTTAAAATCTTCCATCGGGATGGTCTGGCTGTAACCGCCGCCGGCCGCCCCGCCCTTGATGCCAAAGGTTGGGCCCTGGCTGGGCTGGCGGATGGTGGTGATGACGCGCTTGCCGAGATGAGCACCCAGCGCCTGACTGAGACCGATGGTGGTGGTGGTCTTGCCTTCGCCCAACGGGGTTGGGGTGATGGCGGTCACATCGATATACTTGCCATTCGGCTTGTCTTTCATGCGGTCTAATACAGAAAGGCGCACCTTGGCAATATAGTCGCCGTGGAGCTCCATTTCAGAGGGCAGCAGGCCAATATCTTCGGCGATCTGCTGAATTGGCTTGATATCGGAATCCTGAGCGATTTCAATATCGGATGGAACGGGGCGTTTTAGCTTTAGCTTTGTGGGGACAAAAGAGCTCATACACAATTCCTTTCTGAGATCTGAGAATCGAGATTAAAAAAATCCTACCCCTCTATTGTCGCGTAATTCGCCATTTTGCACAATGGACGCTTATCATCTTTGCTTACGCTAAGTGTCACTATTTGTCAGACTTTTGACCAGATAAAGTTCACCGCGCTCAAAACCACGGTCCAAATAATAGAGCCGGGTGCCAATTGCCGAGATAACCGCCATCCGCTGGTAGCCGGCGGCCCGGGCTGTTTGTTCGGCCTGGATCAGCAGGCGCGTTCCAAGACCGCTGTGCTGGGCTGCGCCGGTCTGTTCCATCCCCACCGCCAGCGACTGCCCATACACATGCACTTCGCGGATCATGGCCGCCCCAGCCAAATCGGTCAGCCCAAGCCGGGCAGGCCGATCACCAGGCAGCGAAAGCCGCAGGAATCCCGCCAGTTTATCATCCGGGGTGACAAAGCTAAGGAAGTGTTCTTCGGCGCCGTCGGCCTGATAAACCAGATCCTCCATCCGCAGCTCTTTCGGATCGAAAGTTTGCTTGCGAACTTCACGGCAACGAATGCAGGAACACACTGTCCCCCGGCGCAGCAGTTCATCCTGCACATCCTGGCGCAGGCTGGTGCGCTTGTTGCCTTCGACCACATTGGTCGAAGGGATATCCCGGATCACCCGGTTGACCCGGCAGTAGCTGGGGATGGTCGGTTTGATCTCAGCGATCAAATTAACCAGTTCCGGGGTTGTGTAAGGCCGGTATTCACCTCGCTGCCAGTGTGCGAACAGATCGGCGTTTGCCAGAAGCTGGCAGGGGTAAATCTTGATTTCATCCGGGCACAAACCCTGCCAGAGACGGGCAAAGTCGGCCTGGTCCGATTCGGGTGTGGCGCCCAACAAATTGGGCATCCAGTGTAAAACGATCTTAAACCCGCCCATGCGCAGCAGTTCAACGGCCTGGTGGGTTTCTGCCACCGTGTGCCTGCGCTGGTTGAGTTCCAAAATCCGATCATCCAGGCTCTGGGCGCCCATCTGGACCTTAGTGACCCCCAATCGGCGCAGCCAGATCAATTCAGCCGGGTCCACATGGTCGGGTCGGGTTTCAATCACCAGGCCCACGTTACGGTGGATAGCAGTTTCATTCAGGGCCTGGGCCTCTTCCAGGCTGGCGGATTCAACCCCATTCATGGCTTCCAGACAGCGCCGGATAAACCAATCCTGATAATCGCGGCGGTACGAGCTCCAGGTGCCCCCCAGAATCAGCAGTTCAATTTTATCGGTTGGATGCCCCACCGCCTCCAGCGCCTGAATCCGGGCTGAGACCTGAGTAAACGGGTCAAAGCCGTGCTCCAACGCCCGGCGAGCGCCGGGCTCGTCGGGCAGGTAGCTCTTGGGCATGCGCACATCCGTCGGGCAAAAGACACATTTCCCGGGGCAAGGGTACGGTTTGGTCAGCACGGTCACCGTCGTCACACCCGAAAGCGTGCGGACAGGCTTCATCCGGATTCTTTCCAACAGCCCATTATCCGGTTTCCATTCGCCGCTCTCAGTGAGCTGGCGGTAAGCTGCCACCAAAACATGCTTGCCAATATAACCACCGTCCGGGCGCGGGTAGCGCTGCACAGCAGACGCAACCTCCCGCCCTCGCCGGACTTCTTCCAAAATTTTCTGGGCCAACACCAGCATTTCAGGGGTGTATTGTCGGGCTTCTAACCAGGTTTTCGGTTCCATATCTCACTTCATTTGTATCATCTCAATAACTTGGGGAAGTTGGGTGTTTTTTGTGGGCGAAGCCCACAAAAAACACCCAACACCCCATTTTATTATGAAGGTGCCTTTATTTTTTATCTGGGTGTTGTTTTTGCTGTAAAAAAACAACACCCACCTCTGCGCCAGGTAAGCTATAATTCAGGTGTGAATACAACCACCGCACAAAAAATCCTGGCGACTAATCATCAATTTTACCAGACCTTTGCTGTCCAATTTGCAGCAACTCGCCAGCGTTTACAGCCGGGGGTGCGCCGCCTGCTGGACGAATCGTGTTTCGGGGCCAATATTCTGGATTTGGGCTGCGGCAACAGCGAACTGGCGCATGCCCTGTATAAAAGCGGGTTTAACGGCCTGTACACCGGCCTGGATTTCAGCCAGGCGCTTTTAGACTGTGCCACCCGCGATCTCCCCGCGGTGGTTACCACCAATTGCGAACAGAACGCAAAAGGCAGCATGCAGGCCTGTTTCCTGCTCCAGGATGTAACCCAAACCGATTGGACGCTTACCCTGCCGCGGCAAAATTTTGACACCATCCTGGCCTTTGCGGTAATGCACCATCTGCCCGGTGTGCCCGCCCGATTGGCCTTTCTGGGCAATATCCGCAGCCGCCTGGCGACTGGCGGGCTGTTTATTCACTCCAACTGGCAGTTCCTGAACAGCGACCGCCTCAAAGCCCGCATCCAGCCCTGGGAAAAGATCGGACTGCACCCGGCGGATGTTGACCAGGGCGACTATCTCCTCGACTGGCGCAGCGGCGGCAGCGGTCTGCGATATGCCCATCATTTTACCCATGCCGAGCTGCTGGAAGCTGCCGCTCAAACCGGTTTTCATGTGCTAGAATCATTTGTTTCGGATGGCGAAACAGGCAATCTGGGGTTGTATCAAATCTGGCAGGCGCATTAGCGCCTCCATTTCAGAAAGGTGTTTCAGGATCAGACTATGCGCGTTCTTATTATTTCGGATATCCATGCCAACCTGACCGCACTCGATGCGGTTTTACGCGAAGCAGGCTCAGTTGATGCTGTCTGGTGTCTGGGGGATATTGTCGGTTACGGGCCTGACCCCAACGAGTGCGTCGAAAGAGTGCAGGGCCTGCCGAACCTGCTCTGCATCCTGGGCAACCACGATGCAGCCGCCCTGGACCAGATTGACATTACCGCCTTCAACCCGGAAGCGCGCCAGGCCATCGCCTGGACGCAGCGCACCCTGACGCCCGACACGATCAAATTCCTGCAGGGTCTGAACGAAACTGCCCTGAGCGGCGATGTGACCCTTGCCCACGGCAGCCCGCGCCAGCCCGTCTGGGAATACCTGCTGGACACCCGCACTGCCACCATCAATTTCGACTTTTTCCAGACCCCCTTCTGTTTTGTCGGGCACACCCACCTGCCAGTGGTTTATTACCTGCCCGATGACAGCCGGTCGGCGCGCCTTTTGGTGCCAGAAAACTTTACCCAAACCACCCTTTCACCCCGTTCAATCATCAACCCCGGCTCTGTCGGGCAGCCGCGCGACCGCGACCCGCGCTCGGCTTATGCCATCTACGACACCGATATGGGCACCTGGGAGTTCCGCCGGATTGGCTATGACATTGGCGCTGTGCAGGACCGCATGCGCAAAGCCGGTCTGCCCGACCGGCATATCCAGCGGCTTTCTTCCGGCTGGTAGGTCCGGCCCAGCGCCCAATTCTCGCGGTTCAGGAACAGTTTGGTTTACTTCAGCGTCTTAAGAACAGAGATTTTCAAACAGCCAGAAACAACGCACGGAGGTTCTTATGGTTCAACGAATCGCAATTATTCTTCTTCTGATCGCCAGCCTGCTGGCTGGCTGTGCCGCCGCCACCGCCTCGGCGCCTAATATATCACCGGAATATTACAGTCCGGGAGCCAAAACCCTGGATGGCGGGGCCGGGGCTGCCCAATCCATGGATGCCTACAGTCCTGTTGCCAATCAGGCTGCTGATGAAACCAACGCCAACCGCCTGATCCTCAAAAACGCCTCCATCAGCCTGTATGTAGACGACCCCACCGCCTCGGCCCAGCGCCTGCGCAAAATGGCAGAGGAAATGGGCGGGTTTGTGGTCTCGTCGAATGTCGTCCAGACCCAGCTCAGCAGCGGCGTGCAGGTCCCGCACGCCTCCGTCACCATCCGGGTTCCTTCCGAGCGGCTGGATGAAGCCATGGCCGCCATCCGGGCCGAAACCTCCCTGCCCGTCATCAGCGAGAACATCTCCAGCCAGGATGTAACTGGCGAATATGTCGACCTGCAGTCTCGTCTGCGCAACCTGGAAGCCAAAGAAGCCCAACTCCAAAAGATTATGGACTCTGCCTCAGCGGTTGAAGACGTCCTGGCGGTTTACAACCAGCTTACAGCCACCCGCGAGGAAATTGAGCTGATCAAAGGCCAGATGAAGTATTACGAAGAGTCAGCCGCTCTTTCAGTGATCAACGCCGACCTGACCGCCAACGCTGCCGAACAACCCTTGACCGTAGCCGGCTGGCAGCCGGTAGGTGTGGCAAAAGACGCCCTCCAGGCCCTGATTAAGACCTTGCAGGTCCTGGGCAGTGCCCTGATCATCATCAGCGTCTATTTCATCCCGCTGGCCCTGATCATCCTCGGCCCGATCTTGCTGGTCGTCTGGCTTGGGCGGCGAGCCCTGCGCCGGCGCAAAAACACGCCCAGCGCCAAATAACCCCCTGCTCATGTGTTTGGGTGTATTTTGGGTGGCCAGGCCACTCAAAATACACCCATTTTTTTTGCACGCTCGGTGTTTACGGGAGCTTCAGCTCCTGACCGGGGTAAATCACATAGGGGTAGGCAATCCCGTTCAGGTCTGCGAGAACACGCCAATCCACATCCAGCCGCTCAGCCAATCCAATCAGGAAATCGCCCACCTGCACAGTATAAATCTGAGCAGCCGGTGCGGCAGTCTCCACAGCCGCAGCCGGTTCGGGTGCTCCGGCCGAAGCCGTATCTTCGGCCAGTGCCGTATCTTCGGCCAGTGCCGTATTGCTGGTGATAAAGGGCAGCGCCAGATGGAATTTGGGGGCAGCCGTGGGCTGAGCGCTGCCAGTATCTGCAGTTGAGCCGCCCGGTACAGTCAGCTTCTGTCCGGGGTAGATCACATAGGGATAGGACAGGTTGTTCATCTCAGCCAGGTTTTTCCAGGTTGTGTCAAAGCGCTCGGCCAGGGCAGAGAGATAATCGCCGCTCCCCACGACGTACTCGCCCATTCCTGCCGGCAAAGGGGCGGCGGCTGGCTCGGAAACGGTCCCGGCCCCGCCCTGCCCGGTGACCGCCATATTGCCCAGAACGCCCCATGAGGCCAGAAAAATATCCAGCGGGTAGGTCTGGCTCCAGCCCGAATAGGCGTCGGCCACATGCACCCGCACTTCGTCATAGCCGAACAGAATCATCGTGTGCTCAAAGCGGGCAACGGTCGTGGTGGCGCCATCCGCAGCGGAATAGTCCAGCGGGGTCCCGCCCCACATCTGCCCAACCACCCAGACGATCACCGGCCGGCCGGCGGCAATTTCAGCCCGCAAATCATTCCAGCTCAACCCCTTCTGGGCCTGGGCTTCCAGGCCATAGGCGCGCAGCAGTTGGGCCACCGGCTCGGCATGCACGCCGTAGCTGGCAGGCGGGATACCTCCCCAGGCGCCGTTTGGATCGCCCACAAATCCAGTATCAGGGTTATCCGAATAGGCCAGATCTGCCAGGAACTGGGTCTCATCCAGGTTGGCGCCCCAAAAGGCTGCCCAATCGACCGCGGAGCGCGCTTCACACGAAAGGGTATAGCCCTGGGCATGCGCCACCAGGCCGGGGATATAAGCCGAATCGGGCAGCGTCCCCGCAGCCGCAGGCAAGCTGCCCACCAACATACACAGAATACAAAGTAGAATTAAGGCGATCTTCAAACACATAGTTTTTCCCTGATTTGCAGGCGTATCTTGCTTGGCTAGTGCGCAAACCTTCAGCCTGTATCTCCCTGATTGTAGCGAAAACAAGTCAGAAAGGCAAGCGTAAAATTCAGACCGGCGCCCCGTTGCCCCAGGGCTTTAACAAAGATGGACCGGTCATCAGGTCGAGTACGACCTTCAGGTCGTACTCGACCGCCGAAGCAACCCTTTTGGCACTTAGGAGATTGCCACGCCAGTGTAGGGGCGAGCCCGGTTGGCATTTTTAATGCATCGCCGTTATAACAAGGGTGTACTCACCCTCAGGGTCGCCCTGTTTGGTCAAACCGGGCGACCCTATCTTTGCTGGCCGCGCCAATTTTCAAGCCAGGCGGGCTCGCCCCTACCCCAGATACCAGATGTTTCTTTGATGCAGCTGAGCTTCAGCCCTGGAATAACTACCCCAGTTCGGGTTAGTTCGAAATGAGGTTATTTTGGGTATTTTTTGGGTGGCTACGCCACCCAAAAAATACCCAAAAATCTCTTATCCCGAACTATCGTTAACTAGATTACATCGCCAGGGTAGGGGCGGGTTCCTGGTTGGAAAAGCCACATAGCCCTGTCCGTTGCCCGCCCTCCGAACCCCACAATTCTCAGACAGATTCACTCCAAATATTTTTTCACCGAGTCGTTTCGAGTCGTTTTAGTCGTTCCTTTTTTTACCCCCATAAATCCCATCTTTGAGGCCGCCCTGCTGGTATAATTTTGCTCTATGGAAAAATTGGCCGAACAGGTATTTCAACAGGTTGGCCTGCGCCTGAACAAAAAGCAGCTTGCAGCCCTGGCCCGCTACGAACAGGAGCTGCTCGAATGGAACAGCCGGTTTAATTTAACCGCCATTCGGGATGTTGAAGCCATCCGCACAAAGCACTTTCAAGATTCGCTGACCTGCCTGCTTGCCATGCGCGATTCACCCGTCGAGCGGATCATTGATGTGGGCACCGGGGCGGGGTTTCCGGGGCTGGTGCTAAAAATTGCCTATCCCGGGTTACAGTTAACCATGGTTGAATCGGTCGGCAAAAAGGCGGAATTCTGCCGGCACGTGGGCAATGTCTTGGGCATGGAGAACATCACCATTTTGCAGGACCGGGCAGAAGCAGTCGGCCACATGCCGGCACACCGCGAGCAGTATGACTGGGCCATCGCCCGGGCTGTCGCCTCTATGCCCATCCTGGTGGAATATTTACTCCCACTGGTGCGGGTGGGCGGCAGTATGATCGCCATGAAGGGCGAAAGCGGCCCGATTGAAGCGGTTGCAGCAGACTATGCGCTCAAACTGCTGGGCGGCCAACTCCGCCAACTGGTGCCGATATCTCTCCCCGGCGTGGCTGAAGAGCGTTTCCTGGTGGTAATTCAAAAGGTTGCCGCTACACCCCGCGACTACCCGCGTCAGGTGGGCATTCCAGCCAAAAAGCCGCTCGCCCCGGCGACTAAATAACCCCAGTTCGAAAAGAGGTTATTTCAATCTCTTATCCCGAACTGACTTTAAATAAGCAAAATAATCGGATCGCCGACCTGCACAACCCCAGGCAGTAAAACCCGGGCATAAACCCGTGACCAGCCCGGATGCTTTGTCTGCGAAATACGGGCATAATCATCCGCCAGAAATGCCTTCTGTATCGTTCTGCACGGCACGGTATAGCGTGTGACCTCCAGGAGCAGGTTTTGGCCGATCTGCAGGCGGGCGCCCGGAACCACCAGATCCCAATCCAGCCCGCTGGTCGTCAGGTTCTCGCCGGCTGCCCCGGGTGTAATGGGGTGCCCTTCCGACTGCAGGGCCTGGATGCGCTCGAGGGCATACAAACACACGGCGCGTTCCGGCCCGCCGTGATCTTCATAGGTGTGACCATCGCCCTCCAGCCCCAGGGGCTGAACGGCAGCGCTGGCAACGCCATTTTTTGGCACGCCGCCAGGTGAAATGCTGATTTGAACGATTGAACCCTGTCCGTTAAGGGGCTGCATCTTTTACCTCCATCAATCGGCCAGCCTGGATCCGCCATAGGCTGGTTTTGCGAGTAAATTCTTCCGGGAAAAGATCCAGGTCGGTCGTGGTGAGCATAGCTTGCTCTGACACCGCCAGGCGTGCCAGCAGGTCCGTCCGGCGCCGGGTATCCAGCTCTGCCAGGACTTCATCCATCAAAAGCACGGGCCAGTGACCGGTTTTTTCTTTCATCCAGGCCACCTCCGCCAGCTTAAGAGACAGCATGGTCGTCCGGACCTGGCCGCGTGAGCCATACAGACCCAGATCAACCCCGTTGCTGAGCATCCGCAGCTCATCCCGATGCGGCCCGGTGCTGGTGACCCCGCGCAAAATATCCTCCGAGCGGATCTGCTGCAGCCTGGCCAAAAAGCCTGTACGAATTTGTTCCAGGCTCAGGCTGCTGCGGTCTAGCGCCATATCCATCGAAAAGGCAATTTGGCTGACCGGCTGCGGCATAGGATCATAAGCCGGCTGATAACTCAGGCGTAAAATTTCCTCTCCCCGGGTCAGTTCCGAATGGATTGAACGGGCCAGCCTTTCCAGATCCAGGACAGCCCGCAGACGTGCCTGGATCAGCAGGGCGCCATGGGTCGCCAGGTGCTCATCCCAATAGTCCAGTTGAGAGGGGTCGCCCTGGCGTTCGCTGAGCTGCTTCAAAAGCGAATTGCGCTGGGTCAGCACCCGCTGGTATTCTGAGTGAGCCACCGGATAAGCCGCGATGGTCTGCGAAAGGGCGGTATTCAGATAGCGCCGCCGCTCCTCTGGCGCACCCTCCACAATGGTCAGCATCTGTGGCAAAAAGAGAACCGCCGTAAATTGCCCGATGGCTTCAGTCGTTTTTAACTTCGTACCATCCAGCAGAATCTCCTTGCGCACATGCGAACTGGCGGAGAGCGGGTTATTGTCCAAAATAATCCGGACTTCCATCCGGTGCGAGCGGTTATCACGCTCAAAGGTGCCCACAATCCTGGCCACACCCTGTGGGTCACGCGCAGCCAAAAAATTAACCATCTGCCGGTCACTGCTGGCATGAAAGGAATCCAGCACTGCCAGAAAAAAAATCGCTTCCAGAAGACTGGTCTTACCCTGGGCATTATCCCCCACCAACAAAACAGGCCCGCCGGGAACAGCTGTATCCAGGCGGGCGAAATTTCGAAAGTTGGAGAGAGAAAGGTGGGTAAGCCGCATCGGCCGCTCAGTCCCCCATACTTGGGGTGGTATGCGGCTCAGCCTGCTGGCTTTCTTCCTGGGTATGGCGCCAGACTTTGCTGGCCCGGTCCACAAACAAAACACCATCCAGGTGATCAATTTCATGTTGAAAGATGCGCGCCAACCAACCTTGAGCCTTGATGGTGATGGGCTGGCCGCGCCGGTTTTGGCCCTTAATCACAACCGCTTCATGGCGCTCCACATCGCCCCAGTATCCGGGGATGGAAAGACAGCCTTCTGTGCCCTCGACCAAATCCTTCGAAAGGCGGGTGAATTCCGGGTTAACAACGGCATAGAGCCTGGGCGGTGTCGTTTCATCTTCGTCATCGCCAAATTCAACCACAACCACACGCTCCTGAACCCCCACCTGCGGGGCAGCCAGGCCGACCCCGGGCTCGGCACGCATGGTATCCACCATATCATCAATCAACTGCTGTAAACCAGCGCCAAAATCGGTTACTTTGCGCGCCTTACGCCGCAAAACAGGATCCGGTAATGTTACGATTTCTCTTAAAGCCATTTGTTTTTTCCAATCCTGACGAAATCATCTCAATCGGCGGGGTAACCTGGACGGGCTTAGCTCGTGTCCGGCTCCCACAGAATTGAGCCCAATAAAATAAGAATACCTGTATCATTTATATCATCTCAATAAGCGGGGAAGTTGGGTGTTTTTTGTGGGCGAAGCCTACAAAAAACACCCAACACCCCATTTTATTGAGAAGTTACGAATAACTGTTATTTTACCCGAAGAATCGAGAAAAAACTATTTTTGATTTCTGCGCATCTCTTCCGCCTGGCGATGGTACGCTGCCAGCCAATCCGAGACCTGCTCCCATTGGCGCGACGCCTCAGCGGTTTGTTGTTTGCGCTTCAGGGCATACATCCGATTAAAAATATCCATTTGGGTGGCTGCCGGGTCATGCACCTGCAAAAAAAGCATATGGCTGTCCGACCCGGTGTTAATCGTCACATTCCCCAGGTTGAGGATCAATCCGAGCAGGCCAATCCGTTCATAATCCATGTTTTGAATACTGCCCAACGGCGCAGATTTTGTCACCTCTGTCCCCAGAGGTTTCTTAACACTGTCAATAATCCGGTCAGGGGTGATGACATAAATATCATCGTGCCAGTCCATA
>Ga0268298_10000807_pt1 | contig 39090 bp, 22 predicted proteins | sample WWTPWeurt_MetaG_FD_194462 | JGI IMG/M metagenome (GOLD analysis project Ga0268298, IMG submission 194462) | Activated sludge microbial communities from WWTP in Nijmegen, Gelderland, Netherland - WWTP Weurt | ecosystem: Engineered > WWTP > Aerobic digester > Activated sludge | place...
GAGCTGATTGTGCGGGTCGCCGCAGTCAAACAGCTCTGTGCCCACATCGGCGCAGATAAAGTCTGGCTGGGGCAGCCGGCCCTGCCGGATCAGCGGTTCGATGGTTGCCAGGCTGCGTCCGGTGATCAGGGCCAGGCTCGCCTGCCCGGCCGCATTATCAAACAGATCTCGGACAGCCGCTTCGCCGGCTTCATCCCCCAGCAGGGTGCCGTCAATATCAGCGGCCAATAAAAAGGGTGTGTTGTGGGTTTGCCATTTTTGCATGCCCCCAATTGTAATCCTTCTTAAGCATCAATCTAAGAGATTTTTGGGTGGCTACGCCACCCAAAAAACACCCAAAATAATCTCATCTATGGTTTGTTTTGGGCGCGAAGGGCCCAAAACAAACCATAGAATCGTCGGTGGTACCCCGGAAAATAAAAAAGGGCTGGCCAAATCATGCGATTTGGCCAGCCCGAAAACTTTGGACTTCTGCGGAGCTGATCTCCCAGCCCGCACGAGCCGCACTTACCTGGGGGTCGGCTGGGTGGTGTCCACCGTGGGAACCACACCCGGGCCAGCCAGCACGAGCTGCGGCATCATACCTTCGGGGGTGAAGATGATCTTATCCGTGTTCTTCAACGCGCTGGCATTGGCCAGGGCAACCTGAAGCTGCAAATAGCCGTCATAGTTGGAATACAGCTCGGCCAGAGCGATCTGCTGGGCCAGGTCCACTTTGACCCTTTCACGGGCGGCGGCAGCCAGAGCCTTGTTGATCTCCAGGTCTTGCTGGGCAGCCAGCAGGTCATTGGCTTTCTGGGCCTGGATCACTTGCTTCTGGGCCTGCAGTTTTTCCTGTTCCAATTTGGCCAGGGTGGTCTGCTGGCGGGCCTGTTCCTGGATCCGGCTTTGTTCAACCCGGATCTCGCCTTCCTGGCGGGCCTGTTCGGCAGCGGCTTCGGCGTCGGCTTTCAGCTTATCCTGGGCGGCTTTTTCGGTCGAGAGGCGGGACTGGACGATGGCGTCCAGGGCAGATTGCACTTCGGGCGAAAGCTCCACGTTCGGGACGGTCACGTTCTGGATGTCCAGCCCGTAGTTGCTGGCCTGGGCGCTCAGTTCATCGTCAATGCAGGTCCGCAATGCGTCACGGGCCGAACCGATGATCGATTCGTCAAACTTGCGCTGACCGACACAGACTTTCATCGCCTGGCGGGCCTGGGCTTCCACACGTGACTTCAAGACTTCGTCATCGGTGTACATGGCGCTGTACTGCTGCCATTTTTCCAGATAGATATCTTTGTTGGCGGTAGTGGGGCGGAAAATATCGCCGCTGACCACCAGACCGATGCGCTGCTTGTCTGAGGTGATAATCTCGGGGTCTTCGACCGAGAAGGGGATGGCCTTGGTCGAGACACGCTTGATTTCAACATACAGGCCAAAATCGGTGTAGACACCAGGCGCAACGATCGATTTGATTTGCCCGGCGCTCATCTGAACGCCGATCTGCCCCTGGTCCACCCGGGCCAGGAAGTAAAAGAAGTTGCTGCCGATTGAAGCCAGAACTGCCATGGCAATGATGGCAACAATCAAAATCACAAATAAGTTGATCAGCGAACGGGGAACATTGAATTGGGAAGTACTGCGAGACATTTTTCCTCCATGAAATAGTTAAATGGTACACTTTTTACTGAACACATCTATTTTACGCTAATTTCAGCAAAAAGTTGCATCCAGCAAGGCGCTCCAGCACGCCTTTCTTAAAGTCGGGGTTTTGGGTGTTTGTTGCGGGCTACCGCCCGCAACAAACACCCAAAATTCATCTTTTCGATACGTTGGCGGCAGGGTTTTCAGACTTTAAGAAAAGCCTGGGCGCTCCAGGGATTGCCGTGAAAATATCCAGAAATAGGCCGCAGCCTCGCAGTAAACCACAGCTTGTAGAATTTGGGAATACCCCTTTTGGGGGATAAATTGTATATACATGGTGGGAAATTGTTCTCATCTAAATCGTATGTTTTTTAACTGTACAAGCATACAATTTGGACTATAATGAATTTAACAGCACTTAACTCTCTGATTTACCAGGATTTTTTGACGGCTTACCGCCCTCATCACCGCCACCTCTTCATCAAACCTGGTTATCCTGCCGCCAGCAACACGAACCGGATAGTCAGAGATTAAGCGCTGTATTTGATTTAAAAAATAATGGGATCTGGTTTTATTTATTCATAAAATCAGATCCCATTGTTGTGTGGTATATACATTAAACGAGGTTCAGATTAGTTCGAATAGAGTTTATTTTGGGTGGCTACGCCACCCAAAATCACTTATCCAGATTGACGGTATGTTATGGAGAATACGATGGCTAGGAAAATTTTACAGATCATATTGGTTATTTTGATTTTAATAACTGCAGTCGCCAGCCAACCTGCTCGGGCCGGGGAGCCATTCCAGCCGGATGGCTCGGGGAATATCCCCGGCGGTTTTGGCAATGGCGATTTTGGTAAAACGGTCACAGCCCTGCCCAATGGTAATTTTGTGGTCACCGACCCGGCCTATTCATTATTTTTCAAGACCGGGATTGGCGCTGTCTATCTGTACAGCGGCCTGACCCACCAGCGGCTGAACGTCGCGACTGGGACACAAAACGGCGACCATTTCGGCAGCGGCGGGGTGGTGGTTTTGGCCGGCGGCGATTATGTGGTCATTTCTCCGGATTTCACCACCAGCAACGGCGTGACCGATGTGCCCGCCGGGGGTGCAGTTACGCTGTGCAGCGCCGTAACCGGCTGTCCTGACACCATTTCGGGGCTCAACAGCCTGGTTGGTGGGCGGAACAATGATCATGTCGGCTCGCAGGGCGTGAAAAGACTGGTGGGCGGAGGGTATGTGGTTTCCAGCATGCTTTTGGATAATGGCGTTTCTGTCGATGTAGGCGTGGTCACTGCCTGCCCGGCAAGCGGCTGCGTGGGATTTGTTTATGACAACAACAGCCTGGCGGGTACGCATGCCGATGATCGGGTTGGAAGCGGTGGGGTTACCCCGCTGCCGGGTGGTTCTTTCCTGGTCTCCAGCCCTGTCTGGGATAATGGGGCAGTTAAGAACGTGGGCGCCCTGACCCACTGTCTGGCTTCTGGCTGTAACACACTGGTCGCCGCCTCCAACAGCCTGGTTGGGGCTGGGGCGGATGAGAGTTTTGGCTATCTTGTGACCATCCTGGCGGGCGGCGGTTATGTCGCACGCAGCCCATTTTGGAATGGGATCCGGGGCGCGGTGATCGCCTGCCCTGCTAATGGATGTGCGCCGGGACCGCTGACCACCTTAAACAGCCTGACCGGCAGCCAGCCAAATGACTCTGTGGGTGGTGATCTGTCATCGGGCGGGATCACGGTTCTGAACGGCGGCGGGTTTGTTGTCAGCAGCCCATACTGGTCCAATGGAGCCATCTTGTTCACAGGGGCCGTCACCGCCTGTCCAGCCTCTGGCTGCGGCGGTGAGGTTGTCTCGGCTTCCAACAGCCTGGTGGGCAGTTCCAGCAGCGATAATGTCGGCGTTAATGTAGACGCCTTGGTTGGCGGCGGGTATGTGGTCGCCAGCCCAGGCTGGACGAAAGGCGCGGTTGCCTGGACGGGTGCTGTGACGGCTTGCCCGGCTGCCGGCTGTACTGGCGCCGTTTCAACCGCCAACAGTCTGACTGGTTCGCAGGTAAATGACTCGGTTGGCGGGATGGTCATGGCTCTGGCGGGAGGCGGTTTTATTGTTGGTTCATCTTATTGGTCAGCCCAGAAAGGTGCAGCAACAGCCTGCCCGGCTGTCGGCTGCGCCGGGATGGTGGTGAGCGCTGCCAACAGTCTGGTGGGCAGCCAGGCTGGAGATTTGGTGGGACATGAATTGCTGGCCTTGAAGGATGGCAGTTATGCCGTGGGCAGCCCTTACTGGTCAAACGGCACGGGCGCAGCCACCCACTGTCCGGCGGCAGGCTGTAAAGGCGCCCTCAACCCTGCCAACAGCCTGGTTGGCAGCCAGGCGAATGATGAGGTTGGCAAAAATCTGGTCGGCCTGGGCGGCGGGCAGTACCTGGTGTCCAGCCCTTACTGGAACAATGGCGCTCAGACGTTTGCCGGCGCAGTGACACTTTGCCCGGCAGCAGGCTGTGTGGGGGTTGTTTCTGCCGCCAACAGCCTGGTGGGCAGCCACACAGACGATCAAGTCGGGTTCTCAATTCTTGTGCAAACGAACGGTGAATTTATCATTTCCAGCCCGAGCTGGGATAACGGCGCGCTGAGTGATGCCGGGGCTTTCAGCCTCTGCCGGTCCACGCTCACGCCCTGTGTGGGGCCGGTCAGCAGCGCCAATGGGGTCACTGGCGGAGCGGCTGCCAAAGGCGCCAATCTGAGTGTGACTTACGATACGCTCCATAAGACGATGATCGTGGGCCGCCCGGATGAGAACATGGTTTCCTATTTTACCTACCAGAACCAGCTTTATTTACCCTTTCTAAAAAGATAAGCGCTATTAGAGAAATGGGGGGATTTTGCTGACTTCGTCAGCAAAATCCCCCCATACACTATTAAGAAGATACGCTGATATCCCGCATTGGAGAATAAACGTGGCGTTGAAAATTTTACGTTGGATCATTCTGATTACTTTCGTGACAACCCTGTTTGCAGCCCAACCGGCCGCTGCCTGGGATTACAACCAGCCTGCACCCGACCTGGTTGGTGTGCTTGGCAATGGTGCCTTTGGGAAAACGATTGACGTCCTTCCGAATGGTAATTTTGTGGTGACCGACCCGCAGTACAGCGGCTTCTTTGCCTTTACGATCGGCGCGGTCTATCTCTACAACGGCCGCACCCATCAACTCATCAACGTAATCATTGGCAGTCATACTGGCGATAATGTTGGCAGCGGCGGCGTGGTTGTGCTGGCGAATGGCGATTATGTGGTCAATTCACCCAGCTGGCGCTACAACGACGGTGCAACAACGTACACCAATGCAGGCGCCGTCACGCTGTGCAGCGCCACTGCCGGCTGCAGCGGCTTTGTTTCAGCTGCCAACAGCCTGATCGGTAATCATAAAGATGACTCAGTCGGCTTGGGCGGCGTGACGCCGCTGGCGGGTGGTGGTTATGTGGTCAGCAGTTTATATTGGGGAGACGGCCCCCTTGAGTATGGGGCAATAACCGCCTGTCCTCCGGCTGGCTGCAAAGGAACCGTTTCGCAGGCCAACAGCCTGATTGGAGAACATAACCAGGATAAAATTGGTTCCTATGGTGTGAAGCCGCTGCCCAATGGGGCTTATCTTGTAATGAGCCCTTATTGGGACAACGGCAGTATCAATGCTGCCGGTGCACTGACGTACTGCCCGGCGGCTGGCTGCACGGGGCTCATATCCGGCAATCCGGTCTCCGGAAACAGTCTGGTGGGAACCAGCGTTTCTGATAATATTGGCCTGAACCTGGCTTTCCTGACGGGCGGGGGGTATGTCACCTGGTCATACAGCTGGGACAATGGCCTTGCGACCGATGTGGGCGCTGTGACGGCCTGCCCGGCCACAGGCTGCCTGCCTGGGCCAGTCTCGGCGGCCAACAGCTTTATCGGCAGCCAGTCTGGGGATATGGTGGGCAGCATGGATCTTGGCGTTACGCCTCTCCCCAACGGCGGCTTTGTGGTTGCCAGTTGGCGCTGGAGCAATGGACCCGCAGCCCATGCCGGCGCTGTGACCGTCTGCCCGGCGGCGGGCTGTGCGGGCATTTCGATCAATCAGACCAACAGCCTGGTCGGTTCAAAGACTGACGACAATGTTGGGGGGGTAGGGAGTGTGGCACTGAACGGCGGCGGGTATGTCGTCCTCAGCCCGGTTTGGTCCAACGGCGCCGCGCTCAGTGTAGGCGCAGTGACTGCCTGCCCGGCGGCGGGCTGTACTGGGGTGGTGGATGTCACCAACAGCCTGGTGGGCAGCCAGCCAAACGATAAGATCGGGGGAGCGGTCGCCGCACTGCCCAATGGGGGTTTTGTGGTTAGCTCGACCTACTGGTCCGGGCAAACAGGTGCAGTAACGGTTTGCCCGGCAGCTGGCTGTGCGGGGACAGTCATCAGCGCATTGAACAGCCTGGTGGGCAGCCTGCCTGGCGACTCGGTTGGCAGCAGCCTGACAGTCCTGGCCGATGGCAGTTTTGTGGTTGGCAGTCCTTATTGGACCAACGGTGGTGCAGCCAAAGCCGGCGCTGCGACTCACTGCCCGGCAGCGGGTTGTAAAGGGATCATATCGCCCGCCAACAGCCTGGTTGGCACCCTGGGGGATGATGGTGTTGGTGAAAAGATTTTACCCCTGGCGAATGGACAATATCTCGTTGGCAGCACCCATTGGGCCAATGGGGCGGTTGGTTATGCCGGGGCGCTCAGCCAGTGCCCGGCCTCAGGCTGTTCTGGCAGCATTTCGAACCTGAACAGTATGGTAGGGTCGCATCTTAACGACCAGATTGGTGCGAAAATTACAGCTCTTCCCTCGGGTGGTTATTATTTTTTGACCAGCAATTGGGATAATGGAGCCCTGGCTGACGCCGGCGCAGCCACGCTCTGCCAGGCCAAAGGCTGTTCGGGCCAGATCAGCGCGGCCAACAGTGTGCAGGGGGGCGAGGCATCGGCTGGGGTAAATATGACTGCCGACTACGATCCGGTCAATATGGTCCTGATCGTCGGCAGACCGTCTGAAAACCGGGTTTCCTTCTTCACATACCGCCGGCAGTTGTTCCTGCCAGCCCTGCGCAGGTAATTATTAGGAGAATATTTTTGGCTTCGTCAAAAATATTCTCCTAAATACATTACATTGGCAGTGCTTCCAGAACGGCTTTTAAGGCCCCTTCGGTTTCCAGACCGTAGGCGGCTGCCAGCAGCTCCACCGGGTGGATGGCGGGCAGGCCGGTGGCGTGGGTAATCTGCCAGCGGCAGGTCTCGCTGTCGCAGATCACCAGGGGGGCGGCCATGTCTTTGGCAAACTGGAACAGGGGCTGCCCGACCTGCATGGCGATGTCATACTTCTCCACCTTGTAGCCGTAGGTCCCGGCGATGCCGCAGCAGGCAGCCTGGCTGTCCACAACCTGCAGCTCGGGGATCATGTTCAGCAGCTCCATGCCCGGCTTGCCGATCCGGTGGCCCCGATACTGGCAGGGCACATGGTAACCCAGGCGCAGCGGGATCGGCCGGAAGTTGGTGTTCAGGCTTCCGGCGGCGTACAGGTCGAGCAGAAACTCATTGAAGTCGTAAACGCCTTCAGCCACCAGGCGGGTGTCCTTATCGTGCATATCCAGCAGCTCGGGGGCTTCTTCTTTGAGGGTCAGGGTGCAGCTGGTGGACGTGCCAATGATCGGGATCCCCTGCCGGGCGTATTCCACCAGATTGCGGACGTTCGAGGTGTGGTAGCGGCGGGCGGCGGTAAATTCGCCGTTCGAGAGCAGCGGCAGACCGCAGCAGTTTTGGGGTGGGATGATCACCTCGTAGCCGTTGGCTTCCAGCACCCGCACAGCCGCCCGACCGATGCGCGGCTCATAATACTGGGTAGAGCAGCCGTGAAAATAGACCACCTGGCGGGTGGTGCGGGGCTTGCGCGGCTGGGCGTTGAACCAGGTGGTAAATTTTTCGCCCGAAAAGCGCGGCAGCGGGGCCGAATGATGGATCCCAAAGGCTTTCTCCATGATCCAGCGGGCCGGTTTGAGGCTTAAGGCCATGTTGGCCAGGGGCGCCACCGGCTGGGCCACCTGGCCCAGCAGTTCGGCCCGGGCCACCATGTTGTTGCGCAGGCGGCGCATGGGGGGCACCTTGCCCTGGCGCACCAGTGTGCCGCGCGCCCGGGCGTTGATCTCGGCGATCTTCACCCCGGTCGGGCAAACCATGTTGCACATCCGGCAGCCGGAGCAGTAATCCACCGAGGCATCCGGGGTGGGCTGGTCGGTCTGGCGAAAACGCCCGGCCTGGGGCGCTTCGAACTTTGGCCCTGGGAACAGGTTGGTGACGGGCGACACCGGGCAGGCCGTGGTGCAGATGTTGCACTTGATGCACTGGTCCAGCGTCATTTCGACGGGTTTGTAGGGTGATGTCATACGTTTGTCCCTGCGGAATTTATTTGCTCGGCTGCAGCGCTCTGCGCCTGGACTGCCGCCTGAACTGCGGCATAAGCACTGGCGATGGCGATCCCTTCCAGGCTGTGTTCGCGCAGCGGGTCGGCGGCGGCCAGTACACCACCCACGGCGTACAGGTTGTGGTAAACCGGCAGGCCGTTTTCGTTGAGCGGCTGCATGCGCTGGTCGGTGCGCACCCCGCTCTGGAAGAGAGGGTGGCCCTCCGGGGCCAGGAATTGGCGCCGGAACCAGTCTGCCCGGCTGGCGGGGGCGGTCAGGGGCAGGTCAAAGACGACCTCCCTCAGCCCTTTTTCGGCCGGGGCGTGGAACCCGCCGCCCAAAAAGCCGCCGCTGGCCAGAATAAACTGGCGGGCCTGGTTCAGCCGGGGGCGGGCGGCAGCTTCACTGTACACGCCGGTCACCCGGTCGTCCTGGCAAACCGCCTCCAACACCTGCATGCCGTCAAAGACCTGCCCTTGCTGGGCTTGAATGGCCTGGACCAGCGCCCGGTGCAGGCGAATGCCGGGCAGGGAGGGCGGCAGGCCGGCCAGTTCAAAGACCGGGCAGCCCAGCTGGTCGTGCAGGTCTTGCCAGATGGCGTAGCTGGGCTGCATCCCCAGCACCCCTGGCAGACCGATGCGCACTTCGCTCAGGCTAAAGCCATCCCCATCCGGCAAAGCGGCGGCGGCTTTGATGGCCGCGCTCAACTCGGCCCGCACTTTGGGCGCCTCGAGCGCTTCGGCGATCACCCGGCTGGTCAGGAAGGTCTTGCCTTCCAGTGCCGCCAGGCTGACTTTGACCCCGCGCGCCGGGATGCCCAGGGACTGCAAATTGGCGGCTGCCAGACCGGGCGAGAAATCTAAAAAGCCTTCGATTCCCACCAGGACGATCGGTTTCTGGGTCTCGGGCGTGCGGCAGTCGCCGGCGGTCATGGTCAGGGGCGCCAGGCAGGTCGGGCGCAGACTGCCCAGGGTGGTGGGCAGCAGCCAGTTGCTCCCCAGAATATCTTTGGGGTCGGCGCTCAGCAGCGGGTAGCCGGCCTGCGAACACAGAGCCTGCACCTCGCCCAGGGCCTGGGCCAGGGTTTGGAGGCCCGTCAGGGCGTAAGGATGCTCGGGCTGGCGTTTGACCAGGCTCTCCAGCCCGGAGCGCAGCGCCAGCAGGGGCTGGTTGGTGTCGGGCGTGCTGCCCAAAACATCCAGGCAGCCGCTGGCCCAGTACAGGGCCCCCCAGCCCTTGCTGATCAGGCGGGTCTTCAACTCCTGGCGGGCTGCAAACCAGGCCGAGGCCAGCCCGGCTAGCCCGGCGCCGATCACCAGCAGGTCAACCGCCAGGCGGTTCGGCGCGGCGGGTTCGGCGGGATGGGTTTCAGCAGCAGCACTCTCCTGGCTGATGACGGCCTGGGCAGCGCCTGGGGTGGTGTAATCTTCCGGGCCAAGGCGCGAGAGCGTCTCGCCGGGCAGGCTGTTCAAGTTGAGCACATTCAGATAAATCAGTTCGTCCAGGCGTTCCTGCCGCAGCTGCTGGCCCCACAGGACCGGCAGCAAACCCTTCCAGCGTTCCTGCAGATAGTCGCGCAGGGCGCTGGCGCTGGCCTCGGCCGCCGATGCCGGGTCCAGCCCGGAGGGGTTAAGCTCATGCAGCAGGCCGGCCGCCCGCAGGGTGCAAAAGCCGCCCTGGCAGGGGCCCATCCCCAGGCGGGTATCCCGCCGTATATCGTCAATCGTTTTGGCCCCGCCCCGGATGGCCTGTTCCACCTCGGCCTGGGTGGCCAGTTCGCACTCGCAGATCAGGCTGCCAAAGGCTTTGTCTTTTTCCACGGCGGCCAGGCGGGCGCCCAGCTGGTGGTGTTTTTGCCCGCGGCCGTGGCCGTGCCCGCCGGTTTCGGGTTCCATCACTTCCTGGGCGGTGCGGCAGGGGCGCTGGACATGCAGCTTTTTGCAGACCGTGTCGACTGTGGCTTCAGCCATCTTGCGGTGGGTGGTCCACTTGCCGCTGGTCATCGTCACCAGGCCCTCCACGCCGTCCCGGACGGCATGGTCCAGCAGCACATAGGCCCGGGTGATGTCGCGCGAGGCGTTGGCTGCGGTCTCCTGGTAGAGCGGGCGCACCCCGGCCCAGGCCCGCAGCATGCGCAGGTCTTTGAAACCGGGGATGATCTTCTCGCCCTCATCCAGCATCAGCTGGATTTCCCAGGGCTCAATCGAAAATTTGTCCGGGTCAATCACATGCTCATCGGTGGTGCCCATCACCGCCACGGTGTGGGCCGGCACCAGAATGTCGCCATCGGCCGGCATCTTGCAGCGGTTGATCACGGTGTTGACAATCCGCTGGTTGACCGCCACCATCGTGCCCTTGCCGGGCTTGATCTGCACCTCCAGGCCGGCGCTGGCGGCAATTTTGCCCGCCCAGGCCCCGGAGGCATTGACCACCATATCGCAGCTGAACTCCACTTCTTCGGCGTTGACCAGGTCGTAGCAGACTGCCCCGGTCACCCGATTTCCACTCCGCACCAGGCGGCGGACTTCGTGGTAGGTGAAGATCTCAGCCCCGTGCTGGCGGGCCGACCAGGCTGTCAGGTCTGAAGCGGCGAAGGAGTCGGCCGAGGCATCCGGCACCCGCAGGCAGCGGGTGATCTCCGGGTTGAGGCGCGGTTCTTCCCGCAGCATCTGCTTGATCGGCACTTCTTCCACCGGAATGCCGGCCTGCTTGCAGCCAGCCACAAACCGGTCGCCGTAGGCCGGGTCATCCCAGGGGGTGACCACAAAAAAGCCGCCTGTGTCTTCAATGCAGCCGGGCATAATTCGGCGCAGAATGCGGTTTTCTTCAATACACTCATGGGCGGCCTGTGGGTCTTTGACCACATAGCGCCCGCCGCTGTGCAGCAGGCCGTGGTAGCGCCCGGTCGTGCCGTGGCTCAGGTCGCGGCGCTCCACCAGGGCGGTCTTGAAACCGCGCATGGCCAGGTCGCGCACAATACCGGTGCCGGTAGCCCCCCCGCCGATCACCAGGACTTCGGTCAAAATTTTGTTCATTTTGCTTTCACTCAACCCAATTAAACGTTCTTTCGACGGCTTTTTTCCAGTTGGCGTACAGGTCGGCCTGCTGGTTGGATGGCATCTGGGGTGTCCAGGTGCGGTCCACCTGCCAGTTGCCGCGCAGGTCTTCCAGGCTGTCCCAGAAACCGGTTGCCAGCCCGGCGGCATAGGCTGCACCCAGCGAGGTGGTCTCGGAGATGCGCGGCCGCACCACGGGCACATTCAAAATATCGCTCTGGAACTGCATCAGCAGTTCGTTGAAGACCATCCCGCCGTCCACCTTGAGGGATTTGAGCTGGACGCCGGAGTCTTTGTTCATCGCCTCCAGCACTTCGCGGGTCTGGAAAGCGGTGGCCTCCAGGGCCGCCCGGGCGATATGGCCCTTGTTGACATAGCGGGTCATGCCCACCAGCACGCCGCGCGCATCCGAGCGCCAGTAGGGTGCAAACAGGCCGGAGAAGGCCGGCACAAAATAGACTCCGCCGTTATCCTCCACACTGGCTGCCAGGGTCTCCACCTCGGCCGACTGCTTGATCAGCCCCAGGTTATCCCGCAGCCACTGCACCAGAGCCCCGGCCACAGCAATCGAGCCTTCCAGGGCGTACACAGCCGGGTTCCCGCCCAGTTTGTAGCCCAGGGTGGTCAGCAGCCCGCTGTTGGAGATGATCGGCTGGGTGCCGGTGTTGAGAAGCATAAAACAGCCGGTGCCGTAAGTGTTTTTGGCTTCGCCGGGGGTGAAGCAGGTTTGCCCCACTAGGGCTGCCTGCTGGTCGCCCAGGTCGCCGCAGACCGGGATGGCAGCCCCAAACGGGCCGCTGGCCAGGGTCTGTCCCCACGAGGCCGGGTCGCTGGAGGGCACGATGCGCGGCAGCATGGAGCGCGGCACACCCATGGTCGCCAGGATTTCGTTGTCCCATTCCAGGCTGTGCAGGTTCATCAGCATGGTCCGGCTGGCATTGGTCACATCGGTCACATGGCTGCCGCCGTCGGGTCCGCCCGTCAGCCACCAGATAATCCAGGTGTCGATCGTGCCAAACAGGGCATCGCCGCGCTCGGCGGCCTGACGCACACCCGGCACATTCTCCAGAATCCAGCGTACCTTGGGGCCGGAGAAATAGGTCGCCAGCGGCAGTCCGGTGGTCTGGCGGAAGCGGTCCTGCCCAACCTCGGCGCCAAGCTCATCGCAAATGGCTTTGGTGCGGGTATCCTGCCAGACCACGGCATTGTAAAACGGGTTGCCGGTGCGCCTGTCCCAGACCAGGGTCGTCTCGCGCTGGTTGGTGATGCCTACCGCCGCGATCTCGCCGGGTTGGATGCCGCCGCGGGCCACAGCTTCAGCGATCACTTCCTGCACCCGCTGCCAGATCTCCAGCGGGTTGTGCTCCACCCAGCCGGGCTGGGGGTAGATCTGGCTGTGTTCCTTTTGGGCCAGGGCCACCACCTGGCCGCTGTGGTCGAAGATCATGCAGCGCGAGCTGGTTGTTCCCTGGTCAATTGCAGCGACATACTTGGGCATAATTCCTCCAACAAAATAATATTTTTGTAACCTCTCAATATGTGGGGGAAGTTGGGTGTTTTTTGTGGGCGAAGCCCAAAAAAAACACCCAAGCCCCCACTGTATTGAGAAGGTACATATTTTTTAGCATTCTGGCGCAGCCAGAATGGGTAAAACTCATTTATTTCGCAGCCGATTGGAACGGCGCGGTAATTTCGGGTATGGCAGCCGGGCCGGCTGAGATTGCTTCGCCAATCCCCAGGCGGATGGCTTCCCAATACGCCCGGGCGGCAGCCCATTTGTCCTGGCGGAAATACTCCACCCACTCGCTCAGGCTCTTTTCGCCGGCGGGCGGGTTGTCTTTCAGGCCGGTGCTGACCCAGCCTTCCAGGTATTGGGCAATCAGGTCAATGGTGCGCTCGGTTTCCCAGAAGCGTAGCAGGTGGCCTTCGGCCTCCCAGAGCTGTTTGACCAGCTTAAACTGGTGGGCTTTGAAATCCAGGTCAATTTTGTAGTGGCTTTCGATGATCTCATCCACAATCGCCTCCACCCACTTGCGGTGAAAGCGGCAGACCCCGCTGTTTTCGCTGTACAGCTCGTAGACCATGCGCTCCACGCAGCGCCTGCCCAGGGTGCGGGGGGGCAGGTAATCGTAGCCGTAATAGACAAAATATTTGCCCATCATTGGCATCGGGCTGAGCATGCCGGGCGTCCAATACTGGTTGGGGGTCAGGCAGCCGTGCTTTCCGTGGCTGCTGAAGACCGCCCGGTCGCCAACGGCTGCCCCGTAGCGCTCGGTCAGGTCCTGGGCGGCCTGGCGCAGGCCGCGGCGAAAAACCGCCCCGGCCGGGTCGAACATGATCATGCTGGCAATCTCCATGGCATAGCGGGCGTTGCGCTGCGAATCCAGGACCACATCGAAGGCCGTCGGCTGGCTGGCAAAGGCAAAATTCAGCTCGGTGGCTGGCGGCAGGTGGAAATCCTCTGGCGGCACCAGGCCGGTGGCGATCAGATCCATCAGCCAGGCCACCATCCCGCCGTACTGGATGGCGTCCACGCCCAGCGCATCCACAAAGTGGTTCAGCTCTTCGGCCCCGCGCTGGTCAAAGATCCCGCACTGCGGGCCCAGGGCTTCGTAGGGTTCGTAATCTTTTTTGTAGACCCCGTTGTATTTCTTGCAGGCCACCGAACACGGCTCGCCGCAGTGGGCAAAATTCTTGGGTTGGATGGCCTCTTCATTAAACTGCTTGAGATAATGCTGCAGGATGAAATTTTCGTGCTGCGCAATCCGTTCGGCGGGGGTGTGGTAGAGCGAGGTGTAATTGAAGCTGAAAAGCTTGTCGTTGACGGTGTGCATGTTGGTGCCAAAGGTGCCCCCGGTCATAAAGCCGGGTACAAAACGGTATTTCTCGGTTGCGCCCAGGTCGACCTTGATCATCGATTCGCCGTAATACTGGTGGAAATAACCGTCAATCTCCTTCGAGTCTTTCAGGTCGGGATCCCCCCAATCGCCGCCAAAGATCACCGCTGCGATCCGGTGGTGCTGCAGCAGGCGGCTGCCCAACCCGCCGCGCCCGGCCCAGTCGTCAATCGGCAGGATGCGCCCCTTGCGGACCTGGTTGCTGCCGATGATACCCTCGTTGGTGTGGCGGGCGGCTGGCCCAACTGCCATCACCCGCACCCAGTCGTCTGTAAATTCCCTGGCGTAGCGGTCATAGACCGCCTGCTGCAGGGCATAAAAGCCAAACAGCCGCTCCCCGTCCGGGTCTGCATAGCCGACCCAGATCAGGTCGGGGTTGACCGGTTCGAGGCGGGCGCTGATTTCACCGTTTTTGTGGTTCAAGATCAGGACCGAGTCCTGGGGGGCACGGCCGGTGAGGGTGACATAATCCACCCCGATCCGGTGCATGATATAGGCTGCCCCACCCAGGCTGGAGGTATAAAAGCCCTCCCAGGCGGGCGAATAGGCGCAAAAAACCAGGCGGCGGGTGCCGGGAATGCGCGAGCCCGCCAACGGCCCTCCGCCCCAGGTGAAGGCATCCGGAATGCCGTCCGGCTTGAGCGAGCTTTTGTAAGCCGCCCAGCCGTAGTCGACCGGGCCAAAGACATGAATATCGTCCAGACGGTGCGGCACAGGCTGCACCTCGTAATCGCCGCTGTCCAGGGAAATGATCAGTTCGCGCTGGTTTAACTGATGGCTCATCAGCTTTCCATGTCGCTCAGTTTTACCGGCTGGTTGGTCTGCGCCGAACGGTAGAGGGCGCACAGGGTGGCGGTGTTGATCCGGCTGTCGGCCAGCGAAACCCGGGGCTGGGTGCCGTGCAAAACGGCCTGGGCCATATCCTCCACCTCGTCAAAGTAAAGCGGGTTGGACTGGATCTGGATTTCTTTGGTCTGGCCTTCGTCCCCTTTGAGGTAGATCACCGACTGGGCTTCGGGCTTGAAGGGCTGCGGGATGAACAGGCTGGCCTGCGATCCGGCAATTTCCATCTCGGCCCGCAGCGGCAGGCCAAAGGAACAGTCAAAGTGCAGGGTGACATCGTTCGGGAAGCGCACCAGCCCGGCAAAGGTGGTGTCGACCCCCACGCTGTTTTCCTGCCAGCCAAAGACCTCCAGCGGGGCCTGGCCGATCACCGTGCGGGCATAGCTGACCGGGTAGCAGCCCACGTCCCACAGGCTGCCGCCGCCCATGGCGGGATCCCAGCGCACATTGTCGGGGTCTTCCATGTTAAAGCTGAAATGGCCGCGCATCAGCCGGATTTCGCCCAGGGCGCCCTCGGCCGCCAGCTTCTGCACCTGCAGGGTCTGGCTGTGGTGGCGGTACATAAAGGCTTCGGTCAGAACGCGGCCGTTTTGTTGGGCGGCGGCGATCATGGCGTCCATTTCGGCCAGGCTTAAGGCAATCGGCTTTTCGCACAGCACGTGCTTGCCGGCCTGCATGGCCTTGATCGACCATTCGGCGTGCAGGTGGTTGGGCAGCGGGTTGTAGATGATGTCGATGGCGGGGTCAGCCAGCAGGGCTTCGTAGCTGCCGTAGGCCACCGGGATGCCCTTTTTGAGCGCATAGGCCTGTGCCCGGCCCAGGTCGCGGCTGGCGACTGCCCGCAGTTCGCTGTGGGCTGAATTTTGCAAATGCGGGATCAGCGCCCGGTTGATGTTGGCGGTTGAGAGAATACCCCATTGGAGTTTATTTGTTTTCATGGGTGGGTTACCTTTTAATGAGATGATGCTTCTTACTTGTGTATTATATACAATTATCCACAGTTCGGGTTAGCAGGTAAGAAATTGTGATTGTGAGGGCCTGTTTTATGCCAGAGAAACTTCAGGCGTCTGGGGGGCGGCCCCGACAGATAAACGGTTCTTGGCCATAAACGATGACCCGGCGCCGCCAATACCGGGCAGGTTTTCGTTGATGGCTTTTCCGCCTGCCCAACCAGGCACCTGCAACACCCATGGCCAACACCGCCTTGGGTAGGGGCGAGCCCGCCGCGGTGTATTCACCGCCGGTCGCCCGGCGCGCCTGATACCGGGCGCCCCTTTCTGTAACGGCGATGGCATAAAATTGCCAACCGGGGCGCCCCTACCCATGCCCAACACCGCCTGAGACGCCCAAACCGGGCAGGTTTTCGTTGATTGATTTTTTTGTAACAATAAATGCAAAAATTCACAAATCTAAAATTTAAATTGTGCAAAATTTATCCAGTATTTATAGACATAAATTGCCTCACCGACTATATTTGAGAAGGCATAAATCCACACATCTTTTTAAATTTTCGCATAATTGAAGATCCAACGCCAGCAAAGAGACACCTGTAACCCACATGACGAACCACCAGGAACCCCGCGTTTTAATTATTGACGATTCGCCCGTTGATCGGTTAATGCTGTCTCAGGTTTTGCAAAAAGAGGGCTTTACCGTCTTTACGGCGGTGAACGGGGCCGATGGCCTGGCAAAGGCCCGCCAGGAGCCGGTGGATGTGATTCTCCTGGATGTGATGATGCCCGATGAGAGCGGTTTTGAAACCTGCTCCAAACTCAAGCGGGATATGCGCACCAATTCCACCCCGGTTATCTTCCTTTCGGCCTCCGATGATACCCAGAGCCGGATTGCCGGGCTGACCGGCGGCGGGGTCGATTACATCATTAAGCCTTTCGAGCGCAAAGAAGTCCTGGCACGCATCCGGATCCACATTCGCATCCGGCGGGCTTTTCAGGCCCTGATCGAGCAGCAGCAGGCTCAACTGCGCCAGCTCCAAAATGCCCAGCAGGCCATCCTGGTCAAACCCGAAGATGTCCCCGAAGTGCGCTTCGGAGTCGATTACCGCCCCCTGCACGAAGCCGGCGGCGATTTTTACGATGTGATTGTGATGGGCGATGGCATCCACGGCATCTTCTCTGCCGACATTGCCGGTCACGATCTGGGTGCGGCCTTCATCACTTCGGCCCTCAAAGCCCTGCTGCGCCAGAATTTCAACTCGCTCTACACCCCGGTCGAAACCATGACCCTCATGAACGGTGTCCTGCACCCCATGTTCAGCGATGGAGCCGTCCTTTCGGCCTGCTGCGCCCGCCTGAACAAGCGCACCAACCGCCTGGTTTTTGTTTCGGCCGGACACCCGCCCATTTTGCACCTCAAGGGCGGGCGGGCGGTCGTTCCGATTGCCGCTGAAGGGGATTTGCTTGGGGCCTTTGAAATGCCCCAGTTCGACAGTGTCGAAGTGCCGGTTGCCCCGGGTGACCGGTTGTTCTTTTTTAGCGATGGGCTGATTGAGGCTGTGCGCGGCAAGCCCGTCACCCGCAGTGTGGGACTCCAAAACTTGATTCAAACGATCGTGCAGTTTGCTGACCTGCCGCTGACTGAGATGGTGCGGGCTGTTTCATTTGCCATCAGTGGGGAAGAAGACAGCGCCCTCGATGATATTTTACTCCTGGGGGTGGAGGTATGATGATTGGTTCGACTCTTTCTCAGCGGCAGTGGGTCATCCCGGCTGCCATCAAGTACATCGACAGGGTCTGCAGCGAGCTGTCTGTCTGGCTGCTGGAATATGAACTGGGCGAGCATTCATTCCCGGTCCAGCTTTTGGTGCGTGAAGCGTTAAACAATGCCATTCTGCACGGCTGCCAGCAAAACGAAACGCTTCTGGTTCAGCTTGCCATCCAGACGACCGCGACCGAGATTATTTTAACTGTTCAGGATGAAGGCCCAGGTTTTGACTGGCAGAGCCTGCTGAACAAAACCGAACTGACAGAAACTCACCAGACCAGCGGACGCGGTCTGTGGATCTATAAGCTGTTCGCCAGTCAGGTTGAATTTAACCCGGCTGGCAACCAGGTCAGGCTGGTACGCTCTATCCTGACCCAAAACGCCCCGCCAGCCGCGGACGATTAATTTTAATAAATCAGCAGGATTGGGCTGCAGATGGTTGCCCAACCACCCGCTTGCGCAGATGAAAGAAGAAAGGAACCACTATGCAAAATGAATCGAACATAATCAGCCGCCCTTCAGAAGGCAAAGCCGTCCTGGCGCCAGAAGCAGACATCACGGCCTCCACCACACCCGAGCTGCGCGCTATCCTGAAAACCCTGGTTTCAGAAGGTGTCCGTGAGCTGGAAATCAACATGGCCTCCGTCGTCATGGTGGATTCATCTGGGATTGGTTTACTGGTGGCGGCTCATAATTCCCTGGAGCGTCTGAACGGGAAACTGGTCGTCACCCATGTCTCAAAAGACCTGCTGGAGCTGTTCAAGGCTTTTCGCCTTGAGAAACATTTTGTCATCGTCCCCATACAGGAGCCTGGCCTGTAATGAAAGGTAGCCCTTATGTTGGATAATGACGACTCATTTATCAATGATTACCTGGCCGAGTCGCGCGAGAACCTGGCCGATATCGAAACCGACCTGCTGACCCTGGAAGGCCGGATCGAGAATATGGATGAGCGCCTGGTGAACAAAGTCTTCCGGGCGGCCCATTCCATCAAAGGCGGCGCCGGCTTTTTCAGCCTCTCAAAAATTCAAGAGCTGGCCCACCGCACCGAAAACGTGCTCGATCTGGTACGATCCAAAGAGATGGAGCCTTCGCCCGATGTGATCAATATCCTCCTCCTGGCCTTCGATCGCCTGCGGGAATTGATCAACAACCACAAGACCAGCCAGAAGTCCGACAACTCCGAGCTCCTGGTGGCCCTTTCGGGTCTCGTTTCGGCCCATTTGCCCGCTTCGCAAAAAGGCTCGCTGACCAAGATGGTCAAGGTCGCCGCCCCCGGGGCCAAAGTGGTCATGTCGATCCCGGAGTTTGATTTCAACCGGGCGAAAGAAGGCAATCACTACATCTTTCTGGTGGAATACGACCTGATCGACGATGTTCAGCGCCGCGGCAAGCAGCCGCGTGAGGTTTTCTTCATTTTGGAAAGCTGCGGCAGAATCATCGAAACGATCTTCGAGCTGGAGTCGGCCGGCACCCTGGATGACGAACCCTCCACCCGGCTGCCGCTCTATATCCTCTTCAGCACCGAGCTCGACCCGGATATGTCGGATATTATTTTCGATGTGCCCGCCGACCAGATCCACCTGATCCATGCCCCGGCATCTGTCCCAATGAAGCCGGTGATGGCAGCCTCAGCGCCCCAGGAGCCAGCCGAACCCCAATGGCTGGACGACTCGCCCGCGCAGCTCGCCCAGTGGGAACCTGAACTTCAGGTGCTGACCGAACCCGCTCCGGCCCAGGCTGAAGCCCAGCCCGCTCCGACGCCTGTCGTGACGGCCCAGGCCGCGCCGCCTCACGCCGTGACTCCTCACGCCGTGACTCCTCACGCCGTGACTGCCCAGGCCGCTCCGTCCCACCCAGCGCCGGCTCAGCCTGCCGCACAGGCTGCCGAACGCCAGGAAACCACCCTGCGGGTGGACGTGACACTGCTCGAGACGCTGATGAACCTGGCGGGCGAACTGGTCCTCAGCCGCAACCAGCTTCTGGAGGCCATCACAAGCCGCGACCAGCACAACATTCAGGCCAGCTCACAGCGCATCAACCTGGTGACTTCCGAAATCCAGGAAACCATCATGCAGACCCGCATGCAGCCAATCGGGAATGTTTTTAACAAGTATCCCCGGGTGGTGCGTGACCTTTCCCGAGACCTGGGCAAAGAAATCAACCTCGAGATTATTGGCCGGGATGTCGAAATGGATAAGACCATCATCGAAGGCCTGAGCGAACCGCTGACCCACATGGTGCGCAATGCCGTTGACCACGGGATTGAACCGGCAGACGTGCGGGCCCGCGGCGGTAAGCCGATCACCGGCACCGTCCGTTTGAAGGCTTACCATGAAGCCGGGCAGGTGGTGGTAGAGGTGGGGGATGATGGGCGCGGGATCAACGCCGAGAAGATTGCCGCTTCGGCCCTTGCCAAAGGTCTGATCAGCGCCGAACAGCACAAGGGGATGTCGGAAAAAGAAAAGACCGCCCTGATCTTTATGCCCGGGCTTTCCACCGCCGAAAAAATCAGTGATGTTTCGGGCCGGGGGGTTGGGATGGATGTGGTCAAAACCAACCTGGATAAACTGGGCGGCAAGATCGAGATTGAAACCCACATTGGCAAAGGCACGAATTTTATTATCAAGCTGCCCCTGACCCTGGCGATCATCCCTTCGCTTCTGATCTCTGTCAACGGCGAGCGGTTTGCCATCCCGCAGGTCCATATCAACGAGCTGATCCATATCGCCGCCGACCAGGTGAAAAAACGGATCGAGGTGGTTGGCAGCGCCGAAGTCTTGATCCTGCGCGGCAGTCTGATCCCGCTGGTGCGTCTGAGCGATGTCCTGGCGATCGACCGGGTTTTTCAAGACCCGGTCCTCGAAGCGCCCGTGCCCGACCGGCGGGAGCGCCTGGCAGACCGGCGCTCGCTGCGCATCGGTCTGGATGATGAGCAGGAAGAGAAACGCCTGGAAGCCGAGCTGCAGGCGATTAAGAACCGCCGCAAACAGCCCGACCGGCGCTTTAATGCCGCCAGCGACCTGGATATTGTCATTATCACTTCCGGGCCGCTTCAGTACGGCCTGGTGGTGGAAGACCTGCACGACACCGTTGAAATTGTGGTCAAGCCGCTTGGCCGCCACCTCAAGGGCCTGCGGGAATACGCCGGCGCAACCATCCTGGGCGATGGCCAGGTGGCCCTGATCCTGGATGCGGCCGGAATTGCCGCCAAAGAAAAGCTGGTCTCCCTGGCTGGCACCCGCCGGGCGCGTGAACTGGAGCAGGAAAACAACCGGGATGCCGCTCAGGACCGGCATGCTTTCTTCGTCTTCCGCAATACACCCACGGAATACTGCGCTGTTCCGATGGACCTGGTGGCCCGGGTTTCGCAAATTCGCAACGAACAGATCGAATGGCTGGGCGGCAAACGCACCATGCAGTATAACGGCGGCTCGCTGCCCCTGATCACCCTTCAGGATGTGGCTGCCGTCCAGGAACTGCTGCCCGAGCAGGATAAGGCCGTGGTCGTCTTCCATGTCTTTGGCCGGACTGTCGGCCTGGTGGTTGGCATGCCGGTGGATGTGGTTGAAACCAACGCCGCCGTCGACCAGGAAACCCTGCGTCAGCCGGGTGTCATGGGGTCCTCCATTATTGACCGCCACACCACCCTGATTGTGGATATTTTTGAACTGGTGGAGCGCACCCATCCGGATTGGGTCGTTGGGCAAGAAAAACAGGCCGAGGTCAAGGGGAGTGCAGATGCCTGCATCCTGCTGGCCGAGGACTCAGACTTCTTCCGCGGCCAGGTCAGACGCTTCCTCGAAAGCAGCGGCTACACCGTGATTGCCGGGCAGGATGGCCAGGATGCCTGGGAACTGCTCCAAAAGAACGTTGAAAAAGTGAAGCTGGTCCTTTCGGATATTGAAATGCCGCGCATGGATGGCCTGACCCTGGCCCGCACCATTCGCAATGATGGCCGTTTCGATGCCGTCCCGATCATCGGGCTTTCCTCGCTGGCTGGCGATGAAGATACCGCCCGGGCTCTGGCGGCCGGGATGAATGACTACCACATTAAGTTGGATAAAGATAAGCTGCTCGAAAGCGTCCGGCGCTATTTCATGCCGTCCGGCGCAGGCGAGCCGGCTGGTTAAGACCTGGAGAGGGCGTCTGGCGCTGTGCCAGCACCCTGCGCAAGATCCTGTCATATTGATTAATTTCTAGGAGTAAAGAATGAACATGCTGAATAACCTCAAAGTAAGCGCCCGGTTGATTTTTGGTTTTGGGTTTTTGGTCCTGATGATTATCTTTGGCACGGCTGTGGGTGTGTATGGCATCACGGCGGTCAACAACGGCATGGATGAGGCCCTCCACGAAGCCGATGTCAATGTCATTGTCCATCAGGTTCACATCGACCTGGACGATGTCCAGCGCAATGTTCAGAATGTGGTCATGACCGATGACCCGGCCCTGATGCGCGAGTTCCAGGCCAAAGTGGACGAATCGCGAGCCCTGTATGCCGAAGATATGGCCTTCCTCAAAAAAACATTAACCGAGCCGGAAGGGGTTACTCTGATCACCAATCTGGAAGGTGCGATTGCCGCCCTGAAATTGGTCAACAACGAAGCCATCGCCATGGCAGAGGCCGGGCAGCACATTGAGGCCGGCGTCATGTATGTTTCCAAGGCGATTAGTCTGCGATTAGCCCTGGATGTGGCCCTCGATGACCTGATTGCCTATTCTGATCAGATCCGGACCGAGACGGATCTTGCCACCGAGGCAACCAAAAGCCAGATGATCACCCTGATCGTTACTGCCGCCGGTATTTCTGTGCTCCTGGCGATCTTCTTTGCCTGGATCATTGCTTCCAGCATCACCAACCCGGTCAAGAACATCAGCGGTTATCTCTCCGAGATGTCTGGCGGGAACTTTGGCGTAGATATTTCTCAGGATCTGCTTAACCGCAAAGACGAAATGGGCGATATCGGCCGGGCCATGGCCCAGCTTTTGTTCAGCCTGAAAGACTCGCTCAGCCAGGTGCGTGAAGGCGTCAGCACCATCGCCTCGGCTGCCACCGAGCTGACTGCAATTTCCGAGGAAATGACTTCCACCTCCGATGAGACCTCCAGCAAGTCGCATGTGGTTGCCGCCGCCGCCGAAGAGATGAGCGTCAATACCGTCTCGGTTGCCGCCGGGATGGAGCAGGCTACCACCAACCTGCGCTCGGTGGCCACCGCTACCGAAGAAATGACCGCCACAGTCGGCGAGATTGCCAATAACTCCGAAAAAGCCCGCCGGATCACGCTCCAGGCGGTCAACCAGGCCGACCAGATCTCGCAGCTGGTGCGCGATTTGGGCCGTTCGGCCCAGGAGATCGGCAAAGTCAGCGAGACCATCACCTCCATCTCCAACCAGACCCACCTGCTGGCCCTGAACGCCACCATCGAAGCGGCCCGGGCCGGCGCAGCCGGTAAGGGCTTTGCGGTTGTGGCGACCGAAATCAAAGAATTGGCCCAGCAAACCGCCACTGCCACCGAGGATATCAAGGCGAAAGTCGCCGGCGTGCAGGCTTCCACCACCAGCGCCGTAGGCGACATTGAGAAAATCACCCAGATCATCCGGGATGTCAGCGACATCGTCTCGACCATTGCCACCGCCATCGAAGAGCAGTCGGTTGTCACCAAAGACATTGCCGGCAACATCACCCAGGCGGCGATGGGCGTCAAAGACGCCAACGAGCGGGTCTCGCAAACTTCCCTGGTTGCCCAATCGGTTGCCACGGATATTTCCGGGGTCAGTGCAGCCGGAAACGAGATGAAGGGCGCCAGCACCCAGGTCCAGAGCAGCGCAGCTGAACTCTCATCTTTGGCCGAACACCTGCGCAGCATGGTTGCCCAGTTCAAGTTATAACCACGAAGCTCTGAGCTGGGGTTGGGATAGTTCCGCCATTCCACCCCAGCCCGAACACCTTGAAGGAGTATGCACATGACCCAGGTAGATGAAGAAGCGGCGTTAGTTTCAACTTTCCGGCTCGGGGATGCCCTGTTTGGAATTGAAACCCTGGTTGTGCAGGAGGTTGTCCCATTAGGCCGGATGACGCCTGTCCATCATGCGCCCGACTATATCAGCGGCATTATCAACTTGCGCGGCCAGATCGTCACGGTGATCGACCTGACCCGGAAACTGGGCCTGGAAGAAAACACAGCCCGCACAACCTGGCATATCCTGATTGTGGTCTGGCAGGGGGAACACATTGGCCTGAAAGTGGACAGTGTAGCCGATGTGGTTTCGGCCGATATGGACGATCTGCAGCCCCTGCCCGCCAATATTCGGGCCGCCGACCAAAAATATTTCCGGGGCGTTTGCCAGGCCGGGCGCAACCTGGTGGCAGTTTTGAACCTGGATACCGTTTTATCTGAGGAGGCAAATGAAATTACGGGCTCTGGTCGTTGATGATACGGCCTTATTTCGCAGGGTGATATCCGATGCCCTGGGGCTGCTGCCCGATGTGGAGGTCGTTGCGACCGCCCCCAACGGCAAAATCGCCCTGGAGCGGATTGAAACCCTCAGACCAGACCTGGTGACGCTGGATGTTGAAATGCCGGACCTGGATGGTATCCAGGTGCTTGAAGCCATCAAACAGCGCGGGCTGGACTGCGGTGTGGTCATGGTCAGTGCGCATACCCTCAAGGGCGGTGATCTGACCATCCGCGCCCTGGAAAAAGGGGCTTTTGACTTTATTACAAAACCCAGCGGGGGGGATATTCAAACCAACCTGGGCTCAATCCGCGATGCCATGCTGCCCATTGTCAATGCATTCCGTCGCAAGCGTGAAATTCGTTCAATTTTGTCCACCCATGCGCCAACCAGCGCTCAAACCGCAGCCGATAAGGCGAAACCCGTCTCGTCTGCCGAACGGCAAGCCCCGGCAGCCCGTTCGGCCGAACCGGCGGTAAAAGCAGATCTGGTTGTGCTTGGCATATCCACCGGCGGGCCAAACGCCCTGACCCGGATCCTGCCAACCCTGCCTGCCAATTTCCCGGTCCCAATTTTGATTGTGCAGCACATGCCGCCGCTCTTTACCCAATCGCTGGCAGCCAGCCTGAATGGCAAATGTGCCGTGCGGGTCAAAGAGGCAGCCGATGCCGATATCGCCCAGCCAGGCTGGATCTATATCGCCCCGGGCGGCAAGCAAATGAAAGCTGTAGCCGGGCCCAAGGGCGAGGTTACGCTGCGCATCACCGATGATCCGCCAGAAAACAACTGCAAGCCCTCTGTGGATTATCTCTTTCGCTCGATTGCCAACCATTTCCCCGGAAAGGCAGCCGCCGTGATCATGACCGGGATGGGCAGCGATGGCGTTGTTGGTCTGCGTTTGCTGAAACGCCAGGGCAGCCGGGTGATTGCCCAGGATGAAGCATCGTGCGTGGTATTTGGGATGCCCGGGGAAGCCGTCAAAGCGGGTGTGGTGGATGTGGTCGTCCCGTTGGACCGCATCATAGATGAAATTCGCCGTTCGGTGAAAGGCTGAAAGGTTTTCAGTGTGATTAAACTGCAGCCAGATGAATCCAGGGTTTTTTCGGCCTATATCTATTCATTGTGTGGGATCCACCTGGATGACACCAAGGGCTATCTGCTGGAGAGCCGGCTCGCCGGGCTGCTGAGCGAGACTGGCTCGGCGAGTTTCTCTGAACTTTATATGAAGGCCCGCTCAGATGCCAGCAAGAACCTCGCCCGCAAGATCGTTGACGCCGTTACAACCGGCGAAACCTCCTTCTTTCGGGATTCAGCGCCTTTTGATATGTTCCAGTATAAACTGCTGCCCGAGATCCTCGACCGGCGCAAGAAAACAACCCCGGCCGGCAAGCCAATTCCCCTGCGCATCTGGAGCGCTGCCTGTTCAACCGGGCAGGAAGTCTACACGATTGCGATTAAACTCAAAGAAACGCTGCCTAATTTTTCCCAATATAGTGTATATTTATTGGGTACCGATGTGTCTGACCAGGCGGTGGCTAAGGCATCGCTTGGAATCTATAACAGCATTGAAATTGGGCGCGGTCTGGGCCAGGACCAGATTGGGCGCTATTTCACCCCTTCAAATGGAAATTGGAAAATCCGAGATGATATTCGCGGTCTGGTTTCTTTCCGTAAATTAAATCTAATGGAAGACTTCAGCTCCTTAGGGCGTTTTGATGTCATTTTTTGCCGAAATGTGGCAATTTATTTTACCGAACCGGATAAAATTCAACTCTTTCGGCGGATTGGCAACGCCCTCCAACCGGACGGCGGTTTGATCATTGGCTCAACCGAATCGCTCAGCGGGCTTTGCCCGCAGTTTGAGGCCATGCGCCATGTGCGCAGCGTATTTTATCGATTAAAATAAATTGTGGACTTAATGAACCTGCTGAAACCTCTGCGGATCAAACGTTATCACCGTTCATTCTGGATGGTTGTGCTTGGCTTTTTCGCCATCACATTCCTGATCTGGCTATTGGATTTTTTGGTTATTAAGCCCACCTTTGGCAACCTGGAACTGAATGACGCCAGGGAAAACCTGCGCCGGGCCCAGGCTGCGGTTGATTCTCAGATCAACCAGTTGAATTTGTTCCTGGGCGATTGGGCAAATTGGGATGATGCCTATCAATATGCCCAGGACTCCAATCCGGAGTTTGTCGAATCAAACTTAAGTGACTGGGCGATTCTGGAAGAAAAATCGCATCTCAATGTTTGTCTGATCATTAGCGCTTCCCAGACGGCGCTTTACCAAAAAGCCTACAGCGCCAACCTGGGCGGATTCATTGACCTGGCGGATTTTTCCGGCCCGCAGCCGGCTGTTTTGGCATATCTCGGCCCCGTTTTTGAACAGGGCCAGCCGGTTTCCGGGATTATCAGCACCGAACAAGGCCTGCTGTTGTTGGCTGCCCAGCCCATTTTGAATTCTCAGGCCAGCGGCGAACCGCAGGGCGTTCTGGTTTTTGGCCGTTTCTTGAATGAAAATCTGGTCAGTTCGATCTCCGAGAACTGGATCATTGATCTTAACCTTTTTGGACGGGGGGATTTGCGCCTTTCTGCGGCTGAACAGGCGCTGTTTACAACCCTGCAGCCCGGCGCGGTGGATATCCTGGAAGCAGAGGACCACACCCGTTATGTTTACCAGACCATAACCGGCATCACCGGGGAGCCGATCGCACTGGCACGCATCCCGATTGAGCGCAACATTTCCTCAGCTGCTCAAACCACCAGCATTGTCCTGATTGGGTTGCTGGGCTTGGCGTTTTTGATGCAGTTGATCCTGGTGGTGTATTACATGAACCGCTCGCGCCCCAGCGAGAATTCAGCTACCGGCGGGGCCAGGGTCGGGGCAGGCACACTGGCATTAATCGTTCTGATCGGTATATCCGTCAGCCTGGTGTTCTATTGGGTCCTGGAGCAGCAGGCCCGCCGTGATCTGGAAGAGAAATTTCTTACCCAGGCGGCTGCCCAGGAAGAAGCCCTTAGCCGGCGGCTGCAGGCAGATTTGCAGGAGCTAAAAACGCTTGGGCGGCTCCTGGCGCTGGAAGATTCGGTCTCGCGCCAGGCTTTTCACACCTTTACAGCCTCCTTGCTCAACGACAAAGGCATCCAGGCTTTGGAGTGGATTCCGCGAGTCCCGGCATCTGAACGCCAGGCATTTGAAGAACTGGCGCGCCAGGACGGGTTGGAAAATTACACTTTTCTGGAATATGACGCAAACCAGGATGTTATCCTGGCTGGCGAGCGTGCAGAGTATTTCCCGGTTTATTATCTTGAACCGCTCTACGGCAATGAACGCTCCCTGGGGGTGGATCTGGCAAGCGACCCCAGCCGGCTGTCTGCCATGGAGCGGGCCCGTGATTATGGAATTCTGACCGCCAGCGAACGGATTGTGGCTTCCGGGACTGACACACGCCCCAGCCCGGCCTTTATGGTTTTGTCGGCGATCTATTCCGGCGAGGATGAGCCTGATTCGGTCGAAGCCCGGCGCGAGCGGCTTGTCGGGTATGTCGGCGGTTTATTCCTGACATCCGACCTGATCAGCGAGCTGGCTGCAAACCAGCTGGAGGGCGACTTTGCCATCCGGGTGCTGGATCTTTCGGCAAGGGGCGACAAGCAGCTTCTGGTTGACCTGGACCGGGGCACGGATACACTGGAGTTTGCCAAAGCCAATAATCTGGTCCATGTCCAGAACTTTTCCTACGCCGACCGTTTCTTCCGGATTGAAATCCGCGGCACCCGGGCTTATCTTGCGGCAAATTCGGACTGGGTCAGTAAAATTATTCTGATCTCCGGCGGGGTCATTACCCTGCTGCTGGCAATGCTGATCTCGTCCCAGCAGCGCCGAACAGCCTTCCTGCGCTCACTGCTGAGCGGGATTGAGCAGCAGGAACTGGGCAAGGCGATGCGGGTTCGCCAGCGAATTGTGGGCCCGATTGCTTTGATGCTGCTTGTGTTGGGCGCCACTGAGTTGGGCTTTGCATACATAGCCATCAGCCAACAGACCAAAATGGAAACCCAAAACCTGGCCGAACAGATTCAATCGGATTTCGTATTTCACCAGAAAAACCAGGCCGAATTTCTCCAAAGCCAGATGGATCTGGTCAGTATGAACACCCCTCTAATCACAGCCTGGCAGAACCAGGATCGGGCCGAAATGGAGCGCCTGATCCAGCCGGTATATACCTACATGAGCGATCAGCACAATGTGATCCTGTTTTCGCTGTTGGACGCCAATCGAAATTATGTTTATCGGGCTCATAACCCCGATTTGAACGGCGACCAAAACAACACCACGACAATTTTGACTGCCGCTCGCACCAAAAAAGACGCCAATGGCCTGGAAATTGGGCTGGGTGAACCTTTTGCCATGCGCTATATCCGGCCCTGGGTTGTGGATGGGCAGCTCACCGGGTTTATTGAGCTGGGCGTGGACATTCAGCATCTGGCGACCCACCTGGTTCAATCCAGGAAGTTTGAACTGCTGACCGTCCTGGATAAGAAGTATTACACCCAGGACGAGTTTGAGCAGGTCGTGAAAATTACCCGGGGCAAGTCACGCTGGGATAGTTTTACAAACTACCTGGTCGCCGGGCAGACCATCACCGATCTGCCGTCGAATCTGGCCGATATTTTGAACAAATCCGACCTGCCAGGCGGGGAATTTAACCTGACCGCCGCCGACAAAAGCCTGTCGGCGATGGTCTTGCCGGTCTGGGACGCCGGTCTGCAAACCGAAGTCCAGTTTATTCTGCTGCGCGATATTGGAAAAGAAGTAACCGACCGTACCAACATTTTGATCATGGTCGGCGTGCTGACCTTCGCCGGGATGGGTATGCTCCTGGGCATTTTGTGGATGCTGTCCAGCCGGGTGGAAGAGCGTTTGAGCGGGGCGGTGGTTGGGCGTGAGCGTGAATTTGAAGCCCGCAAGCGAACCGAGCAGGCCCTGCGTGAAAGCGAAACCCGCTTCCGTTCGATGTTTGAACGCCACGAAACGATCATGCTCCTGATCGATCCGCAGGATGGGCAGATTGTGGATGCCAACGCTGCCGCCGCCCGCTTCTATGAGTATTCGCGGGATGAATTGTGCTCCATGAATTTCAACGAGATCAGCCAGGGCGGGGCCGAACTCAACCAGGCCATGCTCGATGCCGCCGATGAGCGCATCAATGTCTTCGCCTTTGTCCACTGTCTTGCCGATGGCACCAGCCGCTCGGTTGAAGTCTATTCGACCCCGATCGAAATTGAACAGAAAACGATCCTGTTCTCCATTATCCATGACGTCACCAACCGCCGGATTGCCGAAGAGATGCTCCAAAAGCGCGAACAGCTTCTGCAGGTGCTTTCAGTGGCGCTCTCCCTGCTCCTGGAAACCAATGAGCCCGAAAAATCATTGAATGCCGCCATGGCCTCGCTGGGTGAGGCGGTGGCTGCAGACCGGGTCTATATCTTCGAGAACTCGCTCGACCCGCAAACCGGCGAGGCCTGCTGCAGCCAGCGTTTTGAGTGGAATTCGGGCACCTTTGAGCCCCAAATTGACAACCCAGAACTGCAAAACCTGCCCTATTCCATAGGGCTTGCGCGCTGGTATGCCCGCCTTTCACAGCGGGATGTGATCAGCGGCCTTGTAGCCGACTTCCCGGAATCGGAAAGGGCGCTGCTGGAGCCGCAGCAGATTCAATCACTTCTGGTGGTGCCCATTCAGGTGGAAGATAAGTTCTGGGGCTTCATCGGATTTGATGACTGCCACTCCCGCCGCACCTGGAGCACAGTCGAGGAAAATATTTTGCGGGTGGCGGCTTCGGGGGTGGGCAACTTCTACATTCGCAGCCGGGCCGAATCAGCTCTGCTTGACTCGCAGCGCGACCTGGAAATGACCAATTCTGAGCTGGAAAACGCCATTATTATGGCCAATGATATGGCGGTTCAAGCCGCGGCCGGCAGCCGGGCCAAAAGCGAATTTTTGGCCAAAATGAGCCATGAGATCCGCACGCCCATGAATGGAGTAATCGGTATGACCGGCCTGCTGCTGGATACGGAGTTGGACGACGAGCAGCGCCAGTTTGCGGAAATTGTGCGCGCCAGCGGTGAAGCGCTGCTGGCGATCATCAACGATATTCTCGATTTTTCGAAAATCGAGGCTCACAAGTTGGAATTGGAGTCGCTGGACTTCGACCTGCGTACGATGATTGAAGAAACGGTGGAGATGCTGGCTGTTCGCTCACACCAGAAGGGGTTGGAGCTGGTTGGCTTTGTGGAGCCAAGCACCCCCTCTCTGCTGCGCGGCGACCCTGGGCGTTTGCGCCAGATCATCATTAACCTGGCTGGCAATGCGGTTAAGTTCACCCAGAAGGGTGAAGTGGTCATCCGGGTCAGCATGCTGGAAGAAAACGAGGACCAGGCGACGATTAAGTTTGAGGTCAAAGACACCGGCCTGGGGATTCCCAAGGACCGCCAGTATATTCTGTTTACTCCCTTCACCCAGGTGGATGGCTCCACCACCCGCAAGTTTGGCGGCACCGGGCTGGGTCTGGCCATCTCCAAGCAGCTCGCCGAATTGATGGGCGGGCAGGTTGGCCTGGAGAGTGAAGTCAATCAGGGCTCCACCTTCTGGTTTACGGCTGTGTTGGCCAAGCAAATTCTGGGCCCCAGCTTGCCGCAGGCTGCGCCCCTCGAACTGGCCGGGCTGCGGGTTCTGGCTGTGGATGATAACGCCACCAATTTGCTCCTGGTCCGCACCTATCTCTCGGCCTGGAACTGCCAGGTTGAGGAGGCCAGCAGCGCCCAGGCAGCCCTGGGCATGCTTCAGGCTGCGGCGGCCCGGCGAGAACCATTCCAGGCTGTTCTGACCGATCTACAGATGCCCGAGATGGATGGGATTGAGTTGGCCCGCGCCATCAAGGCCATTCCGGCCCTCAGCAGCACGGTCGTCGTACTGCTTTCCTCGATGGGCCAGCACGATGACCGTGAAAGCTGGCAATCCGCCGGGATTGCCGATTACATTTACAAGCCGGTGCGCCAATCCATTTTGCGCCAGAAACTGATCTCGGTTTTGGCCGGGCAGCCCTCCACCGCTCCAGCCAGGCTTGAGCCCGAAAAAAGCCCGTCAGCTGCGGCAAACCGGACCTTTGCCAAAATCCTGCTGGCCGAGGACAACCCCACCAATCAGCTGGTGGCTCTGGCAATGCTGAAGAAACTGGGCTATCGGGCCGATTGTGTTGCCAACGGGCAGGAAGCCGTTGAAGCTTTGCAGCAGATCCCTTATGATCTGGTGCTGATGGATTGCCAGATGCCCGAGATGGATGGCTTTGAGGCCACCATGCGGATTCGGGCCGGCGAGCCGAATGTCTTGAACCCCCGGGTCAACATCATTGCACTCACCGCCCATGCCATGCAGGGCGACCGTGAACGCTGTATTGCGGTTGGCATGAACGATTATCTGACCAAGCCGCTCAATCCCCAGGAGCTTGCCAGGGTGCTGCAGGAGTGGCTGGTGGATGCGGTTGAAGAAGCAGCCGCTCTGCCTGCCGAGGCTCCTGCCGCTGCCGAACCGGCTGAAAAACTGGCTGCCGAAATCGATAGCATTAATTCTGAAAGTCAGGCTATAATTTTTGATGAAGAAGAATTTTTGAGCCGGGTGATGGATGATCGTGAGCTTGCAGTTGAAATTGCCCGGGCATTCATCAACGATATGCCCAAGCAAATTGCTCAGCTGAGGGCTTTTTCAACCAATGGTCAGGCGGATGGCGTCAAGCGCCAGGCCCATACCATCAAAGGCGCCTCAGCCAACATGGCCGCCAGCCTGCTTCGCCAGGCGGCTCAGAATATTGAAACTGCTGGGGCAGCCGGCGATCTGGAAAGTGTCAGCCAGTATATTGAACAGCTCGATATTGAGTATCAACGCTTAAAGAAAGCCCTCGAACATCAGCTTCTCTCTGCCCGCTAGGATTGCGTTTGAGAAGCCCGCATAATAAATTTGTTCTGAAAAATTGAATGGAGTATGGATGAAAGCCCTGATTGCTGAAGATGATTTTACTTCCCGGTTATTGATGCAGAAGCTGCTTGCCCAGCATGGCGCAGAAAGCCACATTGCGATTAATGGCAAAGAAGCTGTAGCCGCTTTTCGCCAGTCGATGCAGGAACAGGCCCCCTATGACCTGGTTTGTTTGGATATTATGATGCCCGAAATGGATGGGCAGACAGCATTGAGAGAAATCCGGCAGATTGAAATGGGTTACGGCATCCAGGTGGGGGATGGCACCAAGATTATCATGACCACCGCCCTGCGCGATCCCAAAAACGTAGCCACAGCCTTCAAGGAATTCTGCGATGCGTACCTGTCGAAACCGATTGACAAAGCGAAATTCGCCGAGGAACTCCGCAATCTCAAGCTGATTGCCTGAAAGTTCGTGGATTTGTAAAAAACGCACATCATCAAATTTGTTTGGCGCAGCAGCAACTGGTGTACAATACCGACCATGAAAATTCTCATCGCAGAAGACGACCTGACATCCCGCTTAATGTTGAAAAACCTGCTCCTGCATTGGGGCTATGAAGTTGTCGCCGCGGTGGACGGCAAAGAGGCCTGGGAGGTTTTGCAGCAACCCACGGCGCCGGCAATCGCCCTCTTGGATTGGGTGATGCCCGGCCTGGATGGAATTGAGGTCTGCCGAAAGGTGCGGGCGCAGGAGACGATCAAATCCTTTTATTTGATTATCCTGACCTCGCTGACCGGCAAAAAAGATTTGATCCAGGGGCTGAACGCCGGTGCGGACGATTTTCTGACCAAGCCTTATGACAGCGATGAGCTTCAGGCACGCCTGAACGTTGGCCGGCGGGTGATTGAGCTGCAAGAGAAGTTGTTGGAGCTTTCCAACACGGATGCGCTCACCAACCTGGGAAACCGCCGCCGCTTCTTCGAAGCCGCCAAAAGTGAGATCCACCGCAGTTTGCGCTATTACACCCCGCTCAGCCTGATCCTGGCAGACCTGGATGCCTTCAAAATCGTCAACGACAGCTATGGGCACAAGGCTGGCGATACAGTCCTGGTGGAATGTTCCCGTCTTTTAGTCTCTGCCCTGCGCGACAGCGACGTGGTTTGCCGGATGGGCGGGGATGAATTTGCCGTCATCCTGCCCCAGACCGAGCTTCTGGGCGCCACCTCGCTGGCGGAGCGCATTCGCCGTCAGATTGAACAGTTTGAATTTATCTGTGAAGATGCAGACGGGTTTTCGCAGATTGTCAAAATCACCGTCAGCATGGGGGTCGGCGAACTGAGCAACTCAGACCGCTCGATCGACGATCTCTACCAGCGCACCGACAGCCTGCTCTACACCGCCAAAAATGAAGGCCGCAACCGGGCCCGATAGAAATAAAAAAGGACTTTGTTTTGCAAAGCAAAATAAAGTCCTTTTTTTATAAGTACCCCTGAACGGACTCGAACCGTTGCTTTTGGCTCCGGAGGCCAACGCTCTATCCACTGAGCTACAGGGGCGCTTAACGAGAAGTATTTTACCACAATATTTGCGGGATATTGGGGTCTTTGAACCTCAATATCCTGCATATTGAGATTATTGGGTGTTTTTTGGGTGGCGAAGCCACCCAAAAAACACCCAAACAACCTATTTTCGAGCTACCAGAACAGGGGTTATCATAAAACCGAGGCCTGGGGGGAGAGGCGGGCCAGCTCCTGGCGCAGGGATTCGATCCGCACCAGGTTTTGGTCGCCGGAGCTGATGGCCTGTTCCTTCTTGAAGGCCAGCTCGGCGCAGGCCTGGTAGAAACGGCCTGTGGCCCTGGCCCGGCCGGAGAACAGCGCCCCCAGGCGGGCGAAGGACTGCGCCCAGGCAGAACAGGCGGTGCGGTACTGGGCGGCTGTGATTACCCCGGCGCTGACTTCCTCCTTGAGGTGCCTGGAAAGCCAGGTTTGCTCGCGGTACAGCGCCCAGAGGATAAAGAGGAACATAAAGAACCAGCCGGTCCAATCCAGCAGGGTGCCCAGCGCCAGGCCTTCAAGCCCGCCCAGCAGGCCCGCCAGGGTGTTGTGCGCCGCGTGGGTGAAAACTGCAAGCCCAAAACCGATGAACGGTGCGGCGAGCTTCACCAGGATGTTTTTGTTCAAGCGGGCGACCGCCAGCCCGATGCCGGTGAAGGCTGTGTAAAACGGGTGCTGCCAGCCCACCAGGAAGACCCGGATGACGAACAGCACAAGTACACCGCCCCAGCCTTCTTCGGCATAGCCGTAGCTGTAAATGTAATAGGCATTTTCAGTGGCGGCAAACCCCATGGCGGCAATGGCCCCATACACAATCCCATCCAGAATACTGTCAAATTCGTGCCGGATGAGGAAAAAGACAATCAGCACGGCGAAGGCTTTGAGGGCTTCTTCCACCACAGGAGCGATCAGCGAGGCGGTCGCAAAGTCGCTGGCTGCCTCGGAGTTGGTGAAGATGTAGATCCCAATTCCCAGGGTGGTGTTGATGATGAACGCCCCGCCGGCAGCCACAACCGCCCCCCACACAAAGACCCCGAACAGCAGGTGCAGGGGCTCTTTTTCATAGCGGTCGGTCCAGTACACCAGGTAGGCAAAGAAAAACATCGGCACAAAACCCAAGATCAGGCTGACAATCATACCCAACAGATCCATAAACGCCTCCTGGCCAAACGATTTTCCTTATTATACATGGGGTGATTGTTTTTGGCTTTGCCAAAAACAATCACCCTACGCACCAATATTGCCTTCTTTACGCCTTTTTTACATCTGTTTCACGATTCTATTACTGACAAAATAGCATAAATAATGTATTCTCAATATGTTGGGTAATCTGTCCTCTTCCCGCTGCCCTCTTCGCCGCTTCCACCACCACGCATTATGCCAATGGCCTTTGGCCCGGATCCCAAAAATACCCAACAATTTTTGGATTGAGCCACCCTATTCACCTTGTATCTTTTAAAATTTTATAAACCCGATCATGCTGGAAATTTCCCAGCCAAGGAGGATCTATGGCACGCATTTTGTTAGTGGATGATTCGATTTATCAACGGATTAAACTGCGAAAATTGCTCGAAGCGGCAGGGTATGAGGTGGTTGAAGGCAGCGATGGCGAGCACGGCCTGGCTGTGGCTGCCAGCAGCAAGCCCGATTGTATGCTCCTTGACCTGCTGATGCCGAAGATGGGCGGCATGGAGGTTCTGCAGGCCATGCGGGACCAAAACCTGGTCTTGCCCGTCATTATTCACACCTCGGATATTCAAGAAGAGACAAAGAACGAGTGTTTGGCTTTAGGGGCGGTCGCTTTCCTGAACAAACCAGCCCGTGAAGAAGATTTGCTCGCCGTGATTGCCAAAGCAACCACCCGATAAGGAGACCGGAAATGCAGCTATTACCCAGTCAAATTGATTCTCTCAAGGAAATGGTCAATATTGGCGTCGGGCATGCAGCAGGTGTGCTGAATGCGATGCTGGACTCGCGGGTCAAACTGCATGTGCCCATTGTCGAAATGTTGAGCCATGAGGACCTGCAGGCTAAAATTGATTCGATGGGGCGCGGCAATCTTTCCTCGGTGCGGATCGGGTTCCGGGGCCCATTTGCTGGCAACGCCTCCCTGGTATTCCCAGACGAAGGCGCCATCAAACTTGTCAGCATCCTCACCGGGGCGGACGAGGACTCGAGCGCTGTGGTTGAAATGCGGGCAAGTACGCTCACCGAGCTGGGTAACATCGTACTCAACGGTGTGATGGGCGCCATCGGCAACGAGCTTAAACTGCATGTTTTTTATTCGGTACCCCTTTACCTGGAAAACCCGTTTGAAGTGCTGCTCTCCTCCGGTCAAACCCAATTCGATACCAATGTGGTCTGGGTGCAGACAAGTTTTAACATCGAGACTGAGTCGATTGTTGGTGATATTATTCTGGTCTTTGAAGTCGGTTCGCTGGATTTGCTGCTGGCAGCAGTCAACCGGGCGATGGGAATTTAGAGAACCATCCTGATGAAACTTCGCCCCTGGTATTTCCTGTTACCTGGTTTGTTCGCCTTATTCGTAACACTGGGCGCACAGGTTGCGTCTGCTGCTCCGGCGCCCAAAACGGTGCTGGTGCTTTCGCCTTTTCAATTGGATCTCTCTACAAACCTGATTGCATCTCAAGCCCTGCGGGATGAGTTTGCCCTGGCCTCTGACCTCAGCCTGGATATATTCTATGAGTACCTCGATCTCAATCGTTTTCCCGACCCTGCCTATCAAGAAGAAATTTTTGACCTGCTGGCAGTCAAGTATAAAAACAAATCGGTCGACCTGATCCTCATCAGCAGTGAAGCCATGCTCAAGCTCTGGCTGGCGCAGCGCGCCGAAATATTGCCGGATACGCCGGTTGTTTTTTTTGACGTTTTCAGCGAGCATCTCACAGATTTGAATCTGCCCGCCAATATCAGCGGGGTGAGTGGGGAGGAGAACTGTGAAACAACCGTCCGTTGGGTAATTTCTGCTCTGCCCGGCGTAAATGAGATCGTGCTGGTCGGCGGCGCCGGTAAAATCGAGCAGGGTTTTGTGGATCATATTCAGAAACTGCAGGTGGATCTGGCCGGGCAGGTGAAATTTACCGACCTGTCGGGCCTGACTTTGTCCGAGATCAAACAGCGGGCAGAAAATCTGCCGAAGAGCGCTGTCATTCTCTACCATCCCATGTTCGAGGACGCCCAGGGCAATCCGTATCGCCCGCTGAATGTCTTGAGCGAGCTGAGTGCAGTCTCCGCTGTACCCGTATTGGGCGGCTATGACCAGTTTATTGGAACTGGGATCATCGGTGGATATATGTACAGCATCCACCAGCAGGCCCACGATGCCGCCCGGATCGGTCTGCGGGTTTTGCGTGGCGAGGCGATTGGCGCCATTCCAATTGCCCAGAATAAGAGCAGCCTGTTTATTTTTGATCATCTAGCCTTGCAGCGGTTTGGTCTTTCTTTGGCACTTTTGCCGCCCGACAGCATCATAAAAAACCGCCAGTATTCCTTCTGGGAACTGTACCAGCCGCACCTCATTGCTGCAGCGGTTGGTATCGTCGCCTTGCTGCTGCTGGTCATCTATTTAATTGGGCTGGCGCGTCAATTAAACCGCGCCCGTCTCTCCCTTGCCCAGCTTAACACCAATCTCGAGGCCCAGGTTCAAGAACGGACCACTTTGCTGCACCAGACCAATACCCAGATGCAGGAAGAAATCATCGAGCGTGAGCACGCCGATGACCAATTACGCGAAAACCAGCGTCGTCTGACCACCCTGATGAGCAATTTGCCTGGGATGGCCTATCGCTGCCGTAATGACCAGGATTGGACGATGGACTTTGTCAGCGAGGGCTGCCTTGCTCTGACCGGTTATGCGGCCGATGATTTGATCGATAATCGAACCGTTTCCTATGGGCAAACAATTCATCCAGATGATCAGGCCCAGGTCTGGGAAAGTGTCCAGGCAGCCTTGCAGACCCAGTCAACTTACGACATGATCTACCGCATCGCCACCCGCAGCGGATTAGAGAAATGGGTCATGGAACGCGGCAGCGGCGTCTTTAGCGAAAGCGGCGAGCTGCTGGCCCTCGAAGGATTTATCAGCGACATCACCGACCGCAAGCACATCGAAGAGCTTTTGATCGAAAGCGAAGAGAAATTTCGCAGCCTGCTCGACAGCCAGGAAAACAACATCATGATGCTGGATTATGAGGGCACACATCATTATGTCAATCAGGTTGGCCTCCTTTCCATGCTTGGCTCCGGAACTGAACAGGATGTGATTGGCAAGCGCCTCCACGATCTCTTCCCGGCTCATGTTGCCGATTGGCAGTTGGAACAAATCCGGGAGGTATTCACCAGAGGCGAAGGATTTGCCGGGGACTTCGAGTATTGTTTCGGTGATCAATCCAACTGGTGGCACCTCAACTTGCAGCCCATCCGGAATGCCGCCGGTCAGGTGGTTCAGGTTATGGTCAATTCGATTGAAATTACCGAACGCAAACGCGCCGAAAGGGTGTTAAGAGAAAGCGAACTCTTTGTCAATGGTGTCCTGAATTCCCTCACTGCCCAGATCGCCGTACTGGATGAAAATGGTGTTATTATCACCGTCAATGAGGCCTGGAAAAAATTTGCGGCTGCAAATGACAGCCGCGACCCGGACTGCTATGTGGGCGCCAACTACTTGACGGTGTGTGAAAACGCACTCCGCTCTGGTGATTTGAGCGTCACATCCCTGCTGGCAGGCATGCGAGCCGTGTTGGCTGGTTCTCTACACCAGTTTATGGACGAATACCCATGCGACGCACCCGGCATCCCGCGCTGGTTTACCGTGACTGTTTTGCCTCAAAGCCTCCCTCGCAAGGGCTTGATTGTGGTGCATCAGGATATCTCCGAACGCAAACTCGCCGAGCAGGACTTACGTGAGAGTGAGGCCCGCATCGCCACCATTCTGCGCATGAGCCCGATTGTGGTTGGGGTTAGTACGGTGGCCGAAGGGCGCTATACGGATGTCAACGATGCGTTTGAACGGGTTTTGGGTTACAGCCCGGCAGAAACGATCGGGCACACCTCGCACGAGTTGAATTTGTGGGTGGCCGCTGATACGCGTGCGAATGTTCTGCGTGAGCTCCAGGCGTATGGGCGGGTGGAAAACCTGGAAATCCAAATCCGGCGTAAATCGGGCGAAGTTTTCCCGGCTCTGATCTTTATGACCCCGATCGTCTTGCGGGATATACCTTGCCTGCTGACCATGATGATGGACATCACCGAACGCAAGCGCTCAGAAGAGCAGCTTCGTGAAACCCGGGATGCGCTCCAAACCATCATCCATTCTTCGCCGCAGTCGATTCTGGCATTGGATGCCGAAAACCAGATCACAATGTGGAATTCTGCCGCAGAAGATATGTTTGGCTGGTCAGATAAGCAAGTCTTGGGGCAGACCAACCCGACCATACCCGAAAGCAAGACCAAAGAATATGACGCCCTGCGCAAAG
>Ga0268298_10000808_pt1 | contig 39085 bp, 32 predicted proteins | sample WWTPWeurt_MetaG_FD_194462 | JGI IMG/M metagenome (GOLD analysis project Ga0268298, IMG submission 194462) | Activated sludge microbial communities from WWTP in Nijmegen, Gelderland, Netherland - WWTP Weurt | ecosystem: Engineered > WWTP > Aerobic digester > Activated sludge | place...
GGTGTCGATCATCATCTTCTGTTCGTCGTTCAGCGCGAAATCCATCAATGCTCCAGGAGGGGGGTGCCGTTGGCGTGTGCGGGCTCGTGGGCGGCCGGCGGGATGGTTGGATTGTGGAACGTAATTCTATTATTGGCAAACGTTCTATTTCGGTTTCATAATGGCCGCGTGTGCCCCTACTGAAAGCGAAGCCCCGTGAGTACAGCCCGCAAGCAGTGGCCCGTGGCCGTGATCGGCGCCGGTGCCATCGGCCGCATGCACATCGAGCGCTGCATGTGGCACGACGCGGTCAGTTTGGTCGCCATCGTCGACACGGCGCCTGCCGCCCGCGAGTTGGCCGCGCAGCTCGGTGTGCCGTGCTTTGCCGAGACCGAAGAAATGCTGGCCAAGGCGAGCGTGGGTGGCGTGATCGTGGCCACGCCGAATGACACGCACGCCGACATCGGCATCGCCTGCCTGGCGCGCGGCCTGCCGGTGTTGATGGAGAAACCGGTGGCCGACACTCTGCAGAACGCGCAGCGGCTGTGCGACTGCGCGGCCGCTGCCCAGTTGCCCTTGCTGATCGGGCACCAGCGGCGGCACAACCCGATCCTTCGCCAGGCGCGGGAGATGATCAAGGATGGGCTGATCGGTCGTCCGGTCACGGCCACCGTGATGGCCACCTGGCTCAAGCCCGACAGCTACTTCGACGCTGCCTGGCGCCGCCAGGCCGGCGGCGGTCCGGTGCTGATCAACCTGATCCACGACATCGACATGCTGCGCTTTCTGCTGGGCGAGATTGCGTCGGTGCAGGCCGTCGCCTCGAGCGCGGTGCGCGGCTTCGAGGTGGAGGACACCGCCGCGGTGATGCTGCAGTTTGCGAGCGGCGCGCTGGCCACGCTGAGCGTGACCGACGCCGCGGTGGCGCCCTGGAACTGGGATCTCGCCGCCGGCGAGGCCGCGCACTATGCGCAGCAGGATGTGAACTCGCACCACCTTTGCGGCACCGAGGGCTCGTTGACCCTGCCGCGGCTCGAGCTCTGGCGCTACCAAGGCGCGCGCGGCTGGCACGAGCCGCTCACGCTGCAGCGCACGGCCGTACACCGCGCCGACCCCTACATGGAGCAGCTGCGCCACTTCCGCGCGGTGGCCGAGGGCAGGGAGGCTCCGGTGTGCTCGGGCATCGACGGCTTGCGCACTTTGCAGGCCACACTCGCCGTGCGCCGCGCGGCGCAAACGCGGCAGCCGGTAAGCTTGGCGCCCTGAATCAATCCAGTCGAAAGGTCAACATGTCGGGCGTGATGGGAAGAACGCTGGGGATCCTCGAGCGCCTTTCGGGCGATGTGCGTGGGGTGTCGCTCGCCACCTTGGCCGACGAGTTGCACATCCCCCGCAGCGCCGCGCACCGGCTGCTGCTCGAGCTGATGGAGCACGGCTACGTGCGCCAGTCCCGTGATCGCGGCGACTACATGCTCACCACCAAGCTCGTGTCGCTGGGGCTCAACTACCTCAAGGCATCCGGCATCGTGGACCTGTGCCAGCCCCTGCTGGATCGGCTGGCCGAATCGAGCGGCGAGCTGGTGCGACTGGGCGTGGTGGATGTGGATCACCTGACCTGGGTGGCCTTGTCGCAAGGCGCGCGCACGGGGCTGCGCTACGACCCCGACCAGGGGCTCGACGCCAAGCTCTCGTGCACGGCCTCGGGCCATGCCTGGCTCTCCACCTTGTCGGACGACGATGCGCTCACCTTGGTGAGCAAACAGGGTCTGGGCAAGCCGGGTGAGTACGGCCCCAATGCGCCGGCATCGCCCACGGCCTTGATGAAGGTCTTGCGCTTGGCAAGAAAGCAGGGCTACGCGATTGCGGTGGACACCTACGCGCAGGGCGTGTCGGCCATTGCTGTGCCGATCACCGTGCCGGGCAAAGGGGCGGTGGGCGTGTTGACGATCTCGGGCCCGTCGGTGCGGATCACCGAGGCCAAGATGCGCAAGCTGCTGCCCGACCTGCTGGCCGTGGCCGAAGACATCGCCAATGTCAGCAGCGCCTCGCCGCTGTTCGACCGGGCTTTCGTGCCGGGCTGACGCTGCCTCAGACTTCGCGTTCGAGCAGCGCGCGGCTGGCCGCGAGCGCCTGCCGCGCCCATTCGGTCTGGCCCAGCGCGGCCAGGCGCAACTCATGCGGCACCTCCACGCTGACGGGCAGATCGCTCGGCAGGGCGTCGAACAGTGCCCGCAGGTCGATTGCGCCCTCGCCCGGCAGCAGGCGCTCGCAGCGCGCGGTGTGGATCATCTCGTCCACCGTGAACGGACGGCCCGACTGTGCTGCCGTGGGCGCATCGCAAATCTGCCCGTAGTGCAGCAGGCCGCGCGGGATCGCGCGCAGGTCGTCCAGCGTGGTGTTGGAGCGGGACACGTGCAAGGCATCGACGAGGATGCCGGCATTGCCCGGGCGGCCGGCACCATCGACGACGCGCATCGCGGCCTGCGCATCGGGCACCGCAGTCCACGGCATGAACTCAAGGTCGGCGGTGAGGCCGAAGGGCTGCATCAGCTCGCAAAGCCGCGCGTAGCCGTCGGTGAGGCGGGCCGTGTCGGTGTCGTCGCCGGCCACGAGAACCGCCTTGGCCTGCAGGGCCGCGCCCGCTTCAAGCAAGGGCAGGTAGCTGCGCTCGTTGAAGCCCGCGTCGATGCGGATGATCTCCAGATCGAACACGCCCACGCCGGTGTCAGACAGCGCGGCCACGGTCTCGCGCAACACCGCCGGTTGGCCGAGCAGGTGCTGCTGCGGGCCGCCCGCAGCGTTGGGCAGCAGGCGCAGGCCGACGAAGCGGTAGCCGAGTTGCGCCGCCAGACGCACGGCCTGTGGAGGCGTGAGCGTGCTGGACGTGAGGTAGGCGAGGGAGTAGGTGCGTGACATGGTGGATCCCGTCATACCGTTAAACCAAGCGTTACTTCAACGGCGACACGGCGGTCGGCAGGGCGATGGTGGAGATCATCGCGGTGGTGAGGTGTGCCGGCCCGCCCTTGGGCGGCCAGATGCCTTGGGCCACGGCATCGGCGCGTGCCTTGCTGCGGGCGTCCAGCGACGGATAAGCCCAGATGTTGGTGAAGCGCAGCGGCCCGTCGAGCGCCAGCATGGCGCCGACGCAGGGCGAGAGCTTCTCGCGCGGCGGCACGTATTGCTCCCACAGCTCGATGGTGGGCTGCACGCCGCCGGGCTTGATGCCGTAGGTGCGGATCTCGTAGACCGGCCCGTTGATGCCCGACTCGGCCGAGGGCCGCACCGGCTTCATCCACGCAAAGCCCTGGTAGCTGTGCTGCTCCAGGCTTTGAAGGATCTCACCGCAATTGAATGGGCTGGCGCTGAGTTGCGTGCGGCGGCGCTCGGCGTGCAGGGTGGCCAGATCCTTGAACCCGCGCAGAACGATCATCTGGTTGAGCGTGCCGATGTCGGTGAACCAGCAGCCCAGCAGTTCACCTTGCGCATCGGCGGCGGTGGCGAAGGCCTGCACATTGGTGGCGGCCTGCCCGGCGGTGCCGAAGGGCAGGGTCATCGTGGCGAGTTCGTAGTACATGGTGGAGTGGTCCTTGAGGTGTGGGCGTTGGAGAGCGGAGCTTGAGCTGTGGTGGCAAACCGCAAGCTCGCGACAAATTGCTCATGGCTGCGGCAAGGGCACCCCGGCCGCATGGTGCGCTGCGATGAAGCCGAAGGTCATCGCGGGGCCGAGCGTGATGCCACCGCTCGGGTAGTGGCCGCCCATGATGCTGGCCATGTCGTTGCCGGCGGCATACAAGCCGGGGATGGCTTGGCCGTCGCGATCCAGCGCTTGAGCGTGCAGGTTGACCTGCAAGCCGGCAAAGGTGCCCAGGCTGCCGGGCACCACTTTCACCGCGTAGTACGGGCCCTGGATCAGCGGCGCCATGCAGGGGTTGGTCAGGCCCGCGGCGGTGTCGCCCTGCATGCGGTTGTAGGGCGTCTCGCCCTTGGCGAAATCGGTGTCGTGGCCAAGGATCGCCTGCTGGTTGTAGCGCTGCACGGTGGCCTGCAGGCCCGGCGCATCGATGCCACACAGCTTCGCCAGTTCATCGAGCGTGGCACCGCGCTTCAGATAGCCGTTGCGCAGCAGGCCAGCCAGGGGCATGGGCGCGGGCTTGGCCGCGCCGAGCCCATAGCGGCGGATGAAGGCGTGATCGCACACCAGCCAGGCGTGGATCGGTGCGCTTGCCGGGCCATGCGCTGGCGTGGTGGCGAGCAGTGCGCTCATGAAGTCGTGGTACGAATCGGCCTCATTGGTGAAGCGCCGACCCGCGCCCGTGACGGCAATCAGGCCCGGCTTGCCGCGCTCGATCAGGTGCGGGAAATGAGCCGTCGATCCATCGCCCCTGGGCACCAAGGACACCGGCGCCAGCGCGGCGGCGTGCGCCATGTGGCTGGCGACGACCCCGCCCGCGCCTTCACCCAGGCGCAAGCCATCGCCGGTGTTGCCCGGCGGTGCGGCCGACCAGTGCTCGTGGCCGGTGGGCGCATGGGGCAGCAAGGCACGCATGCGCGCCGCATCGTGCGGGAAGCCGCCGCAGGCCAGCACCACGCCGCGTGCTGCGTGGATCTCGAGGTTGGCACCGCCTTCGTCGGGGTGAGCGCCGATCACGGCGCCGGTGACCTTGCCGCGGCTTGTCAGCAGGCGGCGCACCGGGCTGTTCACGCGAATCTCCACGCCCGCATCGATGGCCGACGCGGCCAGCGCCGCCACCAGCGCGTTGCCGTTCACCAGCCGCATGCCGCGTTGGTGCACGAGCAGATCGCGCCAATGGCGCAGCACCAGCTTGGTCACCTGCCACAGAGAGGCGGGCGACCGCGTGGCGTTGAGAAAGTGCCGCAGGTCGGCCGAGGCGATGCCCATGCCCCACAGCGTGGTCTCTTCAAGCGGCGGCTTGAGTTGGTCGATCCGCGCGCCCAGGCGCCGCCCGTCGAAGGGCGCGGCACACACCGAGCGCCCGCCAGCGGCGGCATTGGGGGTGTGGCCGTGGAAGTCGGGGATGGCGTTGCCGGCAATGAACTGCAGGGCCGTGCGCGAGCGAAAGAACTCCACCATGCGCGGGCCGTTCTCCAGGAAGGTGAGGGCGCGTGCTTCGTCGAATTGCGCACCCAGTTCATGGCGCAGGTAGGACAGCGGCTTGGCGATGTCCTCGGTGATGCCGGCAGCCAGCGCCAGCGGGTTGCGCGGCACCCACATCCAGCCGCCGGACCAGGCCGTGGTGCCGCCGAATTGCGGCGCCTTCTCGACCACCAGCACCTTCAGGCCGAGCAAGGCGGCCGTCACTGCGGTGGACAGCCCGCCGGCGCCCGAGCCGATCACCAGCAGGTCACAGCGCAGGGGTTCGCGGGGCGAGGTCACGGTGGCTTCGCGGTGGGGCATGGCGGCAGTCTAGCAAGAAAAATGGAATTGTCTTGAAAAATTGAATTGAATTCCACTTTCATGTACGATGCGCTCACCTTGAACCATCGGCTGCTGCCGGCAAACACCGTGACAGACACTCTCAACGGCGCGACGCGCGTGCATTTCATCGTCGGAGACCCGATTGCCCAGGTCAAGTCGCCTTCCAACGTGACCCAGGCCTTCCAGGCGCGCGGCCGCAATGCGATGGTGATGCCAGCCCACGTGGCGCCGGCCGATCTGGCGGCGTGGTTGGCGGGTGTGAGCCTGGCCAAGAACGTGGACGGCGTGATCGTCACGGTGCCGCACAAATTCGCCTGTTTCGATCTGTGCGCCACCACATCCGAGCGTGCCGCGTTTCTGCACACCGTCAACACCATGCGCCGCCATGCCGATGGCCGCTGGCATGGCGACATGTTCGACGGCCTGGCCTTCGTGTCGGCCCTGCATGACCAGGGCTGCCAGCCCAAGGGCAAGAAATGCCTGCTGGTGGGCGCGGGTGGTGCGGGCTCGGCCATCGCCCACGCACTGGTGATGGCGGGCGTGAGCCAGCTCGCCATCCATGACGAAGACACGCTGCGTCGCATGACGCTGGTGGATCGCCTGGCCGGCCTGCGCCTGTGTGAAGTGGGCCATGGCTCGGCCGACCCGACCGGCTTCGATCTCGTGCTCAATGCCACGCCGATGGGCATGAAGGCCGGCGATCCGTTGCCGCTCGACGTGGGCCGCTTGAATGACGCCATGTTCGTGGGCTGCGTGATCACCGCGCCGGCCATCAGCCCGCTGGTGGCTGCGGCGCGCGCCAAGGGCTGCGGCACGCTGACGGGCGCCGACATGTTCAGGCGCGTGAGCGAACTGATGGTCGAGTTTCTGCTGGAGCAATGACGTGAATGTCTGTGACACCGATCTGAGCGCCATCTCGCCATCCGATCGCTATGACGTGGTGGTGATCGGCGCGGGTGGTGCGGGCATGGCGGCGGCGCTCTACGCTGCGATCGACGGCGCGAAGGTCTTGCTGGTCGAGCGCACCGAATACGTGGGCGGCACCACCGCCTGGTCGGCGGGCACCACCTGGATCCCGGGCTCGCGCCACTCGGCCAGCGTCAACCCGACCGATACCTTGGCCGACGCGGCGCGCTATCTCGACAATGCCGTGGGCGAGCGTGCGCCTGCGGCAATGCGCCAGGCCTTTCTCGACCACGGTGCACGGGCCGTCGACCAGATCGAGGCCCACTCCGAGGTGAAGTTCCGCGCCTGCGCCAAGCACCCTGACTACATCTCCGACCTGGGCGGCTCCACCCTCAATGGCCGCGCCCTCGAGCCGGTGCCCTTCGATGGCCGCCTGCTCGGCGAGCAGTTCAAGCTGCTGCGCCCGCCCATCCCCGAGTTCACGGTGCTCGGCGGCATGATGGTGGACCGCACCGACATCAATCACCTGCTGGGCATGGGCAAATCCATCGCTTCGCTCAAGCACTCGGTGAAGCTCGTTTGGCGCCACCTGACTGACCGCCTGCGCTACCCGCGCGGCACGCGGCTGGTGATGGGCAATGCCTTGTGCGGCCGCCTGTTGTATTCAATGTCCCGGCGCGACAACGTGACCCTGGCATTGAACACGTCGGTCGAAAGCATCGCGCTTGGGTCAAGCAGGCAAGTCGAATCAGTCACCTTGCTGCAGGGCGACCAGCGCCGCACGGTGCGTGTCACTGGCGGCGTGATCCTGGCCAGCGGCGGCTTCAACCGGCATGCGCAATTGCGCACCGAGATGCTGCCGGGCATCGACGCGGCCTGGTGTCCGGCCGCGCCAGGCCACACCGGCCGGGCGCACGATCTGGCTCGCTCTCTGGGCGCCCGCTACGGCGCTCATGCGATGAGCCACGCTTTCTGGGCCCCGGTGTCCTTGCGGCGGCGTGCCGACGGCAGCCAGGCCGTGTTCCCGCACTTCGTGATGGACCGCGCCAAGCCCGGCATGTTGACGGTGAACCAGGCGGGCGAGCGCTTCGTCAACGAGAGCACCTCGTACCACCTGTTCGCGCTGGCCATGCAGCGGGCGAACCAGACCACGCCGTCGATTCCGGCCTACCTGATCTGCGATGCCGAGGCGCTGCGCAAGTACGGCATCGGCATGGTGCGGCCCGGCGGCAAGGGCCTGGCGCCGTTTCTGGCCGATGGCTATCTGACCCAGGCCGACACGCTGGAGCAACTGGCCCGGCAACTGGGCATCGATGCTGGCGGCCTGAAGGCCAGCGTCGCCAAGATGAACGCCTTTGCCGAGGCCGGAGTCGACGCGGATTTTCAGCGTGGCGTCACGGCTTACCAACGCAACATCGGCGACCCGAACTGGGCTGGCAAGAACCCCAACCTCGGCGCGCTGGCGCAGGCGCCTTTCTTTGCGGTGCGCCTGTATCCCGGCGACATCGGTGCGGCCACCGGGCTGGCTATCAACACCGATGCGCAGGTGCTGGGCGAGGGCGAGGTGCCCGTGGCAGGCCTGTATGCCGTGGGCAATGACATGCACTCGATCATGGGCGGCGTCTACGCTGCGCCCGGCATCACCCTCGGCCCGGGGTTGGTGTTTGCGCACCAGGCTGCGCGGCACGCCGCTGCTCGGGCGAGGAGCGCAGCATGAAGACCAAGCCTCTCATCCACGCACTGGTCACCGGCGCCACCGGTGGCATCGGGCGCGGCATCTGCTTTGCGCTGGTCGAGCAGGCCGCCAAGGACGGCGCGCCCATCCACATCAGCGCCGCGGCCTCGAGGCCGGGCGAGCGGCTGGACGACCTGGTGGACGAATTGCGAGCCGCCGGCGCCATGGTCACTGGTGTGGCCGGGGACATCACCGACGCGGCGCAATGTGCAGCCATCGTGGGCCAGGCCCAGGCGCAAGGCGGCGACCTGAGCGCACTGGTGTGCAACGCCGGTGCATCGGGGCCCGGGCGGCTGGCGGACCTGCCTCTCGCGCAGTGGGACCGCAGCTTCAACCTCAATGTTCGCTCAGCCTGGTTGCTGGCCCAGGCGGCACATCCGCAGTTGCAGCGCACGCGTGGCAGCGTCACGGCCATTGCTTCGATGTCGGGCCTGACGCCGCACCCGGGCTATGGCGCCTACTCGGCAACCAAGGCAGCGCTGATCATGCTGTGCCGTCAACTGGCCCAGGAGTGGGCCGCCGATGGCATCCGTGTCAACACGGTCTGCCCAGGCATGATCCGCACGCCGCTGACCGAGGCGGTCTATCAGGACGAGGCCACGCTGCGGCAACGCCAGACCCTGGTGCCGCTGGGCCGCATCGGCACGGCAGCGGACGTGGGCGCCGCGGTGGCCTACCTCACCAGCGACGCGGCTTCTTACGTCACCGGCCAGAACCTGCTGGTGGACGGAGGCATCTCGGATCACATGCTGACGATGATTCCGGGCCGGCCCGGCAAGCCGCCTGTCAGTGATACGCTGATGACATGAACACGATTGAGCGCGACGCCGAGCACTTCAAGGCACTGTCTGCGGTGACCACCGCCACGCTGACCACCATCCTGCTCAAGAAGGGATTGCGCAATGTGTGGATTCGCGGCGCGTTCCCGCTGGTGCCGGGCACCTCGCGTGTGGTCGGGCGGGCATTCACCGTGCGCTTCATCCCGGCGCGTGAGGACATGGCCACGCCGGCCTCGTGGGCAGCGCCCAAGTCAAGCCGCGCAGCGATCGAAGCCATGCCCCAGGGCTGCATCGCCGTCGTGGACGCGATGGGTGTGAAGGACGCCGGTGTCTGGGGAGACATCCTGTGCGCACGCATGGCACAGCGCGGCGTGGCCGCACTCATCACCGATGGCGTGGTGCGCGACCTGGCTGGCGTGCTGGGCACCGGCCTGAAAGTCTGGGCGGCGGGCACGGCGGCGGCGCCATCGGTGGCGGGCTTGACCTTCGTCGACTGGCAGCAGCCGGTTGGCTGCGGCGGTGTGGCCGTGTTCCCGGATGACCTGATCGTCGCCGATCTGGACGGCGCGGTGGTGATCCCCGCCGCGCTCGTCGATGAGATCGTGGCAGACGCCGTCGAGCAGGAGCGCTTTGAGGGCTGGATCATGAGCGAGGTCAATGCGGGCGCGGTGCTGCCAGGCTTGTATCCACCCAACGCCGAAAACAAGGCCAAGTACGAGGCCAGCAAGAAGGCCTAGTCGGCCAGCCAGCTCTTGAGCTCTTCGGCATGGGCCTGCTCGTCGCTGAGGATGTCCTCGAGCAGGCGGCGCGTGGCGGGATCCTTGGCGCGCATTAGCGCAATCATCTGGCTGTAGGTCTCGATGGCCACGCGCTCGGCCACCAGGTCGGCGCGCATCATGTCCTTCAGATCGAGTGATTCGTCGTAGCCCGCATGGCTGCGCGCCTGCAGCGTATCCGGCGTGTAGTCGGGCTTGCCGCCGAGCTGCACGATGCGGCGCGCCAGCCGGTCGGCATGGGCCAGCTCTTCGTTGGCGTGCACCAGAAATTCTTCGGCGATCTTGGGTGCCGCCAGGCCATCGGCCGTGAAGTGGTGGCGGCGATAGCGCAATGCGCACACCAGCTCGGTGGCGAGGGCGCCGTTGAGCAGGGCCACGATTTCCTGGCGCCAGGGGTTAGGGTCCTCGGCGGCCTCGTGCTCGCCGACGCCACGGCGCACGCTCTCCACGGCCTCCAGATCGAGCAGCATCGGGGCGTCGTCGGTGCGGCCATTGGGGTGTGTGGTGCTTTCGCTGTGGTGCGCGCTGCGGGTGTGGCTCATGGTGGTGGTCCTGTGTTGTGGGTGCGGGATAAAAACCTGTCTGCGATCAGTCTCACCGCGGATGAGCGACGCGTCGGTACGCTGGCAGACGGACTGCAGAGGCCGGTGTCGTGATCATTGGCCATCACCTGAGGCGCCCAAATGAAGCCATCCAAACCAGCGTCGAATCTCGATGCCTCCACACTGTCCAAGCACGAGTCGCTGCGGGGCAATCGGGTGCTTGCGGCCATGCCGAGCGCGGAGCTGCAGCGCTGGGCGCCGCAGCTCGAACTGGTGGATATGCCCTTGGGGCAGGTCATCTTCGAACCCGGCGCCGAACTGCCCTATGCCTACTTCCCCTTGACGGCGATCGTGTCGCTGCTCTACGTGATGGAAAACGGCGAATCGGCCGAGATCGCCCTTGTTGGCAATGATGGGGTGCTGGGTGTCACCGTGCTCATGGGCGGCAACTCCACCACCATTCGCGCCGTGGTGCAGAGTGCCGGCCAAGGCTGGCGCCTGCCGGCGGGCGAACTGCAAGCGGAGGTGGAGCGTGGTGGCGCCACCTTGCGGCTGCTGCTGCTGTACACGCAGGCCCTGCTGACGCAGATGACGCAGACGGCAGCCTGCAACCGGCACCACACCCTGAACCAGCAGTTCTGCCGCTGGCTGCTGATGAGCTTTGATCGGCTCGGCGGCAACGAGATGGTGATGACGCAAAAGCTCATCGCCAAGATGTTGGGCGTCAAGACCGACGAGGTGACGGCGTCTGCCAAGGCCTTGCAGGCCAGCGGGGCCATCGAATACCAGGACGGCCGGGTGTGGCTGCTGGACCGCGCCGCGCTGCAGCGTGCCAGCTGCGAGTGCTACGAGGTGGTCAAGCGCGAATGCGATCGGCTGCTGGCAAGCCCGGCCTGATCGTCTGAGCCCGTTTGAGCGCCGCGGTCATGCATGCTCCGTGGCGCAATCGCTGCGGGCAATTTGCAGGTCGGCGCACAGATCGCTGTCCCAGAAATCCTGGTGCGGGCTGCAGCCGCCGCAGCGGTGCTGGTGGGCGGCGTGGGCCTGGGCCACGAAGCGTTCCGGGCACCAGCGCGCCAGGCAAGCCCGCAAGGTGATGGCGCTGCAGGGCTTGGGCAGCACGGCCGTCCATCCCACACGGGCCATGCGCGTCGGGTCCGCAGCGAGGTCCAGCGAGGTGTAGGCCACGATCGGCACCTGGGCACGCTGCGGGTTTTCACGTTCGGCCTGACGGATCTTGGCGGTGGCCACCACGCCATCCATCACCGGCATCAGCAGATCCATCAGAACGATGTCGAAATGCTGTCGCTCGGCAATCTGCACGGCCTGCGCGCCGTCGCAGGCGATCGTGGGCACGATGCCCCAGCGGGTCAGCACCGCGGTCACCAGCATGCGGTTGATCCGGCAGTCGTCCACCAGCAGCAGGCGCATGGCCAGGGGCGCGGGTTTCCTGGCCGGGGCTCGCGCGTGCGCCAAGCCGCGCGTGGCCGTGGCCCATGTGGAGGCCAGGTTCATGATGCCAAGCACGGGGATCACCGCGCGGGCGGGTCCGGCTCGGTCGAGCTCACGGGCGCGGTGGTGGCCACCTTGCCCGGAGGCGGCGAGCCCTCGGCCGTGAAATCCGTTTTTTGCTCAGCGAGGCTGGGCGGCTTCACCGGCAGCGGCTCCAGCCCGGGTGCTGGCGGCGCCTTGCCGCGGCTGGGCGGCGTGGCTTTCTGTCGCCCGATGGGACGACGCGATGCGGGCTTCTGGGCCATCTCGGTAACTCCTTGGATGAACTGGCAAGGCCAGCCACCAATGGAGCATGCGGGCGCGCTTGCCGCGGGTCTGTGCGGCCGCAAACAGAAGCTGCGGGCCTCTTGCATGCTGCGCAGCTGGCGCGCCAACCGGCGACACAGACGGCGGCGCTCAGCCGGCCAGCAATTGCCGCAGCACGAAGGGCAGGATGCCGCCGTGCTGGTGGTACTGCACCTCGATGGCGGTATCGATGCGCAGCGTGACCACCACTTCACGCCGTGTGCCGTCGGGCGCGGTGATCACCAGCAGTGCATCGGACAAGGGCTGGACGATTTCAGCCAGCACCACGTCCACCACTTCGTCGCCCGTCAGGCCCAGCGTCTGCCACGAATCGCTGCCCTTGAACTGCAGTGGCAACACGCCCATGCCGATGAGGTTGCTGCGGTGGATGCGCTCGAAGCTGCGTGCCACCACCGCCTGGATGCCCAGCAGCGCCGTGCCCTTGGCGGCCCAGTCGCGACTGGATCCGGTGCCGTACTCCTCACCGGCAAACACCACGGTGGGCGTGCCGGCGGCCTGGTATTGCATGGCCGCGTCGTAGATCGGCATCTGCAGCGTGCCGATGCGCGTGAGGCCGCCCTCGACCAGCGCACCGTTGGCCAAGGCGGGCAGCATCAGGTTCTTGATGCGCACGTTGCCAAAGGTGCCTCGCAGCATCACCTCGTGGTGGCCGCGGCGCGCGCCGTAGCTGTTGAAGTCGACCTTGGCCACGCCCTGGCGCAGCAGGTATTGGCCGGCGGGTGAACTCTCGGCGATGCTGCCGGCCGGGCTGATGTGGTCGGTGGTGATGCTGTCACCCAGCAGGGCCAGGATGCGCGCCGCCTTCACGCCCGGCAGGCGTGGTGGCGGTGCCAGGGTGAAGCCCTCGAAGAACGGCGGCTCGGCAATGTAGGTGCTGGCGGGCCAGCTGTAGACCGCGCCCTTCACGCCCTCGATCCTGCGCCACAGCTTGCCGGGCTCGGTTTGCACCTTCTCGTAGTTGCGGCGGTAGGCCTTGCCCTTCATCGCGAAGCCCATCAACGAGTCGATCTCCTGGCTGCTGGGCCAGATGTCGCCCAGGTACACGTCGCGCTGGCCGTGCCCCTGGCCCACGGGCTCGGTCATCAGGTTGCGCCGCATGCTGCCGGCCAGCGCGTAGGCCACCACCAGCGGCGGGCTGGCAAGAAAGTTGGCCTTGAGATTGGGGTGGATGCGGGCCTCGAAATTGCGGTTACCCGAGAGCACCGCCGCACACACCAGCCCGTTTTGCGCGATGGCGTCGTTGAGCTCAGGCGCCAGATCGCCGGCATTGCCGATGCAGGTGGTGCAGCCGTAGGCCGCGAGGTTGAAGCCCAGCTTCTCGAGGTAGGGCAGCAGGCCGGCCTTCTCGAGGTACTCGGTGACCATGCGCGAGCCGGGTGCGAGCGAGGTCTTGACGTGCGGGCCCACGCGCAGCCCGGCCTTCACTGCCTTCTTGGCCAGCAGGCCGGCGGCCAGCATCACGCCGGGGTTGCTGGTGTTGGTGCAGCTGGTGATGGCGGCGATCAGCACATCGCCATGGTGCAGTTGCGTGCCGTCACCCAGGGTCACCGGCGCGTCGATGGCCTTGGGTGGCAGGTTGTAGCCGTTGGCGGCGGGTGCGGCGGTGAGCAGGGCGCCCAGGCGTGTGGCCACGTCGGCCAGCTCGATGCGGTCCTGCGGGCGCTTTGGGCCGCTCAGACTTGGCGTTACTGTGCCCAGGTCGAGCCGCAGGACGCTGCTGTAGTCGATGTCGGCGGCGTTGGGTGCGCCGAACAGGCCTTGCGCCTTGAAGTAGGCCTCGAAGAATTCGATCTCGCTTTTGCGGCGGCCGGTGCCCTTGAAGTACTCGATGGTGCGTTCGTCCACCGGGAAGAAGCCGAGCGTGGCGCCGTACTCGGGCGCCATGTTGGCGATGGTGGCGCGGTCGGGCAGGCTGAGCGTGCGCGTGCCTTCTCCGCAGAACTCGACGAATTTGCCCACCACCTTGGCGCTGCGCAGCAACTCGGTCACGGTGAGCACCAGGTCGGTGGCGGTGACGCCTTCGCGCAGGCGCCCGGTGAGCTCCATGCCCACCACGTCGGGCGTCAACAGGTACACCGGCTGGCCCAGCATGGCGGCCTCGGCCTCGATGCCGCCCACGCCCCAGGCCACCACACCGATGCCGTTGATCATGGTGGTGTGGCTGTCGGTGCCCACCAGCGTGTCGGGGTAGCAGATCCTGTCCGCGCCGCGGTGCACGCCGCGCGCCAGGTACTCCAGGTTCACCTGGTGCACGATGCCGAAGCCCGGCGGCACGACGCCAAAGGTCTGGAACGCATCCATGCCCCACTTCATGAACTGGTAGCGCTCGCGGTTGCGGCTGAACTCGAGCTTCATGTTCAGGTCCAGCGCTTTGTTGCTGCCGAAGTGGTCGACCTGCACGCTGTGGTCCACCACCAGGTCCACGGGCACCAGGGGCTCGATGCGCCGCGGGTCCTGCCCCAGGCGCACGGCGGCATTGCGCATGGCGGCCAGGTCGGCCAGCAGGGGCACGCCGGTGAAGTCTTGCAGCAGCACACGCGCCACCACGAACGGAATCTCTTCAGTGCGTGGTGCGTTGGCGCGCCAGGCGGTGAGCTGGGCCACATGTTGCGGTGTCACCTTGTGGCCATCGCAATGGCGCAGCACGCTCTCGAGCACGATGCGCAAGCTCTGCGGCATGCGCGCCACGCCAGGGTGGGTGAGGGCCAGGGCCGGCAGCGAGTACAAGCGCGCGGTCTTGCCGGAGGCCGTGGTAAAGCTCTGCAGCGTGTGGCTGTAGGGATGGGCGGTGCTGGTGGTCATGGGGCCTCGCACGCGGCGGCTGCGGAACATTGGGCGCCGATGGCGCCAACCTTGGTGCAGATTGCCCGCCGCGTCAAGCGCCGTCAGTGCGCGGGCGCACATAGCGTCCAGGCGCAGGGCCGGCAGTGCGGCTTGGGTAGACTGGCCCGGTGCGCGCGACTCCCGAGCGCGCTGGGCTTGACGACACACTGGGCATTGGGCGTGGCAGCGGACATCGAAGACCAACATCACCGCGACGAGCAGGCCATGCGCCTGGCGCTCGATCAGGCGCTCAATGCGCGCCTGGCCGGCGAGGTGCCGGTGGGCGCGGTGATCCTGCGCGAGGGCCGGCTGGTGGCCACCGGCTACAACCGCCCCATCACCACGCACGATCCCACCGCCCACGCCGAGATCGTGGCCTTGCGCCATGCCGCGCAGTTGGCCGAGAACTACCGCCTGCCCGACTGCGAGCTGTACGTGACGCTGGAACCCTGCGCCATGTGCGCCATGGCGCTGATGCACGCGCGCTTCAAGCGCGTGGTGTTTGCCGCCTTTGATCCCAAGACCGGCGCAGCGGGCTCGGTGACCAACTTGTTTGCCGAGCCGCGGCTAAATCACCACACCGAGCTGGTGGGCGGCGTGCTGGCCGACGCGGCCAGTGGCCTGTTGCGCGAGTTCTTTGCCGAGCGCCGCGCAGCGCAGCGCGAGCAGCAACGCCTCAAGCGGATGGCCAGCGCAGACCCAGCCGATATCGCACCGGATGACGCCGCCATCCCCACCGGCGACGCCACCGAGCTGATCGACGAAACACCGCCTGCTTCTCTGCCCGGACAATGCCCCCCATGACCCTGCTTCACATCTTTGCACCCGCCGGCGTCGAACTGCGCGGCCCTGCCGTGCGCCTGGCGCGCCAGCGCTTGAAGGCACTGGGCTTCGAGGTGGTGGTGGACGAGAGCGTCAAGGCGCGCCACCAGCGTTTTGCCGGCGACGACGAAACGCGCCTGGCCACGCTGCACCGCCTGGCCGCTGCCGCGCCCTCCATCGCCATGGCCTGCCGTGGTGGCTACGGCCTGTCGCGCGTGCTGGATCGCATCGATTGGCCGCTCATTGCACGCAGCGTGGAGCAAGGCACGCGCTGGGTGGGCTACAGCGACCTCACCGCCTTGCAGATGGGCCTGCTCGCGCACACCGGCGCCTCTACCTGGCACGGGCCCATGGCCTGCGACGACTTCGGCCGCAGCGACGAGGCCGGCGGCGTGGACGAGGTGACGCAGGCCTGCTTCACCGAGGCCATGAGCGGCGAGCTCGAGGCCTTTGGCTACCGCACCGAAGCCGGATTCGACGGCCTTGAAGCACGCGGCGTGCTGTGGGGCGGCAACCTGGCCATGCTGCAGTCCATGCTGGGCACGCCGCATTTCCCCAAGATCAAGGGCGGCATCCTGTTTCTGGAAGACGTGAACGAGCACCCCTACCGCGTGGAGCGGGCGCTGCTGCAATTGCAGCAGGCCGGCGTGCTGGCGCAGCAGAAGGCCGTGCTGCTCGGCGCCTTCAGTGATTGGCGCAAATCGCCCCTCGATCGCGGCTACAGCTTGAAGACCGCTGTGGCGCATGTGCGCAGCCAGACCCGCACGCCCGTGCTCACCGGGCTGCCCTTCGGCCATGTGCCGATGAAGGTGAGCATGCCCATGGGGCGCAAGGTGCAATTGGTGGTGCAGGGCAGGGACGTTCTTGTGGGCTGGTAGCCGCAGGTGACCCTTGCCTCTTGGCTTGCGCGCTGGCTGGGCCTTGGCCTGTGCCTGTGGCTGGCTGCGCTGGTGGCCGGATGCAACAACAGCCCGTATCCCCTGGGTGCCGAGCGCAGCAACACCCTGTTCTACACCTTCGACGAGCGCTCGCCGCGCTACCTCGATCCCACGGCCTCGTATGCCAATCCCGAGTCGGCCTACACCTACCAGATCTACGAGCCGCCCTATGGCTATCACTACTTGAAGCGGCCCTATGTGCTGACGCCCAAGGCCGCCACCGAGGTGGCGCGCCCCTACTTCCTCGACAAGGACGGCCAGCGCCTGCCTGACAACGCCGACCCCGCCGTGATCGCCGAGAGCATCTACGACGTGAAGATCCGCCCCGGGGTGATGTACCAGCCGCACCCGGCATTTGCGCTCGACGAGCAGGGCCGCCACCGCTACCTGGGCCTGAAGCCCGGCGAGTTGGGCAGCAAGCGCTCGCCATGGAGCTTTGCGCACCAGGGCACACGTGAATTGGTGGCCGATGATTTTGTGTATGCGCTCAAGCGCCATGCCACCACGCGCATCGAGGCGCCGGTGTTCTCGGTGTTCGCCGAGCATGTGCTGGGCCTGAAGGACTACGCTGAGCTGATCAAGCGCGAGGACGCCAAGCTGCTGCAAGGCCTGCCCGAAGACCTGCGCGACAAACCCTTTCTGGACTTTCGGCGCTGGCCGCTGGCGGGCAGCTCGGCACCGGACAAATACACCTGGCGCATCCGCCTCAAGGGCAAGTACCCGCAGTGGAACTACTGGATGGCCATGCCGTTTTTGGCCCCGGTGCCTTGGGAGGCCGATGCCTTCTACGCGCAGACGGGCATGAACGAGAACGGCCTGTCGCTCAACCAGTGGCCGGTGGGCACGGGCCCGTACATGATGGCCGAGTTCGTGCGCGACCGCCTGCACGTGATGAAGCGCAATCCCAACTTTCGAGGTGAGCCGTACCCGTGCGAGGGCATGCCCGAGGACAAGGCCGCCGGCCTGCTGGACGACTGCGGCAAGACCATGCCCTTCATCGACACGCTGTACGTCAGCATCGAGAAGGAGCGTGTGCCGCGCAAGGAGAAGTTCAGGCAGGGCTACCTCGATCTGCCCGAGATCGAGCGGCTCGACTGGGGCGTTGAGTTTCGCAGCGATGCCGACGATTCCAGCGAAGTGCAGCGCGAGTTTGCCGCGCGCGGATTTCAGTTCCCCATGCTCACCGACATCTCCAACTGGTACCTGGGCTTCAACATGCTCGATCCGGTGGTGGGCCGTGGCGACACACCGCAGCAACAGCAGCGCAACCGCAAGCTGCGCCAGGCCATCGCCATCGCCATCGATTGGGAGGAAGGCTATGGCCGCATCTTCAAGTACAAGGGTGGCGATGCTGCCCACAGCCCGCTGCCGCCGGGCCTGCCCGGCTCGCGCGAGAGCGAGCCGGGCTATCACAATGCCGTCACCCATCAGCTGGTGAACGGCAAGGTGGTGCGCCGCTCCATCGACGAGGCCAGGCGACTGCTGGCCGAGGCCGGCTACCCTGACGGGCGCGATGAGCGCACCGGCAAGCCGCTGGTGCTGAACTACGATTTCCAGCGCGCGCTGACGCCCGAGTTCAAGAGCGAGAACGATTGGATGGTGAAGCAGTTCGCCAAGCTCGGCGTGCAATTGGAGATCCGCGCCACCGACTACAACCAGTTCCAGGACAAGGTACTCAAGGGCAAGCACCAGGTGTTCTGGTGGGGCTGGTTTGCAGACTACCCCGATGCCGAGAACTTCCTGTTCCTGCTGTATGGGCCCAATTCCAAGAGCAAGAACAATGGCGAGAACACCAGCAACTACGAGAACCCCGAGTTCGATGCCCTCTATCGCAAGCTGCAGGGCATGGATGAAGGCGCCGAAAAGCAGGCCGTGATCGACCGCATGGTGGCCATCGTGCAAGACGATACGCCTTGGGCCTGGGGTTATTTCTCCTGGGGCGGGTTGGCCTTTCAGCCCTGGGTGCACAACGGCAAGCCCAGCGTGATGATCCGCGACATGGCCAAGTACTACCGCGTGGACCCGGCTCTGCGCGCGGCCAGGCAGGCCGAGTGGAACCACCCCATCTACTGGCCCCTGGCCGGCTTGGCGCTGGTGGGCCTGGGGCTGGTGTGGGCGGCGCGGCGCAGCCACCGTGCCCGCGAGACCGCCACCGCGCGCCGCGCGGTGAGCCACTGAGAGCGCAGCAGGCATGGGCAGCTACCTGCTTCGCCGCCTGGCGCATGGCGTGCTGATCCTGATCGGGGTGAACCTGCTCACCTTCCTGCTCTTCTTCACCGTCAACACGCCCGACGACATGGCGCGCCTGAACATCGGCGGCAAGCGCGTCACGCAAGAGCAGATCGACAAGTGGAAGGCAGAGCGCGGCTACGACAAGCCGCTGTACTGGAACGCTGAAGCCAGCGGTACTGCCAAAGCCACCCGCACCGTGCTGTGGGAGCGCTCGGTCTCGCTGCTGTTGCTGGACTTTGGGCGCAGCGATTCGGCGCGCTCCACCGACATCGGCCACGAGGTGTCCACGCGCATGGGGGTGAGCCTGCAACTGGCCTTGCCGCTGTTCTTGCTGCAGCTGGTGGTGAGCATCGCCTTCTCGCTGATGCTGGTGTTCTTCCGGCATTCGCGCATCGATTTCTGGGGCGTGGTGCTGTGCGTGCTGATGCTGTCGATCAGCAGCCTGTTCTACATCATCGTCGGGCAGTTCCTGTTCTCGCGCTGGCTGCGGCTGGTGCCGATGTCGGGCTATGAGTCGGGCCTGGATGCGGTGCGCTTCCTGGCCCTGCCCATCGTGCTCTCGCTGCTCTCGCGGCTGGGCAGTGAATCGCGGCTTTACCGGGCCATGTTTCTGGAGGAGGTGGGCAAGGACTACGTGCGCACCGCTCGCGCCAAGGGCCTGAGCGAGCAGGTGGTGCTGCTGCGCCACGTGCTGCGCAATGCGCTCATCCCCATCATCACCAGTGCGGGCTCGTATCTGCCCTATGTGTTCCTGGGCAGCCTGGTGTTTGAGAGCTTCTTCGGCATCCCGGGCCTGGGCGCCTTCGTCATCGAGGCCATCGGCGGGCAGGACTTCGCCATCGTGCGCACCATGGTGTTCCTGGGCTCGGCGCTGTACATCGCCAGCAATGTCTTGATCGATGTGGCCTACACGTGGGTGGACCCCCGCGTGCGGCTGGCCTAGGGCAGGGCAGGCCATGGGATTCACATTCGTCTTGCTGTGGACCGATGCCGCGCTGTGGGCGATGCTGCTCGCGCTAGCGGGCTACGGTTACAGGGTGGGGCGGCAAGAGCACCTGCGGGCCACCTGGGCCAAGGTGCTGCGCGACCCCGCCGCTTCATGCGCGGGGCTGGTGCTGCTGCTGTTCCTTGCCGTGGCGGCGCTAGACAGCGTGCACTATCGGTTGGCGTTGCCTGCATCTCCTGGCCAGGCCGCGGGCCAGGTGTTCTATGACAGCCGCACCTTGTCCTTGCTGGATGGGGTGCTGGCACGGCAACTGGCCATGCGCGAGACCAGCTACTCGGAGCCGCTGGCCTACCTGGGCATGTTCAAGGAGAACCTGTTCCGCGACGGGGAGATGGTGCGCGACTTCCCGCGCCTGCTGCACGGCGCGGCGCACCTGACCGACCCGCGCACCCAATGGCAAGCCGACCTGCTGCAGCGCAGTGCGGCGGGGTTGGGCACGGGCCTGGCGCTGGCTGCGGCCATAGCGGCTCTCGCTGCCTGGGCCTTGCGGCGACAGCATGGCGGTGCCTTGAGGGCCTGGCGAGACATCCTGGCCAATCGCACTCACCACCCGGTGCGCGCCTGGCTGATCACCACCGTCATCGCCTGCGCGCTGGGCGGGGTGCTCGTCTCGCTGATGGGGGTCTATCACGCATTCGGAACGGATCGCACCGGCAACGACGTGCTGGTCAAGACGCTCAAGAGCATCCGCACCGCCTTTGTCATCGGCATGCTCTCCACCCTGGCCACGCTGCCCATTGCCGTGTCACTGGGCATCCTGGCGGGCTATTTCAAGGGCTGGGTGGACGAGGCGGTGCAGTACCTCTACACCATCCTCTCGTCCGTGCCCAATGTGCTGCTCATCGCCGCCTGCGTGCTGATGGTGCAGGTGGCGCTCGACAAGCACCCGGACTGGTTCGAGACCGGCGCCGAGCGCGCCGACGTGAAGGTGTTTCTCTTGTGTCTCATCCTGGGCGTCACCGGCTGGGCCACGCTGTGCCGGCTGGTGCGTGCCGAGACGCTGAAGTTGCGCGAGCTCGAGTTCGTGCAGGCGGCCACCGCGTTCGGCGTGAGCGCGCCGCGCATCATGGCGCGGCACATCCTGCCCAATGTGATGCACCTGGTGCTGATCACCACCGTGCTCGGCTTCAGTGATCTCATCCTCTATGAAGCCGTGCTCACCTACGTGGGTGTGGGCGTGGACCCTTCGATGAGCAGCTTTGGCGGCATGATCAATCTGGCGCGCGCTGAGATGAGCCGTGATCCGCTGGTGTGGTGGTCGTTTGCGGCGGCCTTCGCCTTCATGGTGGCCCTGGTGCTGGCCGCCAATCTCTTTGCCGATGGCGTACGCGATGCCTTCGATCCCCGCGCCCGCGCCCTGCGGCCGCGCCGTGGGCTGCGCCGGCCCCTCTGACCCAGGGCACACGAACATGCTCAGCACCGAAGGCCTGACCGTGGCACTGGATGCCGACACCGGCATCGTGCAAGCCGTGGACGGCCTGGCGCTGTGCATCGCACGCGGCGAGACCTTTGCGCTGGTGGGTGAGTCGGGTTGCGGCAAGAGCATGACGGCCCTGGCGCTGATGCGCCTGCTGCCCGACAACGGCGCGATCACCGGCGGCCAGGTGATGCTGGACACGCTGGATGTGCTGGGCCTGCCCGAGGCCGACATGCGCCGCGTGCGCGGCGGGCGCATCGGCATGATCTTCCAGGAGCCCGGCACCAGCCTGAACCCGGTGATGAGGGTGGGCGACCAGATCGTCGAGGCCATCGAGACCCACACGGCGCTGCGCGGGCCAGCCGCGCAAGCCAAGGCGGTGGACTGGCTGCGCCGCGTGGGCATCGCCGAGCCCGAGCGCCGCATGGGTGAGTACCCGTTTCGCATGAGCGGCGGCCAGAAGCAGCGCGTGATGATCGCGATGGCCCTGGCCGCCGAGCCTGACTATCTGGTGGCCGACGAACCCACCACCGCGCTCGACGTCACCATCCAGAAGCAGATCCTCGATCTGCTGAAAGACCTGCAGCGCGAGCAGGGCCTGGGCCTGCTGCTCATCACGCACGATCTGGCCGTGGTGGCGGGCATGGCCCACCGCGTGGCGCTGATGTATGCCGGCCAGATCATCGAAGTGGCCGCGGCTGCAGACTTCTTTGCCGCGCCGCAGCACCCCTATGCGCGTGCGCTGCTGCGAGCGCTGCCCGACAGCGGCCGGCGCGGACACCCGCTGGAGGCCATCGCGGGCACCGTGCCGGCCTTGACCGAACCCTTCACGGCCTGCCGCTTCGCGCCGCGTTGCACGCACGCCGTGGCCGCGTGCCAGGCCACCGTGCCCGCCCTGGTGCCTGTGGCGGGCAGCCAGGTGCGCTGCCTGTTGGCGCAAGATCTCGGGGCTGGCTGGGCCGCATCCGCTGCGCGCTTCGAGCCCGAGCCCCTGGCCGCACTCGCGGCGGCGCCTGCGGGCGAGCCGTTGCTGGACGTGCAGCACCTGTCGGTGCGCTTCGCCCTCCGTGCCGGGCTGCTGCAAGGGGTGCACGGGCATTTCGACGCGGTGCGCGAGGTGTCCTTCCAGGTGCTGCCGGGGCAGACGGTGGCGCTGGTGGGCGAATCGGGCTGCGGCAAGACCACCACGGGCAAGGCCATCGTTCAATTGCTGCGCTCGCAGGCCCTGCTGCAGGGGCGCGCCTTCCTGCAGGGACAAGACCTGTTCAAGCTGCATGGCCCGGCGCTGCAGCGCGCGCGGCGCGACATCCAGATCATCTTCCAGGACCCCTACGCCTCGCTCAACCCGCGCATGCGCGTGCAGGAGATCCTGCTGGAGGGCATGGCCGCATTGCAACCCGAGCTTGGCGCGGCCGATCGCCTGGCCCGCGCGAGAAGCATTGCCGACAAGGTGGGCCTGCGGGCCGAGGCGCTGCAGCGTTTTCCGCATGAGTTCTCAGGCGGGCAACGCCAGCGCATTGCCATTGCGCGCGCGCTGGCCGTGCAGCCCAAGCTGATCGTCTGCGACGAGCCCACCTCTGCGCTCGATGTGTCGGTGCAGGCTCAGATCCTCAACCTGCTGCGCGAGCTGCAGCGCGAGCTCGGCGTGTCCTACCTGTTCATCACGCACAACATCGGCGTGGTTGAGTACATCGCCGATCACGTGGCGGTGATGCAGTCGGGCCGCATCATCGAGCAGGGGCCGACGGCCCAGGTGCTTCGTGCGCCCGATCAGGCCTATACACGCAGCCTGCTGGATGCCGTCCCCAGGCTTTGAGAACGCCGGCTGTGCTCACGATGGATGGCCTTCGCGGCGCCTTCGGAGCGGTGCATGACCCTCATGCTGGCGGGCCCGTGCGGCCTCACTGTTGCGCTTGACCAACGAAGTTTCCCGCGACTTTTGAGGCATCCCCCTAAACCGACTGTTCCATTTGTCTGGCCCGCGGGCACAAAGCGGCCCTGCACTGGGGCGAAATGCCCCAAATCTTCGCGTGAAGTGGCGAGATCGCGCACCAGCGGGGTGTTTTCCATCGCCCAAGCAGGTGGCGACGAGGGTTTCCCCAGAAAGCCCCGCTTCGGGCCTTCGGCCAAAATGAAATTACAAGCTGCCTTGAAACCTTCACCGTGGCGCAACAAAGCTTTGCTGGTTGCGGCACTGGTGGGGGACAAGGCGGTCCTTTTATTTCATTTCGACTGAGGAGTCCAAATGCTCAGAAAGACAGTTGTTGCGCAGTCCCTTGCGCTGGCCTTCGGTTTCGGCCTGGCCGGCATGGCCGTCATGCCGGCCGCATACGCCCAGTCCAACACCACCGGCGTGATCTACGGTCAGGTCGATTCCGCAGCCGGCACTGAAGTGGTTGCCGAGAATCTGCAGACTGGCGCCAAGCGCACTGTCAAGCCCGACAGCGCTGGCCGTTACCAGTTCAACTCACTGCCCACCGGCGAGTACCGCGTGTCCGTGGTCCGCGGTGGCGCCGTGGTTTCCAAGCGCGACAACGTCGTGGTGCTGCTGAGCCAAGGCGCCGAGGTCTCGTTCTCGGCCACGCAGCGCGTCGAAGTGACCGGCACGGGTGTTTCCAAACTGGATCTGTCCACCGCCACCTCGTCCACCATCCTGACAGCCCGTGAACTGGACCGCCTGCCGGTGGCCACGAACGTCGGCGCCGTGATCCAGCTGGCCCCCAGCACCACGCGCGGTGACTCGCGCTACGGTGGCGCCGGCGCACCCAGCTTCGGTGGCGCCAGCGCCTCGGAGAACGCTTACTACATCAACGGCTTCCCCGTCACCACGCTGCTCACGCAGGTGGGCTTCTCGCAGTTGCCGTTCAACTCCATCGCCCAGGCCCAGGTGCTCACCGGCGGCTACGGCGCCGAATTCGGCCGCTCGACGGGTGGTGTGGTCAACATCGTGACCAAGCGCGGCGGCAATGAATGGACCATGGGCGCCGGCCTCAGCGTCGCCCCGAACAGCCTGCGTGCCACTCCGAAGGATCAGTACTACGAGAACAACGGCACCACCCTCGACGGCAAGCTGCGTTGGTACAACGGCCTGAACAAGACCGACGTCACCACGATCAATGCCTATGTGAGCGGCCCGCTGATCGCTGACAAGCTGTACTTCTTCCTGTCGGCAGAAAACACCTCCGATGTGCGCGACTCGATCCGCACGGCCAACACCTCGGCCACCTACACGGCCAGCGCCGCTGTCCAGTCGACCGCTTTTCAGGCGCGTGACGTCGAGAAGCCCCGCTGGCTGTTGAAGCTGGACTACCAGCTCACCGACAACCACGCCTTCGAGTACACCCACGTGTCCGACAAGGTGTCCGACAACCGCACCTACTACGGGTTCGACTACAAGACGCTGCAGCGCACCGAGGTTGCAAACGGTGGCGCCAAGTATGTGAACTGGGGCCCGGTCTCGGTGGCCTCCGAGCAGGGTGCTGAAGTCGACATCTTCAAGTACACGGGCAATCTGACCGACAAGCTGACGATCACGGCGCTGCTGGGCCAAACGCGCACGCCGCACGTGCTGACCCCGGCGGGCTTCAATGCGGCCATGCCGCAGGTGCAGTTCACCTCGGACAATCAGATCCCGGGCCTGAACTACGTCAACAACCAGGGTTTCACCAGCAACCTGCTGGTACCGGGTGCTTATGACAAGAACAAGGGCTCGCGTTTTGACTTCGAGTACAAGCTGAGCTCTGCACATTCGCTTCGTGGCGGTATCGACTACAACACCATCACGTCCAAGGCCGGTTCTGGCCTGGCTGGCGGCGTGCTGTGGCGTTACACCAAGACCGATCCGAACGTCAAGCCGAACACGGACACGGACAAGACCTCGTCGGTTGCCGGCAATCCGTACGCTCAGCAAGGCTACTATGTCGAGCGCATCGTTCAGAACACCGCGTCCACGCCAACGGTTGATCAGCAAGCACAGTACATCCAGGACGACTGGCAAGTCACTGACCGCCTGAACCTGATCCTGGGTCTTCGCAATGAAGGCTTCAACAACAAGAACGGCGACGGTGATTCGTACATCAAGCTGAACAAGCAGTTGGCGCCGCGTTTTGCCGCGATCTACGACATGACCGGTGACAAGTCGACCAAGCTGTTCGGTACGGCTGGCCGCTACCACGTGCCGCTGCCCACCAACGTGGCAGTGCGCGGCGCAGGCTCGTCGTTGAATGCCCAGCAGAACTTCGTCTACACCGGCATCGACCAGGCCACGGGTGCACCGACCGGCCTCACGGCCATCAGCCCGCTGTACTCGAGCAACAACGAACTGGGCCAGGCCAAGGATCCGCGTGAAGTGGCTGCCCAAGGCATGAAGGGCAACTACCAGGACGAACTGACCCTGGGCATTGAGCGCGCTGGCGTGGTCAAGGGCTGGAACGCTGGCTCGAAGTTCACCTACCGCACCTTGCGCACCGCCATCGACGACCATTGCGATGACCGCCCCTTCCTGGCTTGGGCTGAGCGCAACAATGTCGACGCTTCGCATTGGGGCTACAACTGCGCGCTGTTCAATCCGGGTCGTGACAACACCTTCACGCTGGACCTCAATCATGACGGCAAGCTTGAAACCATCAAGCTGAGTGCGGCTGACCTGGGCATCCCGCCGATCAAGCGCACCTACGCTGCGCTGGACCTGTGGGCCGAGCACCCGTTCGACGGCAAGTGGTGGGCGAAGGTGGCCTACACCTGGTCGCGCAACAAGGGCTCGACGGAAGGCCAGTTGCTGTCCGACATCGGCCAGGGCGACGTGTCGACCACGCAGGCTTTCGACTTCCCCGAGTTCTCGGTGAATTCGGATGGTCTGCTGCCCAACAACCGCACGCACCAGTTCAAGGCCTTTGCCTACTACCAGGCCACGCCTGAGTGGGGCTTTGGCGGCAACGTGCTGCTGGCCAGCGGCCGCCCGCGCAATTGCATTGGCAATGCACCCGACCCGGTCGACTCGACCAAGCCGGGCGCTGTGACCAACTACTCCGGCTACGGCTCGGCGTATTTCTTCTGCAATGGCGTGGCCTCGCCGCGCGGTACCGCCGGCAAGCTGCCGATGGATGCCCGTGCGGACGCCAACATCTCGTACTCGCCTTCGTTTGCCAAGGGCCTGAAGATGAAGCTGGACATCTTCAACCTCTTCAACCGCCAGGCGATCGAAGTGATCGAAGAGCGCTACAACACCCCGGGTGGCGTCTCCACGGTGTGGAACCGCTATGCCACCGTCGAGAGCTACAACGCTCCGCGCAGCATGAAGTTCACCGTGACCTACGATCACAAGTTCTGATCGAACCCGAGCGCGCGCCCAACGGGCGTGCTCACACGAAACCCCGGCTTGCCGGGGTTTTTTTATGCGCACTCGAATCGATGGGTCAGCATCAGCGGCTCAATGTGCGGGCGTGTTGCCATACCGCCGCACTTGGCCTAGCTCATGGCGCCACGCGCTGGCTTTGCGCCAGAATCGACGGCACAAATCTGCTTGCGCACGGTGCGGCTATCAAGTCGATTGCAGCGAAGGAGCAGAGGGGTTCATCAACTACCGAGGAGCGTTTGAATGTCTGCACATCCCTTTCGATTCCGACCGACGGCCTTTGCGGTCGCCGCAACCCTTTGCCTTGCTGCGTCCTTTGCCCATGCGCAGCAAACCGCGGGCTCGATCAGCGGTCATGTTCAGGGCGGGGAAGCCGTTACCGTGGAGAGCGCTGCGATCGGCGTGACGCGGCAGGTTCGTGCGGATGCCGCGGGCTCGTTCCAGATCGGGCAATTGCCCGCGGGCGCCTATCGTGTCACCGTGACCCGCGCCAATGGCAGCAAGCAAACAGTGGATGTGGTGGTACAGACGGGGCAAGGCTCGGTTGCACAGTTCGCGGATTCGCAACGCGTGGTGGTGACCGGCACGGCAGTGCGTTCGTTCGATGTGAAGTCGACGGAGTCGACCCAGATCCTGACCAAGACCGAGATCGACCGCATCCCTGTGCTGCGCGACATCACGGCGGTCACACTGTTGGCGCCAGGCGCCACGCTGGGTGACAGCCGCTTGGGCGGCAATAACGCCAAGAATGGCAACGTTCCCTCGCTGGGCGGCGCTTCGCCGGCGGAGAACACCTATTACGTCAACGGCTTCAACGTCACCAACATCGTCAACGGCGTGGCGTTCAACCAGATCCCGTTCGAGGCCATTGGTGAGCATCAGGTCAAGACCGGCGGCTACGGCGCCGAGTTTGGCCGCTCGCTCGGCGGTGTGGTCAATATCACCAGCAAACGCGGCACCAACGAGTGGAAGCGCGGCATCAGCATGTACGCAGAGCCCTCGTCGCTGCGCGGCTCGAGCGTGTATCCGGATCGCGACCCGGTGAGCGCCGAGTGGTCCCTGAAGAATCGCGATGGTGGCACCGACAAGTGGGGTGTCAACCTCTGGGCGGGCGGCCCGATCATCCAGGACAAGCTCTACTTTTTTGGCCTGGTTCAGGGCGAGACGGTCAAGACCAAGACCTTCGGCTCCGGCACCTACACCGAACTCAAGAACGACTCACCGCAATACCTGGTGAAGTTCGACTGGAACATCAATGATCGCAATACGCTGGAGCTCACCGCGTTCAGCGACAAGACCACCGACAAGTGGCACGACTGGCGCACTGGCACGCCCTACAAGTTCGACCCGACCAAGGACGTCGGCATCAGCGAGGAGACCACTGGCGGCGAGAACAAGGTGCTGAAGTGGACCGGCAATCTCACCAACGACCTGACGCTCTCGGCGCTGGTCGGCCAAGGCACCTACGATCGGTCGTCCAACCTGGCGGGCGCCGATTGCCCGGTGGTGATTGACCTGCGCACGTCAGTTCGCGCCGACCTGGGCTGCTGGGGCGCGACGCGCGTGACCAATGCCAATGCCAAGGACAAGCGCACAGCCGGGCGCCTGGACATGGAATGGCATTTGGGCAAGCACACCCTCCAGGCCGGCCTGGATCATGAGATCTACGACGTCATCGACGGCACCGCGATCCCGGGTGATGGCCAGTACGTGTTGCGTACGCGGCAACCTGGCCAAAAGCTGTCGTCCGGTTATGTGATCCCGGGCACCCCTGGCGTCGACCCTGCCGTGGAGGTGATCCAGTACCGCAGTTTCGTGAACGGTGGCACCTTCAAGACGATCAATTCCGCTTGGTATTTGCAGGACGCCATCCAGATCACGAAGGACCTGGTGGTGTCGGCGGGCATCCGTAATGAGTCGTTCACCAACAAGAATGCCGATGGCGTGCCGTTCATCAAGGTGAACAACACCTGGGCGCCCCGTTTCGGCGCGGCCTGGGACGTGAATGGCGATGCCAAGCTCAAGGTCTACGGCAACGCTGGCCGCTATTACATCCCGGTGTATGCAAATACCAATGTGCGTCTGTCCGGCAAGGAGTTTGACTACACCGAGTGGTACGCCTATGGTGGATCGAACAGCAGCGATCGATTTGAGCGGCCCGTCAAGGGCAGCCTGCTGGGGCCCAGGGTGGTGACCTCTGATGGAGCCACCCCCAATCCGCTGAGCGTGGTGGACCCCAACATCAAGCCGATGTTCCAGGATGAATTCATCGTGGGCATGCAAAAGGCGCTGGCCAACCGCTGGAGCTTTGGCTTGAAGTACACGCACCGTGCCCTGAAGAACGGCATGGACGACATCTGCAATGACGAAGGCCCCACCGCATGGGCGGAGAAGAATGGCTACTCGGCTGATCAGGCCGCCGCCATCGGCACGGCTATCGGCCACTGCTTCCTCTACAACCCGGGTGGTGCGCTGACCGCCAATCTAGACCTGGACGGCAGCGGCAAGCTCACGCCGGTCACGATCCCTGCCGAAGCCTTGCAGATGCCGAAGCCCAAGCGCACCTACGATGCCTTCGAGTTCACGCTCGAGCGTGAGTGGGACAAGAAGTGGAGCTTCAAGGCGTCCTATGTGCTGGCTTTCAGCAAGGGCAACACGGAAGGCTACGTGAAGTCGGACATCGGCCAGGATGACGCCGGCATCAGCCAGGACTTCGACTATCCCGGCCTGATGGAAGGTGCCAGTGGCTACCTGCCAAATGATCGCCGCCACACCATCAAGTTGTGGGGCTCGTATGCGCTGAGCGATGAGTTGAGCTTTGGCGCCAACCTCACGCTGCAGAGTGGCCGGCCGAAGAACTGCTTTGGCGTGTACGGCGGAACCACCGACTCCGTGTCGCAGTTGTATGGTGATGCGTCCTTCTGGTGCGGCGGCAAGCTGAACCCGCGCGGAACCTTGGGCCGTCTGCCCTGGATGAGCCAACTGGATCTGCAAGCCGGCTACAAGCCGGCATCGATCAAGGGGCTGTCCTTCACGCTCGATGTGCTGAACGTGTTCAACAAGCGCACCGTGCGTGGCATCGTTGAAGGCGAAGGCAGCGGCATGAACGACCCGTTGTCCACCTATGGCCAGCCGATCACGGGCAGCCTGCAATCTGCACGTCGGGTGCGGCTGCTGGCTGCTTACGAGTTCTGAGCGCCGGACTGCCACGCAGCAAAAAGCCCCGCCGATTGGCGGGCCTTTTTTGTTGCTCGACTCGCGCACCCAGGCGCGTTCGTGCCCGGCACTCTCAAGGCATCATTTGGGCGCCATGCGAATGGCGCCATCCAGCCTGATCACCTCGCCGTTGAGCATGTCGTTGGTGACGATCTGGTGCACGAGCTTGGCGTAGTCCTCCGGGCGCCCGAGGCGCGAAGGGAAGGGCACACTGGCTGCGAGCGAATCCTGCACAGGCTGCGGCAGGCCAAAGAGCATCGGGGTGCCGAAAATGCCCGGGGCAATGGTCATCACCCGGATGCCATTGCGGGACAGGTCGCGCGCGATGGGCAAGGTCATGCCGACCACGCCACCCTTGCTGGCCGCATAGGCCGCCTGCCCGATCTGTCCGTCGTAGGCTGCCACGCTGGCGGTGTTGACGATGACGCCGCGCTCTCCGGTGGACTCGGGTGCGTTGGCACACATGGCATCGGCCGCCAGGCGGATCATGTTGAAGGTGCCAATCAGGTTGACCGTGATCACCCGCGTGTAGACGTCCAGCGGGTGCGGCCCGTCCTTGCCGACGGTCTTGACGGCAGGCGCAATGCCGGCACAGTTGACCAGGCCCATCAATTTGCCCAAGGCCAGGGCCGCCGCCACGGCTGCACGCCCGTCGGCCTCCTGGCTGACATCGCAGCGCACGAAACTGCCACCGAGTTCGGCGGCCAGGGCCTGGCCCTTGTCCACCTGCAGATCGGCGATCACCACCTTGCCGCCCTCGCGGGCCAGCATGCGCGCTGTGCCTTCGCCCAAACCCGATGCGCCACCGGTGACGATGAAGGCCTTGCCTGCGATGTCCATGTTCAGGCCTCCAGCGCTTTCAGCGCACGGCCGGTGATCTCGTCCACCGAGCCGGTGCCGGCGATGCAGCGGTAGCGCGGGGCTTGTGCGTCATTGCTGGACGCCCACTTCGAGTAATAGTCCACCAGCGGCCGGGTCTGGCTCTTGTAGACATCCAGGCGCTTGCGCACGGTGACCTCGGCGTCATCGTCGCGCTGGATCAAATCTTCACCTGTGACATCGTCCTTGCCCGCCACCTTGGGTGGGTTGAACTTGACGTGGTAAGTGCGGCCCGACGCGGGGTGCACCCGGCGGCCGCTCATGCGCTCGATGATGGCTTCGTCGGGCACGTCGATCTCCAGCACCAGATCGAGTTTGACGCCGGCGTTCTTCATGGCCTCGGCCTGCGGAATGGTGCGCGGGAAGCCGTCGAAGAGGAAGCCCTTGGCGCAGTCCGGCTGGGTGATGCGCTCCTTGACCAGGCCGATGATGATGTCGTCACTGACCAGACCACCGGCATCCATCACCTTCTTGGCGGCCAGGCCCATTTCGGTGCCAGCCTTGACAGCGGCGCGCAGCATGTCACCCGTGGAGATTTGCGGGATGCCGTACTTCTGGCAGATGAAGTTGGCTTGCGTACCTTTGCCCGCACCGGGCGCGCCCAGAAGAATGAGTCTCATCCGTTCCTCGAGTGGTTTTGTTGAACTGGCTGCCGTCTTGTCGCGGCAATGACTGGCGATTTCACCCCGCGCGATGCCTTGCGGCACGGGCCCGGGTCAGGGGCGTCGATCAGGCGGTGACTCGCTCGAAGAACGCTGGGGCGCGCGGCAGAATATCACGCTCGGCCCTGCAGCAAGCTGACGCGGAACAGGCCTTTGCCGCTAGCCCAACAGGGCGCGCACGCGGGCCAGATCTTCTGGCGTGTCCACTCCGGGGCCCGGGCGTTCGGCGGCCACATGCACCGCGATTCGCTCGCCGTGCCACAGCACGCGCAATTGCTCCAGCGCCTCGATCTGTTCCAGCGGCGCCTGGGCCAGGTCCGGAAATCGGCGCAGGAATCCGGCGCGGTAGGCGTACAGGCCCACATGGCGCAAGGGCACCTGGGCGGGCAGGGCATGGATGCCGCCAGCAAACCCGTCGCGCCACCAGGCGATCGGCGCCCGCGAGAAATACAGTGCGCGTGATTGCGCGTCGAGCACCACCTTGACCACATTGGGGTTGGTGAACTCGGCCACGTCGTCGATGGCATGGGCCACGGTGGACATCACGCAATCCGGGCGCTGCTGGAGCAGGGCCGCGCAGGCGTCCAGCATGGCGGGCTCGATCAAGGGCTCGTCGCCCTGCAGGTTGACGATGAGGTCGTCACCGTCCAGACCCAGCACTTGGCAGGCCTCCGCCAGCCGGTCACTGCCACTCGGGTGATCCGACCGGGTGAGCAGCGCTTGCACGCCATGCCGCTGGCAGGCGTCGACGATGGCTTTCGCGTCGGCCGCCACCACCACGCGCCCGGCAGCACTTTGCTGCGCCCGGCGGGCCACCCGCACCACCATCGGCAGGCCGGCGATGTCGGCCAGGGGCTTGTCCGGCAGGCGGGTACTGGCCAGGCGTGCCGGAATCAGGACCGTGAAGCTCATTCCGGATCGCTGGCGTGCGCAGGCAGGCTGCGGGCTTCGGTCTCCAGCATGATCGGGATGCCATCGCGTATCGGGAAGGCCAACCGATCCGCGCCGCATTGAAGCTCCAGCGGTCGCTGTTGCTCGTCGCGGGCCAGACTCAAGGGCCCTTTGCAGACCGGGCAGACCAGCAGGTTGATCAATCGATGGTCGAGGCTCATGAGGGGGATGCGGTTGTGGTGCGGGTTGGGTAGGCGAAGCGCTGCAGCAGCGCCAGCAGCGCGGTGTAGAACGCGGGCTCCGGCACGAAGTCTAGCCTTGCCACCCAGACCCGGGCGCAGTCCTCGCGATCCGGGCGCAGCTTGACGGCATCCTTTTCGGTGACGATCACGTCGCCGGGCTGCCCAGCCCAGGGCAAGCTCAGCAGGGCGTCGTGGTCGGGCAGCGGCAGGCGCTGAATCTGCAAGCCGGCGGCTTCAAGCATGTCAAAGAAGGCTTCGGGGCGCGCCAAGCCGGCCGCGGCCAACACGCCCCGGCCTGCCAACAGCGAGAGGGCTTGCGGAGAAGCCAGCGGATCGCGCCACCAGTCGCTCAGGCGCACGATGCCCGTCAACTGCCGCTGGCCCAGGTAGCCTGGCAGCGGCGTGGTGGAGCGGCCGGCCGTGTACAGAACCAGTGCGTTGGGCGCTACGCCAGCGGGCACAGGCTGCCTCAAAGGGCCCGCGGGCAGGAGAAGACCGTTGCCGGCGCCGCGATCATCGAACAGCAGCACCTCGATCGCGCGCTGCAGGCCAAGGTGCTGCAGGCCATCGTCGGACACGAGCACGTCGATCTCGGGGTGGTGGGCGCAAAGCAGGTGCGCTGCGGCCACGCGGTCACGCCCCACCGCCACGGGCACCCCGGTGCGCAGCTGGATGAGCAGCGGCTCGTCGCCGACATCCAGGGCAGCGCTGTTGCGCACGACCAGCGCCGTGCCCCGGCCTTGACGGGCATGTCCGCGCGAGATGACACCCGGTTTGTGTCCTTGGCGCTGAAGCCACTGCACCAGAGCCATCACCGTCGGCGTCTTGCCGGCACCGCCTGCCACGAGGTTGCCCACCACCACCACCGGGCAGGGCGCCGGACGGCTGTGCAGCAGCCTGGCGCCATACATGGCCCGGCGCGCGGCGCTCAGTGCACCGTAGAGCCACGACAAGGGCAGCAGGCAGCGTGCGCCCAGGCTTGGCCGCGGCAAGCGCCACTGCGCCACCAACCACTCGCGCCAATTGAAGGGACGGCTCACGGCGTGTGCGCGCGCCCGCTCAGGGTGCGTTGCCGGGCACCTGGGTGGCAAAGGTGAGCCGCGGCAGGCCAGCGCGGCGGGCCGCATCGAGCACGTTGATCACCGCCTGGTGCGCTGCCATGGCATCGGCCGACACGATGACCACGCTGCCCTCGCCAACGGCCGCGGCACGAAGCTCGGCGGCGAGCAGGTCCACACTGCGGCCATCCATCGGCTTGTGGTTCACCAGATAGCGCCCCTCTGCGGTGACGGACACCAGGATTTCGGTCGGCCGCTCCTTCAGGCGCTCAGCGTCGGCCGTGGGCAGATTGATCTGCAACTCGGAGTAGCGGCTGTAGGTGGTGGACAGCATCAGGAAGATGAGCACCACCAGCAGCACGTCAATGAAGGGGATCAGATTGATCTCGGGCTCTTCCAGTGCGCGGCGGCGGAATTTCATGCTGCGGTCCGGTGGCTCAGGCGTTGTCGCGAACCGAGAAGCGCATCAGGTGCGGCACCATGCGCTCGGCGGCCAGTTCCAGCGTGAGTGCCATCTGGTCGACCAGGCCGCGGAAGTAGCGGTAGAACATCAGCGACGGGATGGCGATGATCAAGCCGAATGCGGTGTTGTACAGCGCCACCGAAATGCCGTGCGCCAGCAGTGCCGGGTTGGAGCCGCCACCGGTGGGCGCCTGCGAACCGAAGATCTCGATCATGCCCACCACCGTGCCGAACAGGCCCATCAGCGGTGCCGCCGCGGCGATGGTGCCCAGGGTGTTGAGGTAACGCTCCAATTGGTGCACCGCCGAACGCCCTGCGCTCTCGAAGGATTGGCGCAGGGCCGGCTCCGCAATGCGGGGCTCATTGATCACCGTGCGCAACCCGGCCGCGAGCACCTGGCCCAGCACCGAGTTGTCGTGCAGCTTGTTCACCACCTCGGGCGCTGGCAGGCTTTGCCGCGTGACCGCGAGCACCTCGTCCAGCAACGAAGCCGGCGCAATGCGCAATGGGCGCAGGCTCATGAGTCGCTCGATGACCAGCGCCAAGGCCACGACCGAACACAGGATCAAGGGCCAGATCGGCCAGCCGGCCGCTTGTATGATCGAAATCAACTGAATTCTTTCGTGGTGCCGCGTCGACCACCCGTTGGCTCGACTTCGGTCGCCGATTATGGCGTCCCGCTTGGCCCGCGCTGCACCCACATGGACCCGGTGTTGACAAGCCCTGAATCCCCCTCACGCCCACCTATCACTGCCGCCCGCGCGTGGTCCGTCGCCGGCTTGCTGCTGGCGGCCAGCGACGCGCTGCAGGCCCGGCTGGGTGCCGTCACCGTGCGCGGCGAGCTGTCCGGATTCACCCGCGCCAGCAGCGGCCACTGCTATTTCAACCTGAAGGACAGTGACGGACAAGCCGCCATGCTGCGCTGCGCGATGTTCCGGCGCGCTGCCAGCCTGCTGGAGTTTCGGCCGGCCGACGGGCAGCAGGTGGAGTTGCGCGGACGCATCGCGGTGTACGAGGCCCGCGGCGAGTTGCAGTGCGTGGTGGAGGCCATGCAGCCGCTCGGCGCCGGAACGCTTTACGAACTGTTTCTTCGGCTCAAGGCCAAGCTGCAAGCCGCCGGACTGTTCGATGCCGATCGCAAGCGTGCATTGCCGGCGCGGCCTCGCGCGCTCGGCGTGGTCTCGTCGCTGCAGGCTGCGGCGCTGCACGACGTGCTGACGGCCATTGCGCGCCGGGCGCCGCACGTGCACGTGGTGATCTATCCCAGTGCAGTGCAGGGCGCCGATGCACCGGCCCAGCTGGTGCAGGCCATTCACACCGCCAATGCGCGCGCTGAGGTCGACACCTTGCTGGTGTGCCGCGGTGGCGGGTCGCTGGAGGATCTCTGGTCGTTCAACGACGAGCAGGTGGTGCGGGCCGTTGCAGGCTCGCAGATACCCGTGGTTTGCGGTGTGGGGCACGAGACCGACTTCACGCTGGCGGAACTGGCCGCCGACCTGCGCGCGCCCACGCCCACGGCGGCGGCCGAGTTGGCAACGCCTGTGCAGGCCGAAGAGTTGGCGCGCCTGGCTCGCTTGCAAGGCCAAGCCAAGGTGGCTGCACAACGCCAACTGGACCTGCGCGAGCAGCGCCTGGACTTGCTGGGCTTGCAGTTCGGCCGGCCTGCCCGATGGCTCGCGCCACAGCAAGGCGCGCTGCACACCTTGCGGCATCGGGCGGACATCGCGGCCGCGCGCCTGCTGGGCGCTCGGCAAGCCGAGCTTGCGGCCTGGCAGCACCGGCAGCAGGCGATCAGCCGCGCGGCATGGGCACGACCGGCGCAGCAACTGGATGCCCTGGACATTCGCCTGCGGGCGCTGGACCCGCACCAGGTGCTGGCCCGCGGCTACACCTGGCTCAGCGACGGCAGCGGCCGGCCGGTGACCTCGGGCGCCGGGTTGCGCGCAGGCGATCGATTGCAGGCGCAATGGTCCGATGCCCGTGCCCATGTTCAAGTGCTGGACGTGAAGCCCGATTTGCCCCTGGATTGAGCATCAGCCAGTGCCGACGCCTTCACCGAAGAAACCGGTGTCGGTGGGGACACCTCGACAGGCCCAGCATGCGAACGCGTCGCTGCCTACAATTCCGCCATCCCAACCCGCCGCAGCCTGCGCGCACCACCAAAGGATTCCATCGATGACCGCCTTCACCCTGCCTGCCCTGCCGTATGCCTCCGACGCCCTGGCGCCGCACATGTCGAAGGAGACCTTCGAGTACCACCATGGCAAGCACCACAACGCCTACGTCACCAACTTGAACAATCTGGTGCCTGGCACCGAGTTCGCCGGCATGTCGCTGGAGGACATCGTGCGCAAGTCGTCGGGCGGCATCTTCAACAATGCAGCCCAGGTGTGGAACCACACCTTCTTCTGGAACTGCATGAAGCCGGCCGGTGGTGGCGAGCCCAGTGGTGCACTGGCTGCGGCGATCACGGCCAAGTGGGGCAGCTATGCGGCGTTCAAGGAGGCCTTCACCAAGAGCGCGGTGGGCAACTTTGGCTCCGGCTGGACCTGGCTGGTGAAGAAGGCCGACGGCTCGGTGGACATCGTCAACACCAGCAATGCCGCCACGCCCCTGACCACGGCCGACAAGGCCTTGCTCACGGTTGACGTGTGGGAGCATGCCTACTACGTGGACTACCGCAATGCGCGGCCCAAGTTCGTCGAGACCTTCCTGAACTCGCTGGTGAACTGGGGCTTCGCCGAGGCCAATTTCGCCTGACCTGAGCACAGTTCCCGCATGAAGAAGGCCGGTCACTGACCGGCCTTTTTTCTGGGCGCCTCTCGAGGCACCGCCGCAGCGGCACTCAACTCATTTCGGCGCCGGCTTGAATGGCGCGCCGCTCAGGCGCGTACCTGCCTTGAACCCTCGCTTGGCGAACCAACCCGCATTCATCTCCAGCACGTAGCGCACGGGCTCGCTGGAGCAGTGCGAGTCTTCGGTCATGGGCTGCATGTCGTCCAGGTTGGTGATCACACCGTCGTCGCGCACGAAGGCGATGGTCAAGGGCAAGAGCGTGTTGCGCATCCAGAAGCACTGCGGCGTAGCCCGATCAAAGACGAACAGCATGCCCTCGTGAGACGGCATGTCCTTGCGGAACATGAGGCCGATCTGGTGCTGGTCCGGCGTGCTCGCCACCTGCGCGCGAATGTTGTGCATGCCAGCCTGCAGGGTGATGGTCGGCAGGTTCTGCGGCTGCCCCTGCGCCCATGCGATGGCGCTCAGCAACAGCACGACGCCCGCGAGCCCCATTCGAAGGGTGCGCCCGGCGGTCTTGACGTAGATCATTAATCAACTCCTGTATGACCACTAGATTATCGTTTCAACGCCCGCGCCCACATGTCGTCGTCTCCCCAACATCTCGCCGTTGCCCCCATGGGTGAGGCCGGCGGCCGGGACGATCTTTCGGTGCTGAATGATCCGATCGAACAGCGCCGGTTCACCCGGTTTTCGGTCGGGCCTGGCGGCGTGTCCATTGCCGATTCATCGCTTCGCATCAGCGGCATGCATTGCGCGGCCTGCGCCGGCATCATCGAGAACGCGCTGTCCCGGGTGGACGGCGTTCTGGATTGCAGTGTCAGCTCGGCTGGTGAGCGGGCGCGCGTCCGCTGGAATCCTGCCCGCACAACCGCAGCCGGGCTGGTGGCTGCCATTCGCCAGGCCGGCTACGACGCCGTGCCCGATGCGGCACTTGAAGCCAGAGAGGCGCGCAAGCAAGAGCATCGAACGGCGCTGTGGCGGCTGTTCGTGGCCGCCTTCTGTGCCATGCAGGTGATGATGCTGGCCACACCCAGCTATGTCACCCACGGCGACGAGTTGGCGATGGACCTGCGTCAATTGCTGAATTGGGGCAGCTGGCTGCTGACCCTGCCGGTGCTGGTATTTGCCTCCGGGCCGTTTTTTCGTGCAGCTTGGCAAAGCCTGCGCCAGGGTCGCATAGGCATGGATGTGCCGGTCGCCCTGGGCATTGCGGTCACCTTCGTGGCCTCGAGCGGCGCCACCTTCGATCCGCAGGGCATGTTCGGTCACGATGTCTATTTTGATTCGTTGACCATGTTCGTCAGCTTCCTGCTTGCCGGGCGCTGGTTGGAGGTTCGCGCTCGCCACCGCGTCGCGCAGGTGCTCGAGGCGGCGTTGGATGGCATGCCAGAGACCACCGAACGGGTCTTGCCCGATGGCCGCAGCGAATCGGTGAGCGTGCAGCGCCTGCAAGCCGGCGACGTGGTGCGAGTGGCGCTGGGCCAGGCCTTTCCTGGCGACGGCCAGTTGCAGCAAGGCGAGACGAGTGCCGACGAAGCGCTGCTCACGGGCGAATCGCGTCCCGTGCACAAGCCGCTGGGCGCCGCGGTGGTGGCCGGCAGCGTGAACCTGGGCGCGCCCGTGCTGGTGCGTCTGGAGCGGGTGGGCGCCGACACGCGCCTGCAAGCCATCGTGGCCATGATGCGCGACGCCATGAGCCAGCGGCCTGCTTCTGCCCGTGCGGCAGATCGCTGGGCCGGGCCATTTCTATGGACCGTGCTGCTGCTCGCGGCCGGAGCAGCCGCGGTGTGGAGCGTGATCGATCCGTCTCGTGCCGTCTGGGTGGCCGTGTCGGTGCTGATCGTCACCTGCCCATGTGCCCTGTCGCTGGCTGCGCCGGCGGCATTGTTGTCGGCGTCGTCGGCCTTGGCGCGACGCGGTGTGATGCTGCAAAGGCTGGACGCACTGGAAGCCTGGGCGCACATTCAGCGTGTGTACCTCGACAAGACCGGCACGGTCACGGACGACCACCTGCAGTGGCGTGGCATGTCGCGCTTGCAATCTGCACCGGCCGAGATCGATGAGCCTCGGCTGCTGCAAATGGGCGCGGCCATGGCCAACTGGTCGACTCATCCGATTTCTCGCGCTTTGGCGACCCGGCAAGATGCAAGCCAGCCCGCGTTTGCCTGGCAACAGATCCAGGAGTTCGCTGGTCGCGGCCTGCAGGCCGTCGATGACCAGGGGCGCGCCTGGCGTTTGGGCTCGGCTGCGTTTGTGGGTGTCGACGCGGAGAGCCCTTCGGAATCATCCGTCTGGTTCGGACGCCCCGGCGGC